>Ga0315288_10007317_pt1 | contig 13980 bp, 13 predicted proteins | sample YL17G11_20_MG_FD_203454 | JGI IMG/M metagenome (GOLD analysis project Ga0315288, IMG submission 203454) | Sediment microbial communities from Yellowstone Lake, YNP, Wyoming, USA - YL17G11_20 | ecosystem: Environmental > Aquatic > Freshwater > Lake > Sediment | place: USA: Wyoming | collected... | reverse complement strand
AAGAGGGATCGTGGTAGAAGATTATAAGGACAGGATAAAATTCTCTACCGCTGACGGCGAAATAATGCTGATGAAGTCAGACATCCGCGAGCTTAATTTTGACAGCGAAGAGGATAATCTTGTAAAGTTGGCCAATCAAGCGCAGGAACACCGCGATTACGATACGGCGTTTGCTTATTATGAAAAGGCGCAAAAGCTGAATCCTGTTTCTAAGCAGGTAAGGGACGGGCTGGTCTTCGTGCAAAGCTATCTATACCGCAAAGATGAGCTCAAAAAACAGGATGCCGTAAATAAGTTGGCGGCGCTCGAGCGTAGCGGAGGTACTGGCCTGCCTTTGAACAACGAAGAAGAGGAGCTGAAAGAAGCCGCGGAAAAACTGAAAGACTCTCGCGGCCTCACCCTTAAACTGAAAGGGAACGCCATACAGATAGCCAGCGTACTTCCGGATTCTCCGGCATTTGAATCTGATATAAAAAAAGGTGATTTACTTGTAGCCATTTGGGGTAAGCTCGTTGGCTATATGACTTTGAAAGATATTCTGGACATTCTGGTAAAAAAATCGCCGTTAGAAACGAGATGCACTATAGAAAGGATCGTAGAAGCACCTATAAACAAAAATCGAAATCTATTATCAGGCACTAATGACCTTATAGGGTGCGACTTCAGCATGGAGTTCGATGGTCTGACTGTAACGCGCGTCAAAGACGACGGGCCGGCTTCTTCTTCCGGGATAATGAAAGACGATCTGGTCGTGGCCATAGATGGTCAGTCAACGCGCTATATGCCGCTTAAAAACGCGATAGAAATAATAAAGAATTCAAAAGAGGATAATGTTAAATTAACCATAAGAAGAGAAGTAGCGCTTTGGGGCAAAGGGGGATAATTATGCAGAATGCGGCAAGGGGGTATAGAAGACGCCAATATCTTGTTGAAACCAGGTTCCAGCTAAAGTATGTCGGATTAATCTTGCTTTTGATGTATTTAACCGGTATCGTGTGTTCCTACCTTGTATATTATACAGGTATGATCTTCATGGGCGAGAAGCTGGCAAGCGTATATCCGCAAGGCAGATTAGTCTCGATCGTTAAGGTAGTTAACTTTAGAATACTTATGAGCCTAGTCCTGGCAACCCCTTTAGTAGCCATTATCGGCATATTCCTATCGCATAGAATAGCTGGGCCATGGTATAGGATGGAGAAGTTTATGATCAGCGTCGTGTCAGGCGACCTAACCTCGCTTATTACATTAAGAAAGAACGATGAGTTGATACCCCTTGCTAACAGGATAAATGACCTTGTCGAGAGCCTTAGGACTACTATAAAAGCGGAAAAGACCCATTTAAATAATGCCTTTGTTGAGTTTGAGCAGATGAAGAAGAATGCAGAGCTGCAGCCGATAGACGTTTCCCGCATTAATATTGCCATGAAGAAGCTAGAATCCGAGCTAAAGGATATTAGTAAGGAATTAGAGAAGTATAAAGTATAAGAATTATTTAATAATTTTACGCAATATATAACAATATATATAAAATATCCTGCCAAACCGGCAATCCAGCCCAGTCCATAAAAATCCTATAAAAAATTATTATCATAACTTATTTATTTTAAATAAGTTACAATAATAATGGCTAAAAACCCAGTTCCTAACCCTTGACAACAAAGAATTATAATGTATACTTTGTATCACTCTGAATAAAAGGGTGCGCCCTTATACAAAGATGTGTAGGGGCATATTAGTCTATACCAAAGGAGTATAACTAATATCAATCCTTCGGCAGGCTCAGGATTTTACCCTGAGTTTATCGAAGGATTAAAGGTGGTGTTCTTATGCCAGAAGACGCAGTCTTCACGGTTCAGGAATTGGCCACGTATCTTAGGATGAAGCCCGTTACTATCTATAAACACGCCAAAACGGGCAAGCTTCCATGTTTTAAGGTAGGGGCCAACTGGCGCTTTAAAAAGTCAACCATTGACCGCTGGATCTCTGAACAGGAATCAAAAGAAAACAACGGACATTCAAAATAACCCAACTTTATGTTGTATATGGAGTTGGGTTTTTTATTTGAAGAAGTCCAACTTAACCTTATATGAATGATAAAAGGGTTGTGATTACAGGAATAGGTGTAATTGCATCAAACGGCATTGGTAAGGATAGATTTTGGAAAGCGCTAAGGGAAGGAAGGTCTGGCGTAAAACCGATAACGCTTTTCGATACTTCAACCACAAGGGCTAAGATGGCAGGAGAGATAACCGATTTCAAGGCAGAAGACTTTTTAGGGGAGAAGGGCCTCAGGACATTTGACAGGGCTACGAAGCTTGTTCTCTCCGCTTCCAAATTGGCATTGGACGATGCCGGCATAAAATATCCGCTTGATGAAGGCTTGTCGCAAAGGACAGGGGTTTCGCTTGGTTCAACCTTGGGAAGCGTGTGGTCGATAAGCGAATTTGACAAAGAGAGTTTGCGCGAAGGACCAAGGGCGGTAAATCCGGCTTTATTCCCAAATACCGTAATAAACGCGCCCGCAAGCCAGGCATCGATTCGGTTTAATATAAAAGGATTTAATACAACTATGTCTACTGGTTTTGCCTCAAGCCTTGACGCGATGTATTATGCTGTAAATTTTATAAGATTATATGATTACGATATCGTGTTATCAGGCGGGGCCGAAGAGTTGTGCCTTCAGACATTCTTGGGCTTTCACAAGATCGGCCACCTAGCTGGCTCCAGGGAAGCAAAGCCGGAAGTGAATTGCCCTTTTGATAAAAGGCGAAACGGCATCATCCTTGGCGAAGGCGCCTGCATACTTATATTAGAGGAACTAGAACACGCTAAGAAGCGTTCAGCTACAATATATGCCGAAGTTTTGGGATACGGCACAAGCTTTGACCCAAAAAGCAGGAACATATACAATCCCAAGGCGGATGGCGCCTCGCGCGCGATCCAATATGCATTGGATGACGCTAAAGTGGGTTCGGACGACATCGACTACGTGTCAGCCAGCGCCAACTCGACTTTGGACTGTGATGTAATGGAGACACGGGCTATAAGCAGGGTTTTTGGTAAAAGAGCTAAGAATGTTCCGATAAGCTCTGTCAAATCGATGATAGGTGATACATTCAGCGCCAGCGGCGCGATGAATGTCGCAGCTTCGATCGGCGCTATCAAAGAGGGCTTTATTCCGCCGACCATGAATTACCAGGTCAAAGACGACCGCTGCGATCTCGATTACGTGCCGAACATGAGTCGAGCAGCAAAGATCAATAAAGTCCTGATTGATTCTTTCACCCCGACTGGCGTTAATTCTAGTTTAGTAATGAGGGCGATAACAAATTGAGCGATAAAAGAACAGTATTGGTTACAGGGGCAACAGGTTTCTTGGGTAGTTATATATTAAAACACCTTTTGGATGAGAAGGACATATCGTTACTAGTCCTTGCGAGAAGCAAGAGGGAAGAGACAGCAGAGGAAAGGATAAAGAAGACGTTAAAATATTTTTTTGGTGAGGATAAATATAAAAACATTATCGGTCGCATAAGGATTGTAGAAGGGGAAGTAGATAAAGATTTTTTAGGAATTGATGATAAGACACGCAGATCATTAACAAAAGAAATTGACGAAATATACCATTTGGCGGCGATAGCGGCATTCAAAGTGCCATTGGATGTGATCAGAAGAAGTAATGTTAAGGGCACAGAGAATGTCCTGGAATTTGCCATGGGATGCAAAAATAAAGGCAAGCTTAGCAGGGTGAATCATATAAGCACCACTTATGTGGCAGGCATTGCGGCAGGCATGTTTTACGAAAATCAACTTGATGTCGGTCAGGGATTCAACAATACGTATGAACAAAGTAAATTTGAGGCGGAGCTGGTCGTGCATAATTATATAAAGAAAGGACTGGATGTGACTATATTCAGGCCGAGCGTATTAACCGGCGATTCTATATCCGGCAAGACCAGCAATTTTAAGATGCTTTATCAGCCGCTTCATTTTTTTGCAGCCGAATTATTTGACGCTGTTCCAGTAGAAAGAGCTACGCAGGAAAATCTAATACCCGTAGATTCAGCTGCGGAAGCGATCTATTGTGTCGCAAATGAAAAAGACAGCAAGAATAAAACATGCCATATCTGCAGCACGGCACCCATTGAGTTAGGCCATTTTATAGATGTCGCAAGCAATTATTTCGGTTTTAAAAAACCGGAGCTTATCCCGCTTAAATATTTCGATATGAAAAGACTGACCCCAACTCAAAAGAATTTAATAGAACCTTATATACCGTATTTTAATTACAATACTTTTTTTGATTCGACAAATGCAAATAGGATATTAAGTCAAAAAGGCTTTAGGTATCCGGTCATGAACGATGATTTTTTAATAAAACTTTTTAGATTTTGCGCGGAATCAGGTTTTATCAGGCCAAAGAGGCATTATGTTGCTGCAGGATAAGGTTGCTATAGTGACAGGCGGGACTCGCGGCATAGGCAGGGCCATAGTATTTGAGCTCATCCAGAACGGCGCAAAAGTGGTATTTACATATTTAAAGAGCGATGAAACCGCCGGGATAATCTTAGATGAGATAAAAGAACTGCACGGAGAAGCGGAAGCCATCAAGGCGGACAATAGAAGCTTTGACGACTCAAGAAAGGTCGTTGAAGAGACGCTGAATAAATTTGAAAAACTCGATATCCTAATAAACAATGCCGGGATAATCAAAGACAAGGCGCTAATGTTGATGGAGCCTTCAGAATGGCAAGAGGTGATCGATACTAACCTGACCGGCTATTTCAATATGTCAAAGGCGTGCATAGTTACTATGCTGAAACAAAAAAGCGGCAATATCGTGAATATATCTTCGGTTGCCGGCATCGTAGGAACAGCAAGGCAGGTGAATTACTCAAGCGCTAAGGCAGGGATTATCGGCCTTACGAAATCGCTCGCAAAGGAAGTCGCCGCATACAATATCAGGGTAAATGCTGTAGCCCCAGGTTATATAGAAACCGATATGACAAAAGACCTGAAACAGAAAGAAAATATGTTAAAGCTTATACCGTGTGGCCGCTTCGGAAAGGCGGAAGAAATAGCCAGGGTAGTTTCGTTTCTGGCAAGCGATAATGCAGGTTATATTACAGGCCAGGTAATTAAGGTTGATGGCGGACTGGCCATTTAAAAATATAATTAGAAGGAGGGAATCCTTATGAGTCCTATAGCATCCGACAGCCTGGAGAAGGAGATTCGGTCACTTGTGGCCGAGATTCTTGAGATGGATGAAGAAAAGATCACCCCTGATGCTAAATTTGTAGATGAGCTTGGGATGGATTCTATGATGGCGCTTGAAATACTGGCCTCAGTGGAGAAGAAATATAAGATCAAGATCCCGGAAGAATATCTTACAAAAGTAACAAGTCTCAGAAGCATGGTAGATATAGCTAAAAAGCTACTAAACAAGTAATAGGTTATGTCCAAAAAAAGAGTTGTGGTTACAGGAGTAGGCGTTGTATCATCCATCGGCATCGGCAAGGATAAGTTCTGGGGAAGTCTAATTGGTGGCAAATCCGGCATAAGCGAAGTGAAATCATTCGATACGTCAAAATATGAAAATCATAAGGGCGGAGAAGTTAAGGACTTTAACCCTTTGCAATTTATAGATAAAGAAAATGTAAAAATGATAGGGAGGGCTTCTCAATTTGGCATCGCGGCGTCAAGGCTTGCTCTCGAAGATGCTAAATTAAAGGTTGATTCAATATCAAAAGACAGAATAGGCGTGATAATGGGCACAACGATGGCTGATTCGCAAAGATTGGAAGAGATGGACAAGACCTGGGTTGAATCCGGGCAAGAAAGAGTAGATCCCGGTCTAATACCTCAATATCCGGGGAACGCCCTTTCGATCAACATTGGTTTTGAATTATCAATAACAGGCATAGTCCTAGCTATTCCGACAGCATGCTCTGCGGGAAATTATTCAATAGGGTATTCTTATGACCTTATAAGGACCGGCAAAGCCGATTATATGTTAGCCGGCGGTTCCGATTCATTCTCTAGAGTTGCTTTTACAGGATTCAACCGTCTTTTTGCCGTTGCGCCTGAAAAATGCCAGCCTTTTGATAAGAACAGGAAAGGCATGATGGTAGGAGAGGGGGCCGGGGTTTTATTATTGGAATTATTGGAGAGCGCTTTAAAAAGGAAAGCAAATATTTACGCAGAGGTACTTGGCTATGCATTAAGTTGTGACGCCCATCACATGACGGCCCCATCTGTCGAAGGAATTGTCAGAGTAATGCGAGATGCGATAAGGCATTCCGGTGTTGATACAAAAGCAGTCGATTATATCTCCGCTCATGGAACAGGGACTCCGGCAAACGACAGGGCTGAATGTCAGGCAGTAAAAGAAGTTTTTAAAGAGAAATATAAAGACATACCGATGAGTTCAATAAAATCGATGCTCGGCCACACGATGGGTGCGGCAAGCGCTATCGAGGCGATAACTTGTTGTTTAGCGATAAAAGATAGCATAATTCCTCCAACGATTAATTACGAGACGCCGGATCCGGAATGCGATATTGACTGCGTGCCGAATGTAGCTAGAAAGCGTTCTGTCAAGATCGCATTAAACAATTCGCTTGCTTTTGGCGGAAACGATGCGTGTTTGGTGATGGGGAGATATGATAATTAAATGAAACGCGATATTTTGGAATTAATAAAAAAATCTGGTTCTGTAAGAAAATTTACGAAGAAATCTATTAAACAAAATATTATTAAAATAATTGTAGAGGGTGGTTTTTGGGGGCCTTCCCTTTTTGGAATACAACCTTGGCGCTTTGTGGTAATTCGAAAACGGCCAATAATAAATAAAATAGCGTCGATAGTATATATGAGTTCAAAGAAAAAACCAATAGCTTTTGCAAAGCTTTTAGAAATAGCCGCTAGAATTATTATGGATTCTAAGGTATTAATTGCAATCTATATAAATCATCGGATAAAAAATGGGGCAGCCAAATATGGCGTCATTTGCATGAAAAAAGGTTGGATGGCAGAATTATTATCAGCGGGTGCGTCGATTCAAAACATGTTTTTGTTATCAAGCTCTTTAGGTCTGGGCGCAGTATGGTTAGATGCGCCTACAATTTTTTCACATCAAATTAATAAAAGTTTAAATGAAAAAAATGAACTAATTGCATTTTTGGCCTTAGGTTATCCAGATCAAAAAATTAAGCGTTCTTATAGAAGTTACAAACAAATAGTGAAATTTATATGAATACAAATAAAAAGAGCACGCAAAAATATAATGCAATAATTATAGGTGCTGGGATAGCCGGTTTAATTTGTGCAAATTATCTAGCGAAAAAAGGATCAAAAATTTTATTGATTGAAAAAACTCAAAAAGCTGGCGGATGTTGTACATCTTTCAAAAGGGAAGATTTCATTTTTGATTCGTGCGTTCATTCTATAGGAAGCTGTCGAAAAAGAGGGATAATTACTAATATTTTGAAAGAATTGGGTATTAAGCAAGATAAAATATTTGTTAAATGTAATCCATCCGACCTGATGATTATAGGTAATGACGAATATTTTTTTTATAAAAATGTAAATAAAACTCTTAGTGCTTTGCAAACAAGGTTTCCCAGAGAGAAATATGCTCTTAAAGCTTTTTTCTCCATTATTACTGAAACACGTCATATCAGTCTCTGTTTAAGTTTAAGAAATTATATATCTTATAAACAATTATTAGATGATTTTTTTAAAGACTATAGACTAAAAGGCATTTTTAAATTTTTTTTAGGAAATATTGGATTGCCCTCATACAAAGTCTCTCCGTTGACTGCAATGACATTATTGCGCGAACATGTTTTTGATGGGGGGTATTATCCTAAGGGAGGTATGCGTGGATTCTCAGAACTATTGCTAAAGAATTTTATTAAGAATAAAGGGCATGTTTTGTTTGACACAAAGGCAGAGAAGATAATAGTAAAGAATAAGCAAGTAAGGGGGGTATTAACAAACAGGATAAGCTTAACGTCAAAATATATTATATCGGCTTGTGATATGAACCAAACCTTGTATGAATTAATAGGAAAAGAAAACATAAATACTAAAATGTTGAAAAGATTCAGTACGATGAAGCCATCTGTTTCTGGATTTATTATGTATATTGGACTTAATTCACATGTTGACAAATATTTTCGAGGAACTAAAGCGAATATTTGGTATTGTAAAAATTACAATATTGATAACGAATATGAAAATGTGATTAATATAGATTTTTATAAGCAAGGAACATCCATTTTTTGTAGTTCACCTAGCTTAAAAGATAATTCGCTTGCTCCTAAGAATAAAGCTAGCTTAGAATTAATGATTTTAGCACCATACATATCTAAAAAATACTGGATAGAGAATATTGAAAAAATTAAATTGGCTGTTTTGAAAAGAGCTTTAAACGTTATGCCAGAGTTAGGGGAAAAAATAGAAATCATAGATTTTGCTACACCGATTACATTAGAAAAATATACAGCAAATTATCATGGAGCGTTATATGGGTGGGCATCGATACCTTCTCAAACAGGCATTAATAGACTTCCGATTGAAAAATTGGATATAAAAAATATTTTTTTTACGGGTCATTGGGTTGGTTTACCAGTGGGATACGGGGGCATAGTAAATGTTGCTTATAGTGCTAAGAATACAGCAGGACAGATAATAAAAACAGGTTAAAAAAGATATGAATTTATTTGGTATGTCAGGCATATGTAATTTTATTACTAGTATAGCCTTAGGAGTATTTTTATTTCGTAATATTAAAGGAAAGCTATTGATAAAATTATGGGCATTGCACGCCTTGGTTGCCGGCATCTGGGGCTTGGCGACTATTTTTATTTCCATAGCTCCAGAGAGCAATATAAATGTAGCCTATTTTTGGTGGAAAGTGGCATATGTAGGTTTAATTTACTTGCCAGTTTTATATTATTATTTTGTTTGTGAATTTATGGGAATCAAACGCAAACAATTATTAAAGATTCTTTATATGTTATCAACATTCTTTTTTGTTTTAAATATTTTAAATAAAGATCTTTTTCTTGGGAAGCTGCATTATAAATTTAATCAATTTTATTGGACAACTGAGCCGGGTATATTCCTTTGGATTTACATGGCGATATTTGTTTTTGGTGTTATAACATTAGCAAATATCGAATTGATTTATCGCTACCTTAAAATTAAAGAAAGAAATAAAAAAATACCTTTATTATATTTTGTTATTGGCAGCATTATCGGCTGGCTTGGTGGTTGGTCATGTTATCTCGAGAATTTCGACTTAGGATGGTATCCAGTAGGAAATTTTTGTATTAATTTATATCCTATATTATTAGGTTATGCGATTTACAAACACAAATTGATGGATATCGAAGTAATAGTAAAGAAGACCCTTGTCTTTGCGGGTCTTTTCACGTTTGTCTACGCAGTATTTGCAGGAATGGCATATCTTAGTCAATCGTTATTTCAGAATATTGTTGGTACGAACCGATGGATTGCGATGATTCCAAGTGTGTTTATAGTGATATTCGCATTAAAACCATTAGAGAAGATACTAGTAACCATTACTAACAGGTTCCTTTTTCAGAAAAAATACGATTATAAGGAGTTGCTTAGGACTTTTACGGCAGAGGTATTGACAGTCTTAGACTTGAATAACCTTGTAGACTTAACGGTAGATAAACTCGTAGACATAATAAAACTCGATTCCTGCGCAGTATTATTGTTTGACAAAGATAAGCAGCAATTCAACGTTATAGCATCTCATAATATAAAAGACCCGTCAGTGACATTGATAAGGCCCGATGGCATAGTTACATTTATGGATGAAACCCATGGATATATACTATTGAAAGAACTTGCCCAGAAGAAGATATCCATACCAAATTCCATACAAGAGATCGTAGATAAGTTAAATGCTGAACTGGTAATACCTATGGTTGTGCATGATGACGTTATGGGCGTATTGTCATTGGGTAAGAAGAAATCAGACGAAGACTATACGCAGGATGACTTAGATATACTGTTACCGTTGGCAAGAACTCTCGCCATAGCTATCTCAAATGCAGAACTGTTCGAAGAGCTTAGTAAGACGCAGGCAGAAGCCGCGCAGAAAGAGAAGATGGCTGTTATAGGGACGCTCTCGGCAGGTATAAATCACGAGATCTGCAATCCACTCGGAATTGCCCGGGGCCAATGCGAAGCATTTCTATTAAATATCAAAGATGGTTTATACAATAATAAGAGCGCAGAAGAACTTCTAGCAAAAGCAAAAGATATTATGGCGAAGGTTATAAAAGAGACCGACAGGGCTACTGCCATCACAAAGAAGCTTTCCAGTTTTGCAAAGCCGGCAAAGGGCGAAGCCGAATTGGTTAATATAGATAAAGAAATCGATGAGGTTTTGGGGTTAGTAGGATATGAATTGAAATTAGAAAAAATCGAAGTTGAAAAACAGGTAGAAAGGGGCTTGCCAAATATCTTAGTTGATAAGAAACAACTTCAGGAAGTTTTATTCAATCTTATGCGAAACGCCGGACAGGCTATACATGAAAAAGGAAAAATAACGATTTCGGCAAGGCATAGTTGGGGTAAAGTAGTTATCGATATTCAGGACACCGGCTCAGGGATCCCCGAAGAGAAAATAAAAGAACTGTTCAACCCGTTTTTTACGACAAAAGAGCCGGGCAAAGGGACGGGCCTAGGATTATTCATTGTCCGTCAAATTGTTGAAAAGAATAGCGGCAAGATCTATCTTAAAGAAACTAAGGTGGGCGCGGGAACAACATTTAGGCTGGAATTCCCGGCAGCTGTTACCCAGGAAGCGAGGGTCTAAATAATGGCTAAAGCGAAGATAGTAGCGATAGACGACGAAGTCGATTTTATAAATATGCTGCAAGATTATTTTGTCCCAAGGGGCTATGACATGGAGGTTGCTTTGCGTGGAGCGCGGGGCATCGAGATAATCAAAGAAACAAAACCGGATATAATATTAATGGATTTAAAGATGCCCGGGATAGACGGCGATGAAGTTTTGACCTTATTAAAGACAATGACGCCGTCCCCTAAGGTTATATTCGTTACCGCTTATGATGATGGAGGCAAAACAAAGGCACGGCTTTTAAAAATGGGCGCATACGCTTATTTTGATAAACCTATCGCATCATTAAAAGAACTAGAGGAAGTGATTACCCGGGCGACCCAAGGGCAAGAGTATGGCAAAAATGCAGGGGTATAAATGCGTAAACTTTTAGTTATAGATGACGAAAGCGACATCTGCGATTTTGTTAAAAACTTTTTTCAGGAGAGAGGCTACAACGTTTTTACCGCGCTGAATGGCGACGAAGCGATCTCTTTGGTTAAAAGGGAAAAGCCGGAAGTTGTGCTTCTTGATGTCAAGATGAAAGGGATGGACGGCATCGCTGTCCTAAAACACATCAAAGATATAGATAAAAAAATAAAAGTCATTATGGTCACAGCTCTTGAAGACCGGGATAAGATGGATGAGGCATGCAGGTTAGGCGCGTGCGAGTATATAACTAAACCGCTCGCGCTGGACAATCTCGAGCAAGCCGTAGAGAAAAATTTTAAACTACAATTATGAAGATAAATAAAAAAGCACCCACTTGGTCTAAATTGCAGGATTGGTTTGTTGAGAAATTGGCAACCCACAATGGCGGGATTTCGCCGATACAGAACAATGAAAAGTCAGTAAACCTGCCTTCGGGCATAGAACCATTGCCTCGCTCTGACTATCAATCCTTCTTAGAGAAGGCATCCAGGACTATGATAAGGTTTAAAAAGCCGGAACACCTTATCAAGATGATAGTAAAAACGATCGACGAGCAATTAAAGGTTACGCATACAGCGGTTTTATTATATAAAGAAGATAAGCGCTCATATATTCTGATAGACTCGAAGGGTTCGGAAGGGTTGAAGATCCCGATCGGTTTTATCAGATTGTCCGTCGACAATCCTCTCATTAACGCATTCAGCGAAAAACAAAGTTATCTTATTTCAGAAACAGGTATCTTGCGTTATGAAGATGTGATAAGTAGCCTTAGAAATAGAGACATATTAGAACAGCAGGCGGAACTATACGATAGGTTGTTATTGATAAAAAAGCAGATGGATCTGATAAAAGCAAACCTTTGCGTTCCTTGCTATTTTAAAAGAGATCTTTTGGGCGTTTTGGTATTGGGTGATAAGATCTCAGGGGAAAACTTTACTCGAGAAGAAATGGGGTTCTTTGTAACATTAGCCAATGATGCTGCAATGGCTATCGCGAACGCCCTGCTCATAGAAAACCTTCAGCAAAAGATAGAAGAGATAAAAGGCCTTTACCTTCGGGAGCATCGCATATTCATACATACCGCAATCGCCTTGGCCGCTGCAATAGATGCCCGCGACCCATACACCCATGGTCACACTGAACGCGTGACAAATTATTGTCTGGCCCTAGCGAGGGAGCTTGACGGCATCCCGGAGATGTCCGGCTATAAAAATTTCAGAGAGACACTTCAGATAGCGGCGCTTCTGCATGATATAGGCAAGATAGGCGTCCCTGATCATATATTAAATAAGCATACCTCCTTGTCGCCGGAAGAATTTGAGGAGATTAAAAAGCATTCCATAATTGGCGCCACTATTTTAAATCCCATCAGAGAATTGAGCGATGTGGCAAGAGAGGTCCGTCACCACCAGGAGTGTTATGATGGTTCGGGATATCCGGACGGATTGGCAGGTAATAACATACCGCTGATCGCCAGAATAATTGCAGTGGCCGATGCCTTTGACGCTATCACTACAAATAGACCCTACAAAAAGAAGAAGAGCGTGGAAGACGCCCTTAAAGAATTAAAACGTTGCTCCGGCTCACAATTTGACCCAGTCATAGTAAGCGCTTTCCTTCTAGCCTACGAAAAAGGAAATATCATTTCGAATGGTAAGAGCAATTACTCTAATGGAAACGGCACCAGTAATAAGTAGATAGATTTTTAGGCCGGTAATTGTTCGTCTAGTAGCTCTTGAATAAAAATATCCTAAGTGAAATATGCGGAGTGTCGCAAAATGACGCGTCCCCAGTTGTCGTTAGCTATGCGTGATTCCAGAATATAACCGGTGAGCATATATGTATAAATTTAATCCTTTCTCAATTTATCCTTTTGCAACTGGAATAGGAATAGTTCTATTGGGACTATTTGTTGTGATTAATAATCTAAAGGGCTATGCTAATAGAGCATTTGGTTTGTTTTGTTTTGTGTTTTCAATCTGGTTATTTGGTTTTTCATTTCAATATTCAAGTGCAAACGAAGCAACAGGAATTTTTTGGTCTAGAATCGTCTATCTAGGGGTATGTTTTGCTTCCGCAGCATTCTATCACTTTATTCGCGCATTTCTTAAAATAAAAACAAAAAAATGGATACCTCTTTTTCTGTATTTATTGAGCTCCATATTTTTTTATCTATGTTGGATTCGCAATGGATTGTTAGATGGCGTTTATAAGTACTATTGGGGATACTTTCCAAAAAAAGGCCCACTGCATCCTATTTTTATTGTTTATATAATTTGTGTGAGCGCTTATACCTTAACCATTTTATTTAAAAGATATAGGGAAACAAGAAAATTATCTCCTTCGGAAGGGAACAGGATAAGATATGTATTTATTGCCTTTGCTATTGGGAATATAGTAATGGTGAATTTTTTTCCTACCTATGGGGTACCAATTTTTCCTATTGCTGATCTTGCGATGTCTGCTTTGATGATAGTAATTGCATATGCTATCGTTCGCCATCAGCTTCTTGATATTGAAGTAATAATAAAAAAGACCCTCGTCTTTGCAGGGCTTCTCGCTTCAGTCTTCTTAATGCTTATCCTGCCCACACTTATTATACAAGAGTATCTCTTTAGAGGTGCCGGGATAGGTGGTAGACTAATAGGCCTCTCCATAAGCGG
>Ga0315288_10007315_pt1 | contig 13982 bp, 17 predicted proteins | sample YL17G11_20_MG_FD_203454 | JGI IMG/M metagenome (GOLD analysis project Ga0315288, IMG submission 203454) | Sediment microbial communities from Yellowstone Lake, YNP, Wyoming, USA - YL17G11_20 | ecosystem: Environmental > Aquatic > Freshwater > Lake > Sediment | place: USA: Wyoming | collected... | reverse complement strand
CTGCTGCATCGAGGCCAGTTTAATAATTATGGCACAAATTACAGATCATAGAACATCATTAGATCGAACTGTTAGAATATTCGATTCATTTTATGCAACTGATGTTGTAGTAGGCTGCGATCAATTCGATATTGTAAATGGATATTTCACCAGCGTATGTGAGACTAAAAATATTGCGGCCAATTTTACTGCGGTGTTATTTAGGATTTCGCAACAAACTGGAATTGATGTTCTCACTCTCTTGAAAGAAATTCAAGGATCTGACAACAAATTACAAATGAATCAAACTATTTGCTATTATTTAAATAGCTTTAAATCTAGAACGTCTTTATATGGAATAGGAATTTTACCTAGACCAGTTCAGCCAGTTTCAAGAAATATAATACAATAACATGGGAAATTATGCTCAGGGAATTTATTCACCCAAGAACCCTGCCAAGTACATAGGTAAGCGAGCGCCCAAATATAGATCAGGATGGGAACTTACGTTTATGAATTTCTGTGATGCAAATAAGAGCATATTGTATTGGGCCAGCGAAGCCCTGTCGATCACATATCGTCATCCATTCACGGGTAAGCCCACACAATATATCCCTGATTTTTTCGTTGTCTACCAAAATAAAAAAGGTAGGAATGTTGCAGAAATAGTTGAGATTAAACCCAAGAAACAATCGTTAATTGAAAGTAAAGCCGCCAGTGCAAAAGATCGAATGGTTGTAGCGATAAATCATGCAAAATGGCAGGCTGCAAAAGGCTATTGTTCGGCAAAGGGTTATACATTTAGGGTAATCACCGAAAATGATCTTTTCCATAATGGAAGAGCCGGCAGAAAGTAACACTGTTCCAAACATAAACTAAATACAGTATGACTAAAAAATTAGAAGCCCTTTTTGACCTACCGGAATCCAGCGATGCCGAGGAGTCCATTCCGCCGTCTATAGTCGAACAGGAAGCAACTTATGATAGGGTTACTTCTAACCTAGAAAAAATTGAAGCCGCTCTTCCCCAGGTCCAAGGATTAACAACGGGCGATACCGAACTTGATGACTTATCCAGTTTAGCAGTAGAAGGATATAAGGATCTAAGCGCCCTAGGATTACAGGTCGAGGCCAGACACGCCGGCGAAATTTTCGGAGTTGCGAGTACCCTGTTAGGACATGCTATCACAGCAAAAACTGCCAAGCTTACTAAGAAGCTTAAAATGATCGAATTACAACTCAAAAAAGCAGCCCTGGATCAAAAATCTGTTGACAAAGAGGAAGAGATTGATGCTATTCCGATGGGTGAGGGCAGAAGTCTAGACCGTAATGAGTTACTCAAAATCCTATCTGCCAAATCTACTACTCAATGATAAATACTGTATACAGGAACCTATGATGAAACGTTTAAAACAATACATTACTGAAAGTGTAAGAACTTATGATTACACGATCAAAATTGTCGGAGACCAGGACAAAAAGTTCCTAGACCTATTCACATACAACCTGAATAAATTTGATCCCGTTGAAATCTCGGATCCAATTAAGACACCAATTCAAAAATCTCCATATGGATTCCCAAATATCACGAATGAATCAGTAACTATCATCAAAGCTTGTTTTCGATATCCAGCAACTGAACCCATGATTCAACAAATGGCTAGGTTATTGGGTGTTAACGAAAACAAGGTTAGAGTTATTGGGACAAAGTATGATGAGAGCGTTACTGATGAAGCCGAGCAATATTCTAATCAGGCAAAAGAAAGCCCACTACTTGATAAAACAGAAATGGGTTCGGCTGACGGGGCCAAAGAAGCAAGTAAAGCATACGGTCAATCTTACCTTGGCAGTGTTAAAGACCAGATGAAGGGTAATCAAATTAATATTCCGTACGCAGGCAAAAAAACGCCTGCGTCGTTTGATCCATTTAAAGCAATCCCACAAGATAAAGTGGGCGGAAAAAGCCCAATGAGCAAAATGATCAGACCGCCGAAGCCGGCAACTGGTTCACGCGGTAAAGTTTAACAAGGATTATGACCATGGAATTTCTACGAAACCTAATGACACAAATGACTACTCTTCAGGAAGAAGAGAAGCGCAAAGTTACCACACACAAAGGTACGTATGGTAATTCATACCAGCCCGATGAAGATGATGAAGAAAAGAAACCTGCATCAGGTGAGAAACGTGGTCGCGGCCGTCCTAGAAAAGATGCTGATGCATCTGGACATGTGCCAAAACTTTCAATGCCGAAGAATGCACCGGATTGGTTGACGGGTGGCAAATTCAAGGCACCTAAGTCAGATGCTAAGAATACCAAGAAACACACACTGAAAGATTGGTTCAATCATACAGAAGCTAAAATGATTGCAGAAGATGAGGCATCAGAAAAAGCAGCACACGCAGATAAGCCTGCAGAGAAGAAAGAAAAAAAGGCAGACGATAAGCCAGCCGAGAAGAAAGCTGATTCGAAGCCAGCAGCAAAGGCACCTGAGAAGAAAGCTGATTCGAAGCCAGCAGCAAAGACACCTGAGAAGAAAGCTGATGCAAAACCTGCATCGAATTTTAAAAAGCCGAACAATCCAAATAGGACCCCGATGGACAGTGCTAGAGCCTTAGCACAGAAAGGGATGTCCAAACAGGGTGAACCAGCTAAGAAACAAGTTGATCGTGATACTGCTAAAGCTTTATTAAAATTATTGCTAAAGGCTCACAAAGAAAAAGATAGTCAAGTAGCGCAAGAAGATACTGTCATTGAAGACGAAGGTGAATACACAACATCCCCACAAAGACCCGGCGGCATGGATATTAAGGATAAACAAGGTGATATTGTTGCATCAGCAAAATCACAACAGGCTGCTGACATGTTTAAGAAAGGTGATATTAGCCTATCCGCACCTGATGATATTCAGGAAGGAAATCAAGGATTAACCAGACAAGAAAAAATGAAGTTGAATCAATATATGAAAATGATGTCTGGGGCCCAGGAATTTTTCCAAGAATTAGAGGAAAAATATGAACTAGGTGAATTAGACGAGCCGGGCGAGCCGGTAGGGCCATTCGGCGAAATGGCAGAAGCAATTGCTAATTTTGACCCCGGAGTAGGCCTTCGTGAGGCCGATCAACCAACCCAGAGCAATGATATGGGTGCAGGATTGGGCGCCGGCAGAAAGCCAGAAGTTTTAGAAGGGCAAACCAAAATAACTATAAAAGGATTGTCTGCATGGAAGACAAAAGCAGAATCAGGTGGTCTTTCAGTGGAAAAGGTTTCTGAAGGTATGTGGAGAGCCATTAATCCTAAAACAGGTAAGCTCAGAGGAACATTCCATACCGACCGTGTTCCGGGCACCGGATCATTGTGGGGAAATTCACGCGACAAAGGAACACCGGCCATGCATGGCGTTTTATACTTAGATGAAGCGAAGAAAAAGGAAGATCCAAAAATGAATAAAGACAAAAAGCCTGCGTTCGGTGGCAAACAAGCCGCTCCTTTCGGCAAGAAAGATGATAAGAAAAAAGACGCTAAGAAGGATGACAAGAAAAGCGATAAGCCATCTTGGTTAAAGAAAAAAGACAAAGTAAACGAAGCCGCCGAGCATAATCGTCAAGCCGCACATCACACTGGTAAAGGTCATGCACTAGCAGGACATGCATACTCATGCCACTTTGATGATCTAGAAGAAGCCGCAATGTACCACGAAGGATATAAAGAAGGTCTTGATGATCGTCATGGTCACCTACCCCGCGTAGACGCAGTTGATGAGCCAGTTGTACAAGATCCATTTTCGGCCGAACCAGTTCGTTCACCAATTGGCGGTATGTCCTCGCATGGCGCATTCGATGAAATGGCGTTCGAAAGCCTAGACAAGCAACTCAATGCATTATTAATTGATGAAGGTATGACAGTCTCGATTTCTAAAGGTCAAGAAGGTACGCCAGATTCAGTAAGTGTAAACGCAACCGATGCAGATTCAGAAGCCCTACTTGCAATGGTTAAGTCTGCTGGACTAGGAGTATTTGCTGCTGATGCAGAACCAGAAGCAGTCGCTGGTGCACCAAGCGATTATGGTACATCTCCAGAAACACCAGTCGCAGCATCTTCTCCCGAAGGAGATATTCCTGTAGGTAATCATGACTCGATGCTTGACTTAATCAAGAAGGCATCAGGTCAGGGCGGCGGCGCAGAAAGTATTGCAGCAATGGAAATTGACCCTGCTCAAGACGCCCAATCACATGAAGCAGTTGGTGAAATGGAAACTCCTGATCAGGCAGAAGCCGAGGTTGCAGAAACCGACGCAGCACCTGCACAATCAGCCGCGCCAGCCCAACAAGCTCCTGCTCAATCAACCGTTCCAGATGATATTCAAGAGGAAGATGAAGTTGACGAAGGGCATTCAGACACCGCATTCGGTGCCGACGCAGAAATGCGCGCCGGAGCCGACAATGACGATAGCTCCCAACATGGTTCGGGAACCCCTCAGCACGCCGCCGCCCCAGTTCAAGGCGACAGAGATAAGCCAGGCAAAGGTGATTTTGACTTCACAGAAGAAGAAGAAATTGACGAAAGCCTAGCAAACAGTGATGATGACGGATATGAAGCAGATATTGATTTCATGACTAGAGTAATTGGTGGTGGATTAAACAAAGAAAAATCAACCGGACAGTCTACTATTCCGGTAGTTGCAGACCAAGCATCTCGCTTGGGGAATCCAATGCGCGAATCGACTGATTTGCTACAAGATTGGAGAAAACTTAGCGGCATTAAGTAATTGATGACGCCTTCAGAATGCCCGGGGAAGATTCTCGGGCATTTTTTTGGTTAAACAACGTTTACATCAAAAACGATAAATAAGAGATGAACAAAATTACGCGGAGTAATGCTAGGTGAGCCAGCAAAATATTGATTTCGGAACATTCCCCGATGATCCAGATGCAGATGCGATAAGAACCGCGTTTGCTAAGGTACAACAAAACTTCAATGAAGTATTTGCGGGTGTGCAGGCCGCTGCTGTTGCATCGATTAACAAAACTCCGGGAGCAGGAGTTACTGTAAGTTCTCCGACCGGCAACGTCATTATTACAGCAAACATTGCTTGTGTTCAGGTTCATACAAACACATTAAGTATTGGTCGAGATGCAAACGGTAGTTCAGATGCCTCGATAACTGCATCATCACAAACATTGTGGGTAGATTTACCTGCATTGATTCCTGCCCCCGGTGGAATCAATGTTACTGGTGGCATAGCAAATTTCGCAGGTACTAGCAATGTGTGGTTAGGTCCAATATCTAACCTACATATTTCTAACGGCTCACCCGGATTCATTTTATCAACTAATGGCACCGGCACATTAACCTGGTTAGATCCAACAGGATATTCTGGATATTCTGGATTAAGCGGATACAGTGGCTTCTCTGGTCGCTCGGGCTATTCAGGCTTTAGTGGTTCAGGTGTTTCTGGATACTCGGGCTTCTCTGGAATTTCCGGATATAGTGGCTTCTCAGGAACATCGGGCACATCGGGCACATCGGGCACATCGGGCACATCGGGCACATCAGGCATCAGTGGTTACTCAGGCACATCGGGCACATCAGGCATCAGTGGTTACTCAGGCACATCAGGCACATCAGGTCGAAGCGGATATTCAGGTTTCTCCGGTATCTCTGGTTACTCCGGCTTCTCCGGTATCTCTGGTTATTCCGGCTTCTCTGGATTATCTGGTTACAGTGGATTCTCAGGCTCGGGCGTTTCTGGTTATTCAGGCTTTAGTGGTTCAGGTGTTTCTGGATACTCGGGCTTCAGCGGTACGTCTGGCACATCAGGTATTTCTGGTACATCAGGTATTTCAGGTACCTCTGGTATTTCTGGTTACAGTGGCTTCTCTGGTATCTCTGGTTACTCTGGCTTTAGTGGATCAGGAATTTCGGGCTATTCAGGCACATCGGGAATTTCAGGCACATCGGGAATTTCAGGTTATTCTGGTTTTTCTGGAACAAGTGGTGCATCGAGTACATCAGGATATAGTGGGTTCTCAGGGATTTCTGGTTATTCCGGCACATCAGGTATCTCTGGTACATCAGGTACATCGGGTATTTCAGGATACAGTGGTTTCTCGGGTGCTATAGGAATTTCAGGTTATTCGGGGACACCGGGCACAGCAGCGTCATCTGGTTATTCAGGCACATCAGGAATTTCAGGTACATCAGGAATATCTGGCTACAGTGGATTCTCGGGTGTTTCTGGTTATTCAGGATTTAGTGGTACATCGGGTTACTCAGGTTTCTCTGGTATATCTGGATACTCCGGCACATCAGGAATTTCAGGTACATCAGGAATTTCAGGTACATCAGGAACGTCTGCACTCAGTGGATATTCAGGGTTCTCAGGTATTTCGGGATATAGCGGCTTCTCGGGAATTTCTGGTTATTCAGGTACATCAGGTATTAGTGGATATTCAGGTATTAGTGGATATTCAGGATTCTCAGGTACATTACCAGTAGCCTTACGAGTTATACTAGCAGATACGTTTTATTAACATAAATAGACATAAGAGGAAATAACTATGGCAGCAAATACAATTCCAATTTTCGTTTTAACTCCTAAGGCTCCCAAAGTCAGAATCGCTACGGCTAACGCCGGGCGAGACGGTACTGGTACTCTAGGTACAATCACAACTGCGGGCGCAAACGGAGCTTTTTATAAAGGTGTTCGCATACAAGCAGAAGGCACAACTACTGCAGGCGTGGTTAGAATATTCATTCAAACTGCGGGCGCCGGCAATTTCGAATTAAAGAAAGAAGTGTTAATAACGGCTATCACACCATCTACTACAATAGAAGCAGCATTCGCAGAATGGTATCCAACTGGCGGAATAGTTTTAGGTATTGGTGATCTATTATTAGCCAGCACAAACAATGCAGAAACATTTAGTGTTTGGGCGGAAGGCGGCGGAGACTACTAATGCCTGCAGGATTGGGGGGAGTATTCGGTTTACCCGGCACTCGCAACTATGTTCCTGTTGTGGTGGTGTTCGACAATATAGTTGCATTAGGAGCCGCACAGGCAACCGCAACTATATTGAATGCCGGAATAAACAATGTAACCTCGGTCGCTGCAAGCACCGGGGTACTACTCCCTATTATTGAAATTGGTATGGAAGTCATTGTAAGAAATGCTGGTGCAAATACACTAAACGTTTATCCAAGAATGTATCAATCTATCAATGCAGCAGCCGTAAACGTGGCATATGCATTACCAGCCGGCGGCACTATTATGTTCTTAGGAATGACTCAAACAGCCTGGATAACACTAGGCGCAACATTTGCATAATCTTAGGAGCGTTTATGATCTCGATAGACCTGTTACAAACGCTTTGTCCTAAAACACAACCAGCGGTCCTCATAGAATACGTTGATCCTATTAATACAACTGGAACGTACTATGATATGTTTTCGAACATTCAACGTATTGCTGGATTCTTGGCTCAAACCGCACATGAATCCGGTGGGTTTCGTATCATCAAAGAAAATTTGAATTATTCTGCTGATGGACTACATAAAACCTTTCCTAAATATTTCCCTACTTTGGCATCTGCCGAACCATATGCGAGACAACCTGAAAAGATTGCAAACAAAGTCTATGCAAATCGAATGAAGAATGGAGATGAAGCATCAGGGGACGGATTTAAGTTTCGTGGAAGAGGATTGATTCAATTAACTGGCCGAGACAATTATACAAAATTATCTGAGTCGTTAAAAATGACACTCGATGAGACTGTTGCTTATTTAGAAACTGTGCCCGGCGCAACTGCGGGCGCCGGTTGGTATTGGGGTATCAACAAATTAAATGCATATTGTGATAAGTCTGACTTTATCGGATTAACTAAACGAATCAATGGCGGGATTATTGGATTAGCTGATCGACAAGCCTATTACGATTTAGCACTCACGTTGCTGCAAGGATAATATGGCACAACCAATATGGGTCACCCCCGCAGGAACTCTGGGATCATATCCGGCCGGAATTCCAATTAGCATCGCATTGCTAGCGGTTGTTAATCCACCCGCATTTAGAGTTGACACGTATACACTACTCAATGGATCCTTGCCACCGGGTCTATCATTATCGACCGTTTTGACCGTTGGACAAATTACCGGCACTCCTTTATTAGTACCAGAAGCAACTACCTTTAATTTCGGAATCAGAGCCACTGATGAATTGGGAAATATACGAGATAGATCATTTTCCATGATTGTTTCCGGATCTCAAATTCCTATATTTACCACACTCAGCGGTAGTATTTTAAATACTAATGATAGTATCTGGATAGAACAACAAATAAATTATTCAAATCCTGATCCATCAAAACCAGTAACAATAACACTTAGTTCTGGTAATCTTCCGCCGGGGCTAGAAATTACATCATCCGGGGTACTGCATGGATATCCATTACCACCGATGTCCACTATAGCAGTACCGGAGGTAACAACTAACCTCACAATTACTACTGCTGGTACCAATATCCTTACTTGTTTAAGTACAGACAATTTTATTATTACCCGACCAATAGTGTTTACTGGTACGGTATTTGGTGGCCTAGTATCCGGAACTACATATTATATTACCTCGGTTATCAACAATACTACTTTTACTATTAGTAGCACAGAAAATGGTCCTAATTTTATACTAGGTAATGCATCTGGTTTTGCAACTATTACCTTGCCTGCAGTATCAATTGGCACACCTACTATAACCACTTCATCATTCGTTCTGGAAATCAATAATGAAAATGGTGGAAGTATTGAATCATACTCAATCACCGTAATTAATCAAAATGCACCAATAAATCAAGGCGGCCCCGGTAAACAAACTAATACTAGGGTGCCCGCAATTCTAAATACCCGCCCGGCTAGTCCATTGCCTACTAATGACGATCCATACTATGGATATTATGTGTTACCGGAAGATAGACCATATTATTCTTATCCCACATCCATTGATGCTGAGATAGGAATTATTCGAAGCGATAATTATTTTGCCTTTAAAATTATAGGATACGATTTTGATGGAACATCACTAACCTATGTTTATGCAAATTTACCAATTGGTTTAACTGGTGATCCGATCACCGGATGGATCACCGGAACTCCTATATTATCGTCTATTGGCCTTAGTAAATATTTGTTCAGTGTCGCGGTTTATAAAACAGTAAATCCGACAATTCAGTCTGCCTTTTTCACTTTCTCCTATAAATTATCTAATCAGATCGACGGAATTATTACATGGGTTTCTCCTAGCAACTTAGGATCTATTTACAATGGTGCGATTAGCACAAAGAGTGTTATAGCCGAGTCAGATGTTTTATTGGAATATAGGATCATCGATGGTGAGTTGCCACCCAATCTAACTTTGTTACCGACCGGAGAAATTACAGGATACGTGGCAAATCAACCTACAAGCGAGATATTAACTCAAGGAGATGAAACTAATTTTACTTTTACAGTAAAGGCGTTTTCTCCTGAATATCCGGCAAGTCATTCTACCAAAACATTTACATTAACTATAACCCAGTTAAATGTGCCTGTCGATACTCTCTATATCAAGGCTACTCCAAGTATTCAGGATAGACAAATTCTTGAAACATTATTAACAAATACCACTCTTATTCCAGATGAAGCACTATATCGAGCAGCAGATCCTAATTTTGGAAAAGCAATAGATATTATCTACGAACATGCATTTGGAATAGAAGCAAGTAATATTGACCAATATCTTGCAGCCATTCAATTAAAAAATCATTATTGGAGAAATATCACACTCGGTGAGTTAGCAACCGCAGTTGCAAAAGATGATAACGGTGAAATTATTTATGAGGTGGTTTACAGTAAAATTATCGACAATCTACAAAATCCACAAGGTGAGAGTATAAGCAAAGAAATATATTGGCCTCGATTGATAGACCTATACGAAGGTCCATGGTATACTAGCGTTACAGATATCTACACCAGCTACGTAGATGTTCTGGGACAATTGTATTATACAAGTCTAACACCTGGTTACGCTAGAGTATTGTATCCAAACTCATTAGCTAATATGCGTACTCAGGTCAGCGATGAGCTAGGACAAGAACAATCGAGTAAAATTCTACCACTTTGGATGACCTCCCAACAAGCCAACGGAAATACGTTGGGATACACCCAGGCCTGGGTAATTTGCTATACTAACTCAGGTCAGGCTGAAACGATCAAAAACAACATCAATACAAATTGGAAACAACCAGACGGAATTTTGTGGAAATTAAACATGATCGATTTCAAAATTGATAGGTTTTTCGTTGATAAGCGACTTACCTACAACTACAACAATATTACGGTACCAGCTTCTTGGACTGGATTACCTAGTGCAACCCCCGTCCCAGATCCAAAAAATAGTAAAGATTTTTATGTGGTGTTTCCGCGTACTACTATCTTACCGTCACAGACTCAATACTAAATTAACTGGATATAAAGTAGTACTAAATACTATATGGAAACAACATGAGTACAATTAATACAAACAGCATTGATGTCAATTATCCTACTCCCGGAGTTAACAATAATTCTCAGGGTTTTAGGGATAATTTCGCCGCCATCAAAAATAACATCAATGTAGCCGGAACCGAACTATCTGACCTGCAATCAAAGGCAGTAGTTAAAGCAGCACTCACGGATTCGACTGTCAATAATGACATGGCTAATACATTAATTAGCAATGCATCAACAAGAAGCTTTAGAGCTACCATGTACAATCTGGGCAATGCATTGTCTGGTACAGTATTAATAGATGTGTCAAAAGCAGATGTTCAATACGGTGCGATAGCCGCTAACGTAGTTCTACAATTCGGCAGCTGGGCACCAACCGGAACACAAAGCAATCTACAATTAAAACTAACATCAAGTAATGCCAATGCAACGATTTCTTGGCCGACCGCAATTGTTCAGGCCAATAACAACTTCGGAGTAACAACTCTTGAAAATTATTCCAACGTGGCCAACGTCCCTACTACTACTTTCCCATATAATGTCTCCGAGGTCGATTACAGACTAAGCACAGTAGATTGTGGTAATACAATCACGATTGAACCATACAATCGTCCGAGAGTGGGTACACAAATCCAACAACGCCTTGTTCCACCAACTGGATTTCAGGGTGATGTGGCAGGTAAAACAGCAGTTGATCCGACAATCAATCAATTGTTAATATCCAATACTACAGTTACAAGTAATATTTTTACAACAACCGGTAATACGGCTCAACTATATCTAGATCAACCTGTTGTGTTTACTGGAACTACATTTGGCGGACCAGCAGCTGGTACGACATATTATGTACGTACCGTAGTATCGAGTAATACATTTACGGTATCATCCGCATTAGGTGGGACTAATTTATCATTAACAACTGTATCAGGTAATATGTATTTGAATCCAGTTCGATACACGTATGTTTGTACCGATGAATATAATTCAACTGCCTATCCAAAGACCGTAGCTAACACTACTGTTACCACAGACGTTGTTACCCTGAACAATACAACCAGCCTGGTAGTAAATGCACCAATAATTTTTGATGCTAATATCGGCGTGATTCTAGCAAACACTGTCTATTACATTAAGACAATTTCTAGTCCAAATATTACAGTAGCATTGTCTAGGACAAACGGAGTAGCAGATTCTACTGTGGTTCTGACTACCAATACTGTAGCTACTACCGCAAATATATACGTTGGTTCTGATATCTGGAAAAGGACCGCACTTACTCCGTGGTAAGATCAAATGGAACATCCATTAATCCCGTCGCTGGAAGATAAATCGTTAGATGACTTGCAAACTATAATGACTGGGTTGATACCCAAATTAACGTTTGCATATAGAACACAGAATGGTCCCCTCATCCATCAATTGACGATGGTATTAGAAAGCTATAGAAATGAATATCACAAGAAAATGTCTAAACAAATGGATGAATTACTCGATAAACAAAAACTTAAAATTAGTATTGAAAAAGCATGACAGCCAGAGTCTCTAGGAATTTTTCGTTTGATGCAGCTATGCACAGTGATGATGTGTTCATAGTTAATCATTATGAATTAGCTTTGGATATTGACGTACTCACTGAGACTATCCGGGAGCAAAATATTGCACTAGAACGTATTAAATTCGTACTAGAAGCCAATCTAGAAAACAGCGTATTTGTCAATGAAACCAAACAAGAGGTTATAGACAAATACAGATTTGCCGGGTTACGAGTTTGTCCTATTCCAGATGAACCATATGACCAAATTATCGGGGCTGTTATCATGAGCAAACTCAATGCTATTGTTGAGGGTCGAATGCATATTTCGGAAATTACAATTCTATCTAAATTATGCGACGGAGTAAGCTTTCATATTTCAGACCAGGAAGATGCTGAGTTTTCTACCAAAACTGGAGTTTGGTATACTGATCCAACTCCATGCATATGTCTTGTTGCCAAAAAAGATAATCAAAAACTAAAAATAGTTCCATTAAAGAAAGACTCTCCGGGCTGGAATGACTTAGGCTTGAGTTGGAAAGAACCTGAACAATCCAAGACCAACAATGAAATTTCGTTCACAAATACGGACACCACATCATTGCATTAACGGCTTGATTGTGTTATAATGATCGCATGAGAATCGATTCATACGGACAAAAGATATACAATGAAGCTGATATTTGCAACATCTACTTGACCGATTCCACAAGAATACCTAAACAGGTATTGTGTGATCAGTATGTACAATTTGATGCTGATTTAGAATTAACCAATATTCCAGAAATTCTAGAATATGTTGAACCTCATCCATCGCTAACGTTGCAGCAATTTGATTCCGGTCTCCAAGAAGAATGGTTTATTCCAGAAGAATATGAAGATTTTGACATAGCCAATCATGTATTATCACTCTGCAAAACCGACGAAGAATTGCAGCGGGCAGGTCAAGAACTAATCATGTACCAGGATAGAAATATGTTTGATCTACTGATTTATCTTAAATATCTAGTAGACACGATGCGTAAGCATAACGTAGTTTGGGGAGTGGGTAGAGGAAGTTCAGTTGCAAGCTTTGTATTGTTTCTGATAGGAATTCACAGAATTAATTCGTTGTTCTATGAAATACCTATTGAGGAATTTCTTAAATAGGAGAATAGTTATGGGTAAATATAAAACAGCACTAGGTAGGGTCGTTGATATGGCAGCATTAGCCGCTAAGAACGAAAAAACAAGAGCAGTGGGTAATATGAAAGTTAATGCGCGCGGGGATACGATTGATTCTATGGGCAACGTAATTCAGTCAGTTACCTCTAAGGTAAATAGCGGTTATGCAAAGACGGTGGGGAATCGAGGCGCTCGCGCCCGACCGGCCAACCCACAACAAGTAATTGCTGATCCGATTCCAACAGTAGAGGAAATTGCTGAATTTAAACCGGATGTAGACACCACCGAAGCCGAAGATATTGCAATTGAACAAATCAAAGCCAAAGAGGTGACTAAGGCAACGGGTAAGAAATAATGAAAACCACAGTAAAAGCCCGTAGGTTAGTTCCATTAAAAGACACTGTACTTGTATCTGAAATGAAATTTGAAGAACGTATCAGTGCCGGCGGAATCGTTATATTGGATGACGATATGAAGAATTCCGGGATACGACCACGCTGGGCAAAAGTATACGCAGTTGGTCCCGAACAAAAAGATGTAGAAGTTGGTCAATACGTCCTAATCGCTCACGGAAGATGGACTAGAGGTGTTATAATTGATAGTAGTATTCATGGTAAGCAAACTATTAGAAAAGTCGATAACGACGATATTCTGTTGGTTAGCGATGAGCCAGTAGAAGATGAAACTATCAGCGATAAAGGAATCTAAAATGAAATGGTTTGATAGATGGTTTTCGAATAAATGTGCAGAAGCCTGGGAAGATGCCCGAACTGAGAAAAAAAGTAGAGGA
>Ga0315288_10007310_pt1 | contig 13987 bp, 11 predicted proteins | sample YL17G11_20_MG_FD_203454 | JGI IMG/M metagenome (GOLD analysis project Ga0315288, IMG submission 203454) | Sediment microbial communities from Yellowstone Lake, YNP, Wyoming, USA - YL17G11_20 | ecosystem: Environmental > Aquatic > Freshwater > Lake > Sediment | place: USA: Wyoming | collected... | reverse complement strand
TCGATCTCGGCCCGAAGGTTGGGAACCCGGCCCGATCGAAGCACCTGCCCCTCTTGATCCATCAACGTCATGTGAGAGTATTGACGATGATGGTCAATTCCGACATAATTCATCTGTGCACCTCCTAAAAGAAGATTTTTCACGGAGAGTCTATCAAACTCCCCGAGGAGGTGCATCACATCATCATGTTACCTATATTTTAATCAATGAGGGTTAGATTGTGTTTGGATAAAATAAGTCTTGCCTTTCATTTCCAGACATTTGCAGTAAGGAGGAACTAATATGCCCAGAATTGTCGACGTAGGCGATAAAGAAAAAAGGGGGATCGCATTCAACAATTTGCCTTGGCTTAACAAAGCGATTGGCCCAGAGCTCATAGATGGGGGAATCTATCTTTTAGCAGGAGAACCGGGGATAGGCAAAACTACACTTGCCGTTCAGATACTTGGGGACATAAGCAATCAAGGAATAAAAGTCTTGTACATTCCAACAGAGCAAAGCCTGAGCGACGTAAAGCGGGTAGTAAATAGACTATTCAAGCAGAAAAGCAAAGATGACACTTCAGTTTTTAACAACTTGTTTGTAGATACCATCGATGACCTAGGAATGCTTCCTTGGTTATTAAATAAAAAAATACTCCCAAAAGACAGCGAATACGCTGGATGCCGCGTGATTGCCATTGACTCTTTGCAAGGGGGAGGGCTTTCGACCTCTGCAGGAGCGAAATTTAGATCTCTTTTAGAATTTGCTGAGAGTGCGAAAGCTACGGGAATAACGTGTCTTCTCGTAAATCATGTCACTAAAAGTGGTGATATAGCCGGGCCTAAAGCGCTGGAGCATGCCGTAGATTGCGTGATCTACATTCGAAGAGCGCTACGTCTCAGACCGTTATTTGTTCCTAAAAACAGATTTGGTCCTTCAGTGCTTGACCCTCTTGTCCTTATTATGGATGAGACTGGCCTTAAGGAATCGCCGCACACAGTAGCTGAAGCAAGCACAATCTTAGGATATAGTGGTGTTGGGGGTGAATTTGCTGAAGCTCAGGCCTCAGTGACTATTCCACGGTATGGAAGTCGCCCCGGGCTCAGTGCGCCCTTCCTGCCAGCCAAAAGGATCCAGCAATTGATAAAGGTGCTGAGCACGTTGAAGGATATCGATGTTGTCGATTTGTCATATGATATTAGCTGCTACATCCCTGGAAGGCACGGCTACAACGCCGTCCTTGACTTGCCCATTATAGTAGCATTGTTAAGTTCATATCTTCATCAGCCAGTGGATAGGAAGACTATTTTTATAGGTGAAGTAGATTTGACAAAACAAATTAGGCCACCCGAAAAAACCTACTTAGCCGCACTTGCTGAGTTCCTCTGCGAATCAACATCGGAGGTTAAGAAGGTATACTTATCTGAGAAAGTGTCGGATGATTTTAAGCAAATACAGCCCGGAGAAATGAAGCCAAGAATCGCGGAGATCGTTGACGTTCGCGGAATAAGGGACCTGGATTCTCTTATAGCCGATCTATGGCCAAATCTAATGAGAAATTGACCAGATATGGAGAAAAGGTTATGCCTCCTCCGTTTGTAGATAGGAAAGTTGAAAATATTATTTTTTATTACTACGCCAAGTTGGTAATTGCTCCTTCTGCTGGGTTTAAAAATAACTATAGATTCATAATCGATGCCTATAAAAGGCTAAAGTCTGGCGAATTGCTGATATCAGATTACGAGCGCGAGATTCTTCACATCATCCTGGACCAAAACACGTGTGCATTCTGTGAACGCAAAGAGCATGGATTACAGACCATTCACATAGTACCCAGGTATTATGGGGTGCCACCTGGGGTTCACAATCTAGTCTGTGCCTGTTCTGCGTGTGCGGATTCAAAGGGAGAGAAAGATCTCGTAGAGTGGTGGTGCCAAGAACTCGGCAATCCAAGAGATGAGATTCCCCGTGTTCCTATTGGGATATATCTTAAAATCGCTTACGATCTAAACAAAATAAATTTCAGCCTCAAAAAACCCTGTAAAGAACTCGGCACAATTTTTTTCTACATAAAGAGGAGTATCTAGAATTTCTTAAAAAACTAAAGGATTGAGAGGAGGCGTATGAAATTTATTCACACGGCTGATATTCATCTGGGAAAATCATTTTCCTTTTTGGGAGATAAAGGGAGCCTCCTCCGCGAGGCTCAGATGAAGGCCCTCGAGAAAATAGCCGATTTAGCTCAATCTGAATCTATCGATTTTCTGATAATCGCAGGTGATCTGTTTGAGTCGAACGAAGTCAGTTCTCGGCTTGTACGTAAAACCACTGAAATACTCAAAAGCATTAATCCCATTCCGGTTTTGATTTCTCCCGGCACTCACGATCTTCTGGATGAAGGAAGCGTTTACAGGCGGAAAGAATTTCGGGGACCAAATATAAGGGTGTTTGGGATCGACGGCACAATTATAAAGGTGAAAGATGCGGCCATTCATGGAAGAGCAAACGATACCAAACAGGGGAGCGTTCATCCTTTAAGAGAACTAAGATCTAACCCTGAAGCCAAATTCAATATCGCGGTCATTCATGCCGGCATTGAAATCGAGGGCAAAGCGAATCCTGATGATTATCTGGTCAGTACAAAAGAGATCGCAACCTCTGGGATGGATTATGTTGCATTAGGACATTGGCACAGAATGAGTGAGTTTAGTAGCAAAGGAATTACTGCATGGTATAGTGGTTCCCCAGAAACCACCAAGTTTGATGAAGCTGATAAGGCAGGATATATTTTGCTTGTGGATCTAGGTAAAAAAATAACTGTTGAGTCCAAAAAAGTCGGACGGTATAAATGGGTGGACAAAACCATTGATGTTTCAACAACGCCTCCCGGAGATTTGCTCAATTCCGAAATAAATAAAATAAAAGGGGAGAAGATCCTTTTAAGATTACAGCTTACAGGAACACTCCCAAGTGGGTGTGAAGTGGATGCCAATCTGTTGGAAGACGATTTTTCGGATAGTTTCTTTTATTTTGAGGTAAACACATCCAAGTTGGGATACCCGGTTAAAAAGGTTGAGCAACTTTTTGCACAAGGCACTATCGGCGCCTTGTATGTCACCCGCCTTAACGAGTTAATCAAACAGGCAGATACTGAGGAAGAAAAAGCTCTTTTGGAAGAAGCCCTTTATATGGGCGCCAGTTATATTGCGCAGAAGCTGAAGGTAGAATAAATGCATTTAAAATCTTTAACGACAACGAATTTTGGAAACCTGGCGAACAAAAAGTTTATTTTTGCAGAAGGCCTTACCGTGGTTAAAGGCCCGAATGAGGCAGGAAAATCCTTTAGCATCGAAGCGATCACGCAAGGTTTGTACGGTGATGCGGCTTCGGGTGCAGCCCAAGTTCGTGAACATTGCCGTAAATGGGGCAGTGAAGACGCGTTTTCATTAGAATTAGAAATAGAAAGCAAAGGAGCAAAATACAAGGTTATTCGTGATTTTGAGAACAAGAAGAATGTCTTGATTAAACCTGACGGAACTGAAGTAAAAGACAAAGAGTCTGTGAGAAAAATGGTCTCAAAATTAGTGGGCCTGCCTTCTCAACTGGCCTTTGAAGCCACCGCTTGTATCCCCCAAGAGGAGGTGGAGAAAATTGGAAGCGCGGTTTCCACGCTCAGAGAGATTATCGAAGGGAGACTAGCCGGATCGGGTTCTGATACTGACAAGATTGTGAAAAATATCAATAAAGCTAAAGAGAGCATATGCTCCAAAAGCGGTAAATTGGGAGACCTTGTGGCCACAGAAGTAGAAATAGTTAACCTCGAAGTTGAATTGAGGACAAAGCAGGAGCGGTTACGGGAGTTAACCAAAAATAAAATAGAATTGGAAAATATAAGCCAGAAATTTCAGAGTGAGACCCAGAGATTGCAGGATAAAGATGATGCTTTTAAGGGAAGCCAGGAGTATATGACGGCGTACAGCAGAGTTGAAAAGGCCAACAAGGAATTTGGATTGACCGAGGAGAACCTAGATAAGCATAAAAAAGCTAAGGAAGGCATCCATGTTGTATCTGAAGAGCTTAAATTGTCTCAGTCTGAGTTAGAGGTCCTCTCGAGCATTATAAAAAACGGAGAGGACTACAAAGAGACCGAAGCGAAGTGCGAGGGATTAACGGACAAAGCGACTAGTTTGAAGACAAAAATATTGGCCATAAAAAAAATTGAGACAGGCATACAAGAAAAACAAAAGGAGATTGAATCATATAAAAAAGTTGATCATTCAGTTCTGCAGAACGCAAGGAGTATTCCCGGTGAAATTAGGGGCTTACGATCGTCTTTAGTAGAACAGCTTTTTGGCATAAAGGTGGAGCTTGAGAAAGATGTAGATTTTTCGATCATTTCTGATGGGAAAAAGGTCAAGGGATCTGAGGCTGAGATGCATGTGGAGGCCACTGTAAGGTTTCCGGGGATTGCTTCGGTCCAGGCTAAAAACTTAACCGGGAAAGAGGAACCCATTGTAGAGGAAATCAAAAGAAAAGAGGAGGTGTTAAAGCGGCTTTTAAAGGGGTATGGAGTCCAAAAGATAGAAGAGCTTGAGGCTCTACATAATAAAAGGGAAAAGGCAATTGCCGAGAAAGGCAATCTGGAAATGAAGAAGGAGACGCTATTGGGAGATGAAGATCTGTCCAATCTCCAGTTGGATTTAGGAGAATTAGAAAAAGAGTTTAAAAAAGAAAATCAAATCAGAGAGAAACTCAAATCACACGCGATAGCTGCAGTTGAATTAGAAATGAAAAAAACAAATAAACAGAAGCTCGTAATAAAAATTGGGAAGCTGAGAGAGAGTATCAAAAAGAACGAGGGCATACTAGAGGCCATAGGCAATGATGAAAATGGACTGAAGATACTCAAGAGGGAGGCTTCTAAAGAATTAGCCAAAGCAGATGCCTATCTAGAGGAGAAAAGAATTTTTAGATGCACACCTGAAGAATTTGTAAAACTGAAAAGGGAAACAGAAACCTTGCAAGAAGAGATGAAAAAATTAAATAAAAGACAGATTGAGTTAATTGTTAAAGTAGAGCAAGAAACGATAGGCATAGAAGATATTGCAGCCTTAGATGAGAAATTGAGTGAACTAAGAAGAAAAAGGGAACGATTTAACCGCAAGTATGAGGTTTTGCGTATCATCAATGATAACATTACCCGGGCACGGGAAAGCTCTATAACGCAGTTTTCAAAGGGTATCGAGGATCAGATGAGCAAATTCTTGTCCAAAATAACTAATAAAAAATACACGAAAGTAAAATTAGACGAGAATCTTGGAGTGGGCCTATATTCTGGAGAAAAAGGAGAATATATCAATATCGATGACAAGATCAACAAGCTGTCCAGTGGAACCATGGATCAGGTCTATTTGGCGGCAAGGCTAGCAATTTTGGGGCTGATTGCGACTGAAGAAAAGCCACCTATTATCTTGGATGATACCTTTGTAAGCTTTGATGATATGGGAAGAAAAGAACAAGCCTTTAAAGTTCTGGAGTCAGTCGCAAAAGATTACCAGGTCCTTTATTTTACATGTCACGACTGCCCTGAAGGTTTAAAAGTGGTCGAGCTTACTTAATAAAATAATTGCCTTAAGGAAGAGGAAATCGAATATGGAAGAAGATGTTTTTAACAAAATCGAGAAACTTCGCGAGGAATATGAATATTGGTTTGAGGTCTTCCGCAGGGAAAAGGACCCAATAAAAAGGGAAGAAGCTAGACAAAAATACAAGCCTGCAATAAGTGAAATTATCAGACTGCAAGAGAAATATCAGGTAAGTTCTGTTCCCAAATATTCAAGCGCGGAACGAGTCAGAATGGATATTGACCACCAAAAGAAAAAACTGGAACTCTCCCAAGAACAGGTTTATGAGAGAACTATGGAGATAGCATTTAATGAAGAAAAGAACCGAACAGAGGAGGATCTTCGCAGGAAAATTGAGGAACAAGGAGATAAATATATTAACGGTGTAATAAGGGAAATGAGAGAGCATAATTTGGACATCTCTAAAATTGAGGCAGTACTTAAACAATTAGATCCAAAATCGTTATCATCGGAGTTAGAACAAACGTTACGGATTAGGACTCTGAGCTTAACATTACCATTCTACTTTATTATATTTTATTCAGGCGACATTTTTATTGAAGATTTTTCTAAAAAATATTCCCAGGCAATAAAAGATTTGGAGGATGATAAGTTGCCGAAAGCGGAGGAAATAATCCAAGAGGCCATGAGTCTTTATGATAAAGCGGCGCAGCTTACAAGATTTTCTTCTGGCAAAGAATATTTTCGGATGGAAAAAGAGAGAAGAATATCAGAATGGGAAGCAACTAAGAATAAAATACAAGGAGAGAAATACCATCAATTTAGTCAGGAAAGAATAAAAAAGATAATAAGTGAAACTATAAAATTGAAACCCGGAATTCTTCAAACCGACTTATATAAAATGATTAGCGATTACCCACGAAGTGAGGTAAGCGAAGCTGCTTATTATTTGAGCAGAGAAGGTAAGCTAAGGCGGGAGAAGAAAGGGGCTACATTTAGACTTTTTTTGGATTGAAATCAATTCATTTATCAGATTCAGATCGCATTATGATTTATGGGCTGACTATTACGAGAGTTGACAGGTGTCAGATGTTTGTCGTCAGGCGTTTTTGAACTCGGGTGCTGATTTCTTAAGCTACGGATTCCGTCTCTCGTGATAATTCAGCTGACCCCGTTTGGCAAGGCTTCAAGCATAGCCACCTTGTTCAGCTCCCTTATTTGTAGATCTGCATTACGTTATTGCTCGGGCTTGACAAATTAGTGAAAAACTCATAACTTTAGATTAGTAAGACTGTTGGCAAAGGGGACAGTCCGTGTTGAGAGCTAACATTTTTGTCCTCCCTTTCAGCTTTGAGCAAAATTCTGCAGCATTAGTTAAAGAACAGGGAGAGATGGGGAATCCCCAAGCTGATCTTGCGGCACAACCCAACGCAGGGGAAGTCTGGATGTTGATTACCCGGAAGATCATGAAAAGCATATGAGGCTTTTAGTAGATTTTAGCTTAAAGGATTAGCAAGGAGAAAAATCATGATCGAGATTATCCACGTAAGCGATTTACACTTCGGGAAAAAGACAGTTAAAGCAAAAAGACTTCTAGGCAAGATAAAAGACGAATATAAAATTGGCGAAATCCCAAATAGATATTTATTGGCCACTGGTGATATTACGGATAGCGGAACCAAAGGACAGTACGATTTAGCCGTAAAAGCCTTAAGTGTGTTTAAAGATAATGTGTATGTTGTGCCAGGGAATCACGATTATGAAGGCTGGGGCATATGGTATGACCCTAAAAGTGCCAAGAGATTCGATCGTACCCTGTGCAAGAGACTTGGAGTAAATCATGATTTCTTCCCTAGGATTCCGTTTTCTAAGGTTCTCGACGACAAGGCGGGAAACCAGGTGCTCATTATCGGCCTCAATTCATGCTCAACGGTACCATTGTTACTTGATTTATCGGAGGGCGAAATTGGAGAGGATCAGCGGAATGAACTGAAAAAAACCTTAGATAGGCAGAATTATTCTAAAACGCCCAAAATTGTCTTTCTCCACCATGTCCCACACAAACGCTCAGTAGGAATAGGCATGAGGCTTAGGGACTACAGAGAACTAATGTCACTGGTTAGAAATAAGGTTGATGCTCTTTTATTTGGTCATACAGGGGCCATGGAAGATGTAAGCAAAAGCGAGATGAAGAAGTTGGGGATCTCTGAGAGTAAACGCATCAAATTAGAAACCGCACAGAAGAATGCAATGGTTGGCCGTGAGCTTAAGATAAGAAGCGGAAGAGCGCAGGGAATCAGGTATTACCTTGATGCGAACAAGTCCGTTGAGGATCAGGCATGCTATAACATTAAAATCGATGAGAATAGCGTCTCAGCAAGTCGAAAAATATTCTAGTTTGCTTAGAGAATGATCCAAAAATCTCGTTTTTATTTTGTCGCCCCGACAGATCGCTCTTTTCAGCGATAAGAAGTTCGAAAATCTAAGGGGGAGGTAAAAAAATGAGCAATTTCAAGTATAAAAGAGAAACCAAGAAAAATCTTTATGAAATAAGAAATTATTTGCGTGAGACAACCCGTCAAGAACTCGGCGTCTATTTAGAGAATGTACTTGCATATGTCCAGGACCCCTTGGTCGGCCTGGCACTCGATGAGGCAGGGGTTCGACCTTTTCAAGTCGAATGGGAGCCGGGTTTAGCGGACGGCCCGACTAGTGCGCGTTTGGCGGTCGTTGACTATAATGCCGATACAAATCTCCTTGTTTCTCCGGCAAAATGGGATCAAAAGAAATTGAAATATTTTGGTCCGGAAGGTGAGATTCTTGATGGTGACCATCGAAACCTCTTCCAATTTCACCAGGTGAATGTCTGGACAATAGTCCAGAGTGTCCTAGATCTTTTTGAAGGACTCTGGGCACTAGGAAGGCCCGTTCCCTGGGGAGTAAATGGTGGCCGTTTAATAATAGTTCCACATGCAGGTTACGGCGAGAATGCTTTTTATGATAGACGCAGCAAGGCGTTGCAGTTTTATTACTATGGGGATCCCAAATCTCCCAAATATACGTGCTTGTCACACGATATCGTTGCGCACGAAACAGGGCATGCCATCTTGGACGGAATTCGTCCTTACTATTTCCAGTTCACTTCCCCAGAAACAGCAGCATTTCATGAGTTTGTTGCCGATCTCACAGCCATCTTAGCAGCTCTCCGGAATAACTATGTCCGCCTAGCTGTAGGTGATAAAACAGATGGCGACTTGAGTAAGGATAACATCATCGCTTGCTTAGCCGAAGAATTTGGGGCACACCTCAAAGGACAAGAACAGGACAAATACACTGGGAATATTAGTGGCATCGCGAGATTGCGGGATGCTAACAACCGCCTTATGATGACGGACATAAAAGACAGCGATAGCCCTCACCGGCGCTCACTAGTTTTAACTGGGGCGGTCTACGACTTGTTGAAGGCGGTATCCCGTGAGTATAAGGAATCAAACCGTAAAAATCTTTGGTCCGCAACGGTCCGTTTGATTCGCATGGCCCTGCAGCCGCTGGATTTTTGCCCGCCAGTTGATATCCGATTTATCGATTATGCAAGGGCAATGCTTAGGAACTTTGAGCTTTATGAACCACAGGATTCCCCCCGCCGGGAAGCCTATACCCAGTTCATTCGGCAGATCTTCTCTGACCGCGGGATCTGTGATTCCAAAGAGCTGGGCATGCTTAGGACGCCTGGCAGCTGGGATGTCTATCATCCCGTTGATGCAATTGCCGATTCAAGGACAGGGGCCTATTATTTCCTTAACGATAATCGTAAAGCCCTTCGCATTCCTTGGAACCAGGATTTATCGGTTGTGGATCTTTATGTCACGAACAAACAAGGCCGCGCGGGAAGTCGTCTGCCTCGAGAAATTGTCTTGGAATACATTTGGAGCGAACAGTTTAGGCTTGACGAGGACTGTTTTGGACCATTGAAAGGGCAGGCGGCGGAGCTCCTTTGTGGGGGGACATTAGTGTTAGATGATCGAGGCAACGTGCTGTCCTGGCAACACAAGCCTGGACTCCAGGTTGACAAAGACTTGGAGGAAGGCAAGAAACGCATGGCTCAGCTTCGTGATCACATTGCCCGCCAAGTCCAACGTGGTCTTGTTGGCCTTCGCGGGGATAGGGAGGTGGAGATTCCAGGGAAGTGGACCCCCCCCTGTAACTGCCGACATAAGCTCAGGAGTTTTGCGTCTTGAGATTGCGCCCCACATGCGAAATTTTTTTGCGTATTCCGCGCGTGAAGATACCGGCTTGTCTACACAAAAGGACCTCGATGATTGGGGAGAAAACAAATGGACAATCAAGTTCTGATCCGAGTCTACAATGTGGGCCTAGGGGACTGTATTTATGTGCGTGTGCCGGATAAAACCGAATATCGGCATATCCTGATTGATTGCGGAACTTTTTCTCGGGCAGAGCGACTCGAAAAGGCTGTGGCGGACCTAGAAAAGACTTATTTGCCAAAAGATAGCACAGGAAAGCTTCAGCTGGATTTGCTGATTGTAACCCATAACCATAAGGATCACTTATCAGGTTTCGGAGTGAGTTCAGTCTCGAAATGGTTTCAAAAAATCGATATCAAGCAGATATGGTTAAGCGCTGGCATGAATCCCAATCATCCGCAAGCCGGGAAAACCTTTCAATTACTAGAATTCGCCGATAAAGCAATCAAAGGATTGTCGGCAATTTCTTTAGGAACGGCCTATGATGAATTGGCCGAGGATCTTCTAAGTGCAAGAGGCGATCCTGATGCCGAGGACAATATTAAAGCTCTTGAGATGCTCCGAGAAACATTGCCGAAAAAACTCAAGGGGAAAAAGCAACCCACCTATGTAGATGACGGCATGAAGGATGGCAAGGTTCCAGGGATTTTTGCTGAGAGCACAACCCGACTCCGAGTATTAGCTCCTGTTTTTGATATAGATGGGACCTATCTCGGCAAACTGGGAGATGCACTCGTGGCTTTTGAGAGTTTCCAAGACCATGTAGGATTTATAAGAGGGAAGAGACCTGAGCAAGCAAGGGATTTACCTAAGAATTTCATGGATTCGGCTAATCAACCAGCCAACATTAGTGAGGGGGATTTCTTGCGATTGCGGGAACGGCTGATCTATCAAGCCTTAGCCTTCGTCACGAAAGGGCATGGGGAACTTGCGAATAATACAAGCGTTATCCTCCTGCTAGAATGGCGTGGACGGCGGTTGATGTTCGTAGGTGACGCCCAATGTAAGATTGGACGGGAGGAGATCTATATTTCAGGTGCGATCAATGGCAGTTGGAATGCTATGTGGGAAAGGCACAATGATCTTTTAAAGCAACCTCTGGATTTCATAAAAATTGGGCATCATGGAAGCCACAACGCAACACCTTGGTCTGCGGATAATCCCGGGGATCCGGTGAATAAGATTCTTGATGCTCTTATTCCTCCGACAAAGACGGACTGCCGGGCAGTAGTATCGACCGAGCGTACACAGAACGATAATTTCAAACGAACCATCCCCCAAAAGGAGCTCATGATAGAAATAGGAAGGAGGCTGCAGAAGCCGGCAACTGATTATGATGAGACAGCACGTTATCCTGATCTTATCGTTGAATTCGGCTCCTGTTTCGTACCCAAGGGAAAACCGCAACCTCTACGGACAGATCTTGAAAGTGGGGACTCTGTTACCATTACAATTCCATAGATAGGCCCATTGGTCAATTCATTAATCATCATTCGTATTAATTAAGGGTTCCTTAATCGGCTATAGGGCAGGCCCGAGAAAGGAGTCCAAATGGGCACGGTACGGTTCACTCCGGAACAGATCATCGGCAAGCTGCGTGAGGCCGAGGTTCTTCTCGGTCAGGGTACGGATATCGGAGATGCTATCCGGAAGCTCGGGATCTCAGAACAAACCTATTACCGCTGGAGGAAAGAGTACGGTGGGACGAGGGTTGATCGGGCACGGCGGCTTTTACGCTAGAGAGAGATGTGGCCAGTCTGCTCATAAGGTATAGGGCCGAGAGTTGAGGCAAGGGAGAGGCTGATCTCAGCTCCCTCTAGGATTTGCGGGCGCCAGGGGCGGATTTGGCCTCAAGATTAAGGACGGAAGACGAGCGGGGAAATTCTCCCTCATCAAGCGCAAAGCAAGAAATAAAGTAGGGGAAATCCATTAAGGAATAGCATCCGTGGAGCGGGAAAGTTTTCGTTTCTCTTATTTGCCCCACTTTTTTAATATGTGCTCTGAGGCTTCTTTCGGATCCAGTTCTCTTGTCGAATTCTGGGTACGAATATAAAATACAAATCTATTGCCGACTGATACCCAAGCCGGCTCATGCCCGATGTTGATCTTTATAAGACAAATGCATTTCTCCTCTACTACTTTAAAAGAAATATTCGGCTTTGTGGTAAAGCTCCTTCCGATACTGTTTTCTATTTCTTGTGTCAGAGCTTGGCAAAAGCCATCTTTGTCTTGCCTGCCGAGTAGATCAAAATCGCGCTCTAAGCCAAAGATCTGTTTATTATCGCTTACCCCAATTATTAAATACCCGCCATCGGTATTGTTAAAAGCCGCTATTGTCTTTATTACCTCAATCTTAAGGTCTTTGTTCCTGCATTCTTTTTCTTTATCCCATTGAAAGGTTGATTTAAATTCTATTTGATTGTCCTCTTCTTGGGCAATCAGGTCAATGGCGTCTCGGTCAGGAAGCTCTGGAAGTTTTATCCTGTTTTCAAGTATGAGGGCTCTTATCTTCCTGGTCATGCTATGAAATAGATGCCCGGCTTCTGTTTCATAATTGGAAAGCTGGGTTCTCTCTCTTCGCAATCGCAAGTTGTTCTCAAGAGATGTTCGAGAGGCTATTAGCCGTTGCTCAAACAACTTTTTCATCTTGCTTGTAATTAACTCCTCGTCACAATCCTCCCTTGGTTTTCTTTCATAAAAATATACTCTTAATATGATATCGAGGTTTCCTTCCAATAAATCTCCCAACCCCGATAACTCCAAATTTACTATTTCTCGCACGAAACGGCCGGATAGGATTCCAAATTGAGTGGCCAGGGCTTTGCGTTTGGTTGTAATCTTCGCTTGGACGGACTCGAAGAGTTCAGAAAGCAATAGCCGTTCAAGTTCAGCCTTATCATCCACTGGGATTATTTCACGCGTTTGGATTCAAGCCAGGAGTCGATATCGGATTTCTTGAACAGGACTCGACGCCCGAGCTTAATAAAAGGGATTTCCCTTGCCTTGATAAGCCTGTCAAGGGTTCGGCGGCCAATGCGTAAATATGCCTCGACATCTTCTTTCGTTAAGAGATTGCTTTCCATGTAGCGGGATTATATCAAGGGCCTAAAAAAAAGTGAACCGCGGGGCTTGACAAACGCATTTAGAGAGTGCATATTGGCATATAGAAGCATATATAGGCACTATAAAATGGAAAAGATATTCACGTTCAATGAGACTTGCGAGTACTTGAGGGTAAAAAGAAGGACCGCGCTCCGCTGGATCTATTCAGGCCGGTTGCGGGCGTTCAAGCTCGGCGGCGGTCGGCTCTGGAGGATCAGGGAGCGGGACCTTATAAATTTCATTAAAGGGGGAGGCGATGAGCATGAGCATGAAAGACCCGATGAGAACACCGGAAAAGATGACAACGGCCGAGTTCGAGGAGCTCTACAATAGGGCGGTAACAAGAATGGGGGGCTGTGAGAAGCGGGCCGCCCTCGAGAACCTGGAAGTCACGATTCGGGAGCTGGTCCGCGAAAAGCTCGCGCGGATGTTCGGGGGAGAAGCAAATGGCCAAAAGGAAAATTAGAAACCTGTTCCGGAACGCCGGCGGCAAGTGGTGCATTGACATCACCGTCAAAAAGCGGAGGGTCATCCGGGTCATCGGCGACGACAAGAGGGAAGCCGAGGACGCTCTGACTCTTATCAGGGGGGATCTCCTCCGCGGGAAGCTCGGCCTCGGGACGTTGTCCAAGAACGTCCTGTTCAAGGACTTTGCCGAAAAATTCTTAGATACCTACGCGAGCAAGAAGCGGTCCTTCGGGCGGGATCTGACGAGCTACCGGTGCCATCTAAAGCCTTACTTTGGCGACCTCCTGCTATCAGACATCAAGATCGAGCGCATTGAAAAATACCAGACCGTCCGGAAGGCGACGACGACCAGCCGCAAGACGAAGGACGGTAAGCCCAGGGAAACGTCCGGGGCGACCATCAATCGCGAGCTCGCCCTGCTGAGGACGATGCTCAACAAGGCCGTCGAATGGGAATATCTGGAAGAGAGCTCGGTCAATTGGAAACGGGTCAAAAAGCTCAACGAGAACAGCAGAGAGCGCTATTTGACCCCCGATGAGCAGGGGCGCCTGTTCGAGGTGCTCGATGAGGCCGGCCCCGCTCTCA
>Ga0315288_10007309_pt1 | contig 13989 bp, 12 predicted proteins | sample YL17G11_20_MG_FD_203454 | JGI IMG/M metagenome (GOLD analysis project Ga0315288, IMG submission 203454) | Sediment microbial communities from Yellowstone Lake, YNP, Wyoming, USA - YL17G11_20 | ecosystem: Environmental > Aquatic > Freshwater > Lake > Sediment | place: USA: Wyoming | collected... | reverse complement strand
TAAGGTACGGCGTAAGCCGCTTGAGGCGGGTTCTCTCACCACGGTTCTTGACTTCGAACTTGCGGTCCATCGCGCGCAGCGCCCGCTTGGCGCGGTTGCGGCGCAGATGGCTGCGGCGTCCTTTGAGGCGCATATACTTGCCAGTGCCAGTCACGGTAAAGCGCTTGGCAGTGGACTTGTGAGTCTTGATCTTGGGCACCTGGTACTACCTCCTCCAACTATGAGGGTCGTTGTTTAGATCTCAAGCTGTTCCTGGGCCACAGGCGTCGCGGGCTCATCCTCGCGGTGACGTTCAGCAGCCTTCGGCGCAAGGAGCACGAAAACGCTGCTGGCCCCCTCTTCAACGGTCGGCGCCTGCTCGACCAGGGCCACGTCCGTGAGCCTGGCGACCACGCGTTCTAGCAGGAGCTTACCGAGCTCCGGATGGCTCTTCTCGCGTCCACGGAAGCGCACGCGGAGACGCACCTTGGCCCCCTCACCAAGGAATTCACGGATGCGCCGGGTCTTGAAGTCGACGTCGTGCACACCGATCTTGGGGTGCATCCAGATCTCCTTGATGTCCACCAAGCGCTGACTCTTGCGAGCCAGTCGCTCCTTCTTGGTACGCTCGTACATGAATTTGCCATAATTCAGCAGGCGGCAGACCGGCGGCTTGGCAGCGGATGCGACCTCCACCAGATCAACGTCGCGTTCCTGGGCAATGCGCAACGCCTCGCGTGTGGGAACCACTCCCAGTTGCTTGCCCTCGTCGTCAATCAGACGCACTTCGCTAGCCGTGATAGCCTCGTTGATGCGGTGTTCTGTCCTACTTATGTTGTCTTCACCTCGTGTCTTTCTGCTACGGGGCTAACCATCGCCTACAGGCCCACGCTTCAGGGGACGCTTCCCATACGGGAGGCAATTTTATCACAATTCTCGTCGCTAGTCAAGTCCCACGTGCTTGCGCTTGCGGCGCGTCTGCTGAGTTTGCGGATCTATCTCCATGCTGTACAATTGACTGCGTGCGATTGGACATCGGTCATGCCGGCGGCCTTGCGTCGGTGCTGGCCGCGCCGCGTGGGGAGTCTCGAAAGGGGTAAGGCTCCGTGTCCGTTTTGAACAGGGTTGCCTACTTTCAAGATCGCCGCGACGAAGTACCCAACCAGGAATTGGCGCGTGAACTGGCTGCCAGAAGGGATCTACAGGGCATCCAGGAGATTGCAGAGAACCTGCGGCACGAGAAGCCAAGCATCCAGAGCGACTGCCTGAAAGTCCTCTGCGAGGTCGGATACCTCGCTCCCGAATTGATCGCCGACTATGCAGGGAGGTTCCTGCGGCTGCTCGAGAGCAAGAACAACCGCATGGTCTGGGTGACTACGATCGCGTTAGCCACGATCGCGGGTCTTCGGCCCTGGGAGATCTGGGCACACGCGGACGACCTGATCTACGCCGTCGAACGCGGCTCGCTGATCACCGTTGTCTGGGGCCTCAGGGCTTTGGCCAAGGTGCATTCTTCGACATGAGGACGAGGGAGGTGCCGCTTTGCTTGCCGTTCAGTACCTGGAACCGGGCCCAGACACTGCCTCGATTGAGATCGAGGCCGCGCGCACCCGCCTGCGGGCAGCTTTCGAGCACTTGCCGATCGATGGCGTCATCCTGGGCTGGGGCCTGCCTGAGGCGCTGAAACAGGCCTGCGTGGAGGAAACCGGCCGCGCGGACGCCCGCCTCTTCCACTGGCATCCGCTGCTGACGGGGCACAGCGGCCTGGAGCCTCGCCTGGATTGGCAGACGGTCGGCCTGAGCGGAGAGCGCGTGCCGGGGTTCCAGGGACTAGCGGAGTTCACCTTCCTCTGCCCCAACCGCCCTGCCGTCGCGGAGGCCGTGCTGGAACGTCTGCGCCGCGAGATAGCGCACGGCCCGTACCAGGGCGTCTGCCTGGACCGCATCCGCTATCCTTCACCGGCCGCGAACCCGGGCCGCTGGTTGGCGTGCTTCTGCCCCGACTGCCGTCGCGCTGCCATTGCCGAGGGTCTGGATCTGGTCGCGGCTCAGCGCAGCATCCAGGCGTTACCAAATACTCCCGAACGCCGACGCTGGTTTGTGCGAGTGCTGCTGGATTCTCGTGCGGACATTTCCGCCGACGCTGACCTCGCGCTACTGCAGCGCTTCATAGAATTCCGCACGCACAGCATCACTCGTCTGGTGCAGGCCGCCGCGGGTGTGGTGCGTGACGAAGGACTACAGGTGGGATTGGACTGCTTTTCGCCGGTGCTGACCAGTCTGGTTGGCCAGGGCCTGGCTGCGCTGGACACCCACTGCGACTGGATCAAAATCATGACCTACGGCCATACGTGGGCACCGGCCGGCATGCCGTACGAACTGGGCGCTCTGGCTCGCTGGTTGACGGGACGCGGATCGCCGGGAGAGGCAGAGGCACTCAACGAGCTGGCCCAGGCCGCGCACTTGCCCCTCCCCACCAGCCTCGATGCGCTGCGCGCGCAAGGACTGTCACCGCAGGCGCTGGCCGCAGAGGTGCGCTGTGCCCAGTCCGCGGGCGTGCGCACAGTGCTGACCGGCATCGAGCTGGTAGACCTCGACGGAGTGGTGCGGCTCGATTCTGCCCAGATCGCCGCGGATCTGCGTGCTTTGCGCGCCGCGAACGTGGATGGGCTTGTGCTGTCCTGGGATTTGTGGCGGATGCCCCTTGAACGGCTGCATCTGGTGCACTCCATCTGGAACGCAGATTGAATCCTGCGGCCATGCTCTTTGAAGAGCCAAATCACAACACGCAGGAACTGAACCGGGCTCTCACTTTCACAAACACCCCGCGACAAGTATACTACGCGCATGAAGCACAGACTCCCTGGAGGCCAGCCCGAACAACGCTCTGCCCTGCGCTTGTTGGCAGTGCTGCTCGGCGTGTTGCTCACGCTGTCACTGGTTGTGATCGCGATTCCGCAAGCGCAGACGGCCTTGACTGCGCTGGGCGTGCGTCTGCCTGGCGCGCTCACCAGGTCCCTGGCCCCGCCCACGCCGCCACAGCCGTCTCCCGTGTCCTCCACGGACGGCCTGCTCCTCAACACGCTGAACCGTCAGATGGTGGCCGCCTTTTACCGCGAGCGCTACTTCGCATCCGGGGAGGTGGACAGCGACTGGAACGGCAGCCACGCCGCCTGCGACGCGGGCAGCACGTCGCCCGCATTTCGGGATGCGATTTTGCAGCGGGTCAACTACTTTCGCGCCATGGCCGGCGTGCCCGCGGACATCCAGTTCCTGGACGAGCTCAACGCAAGAGCGCAGAAGGTGGCTCTCATGATCAGCGCAAATGGCAAGCTGAGCCATACGCCTGATTCGAGCTGGAGCTGCTATTCTGCGGACGGCGCCTGGGCGGCCGCGAGCTGCAACCTGCACCTGGGAGTCTATTCGATCAGCGCCGTGGACAGCTACATGGAGGATCGGGGCAACAGCAACTACCTCCTTGCGCACCGTCGCTGGCTTCTCAACACGCGCACCCGCTGGATGGCCACAGGGGACGTGCCGGCCGTGGGGGGCTATCCTGCGGCCAACGCGCTCTGGGTGGTAGGTCCTACCTCTGGCGACCGGCCCAAGACGCGCGACCCCTACGTGGCCTGGCCTCCCCCTGGCTACGTTCCCTACCAGGTGGTCTTTCCAAGATGGTCAGTGACTTTCGATGGCGCTGATTTTTCCCAGGCCTCGGTTACTATGACGCATCATGACCACATCGTGCCGGTGACTGTGCTCGCGGCCGGCAATGGACCCGGAGAGAGCACCCTGGCCTGGGAGCCACACATCCCGCCCAAGGAACGACCGGCCGTTGACACATGGTACACAGTGCAGGTCAGCAACATGCTGGCCGAAGGTGGCTTTGCCCATCACTTCCAGTACACGGTGGTCATTTTCGACCCAGACGCGTGATGCGATGCCCCTGGACGAAAGCAAGTGGGGGTTCGCTGTGGGGCGAGGGGTTGTTCTACGGTGAGCGGGGATGAACCGCGTCGCGTGGCAGACTTAAGCGGAACGTGGACCCTCTGCCTGGTTCGCTGTCGACCCAGATGGTGCCACCGTGCGCTCCCACGATCTGCCGGCAGATGTACAACCCCAGTCCTGTTCCTCCCACACGGCGGGTGCTGGAGCTATCCACCTGGTAGAACCGTTCGAAGAGATGCGACATGGCCTCAGTCGGGATGCCGGTGCCGTCGTCCTGCACGGAGATGACCAACTGATCGGGGTTCGCCATGCCCGAGACCGCCACGTGGCCGTTCTCGGGCGTGAATTTGACTGCGTTGTGCACGAGATTTCTCACCACCTGGCCCAGACGCTTCCCATCGGCAACGACCACGGGCAGATCGGGTGTCGTCTGGTCAGTGAGGGTGATTTGCTTCTGGACAGCCAGGGGCTGCAGCTCCTTGAGCACGTCCCGAACCACGTCGTGCATCTGCACGGGCTCCTTGTGCAGGTCCAGGTGCCCTGCCTCCATGCGTGACACATCCAGCAGATCGTCGATCAGGCTCGTGAGTTGCTTGGTCTGGCGGAACACGGTTTTCAGACTTTCCTGTTGTGCGGCTTTGTCCTCGATCTTGCCCGCGAGCAGCAGTTGCACAAAGCCGCTGATGGTATGGAGTGGGGCGCGCAGCTCGTGCGACACGTTGCTGACAAACTCGCTCTTCATGCGGTCGAGTTCCTTGAGGTTGTCGTAGGCCGCCCGGAGGTCCGTGAACAGGCGCGCATTCTGGATGGCAGTGGCGGCCTGGCTAGCCAGCACCGACAGAAGCTCGACGTCACTGCGTACAAATGTGGCGCCCTTGCGCTTCTTGGCCAAGCCGAGGACACCGATGCTTTCCTCGTTGACTACCAGAGGAAGCAGCACTGCGGCGGTGATGTCGGCGTTGGCGGGAGCGAGCGCCAGGAAAGGTTCGCTGTCGGTACCTGGCTGCCAGATCAGCGGCTGTGCACTCGTCATCGCCTGTTCGGCCAGCCGCTCATTCAACTTGCAAGTTGGCGTCGACGACGGCACGCCGCCCTCGCCCACGACAGCGCACATCTCCGTTTCCCGGCCCGAGGTGCTTCTCAGGATGAGCACGCCCAGGCTTGCTGCCGTTTCCTGTACTGCAACCTTCATGACTTGCTGCAGGAGGGTCTCGAGCTCCGTGACCGACATGAAGAGTTGGCTCAACTCAAAGAGTGGAATCAGGGCCTTCAGGCGGGCGTTCTCCCTTGTCAGGCGCTTCTTCTCCAATGCTTTGGCAACCGCGCCGCGCAAGTCCTCCAGCGAAAAGGGCTTGAGCAATAGATCGTCCATGCCCAGCTTGAGCGCTTCGATGGCCGTGTCCACCGCTCCGTAGCCGGTGATGGCTACCCCCACGATGTCCGGGCTGCGCTGCTTGATGGCCCGGAACGCCTGCAAGCCGGTCACCCCGGGCATTTTGATATCCGTCAGGAGAAGGTCGAAACTCTGCTTCTTGGCTATCTCGATGGCCTCAAAGCCACTGTGGACGCCTGTGACCTGGTAACCCTGCAGGGAGAGCACGCGGGCGCAGGTGTCCAGGACGTCCGCTTCGTCGTCAGCGATCAGTATGCTTTCATCCGCCATAGAATCGTTTTTGCCCCTCCGGGGCTGCAGTCTTTTCTACCAGTACCTATTTGAGTGACATGCCTTTAGCGCAGCTTTTCTGCGCCGCTCATGAGCAGGCTGTACACGTGATCGGCCACTTCCCGCAGCGCCATGGTGACTATGCCTTGGGTCTGCGCTAGCGCCAGTGGCTCGCCACGCCGCTCGGCAAACGCCACCTCCTCGTGTGCGGGAGGTATTGCTCCCAGGCAGCGCTTCTGCAGCTTCTGCTCGACGTCATTGACCGAGAAGGTGGCAGCAGCCTGCAAGCGGTTGACCAGGAGCGTGGCGATCATGCCCGCACCCACCCCGGCACTCTCAATCCAGGTGATCATCTGTTCAGCGCAAGCGAGTGTTATGGGATCGGGTGCCAGCACCAGCAGCGCCATGTCACACAGGCCTAGCAGCTCCTTGGAGGCGGGTGATGGCACGTGCGGCAAGTCCAGCAGCACGACATCTGCCATCGACGTGGCGTTGCGCAAGATTGCGCTGGCGTGCGCCACAGGCAGCTCCACCCAATTGGCACCGACAGGAGGGCTCGTGAGAACGCGCAGACCGGTGGGGTGCCCGGTGAGCACTCTGTCGAGTTGCTGCGGGCTGATCTGTTCGGGCTGCAGCGCGAGCAGGTCGGCCAACGACGCGCGCGGCGTAAGCCTGAGTTGTGAGGTCACGGTTCCGCCCAGGTGGTGCAGATCCAGCAGCACCGTGGGCGCCGGCCGTCTGGCCAGGGCCACGCCCAGGTTAACCGCCACGGTTGAAGTGCCCACTCCTCCCTTGGCCCCGATGAGAGCCAGCACCTGCCCCTGCTTGACCGGCGCGGAGCGTCTGGTGCGCGCCAGCACGGCTTCCACGCGCAACACGACCTCTCTCGGGTCCGCGGGCTTGGTAATATAGTCGTCTGCCCCGGCGCGCAGGCCCGCGATTTTGTCATCGACCTGAGTCTTGCCGGTAAGCAGTATGATGGGGACCTGCGCCGTGGAGGGTTGGCTGCGCAACTGCTGGCATAGCTGTATGCCGTCCATGTCCGGCATCATGATGTCCAGAATGATCAAGTCGGGACGTTCAGCCTGGACGGCGCGCAGCCCCTCTAGGGCACTGGCGGTAGTGCGCACCTGGAAGCCCTCGCTGCTCAGCGAGAGTCTCATCAGGCGAGCGGCCAGGGGGTCATCGTCAATTACGAGAATCTTTCCAGGCACGGATGCACCTCCAGACTCCCCAAAGGGTCACACACCGGTCTTGGCTGCGCCCACGGCGCCACTACCTTTTGCGACCCGCGCTCGCGCCGAGCGGCTGCGGAGCGTGCTGCAGGATCTCACGCGCCAGGCCGGTGAGCGCACGAGTCAGGGGGCTGCGCCTGTCGCTCAACACAAGAGGTTCGCCACGGTTCAGTGCATAGCTGCTCACCGGGCCGATGTCTTCGATGCGTAGCCGGACTGGCACGGCCAGGGCGCGGTTGATGGCAGACACCGAGAAACCGCTCTGCTCTGTGAAGCGATTGAGCACCACGTTCCGGTTATCTGTCGCTCCACTTGACGCGCCAGCGATGGCGTAGGCAGAGCGCAGCCTGCGCATGGCGGTAATGTCCGGAGTCGTAATCAGGAATACATCGTTGGCCTCGTCCAGAACAGGCGCCCAACTGGCGGACTGCAGAGGCGGCCCGTCAAAGATGATGTAGCTGGCGATGCGGCGCAACTCGTGGAGCATGCGCTCCCAATGCGTTGGCAGAATGGCTGTCGCAGAGGAGGCATCCGACGGGGCGAGCAGCATGCGCAGGCCCGAGGAATGACTCGCCAAAGCGCTCTGGAAGACGTCCTTGTCTAACTGGTCGATCACGGCCATCAACTCGCCAGCGTGGTGGCTGATGGGAGTGTTGAGGAAGACCCCCACGTCTCCCCCCTCATTGTGACCATCTACCAGCACAACCGTTGCCTCGCTCTGCTGTCGCAGGCAAAGGGCCAGGTTGACGGCGAGGGTGGTCGTGCCCACGCCTCCCTTGCTTCCAAACAGTGCAGCGACGTAGCCAGGCGCCTCTGTGTAGGAGCCCAGCAGGGCACCCACGCGAGCGACCAACTCTACCGGGTCGGCAGGTTTGGTGACATAGTCGTTGCCCCCCGCACGCAAGCCCTCGACCTTGTCTTCGACCTGTCCGCGAGCGGAGAGGAACAGGATTGGCACCTGGGCCAATTCAGGCACGCGCCGCAGGCGGCGCGTCACCTCGTACCCGTTGATCCCGGGCATCATCACGTCAAGCAGGATCAAGTCAGGGCGCTCCAGCGTCGCGATCCGAATGGCCTCCTCGCCGTCGGAGCCCGTAACGACCTCATAACCCTCGCTGGAAAGGGTCAGCTTGACCATTCTTAATGCATCTGGTTCGTCGTCCACGACCAGGATCTTCTTCATTTCCACTCCCCCATACAGGATGCTGCCGTTACATTCTCCGCCACAAAGACGGCCTGCCCTGTCGACAGTGCTCCCAGCGTTATTTTACGTCCGTTCCCTCAGATTGTCAACGAGCGGTCACGTTCTCGTTACGACCCAGTGTGCATTGTGGCCTGGGGTTTCACACGTTGTTTACCGCCTCGCGTTGTGTGGGCCGAAGGCAACAGTCCTCCAGTTCCCCAAATGCGTAGGATGGGATATAATTGGGCTGCACCTGGCGTGCGGAAAGGAAGGATTGTGTACCGGCGCTGTCTGTTGTGCTGTGGTTTGTTGCTTGTAGTCGCGGCGCTTGCAGCTTGTCGGGCGGAACCAAGGGCCACTCCCACACCTGTCCCGACCCCCACGCCCACGCCCTCGGTCTCCGGGGCCGCGAGTGTGGCGCGTGAGTTCTTGCGTGCTTGGCAGGAAGGCGCCTATGAGCAGATGTACAGCATGCTGTCCGCGTCGGCGGCCCAGACTGTGTCCGCCGACAAGTACATTGCGCGCTACCGCGCCATTGCGGAGGAGGCAACGCTCACAGGCCTGACGGCCAGCATTCAGAGCGTGCAGCGCACTCTGACCACCGCTGCCCAAGTCACCTTCACCCTCACTGTGGATACGCGTCTCGCCGGCCGCTTTCAGGTTGAGAACGCCCTGGACCTGACTTACGAGGGACAACGTTGGGGCGTGGCTTGGACGCCCAAAGCCATCTTCCCCCTGCTCGTGCACGACAACCTGGTGCACCTGTTCGTGCAGGCACCTTCACGCGGCGCCATCTACGACCGCAAGGACATGCCCCTGGCCACTGAAGGTCAGGTGATCGAGGTCGGCGTGGCGACGGGACAGATTCAGGATGAGGGGCACTTGCTGGACGTCTTGAGCGCGCTGCTGCGACGGCCGCGCGAGGTGATCCAGGCCGGCTATCAACACGAGGGCCATCCGGACTGGTTCATGCCCGTGGGCGATATCAGCCCGGAGCTGGCGCAGGCTAACGAGGCTCTGCTGTCGTCAGTCCCTGGCATTGTGTGGCGCGACAAGGCCTATCGCAGCTACCCACAGGGTAGCATGGCCTCACAGCTCCTGGGCTACATGGCCGAGATCGATGCCGAGACCCTCAAGCGTCTGGAGCCGCAGGGCTACCGCTCCGGCGACCTCGTGGGTGTGGCAGGGTTGGAGGGTTGGGGCGAGCAATACCTGGCCGGCACGCGGGGAGGGACGCTGGCGATTATCAGTCCTGAAGGCCAAATCGTCTGGACGCTGGCGGAGCGCCCGGCCCAGGCTTCAAGCAGCATCTACACTACCCTGAACGTGGGTCTGCAGCGCGCAGCCGAGAGCATCCTGGGCAAGCGCGTAGGAGCGATTGTGGTGCTCGACGTGCGCAACGGCGAGGTGTTGGCCATGGCCAGCTATCCGGGCTACGACCCTGGCATGCTGAGCGCGGGCGCGACTGCGGAGCAGTGGCAGAAGCTGTTGGATGACCCCCAACACCCACTGCTGGACCGTGCCATCGCAGGCGTGTATCCGCCAGGCTCTACCTTCAAAATCGTGACGATCAGCGCCGGGTTAGAGGCTCTGGGCCTGAGCCCTGGCAGCACCTACTACTGCGCTGGTCGCTGGGATGGCCTCGACGACGGCGCCACGCGCCATTGCTGGCTCAAAACTGGGCATGGCAGCATCGACCTGTTCGATGGGCTGGTACAGTCCTGCGACTCGGTCTTTTGGGAAGTGGGCAAGGCTCTGAACCAGTTTGACCCCGGTGCATTGCCGCGCTATGCGAGGGGGTTTGGGCTTGGTACAGTGACGGGTCTCAACGCGCTGGACGAGGCTATGGGCCTCATCCCGGATCCGGACTGGAAGAGCAAGAGCTACTCGGGAGCCGAACAGCAGTGGTTGCCACGCGACGCGATCAATATGGCCATCGGACAGGGCGACGTGCTGGTCACGCCGCTGCAGATGGCAAACCTCGTGGCAGCCGTGGCCAATGGCGGCACGCTGTATCGTCCGCGCCTGGTGCGACGCATTGGCTCGTTGATGGGCGGCGACGTGCAGGATTTCGGCCCTGAAGTAATGGGCAGTCTGCCCGTTTCCGCAGCAAACCTGGCCATCGTGCGCAGCGCCATGGAGGGTGTGGTTACGCGCGGCACACCCTATGTGGCCTTCCTGGGCGCGACCATCCGCATGGCGGGCAAATCGGGCACGGCCGAAGCCCCGCCAGGAGACTCGCACGCCTGGTTCGTGGGCTACGCGCCGGCCAATACCCCGCAGATCGCAGTGGCCGTCGTGCTGGAGCACGGCGGCGAGGGCGGACACAGCGCCGCCCCCCTGTTCCGGCAGGTGGTCGAGTCGTACATGGCCCTGCCTTAGTAGAGTCGATTTGGACAAATGCCGTTTTTGTGCTACAATCGCCACCGGTCGATGGCTGGAAGGTTCGCTGTGAGGGACAAATGGATTCACCGAACATCACAGTGCAAGACAGAACGGGGCGCAAGGGAGCACTCGCAAGGGTGCTCCTTTTTTTGCGTCCTGTGCGTATGGATTCATCTCGAGGCGGATACTCTGTCCGCCTCAATTTTTGTGCCCGGCCGATAGCAGGCGGGTGCTGAGAGAGGAGAGGGGTAGATGCCGAAGCTTGAGCTACCGGGCCTGATCGATGCTCACGTGCACATGCGCGACCCGGGCAGCACGCACAAGGAGGACTGGCACAGCGGCACGTGCGCTGCCCTGCACGGCGGGGTCGTGGGCGTGCTGGATATGCCCAACAACTCGCCTCCCATCACCGAGAGCCTGTCCCTGGCCGCCAAGACGCGCCGGGCAACTGAGCAGGCAGTATGCGATTTTGGCCTGTTTGCTGGCGCCAACGCCAACAACGCAACCACCGTCGGCAGCCTGCTGGGTGTCGTCGGCCTGAAAACATACCTGAACGAGACATATGGCCCCCTCTATCTCGAGGACCTGCCTGCCGCTGTGCGTCATTTCCAGGCCTGGCCGAAAGGCCGCACCATCGCCGTGCACGCCGAAGGCTACATGGTGGCGGTGGCCATCGCGCTGGGTCAGGTGCATGGCCAGGCCGTGCACCTGTGCCACATTGCCCGACGCAGTGAGCTGGCGCTGGTGCGCCGCGCTAAAGAGCACGGCTGGGACGTGACCTGTGAGGTGACTCCTCACCACCTGTTTCTCACAGAGGAAGACTCGAAGCGCATTGAGAGCCTGGCCTACATGGACCCGACACTCGGCACCTCGGATGACTGCCGGGCGCTGTGGGAGAATCTGGACGTTGTTGACGCCATCGCTAGCGACCATGCCCCGCACACGCTCGAGGAGAAGGGCAGCCCCCATCCCCCACCCGGGGTACCGGGGCTCGAGACCATGCTGCCCTTGTTGCTCACCGCCGTGGCGGAAGGGCGGTTAACGTTGCAGCGGCTGGTTGAGCTGACCTCGACCGGTCCGGCCAAGGTCTACGGCCTGGCACAGGATGCCCGCAGCCGTGTGCTCGTCGATACTGATGACAGCTACGTGCTGAGTGGGCAGGACCTGTTCACCAAGTGCGGCTGGACGCCGTTTGAGGGTTGGAGGGTGCGTGGTCGCGTGATTCGCACCTGGGTGCGCGACGTGCTGGCCTTCGACCAGGGGCGCGTGGTGGTGGACCCTGGCTTTGGACGCCCCCTGCACTTCGGTTGACCCGTGCCTCGGCGCCGGGCTCGATTCACGTCTTTGCAGGGAGATCAGCATGCATGAAAGCGGAAACGCGCCCCACAGGGGGCGCAGAGGCGCGCTCTCCAACACGACGGCACAAAGATGCTTTGTCGGGCAGGACATCCTGTCGGTGCAGCAGTCTGACCGCGACCGGCTAGAACACCTCTTTGCGCTGGCCGAAGAAATGCGCACCATCGTCAAGCGCGAAGGCTCGTCCAACATTCTGCGCGGGCGGGTGCTGGCCTGTCTGTTCAACGCCAAGCTGCGTTTCGTGTCGCCAGAGAGCCTGCGCATGCCGCCCACGCAGATCGACGAGTTGGCGTCCAGGGGCATCCCGTACAAGGAGACGACCTCGCTCAACGACGTGATGCCCGAGGTGGACGTGCTGTAAGTGACGCGTGCAAAAGGAGCGCTTCACCGACCCGGTAGAGTACGATAAGGTCAAGGACTGCTATGTGATTACGCCAGAAGTCATGCGCCCGGCCAGGTCGCGCATGATCGTGATTCACCCGCTGCCGCGCGGCAGCGAGATCGACCAATCCGTGGACAGCAACTCGCGTGCGGCCTATTCTCCGCAGATGGAGAACGGCATGTATGTGCGCATGGCGTTTCTGGCAGCCGTCCCGGGCAAGGGCTAGGACAGGCCTGATGAGAGGGGTGGCACAGTGCGTGGTAGCATGAAGTGGAGCGAGAAATGGAACGAGCGGGTCGCGGCGACGGACTCGCTGTTGTGTGTGGGCCTGGACCCAGACCCGCTCAGGCTTCCTGACTGGGCGCTCTTGGCGGACGACCCGGTCCTGGAGTTCAATCGACGCCTGATTGAACTGACCGCGCCCTACGCGTCTGCCTTCAAGCTCAACAGCTCCTGTTACGAGGCGTTGGGAACAGCGGGCTGGGGGACTCTGCAGCAGAGTATTGCCCTCGTGCCACCGGAGATCCCGGTCATCCTTGATGCCAAGCGAGCGGATGTGGGGCCCTCGGCCGAGGCCTATGCGCGGGCGGCGTTCGATGTGCTGGACGTGGACGCGATCACGGTTAGCCCTTACCTGGGCGAAGATGCCCTGACGCCCTTTTTCCGTCGCGCGGAGCGCGGCGTGTTCGTGCTGTGCCACACATCGAACCCCGGGGCAGGGGCCGTTCAGGAGTTGTCCTGTGGCGGGCGCGCTCTCTACGAGCGCGTGGCGGAACTGGCTCTCTCGTGGAATGCGCGGGGCAATGTCGGCCTAGTGGTGGGCGCCACCTACCCATCCGCTGTGCAGCGGCTGCGCAGCCTGGTGCCCGATATGGTATTCCTGGTGCCGGGTCTGGGGGCGCAAGGAGGCGACTTGCGGGGGGCCATTGCCGCAGGGCTGGACTCCCAGGGGCAGGGTATGCTGCTCAGCGTCTCACGCGGAGTGATCTTCGATCCGCAACCGGACCAGGCCGCGGCACGCTGGCGCGATGCGATCAACGCAGCACGGACCAGCCGCACAACGTCGACTCTTGTGGATCGCGCGCTCGAAGACGACCTGGTGCTTGCGCTGCACGCCGCTGGCTGCGTGCAGTTTGGCGAGTTCCGGTTGCACTCGGGTGAACTTTCGCCCATCTACATCGACTTGCGCCTGCTGGTCTCTGTGCCCGCACTGCTGCAGAGTGTGGCGCGCGCCATGGCAGCCTTGTTGCGCGACCTGCAGTATGACCGCCTGGCGGCCATCCCCTATGCGGCCCTGCCGATCGGCACGGCGGTGGCGCTGGAAATGAACCAGCCTTTGATCTATCCACGCCGCGAGGTCAAAGCCTACGGCACGCAGCGCGCCATTGAGGGGCAGTTTTTGCCTGGCGAGCGCGTGGTGGTGCTGGACGACGTGGTCACCACCGGCAGGAGCAAGCTGGGGGCCATCGCGCCACTGCAGGCTGCCGGCCTGCGCGTGGAGGACATCGTGGTGCTGGTAGACCGCGAGCAAGGCGGCGCGCAGCAATTGGCCGCGCAGGGCTATCGCGTGCACAGCGTGCTGCGCCTGGGCCAGATCGTAGACGTGCTGGCGCGTAGCGGGCGCATCAGCGCACAGCAATGCGCGCAGGCGCGTGCCTGGCTGGAGGACAAGCGGTGAACCTTCCCGTGCAATTGTGTGGTGTGACGCTGGCCAACCCGCTGGTGCTGGTTTCGGGCGTTCTGGGGACGCAAGCCGAGCTGCTGGTGCGCGTGGCGCGCCTGGGCGCCGGAGCCGTGACGTCCAAGTCGTGCAGTCTCGAACCTCGGGCGGGGCACCCGAACCCCACCGTCCTGGACT
>Ga0315288_10007307_pt1 | contig 13992 bp, 11 predicted proteins | sample YL17G11_20_MG_FD_203454 | JGI IMG/M metagenome (GOLD analysis project Ga0315288, IMG submission 203454) | Sediment microbial communities from Yellowstone Lake, YNP, Wyoming, USA - YL17G11_20 | ecosystem: Environmental > Aquatic > Freshwater > Lake > Sediment | place: USA: Wyoming | collected... | reverse complement strand
GCTCCCCGTCAAAAATGCAATACCGGCAATAAACCCGAAAAGCAAGTAGCGTACAACCTTTTTTACAAATTCAATTCTGTTCATATAATTCAAATTAACACTAATTCTTTTTTAGTCCCCCTTCAGTTAATGTCATTTGACATTGCAAGGATTTTATAAAAAATATTTTTAGCGTTCTTTGACATAGTTGTTAATAATTTGAAGATACTGTTTAATCACTTGTCTGGACATGTTAGTGGTATGGTGGATAAAATCAATATCCTTTTTGTCATTAATCAGGGTTTTTACTCTGTTAAAATCTTTAAGGTATTTATCGACAGCTGGTTGCGAATGGTTTGTCTCTCTTGCAACGATTGAAGGATCTTTCTTTTCAACGACATGTTTATAGATTATGATTCGTTTATGAGTTAAAGTAGTTCCCATGTCGTGAATGACTCCGGTATGAGGAAGTATTGTTTGATGCTCTCTTTCATATTTGATTCTCAATTTAGAAAGACCAGGTCCAGGATATACTAATAACAAACTTAAATCTCTTGTAGATAAGACAGCACCTTGCTGATAGGTTTCTCTGATCATCCGGGCCATTACGTTTTTGCGTATTGTTGTAACTGAAGAGTTATTCTCGAACATTGAGACCTCATCATCAGTTACCAGAGATAAGATTACAGGTTTATACCGTCGGTTTTCACTATCTGCTCTGGTTCGTTTGTCCAGGGCATTCCAGACGATCTGGCCTGGTTTTAACCTGGACGACTCAGGGCAAAGAGAGTTAAAAAGATCGATAAGAGCATCAGCAATGTTTTCTCTTACAACAGGACCAAACATACCACAGAACTCGCGTTCAAAGAAGTTCACGATAGCAGGTTTCAGGAACCTGTCATGTGCCGAACTGTAATGCTTTACTGATGATATTTTTGGTATCATTCCTGATTGCTGGTTTAAATGGTCTGTCGATTTTTTTTTATAAGATCATCCAACTCTTCCCTCCGATGGGGTACTGCATCGATTGTCTGATGCAGATCGTAATACTCCTGGGCAAGACTGGGTGATAGTTTTACTAAGAATGCTATGGTTTTTATCTCATAGTTGTTCTTAGCCAGGCAAACCACCCGCTTGAACTTGTCAACGTAGTTAGCCACTGCATCAATGCTGTGATTTGTTACCCTGGCAATCTCAGAGTATTCCTTCCCGGAAAGCCACTGCTTAACAATCAGAGCACGGTGTGTGACAGACTTACCCATGTCACGGATCGTTGAGCGAAGAGGAAGAACTATCCCCTGGTCCTTAAACGCTTTGATGTCCCTGCAGAGAGTCCGCTCACCACAGTTGAGAAGCCTGTTTGCAATGTCCTCAACGGTAAGCAGACCTCCCTGCTGGAAAGCTTCATTTACTATCCGCTCCAGGCGGTGTCGCCGCAGGCCCTGAACTCCCAGTTGCTTTTTAACCTGAAGATCTTCTTCTCCTGCGTCGAGGGTAAGTACCACTGAGACCATTTTGCATTCAGAAAGCTTCTTCTGTGCACCATTCTCGATTGACACTACTTCAAAGAGAACCTGCCCCGGCTTCATAGCCCCGGAGTTATCAAAGAATGGTTGATAGGTCTCATAGACGGCGTTCAGGATGGCTTTGGCTTCGAACTGAGAGCAGTTCATGCCCTGAATGAGAGTGTTAACAAACTGGGTATCCTGCTGCTTCTGCTTTAGACGATCCCATTTCTGAAGTGAAGAATTGTTGATCATAGTCAGTATAAATAGTAAATTTAAGACTCTGTTTTGTGGGATTCCGCTTCGGCTACGCCTTCGCTCCATCCCACAAAACTTATCAACAAACTTAACAATTATGTCAAAGAACTTTATTCCCCATTGCCAAATGGCACAAATATAGGGGGGAAAAATTCCCTGCGACTACGAAAATTTTCCTTTTGGTATTGAGTATTTTCTCCCCCCCTGGGGGAGATGTCGCGAAGCGACAGAGGGGGTTTATTCTCCAAACAAATTCTCCTATCAGAGCAATGGAATTTCTTTTTCGCGTACAGCTTTCTAAAATTCCACCCTGAAATTAAAAGCCGGAACCATACCCAGACTCAGAATATCATTTGAAACAATCCGGCCATTTTCGAAACTGAACCTTCTTTTAAAAACATTTCTCCTGCCGGTGGTATTCTGAATATCGAGCATTACGATCCAGGAATATTCGGGATGATTTTTTCTGAAATTGATTCCTGCATCAAACCGTATAAAATCAGGCAGCTGATTTTTATAGGACTGGGAGTTATCATAAACAACCTTTTTGCTCTTAAATGACTGGTATTCGTTTACCGGAGTATACCTGTACCCTCCCCTGAGAATAAACCTGCTGTTAATTCCAAGGCTGTTTCTTCTGTTACTTCCGAGAGGAAAATCTTTACCGGCAATTATGTTTGAAATATACCTGGTGTTGTAGTAAGTATTGTATTGCCTTTTGTCACCTGCCTTGTACCATGAATCCATAAGGGATCCGGTGATTAGGAAATAGTAATTTCTGCTGAATCTTTTTTCAAGGGTAATTTCAATTCCTTTGTTCATTCCTGTTCCCGCATTTTCAAGCACTGCATCCGTGAGCCTTTCTGCTGCATTTATTGTTGAATACTGACTGTTAAGTTTATTTACAATCGGAATATTGAAAAGATATTGAATATAGCCCTCAATCCGGAACCTTATATTCTGTGTCATCATCAGATCAAGTCCTGCAACCCAGTGCAGCGATTTGGAAAGCTCCAGGTTGTTGTTGAGAAGCCTCCTTTTCCCATCCTTGTCCCTGATAAGCGCATTGTAAACGGCAAGTGATTCAGTTCTGGAATGCAGTCCGAATCCGGCAAGGAAAATATTTCCAGGGGTCATTTGCCATCTGATGCCTATCCTCGGCTCCAGACTGGACTGATCATTCAACGAAAACCTCATTAAATGGAGACCTGCAATCAATTCAATGTTTGATGCACTCCTGTATTTCCATTGAAAATAACCCTGATATAAACTGCCTGAAGAAGAGGGATCCAGAAGCGTATCATATCTGCCTGATGAATTAAGCCGGTAATCAGACATCGTGCCCGAAAGAAAATTAAGGTTGACGCCGCTTCTGAAAATATTTCTGGAATTTAATTTATGATTGACCAGAAAAGAGTATCTAAGTGATGGATATTTGTAATTTGAAGAATAGCTGTTTTTACGGACATATGATGAATCAACATAACCTTCATACCATGAATCTGAATAGGAGGAATACGCGATCACCGATTTTACATAAGTCTTTGCATCAGGCAGAGTATAAAGATATTTTGCGCCGAATGTAGCTAAGCTTTGCAGCCCCATTTCTTCCCACCTGTCTGAAATGCATATTCGCGTTTGTCGGAGTTCCCTTTTCTGAGATTCAGGTCCATCACTCCCGAAAAGGCATTACCGTATTCAGCAGGAAACGCCCCGGTGAAGAAGTCAAAATTATCGATGACATTTGAGGTTATTGCTGAAAAAGCGCCCCCGCTCCCTCCCTGCCCGTCGCTGAAGTGATTCGGATTCGGTATCTCAATTCCCTCAAGCCTCCACAATAGCCCGCGAGACGAATTACCCCGAATGACAATGTCGTTGCTATAATCATTGTTGGCATTGGCGATCCCGGCAAAGGCATTCACTATCCTGGAAGGATCATAGAAACCTCCTGCATATCGCATTGCATCTTTGGTTCTTATTGTAGTTGCACTTGCAGTTGCCATGGGATTCAGACTCGATTTCCCGGAATCTTCTGGTCTGATTGTAACCTCTCTTGTCTGAATCACTTTCTCCTGAAGCTCTACCGGTATAAATATTTCTTTTCCTGAGGCAATCAGTATATCATTTATAACCAGATCCTCGTATCCAAGAAAAGTGATTTTAATTGAAATTCTTCCGATTTCAGTAATCAGCCTGAATTTTCCCTCACTGTCAATTGATGCCCCGGAAGGAGAATCGGTATTTAATATCAGAATATTTGCCCCGGGAAGAGGTTTTCCCGTCTCTTTGTCCAAAACAGCTCCCTTTAAAGTCTGAGTGATTGTTTGGGAATGGATTATCAGACTAACTTGTGTCAGGAATATCCAAAGGAAAACATACCGTTTCATTAAAATCTAGTTTCCCAGCCTGATATTCAGTTTTTCCTCAAGCATAGGGGCGATTTTCAGAGATCCATAGGTAAGCATTCCCTGCATACCGGTTGATTCAGCGACTCTGACATTTTCCTCTATATCATCAATATAAAGGCATTCTCCCGCATTCAGGGAGTATTTGTCAAGGAAATACCTGTATATTCTCTCATCGGGTTTGGAAAGTTTTACCTCTGAAGATATTATGCCGCCGTCGAAATGCCTGAAGAAATAATAATCGTTTTTAATCTCTTCAAAGGCATCCAGGGGGAAGTTGGAAAGATAATATACCCCAAAACCCTGTTTTTTAAGCTCAGGAAGCAGTCTGACGTTATCGTCAAGGGGAAACATGATATCTGCCCTGAAATTGAAAACAAGGGCTATTTCCTCCCTTTTGAGGGCAGATTTAAGTGCAATTGAATCGATAGCCTCACTAAGAGTAATATCTCCGTTGTCGAGCTTCTTCCAGTCCTCACTTTGAAAAATGTCAGTGAGAATGGTGTTTCTTATTGTTGAAGGATAATTTTTCTTCTTCAGATATTCAGAAGGGATAAAGCTTATAAGCACATTTCCAAGGTCAAAAATGATTGTCCTGATCATATCAGCTATTTTTCATGCTAATAGGCTGGCCCGTTGCTTCAAGAACATTCCACCAGAGTTCCCCCTCAACATCTATTTTTTTCCTTTTTGCCACCGCCATAGGAATGGGTATAAGGGTAAACTCGTAATTCCAGTATCCTACTACGAAGTCGGTTTTGCCTGCCAGCGCTGCATGGACAGCATTCTGGGCAAGAAGATTGCTGAATTTACTGTCATTTGCATTTGCAGGAGCGCTCCTGATTATGTAGCTCGGATCAATGTACTTAATTGAATGTGGAAAACCCTTGGCATCAAATTCTTCCCTGATCTTCTCCTTAAGGTAGATCCCGATATCTTTATGCTTGATATTTCCTGAAGCATCGCGCTCGGCATTTTCATTGTCAAAAAACTCCTGTCCTGCACCTTCTGCAACTACTATTACAGCATGATGCCTTTCTTCAAGACGTTTTCTAAGGATTTTAAGAAAGCCCCTGGGTCCGTACAGATCAAATGGCACCTCAGGAATAAGTACAAAGTTCACTTCCTGGATTGCAAGCGCGGCGCTTGCTGCAATGAATCCCGAATCGCGGCCCATCAGTTTTACAAGTGCAATACCATTGTAAGCACCATGAGCTTCGTTGTGGGCATTCATAATTATGTCGTTGGCAATCGAGAAAGCTGTTTCAAAGCCGAATGATTTCTGCATCAGATCAATATCGTTGTCAATTGTTTTTGGTATCCCGGCCACCGCTATCCTCAGTTTTCTATTCTCAATCTCCTTATGAATGGCATGCGCTCCCCGGAGCGTTCCGTCACCTCCTATACAGAAAATGACATTGATATTAAGTATTTCAAGAGTATCTACCATCTGCCCGACATCCTGGTTTCCCCTTGAAGTGCCGAGGAAGGTACCGCCTGACTGATAGATATCACTTACCATGGGAGCCGTCAGCTCAACCACCGGATGGTTATATTTCGGGATCAACCCTTCATATCCGTATTGTATTCCGAGGATTCGGGTAATGCCATACCTGTAAACAAGCTGATTGACAAGAGCCCGGATGACATTGTTAAATCCCGGACATAATCCGCCGCAGGTCACTATTGCGACTTTAGTTTTTGCAGGCTCAAAAAAGATAGTTTCTTTCGGTCCTGCTTTTTCAAATGAAACCGGAGTCTCTCCGGTCTCCTTATACCTGAAAAAATCATCCAGCGAAATCTCATAAAGGATCCGCTCATTGTCATTAACGAATTTGTAAACAGGACTGTCTTCCCGCTGGGAGGTCTTAAGCGGTGAAATAACACTTCCTTTTCCCAAAATAGTGACAATTAAATCCTCGTGCTTCATTATATACGGATTTGGGTTAGAAATTTAGCCAGTGTAGGGAAGATGGATCTCCCCACATTCCAAATTTAGTTAAAAATATGATGAAATGAAAACTGTGATTTGATTTCAAAATAATAACCTGTGAGAAACAGGTTGTGATTCACAAAGTGTTGTATCAGTTTTACTGGATGATTTGCTTTATTCTTCCAATCATTCCGTTCTCAAGCTTTACTTTAATCCCGTGAGGATGCATGAGAGCCGATGTGAGTATTTCCTTTACCTTGCCCCCTGTAAGCCGTCCGGTGCGTTTGTCTTCAGTAAGTTCTACCATTACATCAATTCCCGGTCTGATATCTGCTCTGCGAGTTCCTTCCATTTCTGCCTGTTTTTGAAACGTAATTGTTAAAACATAATTTGATGTAAAATTTCAAATCAGGCTACAATGATATATATTTTTATTTCACGAAAATAAAAATATGCTAAAGTTTTGATCAGGCGGCTAAGATTGCAGATCAATAGGCTCCTTTCATCCGTGTTCTTACCATATAAAGACCTTTGCTTGCCGTTATGAAGAGCGATTTTCTGTCATTTCCTCCAAAACAAACATTTGCGGTCCAGTTCTCAGGTATTGGAATATTTCCAAGTTTTTTCCCGGTTTTATCAAAGATTGTAACTCCTTTCCCGGTAAGGTATATATTCCCTTTTGCGTCGATTGTCATACCGTCAGACCCCATCTCGCAAAAGAGCTTCTTGCCAGACAGTGTTCCGTCAGCATTAATTGAATAGGACCAGGTTTTATTGCCTTTTATGTCAGCAACATACAGCATTTTTCCGTCAGGCGTTCCAACAATACCGTTAGGCTGCAGCAGCTCCTCTTCAACCCGTTTCAGTGTTTTATGATCAGGACTCAGAAAATAAACACATTGTTTTTCCTGTGGCATTTCGGAATGGCTCCACCATGATCTTTTATAAAACGGATCGGTAAAAAAAACACTTCCATCAGGAGCTGTCCAGAGATCATTTGGACCATTCAGAAGCTTCCCGTTATATTTATTCAGGATTGCTTCAACTTTTTTATCCGGGCTTATGCACCAGATTTCGTTTTTCTCATCTGCACACGACCACAAATTTCCCTTGCTGTCAAAGAAAAGGCCGTTTGACCGGCCGGAGGGCTGCATGAAAGTCGACAGTTCTCCTTTGGTACTCCATACCATTATCCTGTCGTTCGGCTGATCGGTGAAATATACGTTGCCTGCCTTGTCGGGTGCCGGACCTTCCGTGAAATTAAAATCACCAGCAAGCTTCATGGGATTGGTGCCGGGTTTCAAAATGGAAGATAAGCCTTCATCCTGAGACCTTCCGGTTTGAGGAATAAGGATAAGTGCGATGACAAAAAATGGAATTAGTTTCTTAAACATGGTAAAACAAATTAAAATATCTAAAATCAACTCTTCTCCCCATGGGCTATCTAAAAAGCAAACCACCTCCCCCTGACGCTTCGGTCAGGGTACTCCTCCTTAAAAAGGATGAGAAATATATAATGTTGTAAATCAACACTTTCCCCTCCTTCCCAAGGAGGGGTGTCCCGACCGCAGCGTCGGGACGGGGTGGTTTGTTAAGTTTTTAAGCTACCTTATCCCTTTTGAACCTTCTTAATTCTCTCAATATAATTATCAATCTGCTCCGGCTTCTCAAACCCGATAATTATCATATCGACAGTACCGAGCCCCAATACGAACTTAAGCGATTCTTCGATCTTTTGAGGATCATCCTTGAGTTTGCCCCCGCCTATCAGTTTCATTCCTATCACTCCTTTTCCGGCCTTATGGAATTTTTCTATAACGGGCACTACAAGAGCCGGATCGCGCTGATCCATTGCCTCTCCAAACGGATTTATACGGACATGGATCACATCCACCCAAGGATGCTCAGAGGCCACTTTAAGTGCATCGAAAGAGTGTACCGATAACCCGTGAGCGCGGATAATCTTTTTGGCTTTAAGGTTTTCAAGGCCGTCCATAAATCTTTTCTGCTGATCGGACCACTCTCCGGTAGTCATACAGTGCAGCTGAACAAGATCAATATAATCAGTATTCAGCTCTTTCCGGAAACGATCCACGACAATTTCAGAATCAGGCCGCTCCTTTTCCGGAATTCCCCCCGCCGTTACCCACATTTTTGTGCCAAGGACATAGTTTTCCCTGGGGATGCCTTTAAGTGCGGCTTTTGTGAATGGATGTGTTCCATAGCTGTCGGCACAGTCAAAATAGCGGATCCCTCTTTCATATGCTGCTCTTATAATAGATTCGGCAACGCCAGCCCTTGTAATATTTGAAGAACGGTTATAGCCGCTGTAGCCTGTTCCCATACCCAGAAGCGTGGTTTTTATCCCCGTCTTTCCAAGTGTGACTGTCTGGAAAGGATCAAACGTCCGGAGCTTCATCCCATAAGAAACTGCATCAATTTTATTTCCTAGAAACAATGTTCCAGTACCTGCTGTTATGGTAGCCATGAACTGCCTTCTGGTGAAAGTTCTTTTTTTCATATCCGTGTTATTAATGAAATATTTTCAATCCGAAATCCGCAATTCAATTTTAGCAAAAATAAGCAAAACATTGTTTCTTACTGAAGAATATTAACTCTGATCCCTGAAGGATTTTTAGAATCATGATAAATCCTTTGAGTTGCCTTTTGAAAATCACTGTCGGAACAGTTGTAAATATTTACATATTTTTGCGGATTTCTGTCCACAAGCGGGAACCATGAATTCTGAACCTGTACCATGATCCGGTGTCCTTTTTTGAAAGTATGGGCCACATCGGGGATCTCATATTTTACTTCTGTTACCTTACCCGGAATAAAAGGTTCGGGTTTCTCAAAACTGTTGCGGTATTTTCCCCTCATAACTTCTCCCCGGACAAGCATCTGGTAACCTCCAAGCGGTACTTTGATATCCTGGTTTACCTCCGCTTTTGCATCGGCAGGGAAAACATCGATCAGCTTGACAACATAATCAGCATCAGTTCCGGTAGTTGAAATGAACAGATCGGCAGTTATCGGCCCGGTTAATGTGATGTCCTCAGCGAGAATGTCGGTCTGATATACCATAACATCAGGCCGGCGAGAAGCAAATCGTTGGTCATCAGTCATATACTCAGCTGTTCTTGCTGTATGCACATCCTCGGTATAGGGAACAGGATTCATAGGATCAGATACATATTCATCGTAGCTCAAATTCATTACAGGTTTTTTAAACGACGCTGCTTCACCCGGAAGAAAATACAGGTCTTTCTCGATAATATTTTTTGGTGGCCATGTCTCAAAATTTCTCCATTCATTTGAGCCTGTGACAAATATTGTAGCTTCAGAGATTGAGGGATTATCTTTTCCTTTCAGATAGAAATCGAAGAATTTCTTTTCCTGTTCAATGAATTTTTCATTTGCATCAAATCCCCAGTAAATATTTCCAAGATTTTTACCTTCACCAAATGCCCACTGACCATGCGACCAGGGTCCCATTACAAGATAATTCCTTGTTTCAGGAGGATTTTGTTTTTCAATTGCTTCGTAAGCGTTAAGCGCTCCATAGAGATCTTCCGCATCAAACCAGCCACCGACAGTCATGACTGCAGGTGTGACATTTTTGAGAAACGGTCGCGGATCACGGGTTTTCCAGAATGAATCATAATCAGGATGAGAAAATGCATCGTTCCAGAATTTAATGCTGTCCCCGAAATATTTTGGTGCAATATTCTTCAATGCACCAAGAGACAGGAAAAACTCATAATTATCCGGAACGGGCCATTTGAAAGAGGGTTTTCCACTTCGGGTCAGTTCCCTGTGCGGTTGTCCGAAACTGTAATAAAAATAAAAACAATCCAGAAGGAAAAAAGCACCGTTATGATGAAAATCATCACCGAGAAACCATGCAGTAACGGGTGCCTGAGGTGAAACTGCCTTTACAGCAGGATGAGCATTGATTATACCCATTGTTGAATAAAATCCCGGATAGGAAATTCCAAAAATCCCCACATTGCCATTATTGTTTTTCACATTTTTAACAAGCCAGTCAACAGTATCCCAGGTATCGGTAGTTTCATCCGTGTCGTTTATGCTTTTCTTTTCGGGAATAACCGGACGGATATCTTCAAACACACCTTCGCTCATATACCTTCCTCTTACATCCTGGTAAACCATAATATACTCACCTTCAGCATATCTTGAATAGTTCTGCATGAAGAAATTAAAATTGTCAGGCCCTCCGGATTCTATGTTATAAGGTGTTCTGTTCAGTAAGACGGGATGATTTTCTGAGGTGTTTTTGGGTGTGTATACCGATGTAAACAGCCTGACCCCGTCTCTCATGGTTATATATACTTCCTGTTTATCGTATTTTTGCTTCAGAAAACTATTTGTCTGTGAATAGATGCCTGAAAAAAAAGGCACATTTAGAATCATAATTATAAATGTCCTGATGTAAAAATATACTGAATCTCTTCCCATGTTTTTTGATTTTAGTCCAATCCAAGTTTGGTGATTACCTCTGCAGGATAAACCGGTTTGCCGTTTTTTGTTGCGGCTCCGGTTATCCTGGCACGCACGATGAGCTTCATATCATCTGCCCTGAAGATATCCTGCATGAACACGAGCCTGATATTTCCTTCTCTTTGAACATATGTTTTTACAACAAACCTGTCGCGGCTTCTCAGGGGATATTTGTATTCAATCTCAACTTTGGTTACAATCAGGTCAAGCCCCTCCTGGTGAAGCTGTGCAAAGCTGATTCCTTTGGAGATAAGGAATTCATGCCGTGCGTGTTCAAGATAATGCTGGTAATTGGCATTATTTACCACACCCTGTATGTCACATTCATAATCCCTTACGGCAAATTCTACGCTGTGTAAATATCCTGATTCATACATATAAATTCAGTTAAACCGTCTTATTCTCCAGCCAAGTTACAAAGTTTATTTTTTTGCAGTTACAAATCTGTATTGATCAAAAAGAATTTTGATTCAAGCGGTTTTATCGTATTATCAGAGTCCATTATGGGTTTTCCGGTAACATCAGCTCCTGAAATATTCAGATGATTTCCTGTCAATCCGTTTTTCAGATTGAGAAAAGCCTCTTTTCCGCCGGTTTCACGCAGATGAACAAGTATGGTTTTTCCATCAACACACGGACGGGCGCTTACCAGCAAAACATTATCAGGCCAACCTTCTATAAATGAATCCTCTCTTTTATTTTCCCCGGTACCTTCCCCTGGAAGGATCCTTGTCAGGTACGGTACCCTGGAGCCCCACCCGAAACGAGAAGCAAAATTATCAGAGACATTTTCCGATGTCGTCAGATAATATGACCAGGTATGTCCTCCACGCTGATCAGCATTGAAATTTGTAACCCAGTAATTATTCATTGGCCATGAAAAGACATGTGTACTCTGAGGCATTGCTCCGGCCTGGTACCTTCCGGTGTTGATTGCTCCGAACTGCATCAGAGGCATCTCTCCGCATCCCATCACTATCTGCGCATTTGAATTTCTTACTACGGTGAAATTCTGAACCGTGTACCAGTCATTTGAAGATCCTTTAATCTGGTCTTTGCCGGTTTCTATTATTCCGCCCTGTAGTTCGGTAAAGTGTTTTCCGTCATTCAGTTCAAACGGGAAAGCAATATAAAAACTCTCGGGGTCAGTGATACTTTTTTTAATAATAGAACATATAATTTCAACTCGTTTTTCAGTATTGTAAAGCCTTAACTCAACTGAAAAGCCTCCGGGATTTACAGTAGTTTCTGATTCGCCAAGGAATCTGATGCTACTAAAAACCGGACCTTCTGTCACCGAATCGAACCATAAGGTATCAAGCGCGGATCTTTTAAAATCAACCAGCTTCCTGCTTTCCATCTGGCTTCTGTTTCCAAGCTGTTCAAGGATAAATTCAGCCATTCCATATTTCGACTCCTTATCAACCAGTTCCAGCGAAAGCTCCTTGTCAAACCATGATATTATATTTCCCTTTGAGTAATCGGGAACGATTTTATACCATTTGTTTTCAAGAACATCCGGCGCTTTAGTTGTGATTGCTATATTTTCTTCTGACAGAGGGCGGATAAGAAATTGTTTGAATCCGAAGGCCGGGACATTATTAAGCCATACTGCCCAGTAAGTGCCATCCGCCCTGTGCGACAGAACCTGTGAAGGAACACGGTTCCCATCCCTGTCATAAATTCCGGTCGTAAGGCCGCGGGGAACAATCTGGAGATCAATATAAATAACTGAAAGTCCTGATCTTTTCCAGTTTAGAGTGTTGAATGCAATCAGCAAAGGTTCTTTTTCCCTTTTGAACATACTCTGCAATAATCCCATGGCGTCTTCTCCCAGAGATGCAACTCTGCGGTTTGCTTCCCAGGCATAAGATTCCTTTAGTGCCCGCTGTTCCATCGTTGGCTGGCTGAATGGCTCCCTGACACTTTCTGAGTATCCGGTGGTATGCTCGGTATAGAATAAAAGTGCATCGTTCACCAGATCAATTTTCCGGGTGGTTCCTTCCGGAAGCTTAATTCCTGCAATAGCAGCCATTGAAAGGGCTCCCGTATTTGCCAGAAATGATGTCGCTGCCCTGCGTGTTACAGATGTTTCTCTTGCCGCTGATCCGAAGCCATCTGTCCACCAGTCGGGCCAGGCTCCTCTGATTACCGGAAATTCACCGCTGTGTTCTTTTTCCATCTTCCTGAAGAAAGACTCTGTGGTTGAATTAGAGATCTTTGGCCACTCGAAAACGTCGTCCCACTTTCTTATCATTTGGCTTGGCAGCGTGGAGGGAGGTGAATTATCCGTCAGATATCCCGATAGCTGAATAGCCATTTCATTATATGGGTAGTTCAATGATTCAAGATTCTTCAGATATGATAAAAGATTGTACTGGAATTTATTCAGATCACCATTTTGAACTTCTAAAACAGTGTTACCTGTCATATAATGTTCAGCCCTGAAAGTAAGAACTCTTTTCCCGGAAGGTGATTCCCACCAGAACATTGTCGGTTTATCGAAACATATAAGAGCCCGGTGACCGTGTGTTCCCATATTAAGATATTTAATGCCAAGCTGATTAAAAAAATCGTTCATACACCAGCCAATTCCGTTCACATCATTCTGCATAGCGAGAGTTATGGGAATGCCCCTTTCCTTTATCCTGCCTGCTGCTGCCAGTGATGCTGCAAGTATTTGTTCATCAGGGATTTCATCGAAATTGAAATACATCCCGGTGACTTCAATGCGTCCTTCCCTGATGCGCCTGATCAGACGTTCAACCTGTTCTGCAGGTCTGCATCTGAGAAACTCATCTACAGGCCATGAGGCTTCACATGTCCACCTGAATTTTGCATTTTCCGGGTAATCGTCTGTTGCATCACAATAGTCAAGTGCGTAATCAATATACCTCAGATGTTCAGCCAGGATCTCTGTTTGCGAACGGGTATAGCCAATATCTGTATGTGAATGCTGAATCAGGTCAATATTCCATTTCTTTACAGGATTAAGAGTTACGGTATTTGTCATGGAGAAATTATCACCTGTGACTTTCAGATTGATCCTGGCAGGTTTCTTAACCTGAGGAATTCCTATGTTAAGTGTATTGTAGCCAAAGTTCAGGACTGAGCTGGCGACAAGCTTATTATTTGCATAGATTTTGCAGTCCGTCCCCTTTCCGAAATAAAAAATTGCAGCCTCAACGAGCTGAAGATGTGAATTGCCCTTTTTAAGTATGGCAGGAAAAGGATTAAGTGTAACTCCTGTCTTAACCTGCTTTTTGTAAGTCATATACCAGGATGTCAGATTCGATTTACTGCCAGTCACTTTTATTCTTAAGGGCTTACCTTTTATTAAGTTAACTGAAGGAATTCTTAAAATCATATATCCATGATGATCACCATGATG
>Ga0315288_10007306_pt1 | contig 13992 bp, 10 predicted proteins | sample YL17G11_20_MG_FD_203454 | JGI IMG/M metagenome (GOLD analysis project Ga0315288, IMG submission 203454) | Sediment microbial communities from Yellowstone Lake, YNP, Wyoming, USA - YL17G11_20 | ecosystem: Environmental > Aquatic > Freshwater > Lake > Sediment | place: USA: Wyoming | collected... | reverse complement strand
GTCGAGAGCAATTGCTATTCTTTGAGCAGCATCTGGTTTCTCAGTTATGATTAACGTGTATTTTCCCATTTCGATGCAAACCGCGAATGCGCCTTTATCACATTATCTTTTGAACTATTTGTCCACCGGAAAATTAAGATTTCTGCAATTGCGGTTGCTTTGTGATGCACTGTTCTTTTCACTGGCTTTTGTCGTTTTATGTCTTTGATTATGAGATTGCATTCGTTCCGTCCCTGACTTAAATGAAACACGGGTCTCCATCAACGCTTTCTACGTGGAAAAAGAATATCCAATTTGTCTCTGCCTGAGGGTTGACACTTTCGTCTGTGCGCTGGCTATTATTTGAGCAATCAATAAATATTCCACGGTGTTTACTTCCTTGTTGTTGAAGGTGTGTTGTGTTATGCCCCAGCGTGTTATTTGCCAAGGATGCGGTCATCTTCTGTATGAAGGTCCTGAGCTTAGACCTCCCGATGAAATCATACATGAGCATGAAGGCAAATGCCCCAAATGTGGCAAGAAGCTTTCTCTAATACCTGTGAACGTGGACGTGAAACCCGCAAGATAAGCAATTATAAGGAGAAAAGGCGTGGTGGAAACTCGGAGAACACAGCTCTATCAGGTACACAAGCAAACGGCTAAATTGACTGATTTCGCTGGTTTTGAAATGCCCCTTTACTATAAGGGCATAATCCCAGAACATCTTGCAGTGAGAAACAGTGTCGGTGTTTTTGACATCAGTCACATGGGAAGGACAATAGTCACAGGCCCAGATTCTGAGCGTTTCCTCAACTACGTCATTACAAATGACGTGTCAAAGCTTCTGCCAAATGCCGCGCAGTATTCGGTTATGTGCACAGAAAAAGGCGGGATAATCGATGACTTCGTAGTGTACAGGATGGAGCCAGAGAAGTTTCTCGTCGTATTCAACGCGGGCAACCGAACGAAAGACTACAACTGGCTGATTAGACACGCTGAAGGACTTAACGTGAAGATTGAGGATGTTTCCAACAACGTAGCCATGCTAGCAGTTCAAGGACCGAACGCGACAAGAGTTCTGCAAAAGATTTCTTCAGAGGATTTGAACAGGATTGAACGATTCAAATGTGGACATACACTTCTGGCGGACACCCAAGTTTTCTTGGCTCGAACAGGCTACACTGGTGAAGATGGGTTTGAGGTTTTCGTTTGGAATGCGCCGTTGTCAAATCCCAGCAGCGCTTTAGATGCTTGGAACGCAGTTTTGGAAGCTGGTAAACCGTTGGGAATAGAACCGTGCGGTCTAGGGGCAAGAGACACGCTGAGACTTGAAGCAGGGCTCTGCCTGTATGGTAATGACATTGATGAAAGCACGACGCCAATAGAAGCAGGGTTGGGTTTTGTGATGAAGCTTCAAAAAGGCGATTTTATTGGGAAGGCTTCATTGCAGAAGCAGAAAGATGAGGGAGTGAAACGTAAGCGTGTCGGGGTTGTGCTGGTGGAGCAAGGGATTCCCAGGCCGGATTTTGAGATTTACAGTAATGAAGGCGAAAAGATAGGAGCATTGACCAGCGGCACGTTTTCACCTTTGCTTAAACGCGGTATAGGGATGGGCTACGTTGAGACCTCTCAAGCTCAGGACGGAATGGCTGTTAATGTGGGAATACGTGATAGACGAGCAAAAGCGAAGATAGCAAGTTTCCCGCTCTACGATGCGGAAAAATACGGGTACAAAAGAAGGATCGGCGTCTGATGCAAGAGAAAACTGTGTTCTGCTTCTTTTCGGGAAAGTATATATGCATAACGTACGTCACCTGAATCGCTAGTTAACCGTAAGGATAATAAAACACCTTAATAATCTCAGTAAGAGAGATGGAACTAGGATGGAGCTTACAGAAGCCTTGTCAAAAGAGAACATTACAGACAGTTTGAAAAAACTTGGGAAGCTGAGGATCAAAGTAAGTCACAGTTCAATATTGACTTTTTCAGCGTTGTTGCTCATCTTGTTTGTTGCTTTTACGATCCGCATGTTACCATTACGTTGGGAAATAGAAACAGGCGCAATACACCTTTCCGAGTTTGACCCATATTATCAATTCAGCCTAACACGATACATGGTTCAGCACGGCCTCACTTCACCATTCTGGCCAACTCAATGGGTTGATACTCAACGATGGGCCCCTGACGGAATCAACATGGCAATGTCTTACCCTGGACTACCTGCGACAGCGGCTTTCTTATATGGAGTGATTTCAATCCTTGGCATCAACATTGATTTAATGGCTTTTTGCGCCATCTATCCAGTAATAATGGGTACTCTAGCATGCTTGGCCATTTACTTCCTCGGAAAAGACATCGGGGGCAGATCTGTGGGATTGATTGCGTCTCTGTTTCTAGCTTTGAGTTCCTCTTTCATTCAGCGAACTTCACTGGGCTTCTTTGACGATGAAACATTGGGCATATTTTCCCTTATTCTATTTGCTTTTCTCTTCCTAAGAGGGATTGACGACAGCAGACCTGTCGGTTCCAGCATAAAGTACGCTTTGGGTGCAGGTGCCGCGCTGGGATACTTCATTTCTGGGTGGGGCGGTGCCTACTATCCGATAGGCTTCACTGCACTTTTCGTCTTCGCGCTTATCCTGCTGAAAAGGTATTCTCGCCGTCTTCTATTATCCTACAGTTTGACCTTCGGATTGGGGCTTTTCATCGCCATAAATATTCCATTACTAACCACAAAATACCTCCTTGGCTTCCCCATCCTTCCAGTCGCAGGAGTATTTGTGTTGCTTCTGCTCGATGAGGTTCTCCATGTCTCAAAGTCGACCAAGTCGAAGATCTTGTTTGCCGTGCTCTTTCTGGCTGTTTTGGTAGTGGGTTTTGTCGCACTTTGGCAACTCGGCTATATGGGCTCCATAGCAGGGAAGTTTATTTCTGTGTTGAACCCATTCATGCGGGCAGGTTCACCGCTGGTAGAGTCCGTGGCTGAGCACAGAATTTCATCTTGGAGTTCAATATATTACGATACTGGAATAGGCATACTCTTCTTCATAGTCGGGCTATATTTTGTGGCAAGAAATCCCACGAATAACAATCTGTTCTTGTTGTTGTACGGGCTTACTTCACTTTACTTTGCAACTTCAATGGTACGTTTGTTGGTTGTGTTTGCTCCAGCATTCGCTATCTTAGCCGGTGTTGGAATCATTGGGGTGCTGAATCCTTTCCGTACCCTCCTGAGGGAGCAGCCTAGAATCCTTCCGAAAAAGAGATTCAGCTTCGAGCATGTTGGGAAAGAGTTTAGTGGGACTGCCGTCTTCTTGATATTCATCGTTCTGATGACCAACTTTGCTTTTTCACCGCAAACGGGTGGAATGCCTAAAGTGATTAGGCAATCCTATGCTCCTGTGACGATTACTGCAGGCAGTCTTCCCATTGCACCTAACGCGCCAGTTAGTGAATGGCTTGATGCGCTGAAGTATTTGAACGATATGCACAACTCTTCCATAGTGGTGTGTAGCTGGTGGGACTATGGCTATTGGCTGACGTTTCTGGGTAACGTGACATCGCTTGTAGATAACGCCACAAATAATGGGACTTCGATTGAGAACGTAGGTTTCTCATTCATGGCGAACGAAACACAATCAGTGAAAATGCTGTCTCGCTATAAAGCAAAATACATTTTGGTTTTCACAACAGTTGAGATAAACCAAGGAAGCTGGATTGGTTACGGCGATGAAGGAAAATGGACGTGGATGGCAAAGATCTCCGGGCAGGCCAAACAAAGGTTCATAAACGAAGGCATACTTGATGAGCAGTCATCATGGGAAAATGAAACTAGCTTCGGCAACTTCAGCTCAACGGCAAACAAGTGGGTTTGGAGCGATACGCCTCAACAGGGCTCAACTGTGACTGGACAGAATACAACAATTTACAAGTTGATGAGCTACGCGAAACAGCGGTGGATAGCGACACAGGGCCAAGGCATGACAGACCCAGACACCTGGATTCAGCCAACGTATTTCAAAGAGGCTTTCTTTGCAGGACTAAGCTTGTCCCGTACCGACGCTAGCAACAAATACGGTGGCATCATTCCACTCGTGTGCTTGTACGAAATAGACTGGCAGAAGTATTACAGCGATTTCCCAAATCCGTAAGGGAGAGCAACCTTGTTCCCGAAAGTTCCAGATCATCACAAACCAAATAAACCTATGGTTCCGAATGGTCTCGGCGTTTTCTACGTGCTGCTTAGCACTGTATACCTTTTTCTGATTTGCTTCTTTGATGTTGTCGAGGTTTCGAATGGGATTTCCCCGCCCCTGACATTGGCTGTTTGCATCTTGTTCGGTGGTTTCATGGGGTTACTTGACGACTGGATTGATCTCAAATGGCGATACAAGGCATTCCTGCCATTGATTGCTGCAATACCCCTTGTCTCGTTAGCTTCTACCCTTCAACTGCGCACTGCCATATCCATCCCTCTCTTTGGAACCATAGATTTCGGTGTTTACTACTATTTCCTCATAATCCCTTTGCTTGTAACGATAATCACCAACACTGTAAATCAGCTCGGAGGGCTGAACGGTCTGGAAACAGTTTGCCCAGCAATAATCATGATTGGATTAACGTTGATCTCAGGACGTTACGCAATCCTATTGTATGCCCCGATTGCAGTGTGGTTGTTGCTTGCCTTCTTCAATTTCAGAGGCAAAATATTCGTCGGCAACACCGGATCTTTCTCAATAGGGATGACGCTGGCCGCTTTTTCGATTATTTCTGACCTCAAATTTGACTTGGCGATTTTGCTTCTGCCATACATCTTTAACTCCGCGTTAATCCTGTTGACCTTTTTCTTTTTCAGAACTAAGGCACACGTTTCTTTTGATGGAAAGAAGCTGTCCTCGGACCACAGACGAAGCCTAATCACGCTCATCACTTTCCATCGTCCAATGACCGAACGACAAACTGTCTTGATAATCTCACTCTTAGTGGCAGCTTCTACTCTGCTCGTATTGCTGATTCAATATTCAACCTAAGAACTTGTCAAACGGAACTGTAACAACTTTTAATAGCAAGGCTTCCTTGCATAAGAACAGTTGGCGGGTGAGTGGGCCTCCACCCGTTCCGCCATAAAAAACCCCGGTGTAGGAGGTGAAAGAACGAAAATTGACAGTAGAAATGTAACGCTGACCGCTGTATTCGCAGCCCTGTATGTTGTAATCAACGTGCTCCAAACGAGTTCTATTGGTAGTCCGACCATCTACGGACCGATCCAGTTGCGCATCGCTGACTGCCTAATCGCTTTGGCAGCGCTGTTTGGCTGGCCCGTCGTTGGTGGGGTCACTTTTGGGTGTCTCCTCACGAACGCCTACTATTTCCTTGGAGCTCAAGACGTTATTTTTGGACCTGTTGCCAACTTGATTGCAGCAAGTGTGATCTTCTTGTTGCGCAAGCATAGATTCTTCGCCTGTGTTGCTGGGGCGTTGCCCATAGGGCTTGTAGTAGGTGCTTATCTTTCTATATTCTTTCCGTTTCTTACGCCGCCAGAAGTTCTCAATGCTTTGCCGCCAATAGCCGCCATGGTTGTCAGCATAACAATCAGCAGTTTGATTGCGGTAGCAGGGATTGGTTACGTATTGCTTTCAATAATCGGAAGGTCAAGCATAATAGGATCGCTGGAGTCACGTGGATTGAAAGTGGCGACCTAAGCCAGGCTGGACCATGCTAAAACCTTGCTTGTGTTTACATGAATCTTTCAAGCTTGGTTAAACCTATTATTTCTTCAAATTCCAATCCCAACGCATCTAAGACTTGGTCGAAAGTGGAGTGGAGATAGGCTGTGTACTTGTCCACATCAATTTCGTTCTTTGTTGCCAGTTCAACAGGTTTCACGTGCGGTTCCTTAGTGGTCTTAACGAAGCTTATGCGGTCGCCTGCCTTCAGTTCTGTTCCATTTTTCTCAAGCATTCTTGCGGCTTTGACATGTTGAGGCGTTGTTTTCGTATACCGTGATGTCTCTTCCCCTAATGTGACGTTGAAAGCAAGGTCGTTCATGCTTTCCCATTCACGTCTCTTAAGTCGCAGGTAGCAGTCACGGACAATTTCAGCTATGTCTTTCTTGGCATTTTCAAATTCATTTGGGCTCTTCACTATTGCGAGGCGTTGTTTCATTTGGTCAAAAGCTTTCTTTATGAAAAGTGGAATGTGACGTTTCTTGCCAGTCAGCCCTTTTACGTCGACCGTTCCATCTTCTAAAACTCCCAAGTAGTTCTTCTTTCTTGAACTGAAAACAGCATATCTATAGATCTTATCCACATCCAAACCCATCTTTAACTCATGTTCCGTCCAATGCGTTAACTCCTCAGTCTGCTGCTTCGACGGGTTTTTAAGGAAGAGGCTATCTGTGTCGCCGTAAAGCACTTGAATGGCAAGTTGCTCTGCCTTATGCAGTATTTGAGTTATGGAGTGTCTTCCAACAGCTGCTGTTGCCTCCGCAACCGGTGGGCAGTAAAGATCGAAACTGTCAGCCCCGAATACGCCGTAGCTTGCGTTTAGAATCACTTTGAGAGCCCCCTGTGTTACGTTGTACCAGCTTCTCAAGTCGGTGGGTACTGTCTTGTCTTTGGATTTCGGCTTATACCATTCGACCCGAAGATCCCTGAGCGAGCCGATCAGGAGGCTTTCCAGCGCTCTCTTCTTCGTGCAAACCCAGTGTGGTGTGTCAGGAATCAGGTTGTGACGGCATTCTGGATGAGGGCAGAGGATCGACTGGTAGCCCAGATTCCAGACTTTGATTATAGATGGATACAGGCTTGGGAAGTCCATTACTGCAACGTTGAAATGGACTCCTGGAGTCGGTTCGACGACTATGGCCCCCTTGTATTTCTTGCCTTTTATGATTGCCTTCGTGGCCGTCTTGCCTTTTACGGCGATTATGTCTTGAGAGTTCGGTATGAGCATGTTTTTCCTGCGGTGTTCGCGGTGCATGAAGCCTCTTATCCAGCGTGAAACGCCTTGGCGGCTAACGTCTTCCATCGGCATGCTGCTGATCCTAGCCAGAACCAGAATGAGCTTCATCGTCAAGTCGTCTTCAAAGCTTGAGAGTCTGAAAGTGATTTCTGCGTCTCTGAAGCAGTATTTGGCAAGTTCTGTGTATGTCAGTTCGCCTAGGCTCTTATCGAACCGCACTTTCTGCAGCCCGATTAGAGCCCTGCCCACGTCATCGAGTGTCACGTCTCTGTAGCGGTTGTTGAAGGCGTAGATCTGGATTGAACGGTTGAAGAAAAACCTGTACAGGTCAATGTGCACGCCGTAGCTCAGAAGGCATACGCGTCTGCCAAGTTCTATCGGGACTTCGCTTCTTCTTATTCCAACGTTTTGTGCCCTATTAGACAGATAGGGCAGATCGAAGTCATCGCCGTTGAAGGTCAAAACGAACGGGTAGCTTCGCAAATAGTCAAAAACGGCTCTTATGAGTTTGTCCTCGCTGTCAAACTTCCTAACGACTATTTCGGCAGGAAAATGCTCGGACCCTTCTCTGACACCCTCCCGTTCCAGAAGCAGAACTTCTTGCAGGCCGTCTGAACTGTAAAATGAAACGCATACAACCGGATACGCTGCTTCCTCAGGGTCAGGCATTCTCGTCGGGGTCGGCGCGAGAACCTCTATGTCCAAGGCGACGCGGCGGAATTTCGGAGCGGGGTACTCCAGCAATCTGGCCCACTCTTCAATGTATTCCAGTTCTTCAGCGGTTGCGTCCTTGAAAGTTCTGACTGTTTCGGCAACTATCTTTTCAGCTTCATCCGCTTTCTTCTGTAGAAGCTGACCATTCCTGATTTCGTAGGGCATGCCTGGCTGGAGATTTCTGTCGTAAATGTAGGATTGATAGTATTTTATTTTTGATTCCCAGACCTTGATGTCTTCCTGAGCGATTGGCGTTTCTGCAACTCTTGGATAGTCCTCCGGTATTATGTCCCTGATGCATCCTGATGGGCGGCCCCCGACGGCCAGGGGGTCGTTCGCGACTATTTTTGTGACTTTCACGTTCCTATTGCACAGAGCGTCGAACTTTTCCACTATTTCAAAGTGGTCAAGACCAGGATGTTCTGTTAGCCTTGTTATCTTCTCAAGTTCATACTGAGAAAGATTCGTAAGACAGTAGGGCTTATGTCCCGTGTTATCAAGCCAAAAGTAGATTTGGCCAGAGGCTGGCTCGTAAAGCTTGATCAAGGCTTTCTTGGCTTGGCCATCGTAGGTGGCTGACACAAAATACGAGGGGGGGAGATTTTCAGGGGCCACCAGCGTAAAAGCGCGCTTTCTTTCGTTTTGCTCGGCAGGTTTCAATGTTTGGGCGGGTTGTGCTTGCACGTTGTTTGAACGTTTAGGTTGATCCTTCGAGAACAGCTGGTCCAAACGTTGTTGCGCCATTTAGCCCCTGACCTAGCTAGCCTATTGAACAGCGTTGCCTAAAATCTCTTGCTAACGGCTGATTCCTATCTATCGGCTGCGTTCTTCAGTGATGATGTTGGTGAGCTCTTCTATTGTTAGGCAGTTTACGCTGCCGAGTCCATGTTTCCTGGCGGCTATCTTTCCTGTCTCAGCTTCGCGTCTGCCGCATAGGACTATGTATGGAATCTTGCGAACTTCAGCGTCTCTTATCTTGTAGCTTACGGTTGATGCGCTGGAATCAAGTTCGGACCTCACTCCATGGGTCAGTAGTTTCCTGTTGACCTCTTGGGCATACCGCAGAAAATCGTCGCCGATAGGTAGAACCTCAACTTGCGTTGGAGCCAACCAGACTGGAAGGGGACTTTCAAGGAAGTCGGACTACGTGTTGCCTCTAGTCTTATCTACATCTTACGATTGCTTATTGAATCGTGAGACGAAATTGCTTAAAGAAGCTTGGATGCTTGCCATCGAAACTTTAAGCTGGATGGAGATGCAGAGACTGAGTGAACGTCTGGCTTTGGCTAGAACAATCAGACAGTTGGACATACATGATTCTGACGCCGCTCGCATGGCTCATCTATTGATTTGCGAAACCATAAGACGAAAGAACTTCATAGATAGGTTCATCAACAACATCCTGAAACCAAAGAAAATCAGCGAATTCAACCTCGGCGTTCAAGCATTTCTGCGACTTTATGTCTATCAAACTCGAATGGCAAGGAATTGGTCTAGAATAGACGCCAAAGAAGCTGAAAACATAGTCAGGACAGCTCGCTCTATTCTCGGTTGGAGGACTTTGCAAGTAATTGAGTCAATCTTGGGTATTCTGTTGACGCAAGAACCTACAGTGGTGTTCAAGGACGTGAGCGATGAGGAACGAATTGGACTTCGCACTTTTCACCCAGCGTGGTATGTGAAATACTGTTTCAAACTTTTCGGTCGAAATGAAACAATATCTATGCTTGAAGCGGACATGCAAACACCGCCAACCTACATCAGATTGAACACGCTGAAATCTGACGAACAAGCAACCTTGGAAAAACTTGACGAAGAGGGTGTGAAAATGAAGAAGATCGAGCAGCTCAGGCATACATACGAGGTAGTCAGTGCTAAAACCCCCTTAGCCAGAACAACCAGTTATGGGAAGGGCGCGTTCCTCGTTCAAGATAAGGCAAGTTGTCTTGCAGCGGAAACGGCAAATCCTAAGCCGGGAACGACTGTTTTGGATGTCTGTGCTGCGCCAGGAGCCAAAACCACGTATCTAGCGCAGTTGATGCGAAACCAAGGTGCAATATATTCCATCGATTATTCAGGAAGAAGGATGAGTGTGTGGAAAGACGAAATGGTTCAGATGGGCGTTGAAATCGCTGAGCCCGTTATTGCTGACGCGCGTAATCCATTGCCCCTCGCTATAGAGGCAGACATAGTCATCTTGGATCCGCCTTGCACGAGTACAGGAGCTTTCAGAAAGCTGCCTTCTACGAAGTGGAGGCTTACGCCGTATTCGATTGATAGGATGGCCGCGATTCAGAAGCAGATGTTGGACAATTGCACAGAAAACGTCAAGACTGACGGTTACTTAATCTACTCTACGTGTAGCGTTACAGTTGAGGAAAATGAAATGCTGATCGAGCATCTCCTGAAGGGGCACCCGGATTTTTCATTGGTTGATACGTCGCCAAGGATAGGTTTACCCGGCTTAAGGGGATTGGATAGATGTCAGAGACTTTATTCGCATCTGCACCGATGCAATGGTTTCTTCATTGCAAAACTGATGAGGGAATAATTATCGTTCAGGTTTTAGGCCCTCCGGGATTTCTGCAGGTTGCATAAGACTTCAAAAATCACTTTTGCCGTTTGGATCGCTGTAATTCCTTGATCATAGCTTGGCGTAATCTCTAAAACGTCAAAGCCCATTACGCGCGTGTCGCATATGCTTTCCAGAATGTCCAACAAGACGTGCATTTCAAGCCCATCTGCCTCAGGGTTTTGAACTGCAGGGACATAAGCTGGGTCAAGCACGTCCATATCAATTGACAAGTAGATATGCTCACATTCCGCGAGCTTCTCTTTCAATCGCTCTGCAACTTGTTGGCTTCCTTCTTTTCTAATCTGCTGTGTAGGAAGGAATTCTATTCCAGCCTTTTTTGCGTAGGCGAGCTCCTCTTTGCACACGGACCTTGTGCCCACTTCAATTATCTTGGCAGGTTTTGTTTCCTCATTTATTCTGCGCATGAAAGTCGTGTGCGATAGTTTTAGTCCCAGAAATTCGTTGCGCAAATCGAGATGCGCGTCAAAACTGACTACTGCTGTTTTTGGAATTTTGGAGCCAAAACCCTTTGCGATGCCTAGGGTGATCGTGTGTTCGCCACCAATAGTGACTGGGACTTTGGTCTTGACGATGTCCCTAATTACAAGTTCAAGTATGTTCAGGGTTTTCCTTGTGTCAGTTGAAACGTGCAAGTCACCTAAATCATGTAGTCGCAGATTCTCGACATCTAATCCTGTTCGAAAACTGTACGTTTCAATATTGAGTGATGCTTGTCTGATTGCGTTTGGGCCAAATCGTGCGCCAGATCTGTATGTGCTTGTAGCGTCGAAAGGAACACCCAAAACTGCATAGTCTGCTTTGTCATAGTCTCTCTGGACGCCGCTGAAAACATTAGGCTGAGATACGAATAATTCATGATCATCCATTTATCGGTCTTCCTTCTTCACATATTTCTCTTGATGTAGTTGTAAACTTTTCCTTCTTTGTTCTAATAGAAATGGTCGGCCTATCTTGGAGGTGCCTTTTGTTCCTTCATGGCATGTCTGAATCTGCGCAGGAAGGGGGTCGGCAGGTAACTGGTTGTCTCTTGTGGAGAGGTTAAGAGCCAATGATGTGAGTGCTGTCAGGCTTACGCTCTGGCCAAGAACGAAGCAGTAATCAATCTCTACAGAAAGCTGGGGTTTAGGGTTTCCAGATATGGACTGACAAAGGCTCTTAAACATTAGATTTATTAACGTTGCCGTCAATGCATTTAGGTCAAAGGCCGATGGAAAATGCCACTTGCATCCAAACTGAATATTGAAAGCAAAGGAATGTTCGCGGCTTCCATTTTCTACGCAATTGCCGGAATAGTCTTCCTCATATTGTTGGTGACTGCAGGTTTTCCCCCTCACTTGGGAATAATTGGCGTATTTAGTCTGATAGCTGCCTACGGGCTATTTCAGAAGAGAAGCTGGTCAATATGGCTGATCGTGATATTGTTTTTCGTTGCCACGACGTTTTCAGGATATATGCTTCACTATTATCTTTCTCTCAGTGACTATCTCATGAGTTTAGGTATTACTGCCTACCTTGTGTTGACTTGGATTTTTTCGGCATATGCGGCATCAAAGAGAAGCTCTCTTGAAAGTTGAGATCATGCGAAGTCATGATGCTTAAACACTCACAGTTTTAACCATCTAGCTTACGATGCACTAGCAGCTGGGCTTCTTGAAAAGCCTCACAGTGACTTTCTCACCAGCGTCAACAAACTGCTGGTTTTCAGCTATTTCAACGAACCCATCAGCGTTAGTGAGAGTCGTTATGGCCCCTGAAAGCCCGGCGGCAACTGGTTCAGCCATGAGCCCTGTTGGGCCGTCTTTCAGTTTAACCATAATGAATGTCCTTCTTCCCTTTGCAGAGAACATCCTCGCAGATGTGACAGCCTTAACCTGCAATGTCTCGTCAGCTTTTTTGCCAGCTAATCTCTCAATTATCGGGCGAACCAGCAGGTAGAAAACCAGCAAAGCAGAAGTCGGATGACCGGGCAACGAAAAAATCAGTTTTCCATCGACGGACGCTACAGTTACTGGTTTCCCAGGCTTAATCGCGATCCCATACACTATGATGCCTGGCTTTCCGAGTGAATCCAATACCTTCGGCATAACATCTTTCGGTCCTATTGAAACCCCACCTGAGGTTATGACAACGTCACTTGAGGACAAGGCTTTCGCCAGCACCTGCCGCATTTTACCAAAGTCGTCAGGAAAGACTCCGAGATAAATGGGAATGCCGCGGCTTTCTTGCACGGCTGTACTCAAACTGTAGGCGTTTATGTCATAGACTTTTCCAGCAGGAAGTTTTCGGCCAAGCTTAGCCACTTCGGCTCCTGTGGAAATGATGGTAACTCGTGGGAGAACATAGGCTTTGACTTTTGCCAAACCTATTGCTGCTAGGGCGCCGATTTCTCTCGAAGTCAGAAGATGGTTCTTCCTTAACACTGTTTCACCTTTCTTGATGTCTGCTCCTGCCTTCATGATGTTCTCATCTTTCGCAACTGCACTGTAAACATAGAGTTGATCGTTTTTTCGTTCTATGTCTTCAAGCATTACTACAGCGTCTGCACCGTTGGGTATAGGTGCACCTGTGACGATCTCGGCTGCCTCGCCGCTATCAATTTTGATCCTTGGTTTTTCACCTACGGTCACTGTGCCGCAGACCTTCAATTTGATCGGCCTATCTTCTTCGATGCCAAAAGTGTCTTGGGCTCTCACAGCGTAGCCGTCAACAGTTGAGCGGTTAAAAGGTGGAATATCCAGTGTAGAAATAGCGTCTTCTGCCAAAACTCTGTTGTAGGCTCTTAGAAGCGCCACTTCCTCACTGCCTAAGGGTTCGGAAGGAGAGTACTTGCTGATTATTTGTTTTGCTTCGTCAAGTGTCATCAGCCGTCTAAACATTCGTGTCTCTCCATTCTACGTTGTTAAACAAGGCGACGGTGACAATTTCGCCTTCGCTTAAGCCCTCTCTGTCCTCTGGAACAACAACATATCCATTGGCTTTTGTCATCGTCGAAATAATGCCTGAACCCCTTGCGCTTATTGGCTCGGCAGAGTACTTTCCATCGTGGTGGAAAACATGGACACGAACATACGTCTTTCTCCCGAGGGCTGTCGTAGTCTTCCTAATCATTCTCGCTGCTATCATAGGTCGCGGCTCTTCACTTTTCAACCCCAGCATCTTACATATCAGTGGTCTGGCAAAAACCTCGAAAGCAATCATTGCTGCGACCGGATTGCCTGGGAAGATTAGTATAGGTTTTTGCTGAATGAACGCTAGAGCTGTGGGCATGGCTGGCCTCATGGCTATGCCGTGGATGAGGACTCCGGGTTTTCCAATCTTGTTGACGATTTCAGGAACAAGATCTGAGACTCCTACGCTTGTTCCGCCTGTCGTGATTATTGCGTCAGCCGCAAGCCCTGCCCTCAGTTTTTCTACAATCTCTTTGCTGTCATCTTTTGCAATGCCCAAATCTAATGACTCAGCGCCCAGTTCGTGGCATAACGTCGCCATCACATGTCTATTTACGTCAAAAATCTCGTTTTCTTTTCTCTGACACCCTACTTCGACGAGTTCGTTTCCAGTAGTCAGAATTGCGATCTTGGGTCTCTCAAAGACTCTGACATTTGTAGTTCCTAAAGCTGCCATCAATCCTAAATGCTGAGGTTTGAGCCTTGTTCCAGCTTCTACGGCGATGTTGCCTTTCTTGACGTCTTCACCCATCTTGGAAACGTTTTCGTTTGGCGTTAATGGCGCCCATACTT
>Ga0315288_10007305_pt1 | contig 13997 bp, 17 predicted proteins | sample YL17G11_20_MG_FD_203454 | JGI IMG/M metagenome (GOLD analysis project Ga0315288, IMG submission 203454) | Sediment microbial communities from Yellowstone Lake, YNP, Wyoming, USA - YL17G11_20 | ecosystem: Environmental > Aquatic > Freshwater > Lake > Sediment | place: USA: Wyoming | collected... | reverse complement strand
CACCGATACCCATTCGTCCGCTGGGCTCCACATGATGCGCTTCGGCGTCGGGATCGCCCGCCGCGCCTGGCTGAACAAAAAGGACATTCTCAACTGTCTTTCTTTGAGCCAACTGAAGAAAAAGCTGGAGCCCCGTTTGCGGGATCGCCCTCGATAGTGTATCTTAGACCTGAAAGGAGTTGTCCATGGTCAATCTAGCCAATCAGCCGGTCAAGAAGCTGCTGGGCTACGCCATCCGCGCGGAAATGGATGCCCATAGGATCTACACCAGGATGGCGGACCGGGTGAGGAACACCCTACTCAAGGAAAAGTTCCAGCTCCTGGCGCTGGAAGAGAAGAAGCACAAGGACATCATCCTCCGTCTGTTCGCCTCGATGTGGGCCGGAGAAAGGCCGGAGATCTCTATGGCCGTCGACGAGCGCCTGCTCCCCTCGGTCTCGATCAAGCCGTCCTCAAGCCTGGTTGATGTCTTGAGCCAGGCCATGAACGCAGAGAAGTCGGCCCGAGAGTTTTATGCTTCCTTGGCAAGGAGGATCAAAGCTCTGAACAGGCAGATGCTGATATACTTGAGCAAAGTCGAAAACAGCCACTATCTCATGCTGCGGAGCGAATACATCTTGGCTCTGCAGTTCGAGGATTACGCCGAAAAGGACGTCGACAAGGTCATCACCTGACCGACGCTCCCTTTCTTTTTTTGCGACACGTCCTTTATCCAGAAGAGGGGCCGATATGCTGAGGATGATCGAGGTTATCGGAAGCTCCGAAGCCGGCTATTCGGAGGCGGTGCGGGCGGCCGTCCAGCAGCTGATTGACAGCGGAGAGAAGGTCCATTTCTTCGAGGTCATCGAGCAGCGCGGGGCGGTCCGCGACGGGAAGTTCAAGGAGTTCCAGGCCAAGGTCAAAATCGCGGTGGAATAGCCGAGGCAGTCTCCCGCACTATCCTTTCATCACTCCGACAGGAACGACTCTGGCCACTAAGCGGCCGATGCCAACCTCGTGGGAGACCCTGACCACTTCGTCTATATCCTTGTAAGCGGCTGAAGCCTCTTCGGCGACTCCTTTCCAACTCGTGGACTGGAGCTCGATTCCTTTCTTTCGGAGCTCGTCGCGGATCTGCTCCCCCCGGAATCGGCGCAGCGCCTCGTGCCGGGACATGACGCGTCCGGCGCCGTGAGCCGTCGAGCTGAAGCTTAACTCTTCGGCCTCCTCAGTCCCGACGAGGAGGTAGGAGGCCGTCCCCATGCTCCCGGGAATGATGACGGGCTGGCCGTGCGCTCTGTAAGCTTCTGGGATTTCCTGCCTCCCCGGCCCAAAGCTCCGGGTCGCCCCCTTGCGGTGAATGCAGACCTCGCGCGTTTTCCCGGCGATCGTGTGCGTCTCGATTTTGGCCACGTTGTGGCAGACGTCATACACCTGACACATCCCCTTTGCGCTGCCCATGACCTTGGCGAAAACATCGCGCACCCAGTGGGCGATCATCTGGCGGTTGGCGAAGGCGTAGTTCACCGCCGCGCACATGGACCCATAGTACTGCCGGCCGAGCGGCGAGCGGATGGGCGCATGGACCAGTTCCCGGTCGGGCAGCCCCTTGGTCCCGAGCTTGTTCTCCATCAACTCGATGTAGTCGGAGGCTACCTGATGACCGAGGCCGCGGCTGCCGCAGTGGATCATGACCAGGACCTGGCCGACGGCGGCGATGCCGAAGATCCGGGCTAAGCCTTCATCATAGATATGGGAGACCTTCTGGATCTCGAGAAAATGGTTACCGGCGCCGAGCGTCCCCAGTTGGGGGATGCCCCGTTCCAGGGCGCGGTCGGAAACGTGGGCGGGGTCGGCATCCTTCATCCGGCCGTTCTCCTCGGTCAGGAGAAGGTCCTCCCTTGTCCCATAGCCGTTCTCAACGGCCCACTCGGCACCTTTGGTCAGGATGTCCTTGAGCGCGTTCCGGCTGAGCCTGGTGATGCCGCCCTTTCCGACGCCGGCCGGCACTTCCTTGAAGATTTCCGCCAGCAGCTCTTTCCGTCTGGCGGATATGTCCTGTTCGGAGAAGTCCGTCCGCAGCAGCCGGACTCCGCAGTTGATGTCGTAGCCGACTCCTCCGGGAGAGATGATCCCCTCATCCATGTCAAAAGCCGCCACCCCGCCAATAGGGAACCCGTAGCCCTGATGGGCGTCCGGCATGACATAGGACATGCGCTGGATGCCGGGCAGGCAGGCGACGTTGCGGGCCTGCTGCAGGGTGAGGTCATTTTTGACGCTTTCCAGGAGCCGCGACGAAGCGTAGATTGTCGCCGCCACCTTCATCTCCCCCTGTTTCGGGATCTCCCAGATAAAATCGGTTTTCTTTTGCAGCTCCATGAGGTACCTCTTAGATATCAACCACCACCTGGACGGTCACGGGACAGCTCTGGTCGATTCTCATTTCATTGTAAGTGACCGCCTTGACCTCGCCGAAAATGGCGTATCTGGCCGGCCGGTCATCGCCTCGGAAAACCGCCTGGAGGCGGAAGCCGCCGTCTGTCTTTTCTATAGTCAGTTCCTCCACGGCGGCCACCAGGAACGACCGGGTTTCGAACAGGTAAATGATCTCACCCAGAAATTTGACGAGCAACTGTTCCAGGTCCCGGCCCTCGACGCCCACTGGATGATTAAGCCTCGTCTCTACCTTCGCCGGTTCCCACATCAGGGAAACTGTAGCCAGGGCGGCATTCCCAAAGGCCTCCTCTATAGTACGGCCGTAGGCCTGGAACTTGGCGTCAGACGTGTGATCGAAGAACCGGAACTTCTCGACCATACTTTTTCGTCTTTCCCCTATCTTTATTTTATCAGAAATCCCCGGGAACACGAACCGATTTCCAGACCGGACGTCAACTCGTGTTCTCCGGCCTTGAACTCCTCGGCGCAGACCGGTCAATATTTTCCAGGGCCTGCCGGCAGTCGGAAACGAGGTCATCGATGTCCTCGATCCCGACGGAAAACCTGACCATCTGGGGAAGGATCTTCGCCTGGGCCAGCTCCTCATCGGTCTGCCAGGCGTGAGAGGCAATGACGGGGAGGCTGACCAGAGTCTCCACGCCGCCCAGGCTCGTCGCGTTTAAACAGACCTCCAGGCGATCGACGAAGCCCATGGCGTCGGCCTTGTCCCCCCGGATGACGACTGTCACGATACCACCGAAGCCGTCCATCTGTTTCTTGGCCGTTTCGTGGAAGGGGTCGTCCGGCAGCCCGGGATAGTGAACCTTTTCGATTTTCGGATGGTGCTTAAAGAAGCGGGCAAGGGCGAGGGCGTTGGCATTCTGGCGCTCGATTCTGATAGGAAGCGTTTTCAGGCTGCGCAGGAGGAGGAATGACGAGAATGGGGAAAGGACAGGGCCATACTGGTAGATCCGCTCATGGCACTCGTGGATAAAGGCCTTTGTTCCCGCGGCGACTCCCGCCAGGACGTCAGAGTGGCCGCCCAGATATTTTGTCGCGCTATGGACAACCGCGTCCACGCCAAGAAGGATCGGCCGCTGATTTACGGGCGTGGCAAAGGTGTTATCGACTATGGTCATTAGACCGAACCGCCGGGCCTGTTCGACGACGCGGGAGATGTCGATGACCTGAAGGTTGGGGTTTGTGGGTGTTTCGAAATAGACGAGGCGCGACTTGGGGCCGAGGTAGGACTTAAGGTCGTAAAGCCGCTCGATATCAGCGACGAACCTGACCTGGATTCCGTGACCCTCGGGCAGGGAATGACGGAGGAAATTCAGGGTCTGGCCGTAAAGCGTGGGTACGGCGATGACCTCCTCTCCGGGGCGGACAGCGGATAGAATGGCGGTAGTGATGGCCGCCATTCCCGATCCGCAGACCAGGGCCTCCTCGGCGCCCTCGAGGAGGGCCAGCCGCCGGTTGAGCTGGTCCTCGGTGGGGTTACCGTCGCGCATATAGATGGGCTGCTTCCGCTCCCCTCTCTTCATGTAACCCTCGATGGCGTCCGAGTCCGGGAAGATGTAGGTCGAGGAGTGGTAGATCGGGAAGGACACCGGCTCGCTCTTGCCGCGATTCGTCTCGTTTCCGTGGATAGCCAGGGTCGCAAGCTTGTATTTCGTTGGCATGTCGTCTCCTTTATGGCTTCTGGCGGCGTTCGATGGGCATGATCAGGCAGTTCGGCCCGCCCGTCCCCTTGGCGAACTCCGAAAGGTCGAGAACGTGGATGAGAACGTTAGTTTCTTCGGCGGCATCGATGAGAGGGAGGTTCGCAGCAGGGACGATAATTTCGTCGGGCGCCAGGCAGATGAAGTTCACGTTGAAGCCTTGGCAGGGCAACAGGACCGTTTGGTAGCCCCGGAACAGCTCCCAGGGAAAGAGGTTGCGGCAGACCATCAGCCTGTCCGGCCCGAGGAGGCCGATTGCCTGATCAAGATGAAGATAGGCTTCCGGAAGCCGGCACACCCGCACTTCCACCCCCATCCGATCGAAGAGGTCCGTCAGCTGGCGGATCCCCTCTGGGTTGGTCCTATTGGTGTGGCCGACGAAAGCGACCGGCCCGGCGAGCACAACGTCCCCCCCTTCGAGAGTCCCCGGAGGCAGGATGGCGCCCGCGAACGGTTCGCCGAGGCGGTCGAGGGCACCCGCCATCCAGCGGTCCTCTCCGACGCGCGTAGAGATACCCATCGAGGCGCGAATGTATCCCTTTGGCGTGACGACCGCCATGTCCCGGGTGAACACGGAGTTCGGATGTCCGGGGAATTCGCCAATGTCGATGACTTCGACACCGTGGTTCGCCAGTAGCGAGCTCAAGGCGGCGTGCTGAACTCTGGCCCGTTCCTGGTTAGCGACTTCTCGGATGTTGTGAGCTTGAAGGTTCTCGACGCGGAAGTATTCGGCCTGCGGAGAACACACGGCGACCCGGGTCAGCCGGTCGCCCTCGTTTTTCAGCACGGTCAGAATCCCTAGTATAAGAAAGGAGAAAATTCGTTTTCGGCTGCGCGGGCCGCGCCCAAGTGTTCGTAGGGATAGTGCTTCCCTCCGACCATGAAGGAGGGTAGCTCATGGTGGAATGGTTGTCAAGGAAGGGCAAACAATATGCAGATGACCCTGTAGAATGCTTGACAGTCTGTGAAGAAGGTGTTGAATGCTGGCTGAACTTGACAAGCCGCTGCGCCTTGCATACGATTCCCCGCCACTCCACGTCCTTTTTCGGGAGGAGCGATTGCCGCTATGGACGAGGCCGGGCATCCTACCGCGCTCGTTTTCAACCTGAGGAAGGACAGCCCGTTTTCCTTCAAGTGCCAGGTTTGCAGCGCCTGCTGCCAGAACAAAGCCATCCGAATCGCTCCCTATGAGGCCCTTCGTCTGGCCAGGAATCTCAAGATTACGACCACCGAGGTCTACCGGGCCTGTACAGAAGAAGGCGGGATTATCCTTCGCAATAAGCCTGACGGGAGCTGTATCTTTCTCGATTCGCGCGGCTGCGGCGTCCACCCCGACCGGCCGCTGGTCTGCCGTCTCTTTCCCCTGGGGCAGATCTTCGACAGCCAAGGCGCCACCAAGTACGCCTCCATGCCGCTCCACCCCGATTGCCTCGGCCTCTTCGGCCCGGACGGGACGGTGGAATCATACCTGGAGTCGCAAGGCGCGCTGCCCTATTTTCGGTACGATCAGGTCTACTCGGCCGTCTATAAGAAGATCATAGGGAAGCTTTCCGCGTCGAAGCCCGTCGCCAAGGCGCTCGGCCATCCATCTGACCTGCCAGAAGCCGACCCAGACGCTGCCAGCCCCGGCAGCTTGCTCTCCCCCTGGCTTGACATCGATGCCTCAGTGGCTTCCTACTGCCGGCGGAAGAGACGGGTGAAGCCGGAAAGCCTAGACGAGATCATCGCACTCCACCTTCAGGCCTTGGAGGAGTGGATCTTCAGGCTTTGATCAGCTCTCCCCCAGCTCCCGGCGCGTGACGGTGCGGGCGGCCTTCGCCTGGAGGCGGCGGAGGCGAGGGCTGAAGCTCACCGGAAAAAAGGGGCCGCGTCCCTCGAGCGATTTGTATCTCTCGTCGAGCTTCGCGAATTCATCAAGGAATCTCTTCTTGACTTCGGGGAGCGACGGCATCCCGGCAGCGATCTTTCCCCGGCTCATGTCTTTCTGGAGCAGAGGTTCCCCCGGAAGCCGGTCATCGCGCAGTCCGATGAGATCTTTTTTCAACCTGCCGGCCGGTGTTTGGAAGCGAAAAACCTGTTTTCTACCCGCCCAGGTCGCCTTGCCGGGGCTGAGCTTGAGCACCGGATGCTGCGCGTATTCGACCATCTTGTAGGCGATATCGAGGTAGGGCGCGTCCGCCGAGACTCCCATCTTGGTGCCGACGCCAAAGGCATCGATGTCGCCTCCGCGGCGGACAACCCGGCGGATCCTGTCCTCGTCCAGAGCGCCGCTGGCGAAGATCGTGGCGCCGCCGAGCCCGGCCTGGACCAATACCTGCCGGACTTTCTTGCTCAGCCCCGCAAGGTTGCCGCTGTCAAGCCGGACGCCCCTCAGGCTCTCTCCCCTCTCGGCCATCTCCTTGCCCGTCCGGGCCGCCTTCTGGGCGCCGGAGACCGTTTCATAGGTGTCCACGAGTAGCACGGTATTATGAGGAAACGTACGGGCGAAGGCCCGGAAGGCCTCGATCTCCCGCTCGAAGCTGGTGATGAACGAATGGGCCATCGTGCCGACGACCGGCAGGCCGAAGGTCTTTCCGGCAAGGACGTTGCTCGTACCTACAAAACCTCCGATGTAGCTAGCCCGGGCGACCTTAAGCCCGGCCTCGGTCCCCTGAGTCCGGCGCAAGGAGAAATCGACGAGCTGCCGCTCCCCGGCTGCCTGGAAACAGCGGGAGGCCTTGGTGGCGATCATCGTCTGCAAGTTGACGGCATTGATGAGGACGGTCTCGACGAGCTGGGCCTCGATGAGAGGCGCTTCGACTTCGAGCACGGGTTCGTTGACAAAGAAGAGCCGGCCTTCGGGAATGGCCTGGACATCCCCGCTGAAACGGAACCTCTCGAGATAGGAGAGGAAGTCTTTCTTGAAGAGCTGCAGGCCATCCAGATATTCCAGGTCGTCAGGAGTGAACTTTAGGTCGCGGAGATAGTGAAGGACGTCTTCGAGCCCAGCGGCCACGAAGTACCGGCGCCGCGGCGGATAGTCCCGGACAAAAAGGCTGAAGGCCGCCCGGTCGAACATCTGGTGATCATGGTAGCAGGCCGCCATGGTCAGTTCATAGAGATCCGTGATCAGGGCGAGGTCCCTCAACTCAGAACACTCCGGCGATGGGGTTGCCACAGGAGGAGCATTTTCCGTCGCTGATCCTGTTCTCCTCGACAGAGAAACCGCTCCGACGAATCACGATCTTCCCGCACTGCGGGCAGATGGTCGCTTCCGATTCCCCCCAGATATTGCCGATATATATGAACTTCAGTCCGGCCTCCCTGGCGAGGATGGCGGCTTTTCGCAGGGTCTCGATCGGAGTCGCCGGAGTTTGGGTGTACTTGTAGTCAGGATGGAACCGGCTGATATGCCATGGGATTTCGGGACTGACGGCGGCGATGAAGCGGGCGATATCGCCGAGCTCTTTCTCGCTATCATTCATTGCCGGGACGACAAGTGTCGTCACCTCGATCCAGATGCCCAGCTCGTGCATCAGCCGGATAGAATCCAGGACGGGCCCGAGACGCGCACCGCAGACCTTCTTGTAGGTCTCATCCTGGAAGGCCTTGAGGTCGACGTTGGCCGCGTCAAGAAAAGGCTGGATCGTCCGCAGCGCCTCGGCCGTCATGTATCCGTTAGTGACAAAGACATTGGCCAATCCTGCCTCTCGGGCAAGCCTAGCCGTGTCGTAAGCATATTCGAAGAAGATGGTCGGCTCGGTGTAGGTATAAGATATGCTGCGGCAGCCCCGCGTCCTGGCTATCCGCACTATCTCCTCGGGAGAAAGCGGCTGGCCGCCGCCGAACTCCTTGTCCTTCTTCCCAACCTGCGAGATCTGCCAATTCTGGCAGAAAGGACAGCGGAAGTTGCAGCCGACCGTGGCGATGGAGAACGAAGTCGTCCCGGGCAGAAAATGATAGAGGGGTTTTTTCTCGATCGGGTCGATGTGGGCGGCGATGACCTCTCCATAGGCGCGGGTGACGAGCTTCCCTTCTTGGTTCTCGCGCACGCCGCAGACGCCGTACTTTCCCTCCACAACCTGACAGCGGTGGGCGCAGAGAAAGCAATCGACCTTGCCTCCTTCGAGGCTTCGCCAGAGCATCGCCTCTTTGATCATCCAAATTCCCCTGACCTCATCGAAATAGACCCTCGTTCATTATATCGACATCGTTTCCGGAAAGAAAGAACTCGCCACTGCGGCCCGCAGGCTAGACCGGATGTGAGGATTGTCATTTGACTCCTGGTCTCGAACAGGAAATGCGAAGAAATTGGACAAATGAATTTCGGCAAAAGAGACCTTAAGACCGGATCAGGAAGGTGCCCATGGAGACCCGTTTCCCGGCGCCGCGGATCGGGCGTTCATTGTTTGGGCTTGAGTTCGGGATGCAGCTTGGTGGCCGAGGGGCAAAGACGCCGGACTACGCACTCCGGACAGCGGGGTTTGCGGGCCTGGCAGGTTTTCCGGCCGTGGTTGACCAGCATAGAGTTGAAGTCTAGCCAGTCCTTCTTGGAGACAAGCTTCAGCAGGTCTCTTTCGATTTTCTCGGGATCATGCTGCCGGCTCAAGCCCAGCCGGCCGGAAAGGCGCTTGACGTGGGTGTCGACGGCGATCCCCTCGGCGATGCCGTAGCCGGAGGACAGGACGATATTGGCGGTCTTGCGGGCCACCCCCGGAAGGGTGACTAGGTCGGCCATGTTCGCTGGCACCTGGCCGCCAAAATCTTCGACGATCTTCCGGGCCGCGCCGACGATGCTCTTGGCCTTGTTGCGAAAGAATCCGGTCGGCCGGATTTCGGCCTCGAGTTCCGCTCGGTCGGCAGCGGCAAAGGCGGCCGCCGTCGGATACCTCCGGAAAAGGGCCGGCGTTATCTGGTTGACCCGCGCGTCCGTGCATTGGGCCGCCAGGATCGTGGCCACCAAAATCTGGAGTGGGTTTTGAAACTCGAGGGCCGTCCGGCTCTGGGGATATTCCCGGCGGAGGATGCGGATGATCTCGCCGATCCGTTCTTTAGCGGGCTCCATGCTCAGACACCATTTTATGGCAGTGCAAAAACTGAAGTTACGCTGCAAATGGGTGGCGCGGCGCCAGTTCCCGCCCGCCCGCAGCCATCGGAGATGCTCTCCAGACTCTCTTTGTAGAAATATTTATCTCCCCTTCCCTTCCTAAGTAAATAAGAGGGGCCTCGGGAAAGGGAAGCATCTCCGAACAGGCCTACGGGAACGCGCCGTGACAGGACCCATTTGCTCATCATCAGAATTAGACAAAGTCCTCAGGGCCCGATGTGGAATAGGTCTTCACCTAGATGGAAATCCTCGGCGTCGTAGTAATCCGGGAAGCGGCTGAGCAGGTCGATCTCGGACTTGATCAGGAAATAATGGCTGCGCTCAACCCGGCTCAGGTACTCGAACATCTTCTGGCTGCCGGCATCAGCAACAACACCCCGGGCGTCCCGGTAATATTGCTCGGCCAGCTTCTCCGCCTCGAGCGCCATCTTGAACAGGTCGAGGATCGAAGCTTTCTCGCTCCAGGCGCCTGGCGTCTTCGGCCGAGCCGCTTTATCCGGAATCTTCAGCTCGACCTCGGGATAGCGCTGGGAATGGAGCCTCTCCAGGATCTTGCGGTGCTTCTTCTCTTCCAGGACCAGGAACTTCAACTTCTGCTGCAGAAGAATGTTTTTAACCTGTTCGAGGAGTCCGCCATAAAAATCGGCCGCCTCGATCTCCGCCCGGATGGCAACCGCCAGGACCTCGTAGGGCCGCAACTTAGGATCTAGAGCCATGGTCTTCCTCCCCCCGTCAGTCTACGGGCATCACCCTAGAACTTGACGAATTTCTCTTTGGGCGCGCCGCAGATCGGGCATTTGTCCGGGGCTTCGCCCTCGGCCGTGAACCCGCAGACGTCGCAGACCTGGATCGGAAAATATTCGAGGTCCTTGCTCTTGTCAAGGAATTCCTTGGCCCTCTTATAGAGCCCGGCATGGACTTTCTCGGCGACCAAGGCCGCGTTAAAGTACATCACGGCCATCTTCTCTCCCTGGTCCTCACCGACCTTGATATAGGCCGGATACATCTCGGTCACCTCGAAAGTCTCGCCCTCTATGGCCGCCTGGAGATTCTCGGCGGTCTTCTTGATTCCGCCGAGCGTCCGCAGGTGGTTCTTGGCGTGGATCTGTTCGGCGAAACTGTTGGCCCGGAACAGCCGGGCGATATTGGCGAGCATCTCTTTTTCCGCCGCTTCGGCGAAGGCCATGTACTTCAGGTGGGCCTGGCTCTCGCCGGCAAAGGCGCCCTTGACGTTCTCTTCGGTCATCTTTTTCATCTAAGCCTCCTTAAATTTGGATCATTTTCTCGATGGCTCCCCGCGCCCTCTGGCTGACGGCGACGGGGACCTCGACTCGAAACTGCATCTCCTCCAAGGCCTTCCAGACCTTGATGAGATTGATTTTCTTCATGTTCGAACAAAAGGCCAGGTCCTTAACCGGATAGAAGTCAGCCCTGGAGTTCTCCTTGCGCAGCCGGTAGAGGATTCCGGCCTCTGTGCCGACGAGGACTTCCTTGGCCGAGGTCTCCCGCGCCGCTTTCACCATATGGCCGGTAGAAAGGACCTTGTCGGCCAGGTCGATGACCTCGGGCCGGCACTCTGGATGGACCCAGACCTCGGCCCCCGGATGTTTTTCCCTCTTGGCCAGGACGTCCGCGGCCAAGATCTGGTTGTGGATATAGCAGTAGCCGTCCCAGGCGATGATCTTCTTTTTTACCTGGCGGGCGACATAGGCGGCCAGGTTCTTGTCCGGGGCAAAGAGGATCTCATCATCGGGAAGGGACTCCACCACCTTGACCGCGTTCGACGACGTACAGCAGATGTCGGATTCGGCCTTGACCTCGGCCGTCGTGTTGACATAGCTGACGACCTTGAGGCCGGGGTACCTCGACTTCCAGTCCCGGAGCTCCTGCGCGGTGATCATATCAGCCATAGGGCAGCCCGCGTGGAGGTCGGGCAGGAGCACGATCTTCTGGGGAGAGAGGATGGCGGCCGTCTCGGCCATGAAATGGACGCCGCAAAAGACGATGACCTCAGCCCCGCTCCGGGCGGCCTCTTGACTCAGCCCCAGCGAGTCTCCCGTATAATCCGCGATGTCCTGGACTTCGCCGATCTGATAGTTATGGGCGAGGATGACCGCTTTCCGCTCCTTCCGGAGCACGGCGATCCTGCCCAAGATCTCTTCCTTGGTCATGGATTCCAACACAATCCTAATCCTTGAGTTTGCGGACAAAGACGCGGTAGATATCGCCGTCCTTCTCCAGCCCGAGGTACTCCTGGCCGGTCATCTTGCACCAGGCGGGCATATCTCCGCTGATGCCTTCGTCGGTGGAGACGATTTCAAGTACTTCGCCGACCTTAAGCTCCTTGATCTTCTTGGCCGTTTGGATGATGGGTATCGGGCAGAGGAGTCCGAAGCAATCCAGCTTGACGTCCGACTTCATTTTCTCTCCTCAGGTCCTTGACCCGGGCCGATCAAGGGTTGCGTTCGCGAGAGTCCGGCGAACCCGCGCTCACTCCGGTTCGAGGTCGGCCCCGCACTTGGCGCATTTCTCCTCGCCCTTCTTGGTCAGGTTGCCGCAGTGCGGGCACTCCTCCAACTCGATATTACAGCCGGAGCAGGCCCCTTCCAGGCCCTCGAGGGGGCCGTCGCAGTACGGGCAATAGCATTTGCCGGCTTCCGGCGACACCTCCGCCTGATCGGCGGCGTGCTTTTTCCGGTAATCCGAGATCGCCGCGTGCAAGGCGTCGGCGCCCAGGTTCGAACAGTGCAGTTTGTTCTTGGGCAGGCCGCCCAGTTCCTCGGCCACGTTCTCGTTGGTGATCTTCATGGCCTCGTCCAGGGTCTTTCCCATGGCCATCTCGCTGACGATGCTGGAGACGGCAATGGCGGCCCCGCAGCCGAAGGTCTGGAACTTGATGTCTTCCAGCTTGTTGTCTTTAACCTTGATATAGAAGCTCATCATATCGCCGCAGACCGGGTTCCCGACCTGTCCCGTTCCGTCAGCGTCCTTGAGCACCCCGACGTTGCGGGGGTTCTGAAAATGCTCCATGACTTTATCGGTGTAGATCATTTCTGAGTCTCCTCCAGGAATTTCGTATAGAGGGGGGACATTTTCCTCAGTCGGTCGATGACCGGCGGAATCACCTCCAGAAGATAGTCGATGTCTTCGGCTGTGGTGCTTTCCACCAGGCTGAAGACCAGTGACCCTTGGGCCAGGGCATGATCGATGCCCATGGCCAGGAGCACGTGCGAGGCCTTGAGTGCCCGCGAGGTGCAGGCCGAGCCGCTCGAGACAGAGATGCCCTTCATGTCCAGGTTTAGGAGCATGCCCTCGCCCTCGATGAACTCGATGCAGAAACTGGCATGATGGGGCAGCCGTCTCTCCCGGTGTCCAGTGAGATACACCCGGTCCACTTTCTGGGGGAGCCGGTCGATCAGACGGTCGCGGAGGGTTTTCATCCGTTCCTGCCGCTCCGGCAGTTTTGTCCGGGCAATCTCGGCCGCCTTGCCCATCCCCACGATCCCGGCGACGTTCTCGGTGCCGGCGCGCCGGCCGCCCTCCTGGATCCCGCCGTCGATGAACGGGAGGATCCGCGCGCCCTTTTTGATAAAGAGGGCCCCGCTCCCCTTCGGACCGTAAAACTGGTCGGCCGCCAGGCTCAGCGCATCCACGCCGAGCTCCTTGACATCCACCGGGATGTTTCCGACTGCGGCCACGGCATCGGTATGGAGCGGGATGCCGGCCGCGCGGCAGATCCGGGCGATCTCGGCTATGGGCTCGACCGTTCCGACCTCGCTCGAGGCCAGGATCACGGAAACAAGCACCGTCTCTTTTTGGATAGCGCTTCGGACCGCTTCGGGGTCGACGAGACCGTGTTTATCGACCGGAACCAGGGTCGAGGAAAAGCCCGACTTCTCAAGGCTCTTGGCGGAATAGAGGATGGACTGGTGTTCGATGGCGGACAGGACAAGATGGCGGCCCTTGTCCCGCCGCGCCGTGGCCATCCCCTTTAGGGCAAAATTGTTGGCCTCCGAACCGCTGGAGGTGAAGAAGACATCGGAATCGTCCGCGCCGACGAGCTGCGCCACCCGCGAACGCGCTTCTTCAAGAGCCATTAGGGCTACCTGGCCGGCCGAATGCAAGCTCTGGGGGTTGCCGAACTTGTCCCGGAGAAAGGGAAGCATGGCCTCTAGGACCTGGGGGTCCAAGGGAGTGGCGGCGATGTGATCCAGGTAGACTTGTCGCATATCCCTGGTCCGGAATACCGGCCGTCGACTTAGACGGCGACGACCTCTTTGACCTCAGGAACTTCCTTCTTCAGGTGCCGTTCGATCCCCATTTTGAGGGTCATCTGGGACATTGGACAGCCGCCGCAGGCCCCGACGAGCCTCACCTTGACCACCCCGTCCTGGACATCGACCAGTTCGACATTCCCGCCGTCGGCCATCAGGGCGGGCCGGACCTTGTTCAAGGCGGCTTCGATTTTCTCTTTCATCTCACAAGACTCCTTTTAAGTAATTGTACCACGATCGCCGTCTCAGCGAAACCTGTCCGCGATCTTCCCCAACCGCGGGGCGTCGACCTTGAGGTCGAGCGAGGCGATGGGCTTTTCCCTGTCGGGAAGGACGAGCTCCTCGAAAGAGGGCTTGTCCTCTTCGTAGATCAGGCCGACGGCAATCTTCTCTGGGATGTTCAGGGCCTCCCACGCCTTGGCCTTGTCCCTCGGGCTGTAGCCGGCGACATCCTCGACGTGGAAGATATGTTTTTTGTACCAATCGTAAGAATTCACCTTG
>Ga0315288_10007304_pt1 | contig 13999 bp, 12 predicted proteins | sample YL17G11_20_MG_FD_203454 | JGI IMG/M metagenome (GOLD analysis project Ga0315288, IMG submission 203454) | Sediment microbial communities from Yellowstone Lake, YNP, Wyoming, USA - YL17G11_20 | ecosystem: Environmental > Aquatic > Freshwater > Lake > Sediment | place: USA: Wyoming | collected... | reverse complement strand
CACCGACCCCCGACCACCGACCCCCGACCCCCGACCCACGACCCCCGACCCCCGACCCCCGACCCCCGACCCCCGACCCCCGACCACTGTCTTCCCTTTTTGCCCCGCCACGGGCGGGCAAGATTTTATTTTATTTGGCTTATATCTTCTGAGCGCACGACCAGCACCGGAATTTTCAGGGCATGGCGCACGCTATCTACGGTCTGTCCATAAACCACATCGCCGACGCCGCGGTGGCCGTGCGCGCCCATAACCAGCAAATCAATTTTGTGCTCCTTTACTGCCGCGATCAATTCTTTTGCAGCGTCGCCAAAACGCAGTGCAGCTTCCGCGGCATAGCCTTTTTCTCTTAGCTGCCCGGCCAATCGCTCCAGATAGGCGGCATCGTCTTCCGTTTCCTGGTCGCCGGCTTCCGCGCCGAGCCAGCGGCCCCCGGCGCTTTCCACAACATGCAGCAATACCAGGGGAGTCTTGTGCGAGCCGGCGGCGCCAAGGGCGTGCCCGAGAATCTTCTCATCCAGCGCGCTTTGCTCCAGCGCCACGCCTATCCGTGTGTAGGCGACCGGACTGGGCGCTTCCTGGGGCGGGATTCTTCTCACCGCGGCGGCCTCGCGCAGCCGCCGCACCGTGGGCGCGAAGATAAGCCAGGCGAGCAATCCCGCCAGCAAAAGAATTATGGGCAGCACCAGCAAATAAATCATGGTTTTGGCTCCTTCCGAAGCATTCATCCAACCGGTCAATACATCGAATACCAGCTTTCCATTCAAAATGATGATAACCGCCGCCACGCTCCAGGCCAGCATTTTAGCCCACCATTGGTTGGCAAATTCGCCCATCCTGTCCGGGTCATTAGTGGCATGAATCAGCGGCACGACGGCAAACGGCAGTTGCAGGCTGAGGATTACCTGGCTGAGAATCAAAAGAGTATAAGTGCCTCTGTCTCCCGAAATGCTTATCACGATAATCGCGGGAATGATGGCCATAAGGCGGGTGGTAAGGCGCCTGAGCCAGGGCTTCATGCGGAATTGCACGAAGCCCTCCATCACAATTTGTCCCGCCAATGTGCCGGTGATGGTGGAGCTTTGACCCGAGGCCAGCAGGGCCACGGCAAAAGCGATGGGCGCAAGCGAGGTTCCCATCAGCCCATCGAGCAGTTGGTGGGCTTGTTGAATCTCCGTTACCACAATGCCGCGGCTGTGAAATGTCGCCGCCGCCATGATAAGTATCGCCGCATTTACAATTAAGGCGCCATTCATGGCGATAGCCGAATCGAGCAGATTGAAATTGCAAGCCGTATGTTTTGCCCCGTGGCTCTTGGCCACCGCCCGGGTCTGAACCAATGCGGAATGTAAATAAAGATTGTGGGGCATGACGGTCGCGCCCAGTATGCCGATGGCAATAAAGAGCGATTTGCCGTCCAGGTGGGGAACAAAGCCTTCAGCCACACTGTGCCATTCAGGCTTGGCGAGAAAGACTTCGATCAGCAAAGAGACGCCGATCAGACTGACCAGAGAGAGGATAAAGGCCTCCAGTTTGCGCACCCCCGCCCTTTGCATAGTGAGCAGCAGCAGCACATCGCCCGCGGTAATGATAACCGCCCATAGCAAGGGGATATGAAAGAGCAGATTGAGCGCCACCGCCGAGCCGAGTACCTCGGCAAGGTCCATGGCCGCAATGGCAATTTCGCAGATGATCCAGAGAATATAGCTGACCGGCCGAGGATAGCTTTCCCGGCAGACCTGCGCCAGGTCGCGCCCGGCCACCACACCCAGCCGCGCGCTCAAAGTCTGCAGCAGAATCGCCATGAGATTGGCCATCAGCAACACCCAGATAAGCTGATAGCCGAAGCGCGCCCCGCCCTCCAGCGCGGTCGCCCAGTTGCCCGGGTCCATATAGCCCACGCTCACCAGATAAGCCGGCCCGGCAAAAGCAAAAAAGCGCCGCAGAAATGACGGCGCAATAGGGATGCGCACACTGTGGTGCACATCTTCTAAAGAATCCGAATGATCGTTTATGTCTGGTTTCCGACTCATTTTTAATGGAAGTTGCTTTGATGCAAATTATTGGGATATTGTAGCATGTTATGTCTAGCTCTCAAGCCAAACTTCATCACAAGATCGCCAACATTTCAAGCTACACTCAAGACCGGCAATAATTCACAATAGTGCATAGAATGTCATTCTGAGCGCATCTGCCACATAATTGTGGCGGATGCCGCGAAGAATCTCTGCCTTAATTACGTCGAGATTTGGCTAACCCATTTGGAACTGTCACCCCGGTAAAATGATACTATAGCGTTCAAGTTTTAATACATTCTAAGAGTTGGGTTACTTGCCATACCTTAAAAGGATTAGCTATATTGACGCTATGGGTAGGTATTCTTATAGTTGAGCGTCATTAACATAACGACTGTCGGTTGAGAAGATTAGCGAGGTTAAAATGTCTCGAGTATATCTTGATCATGCGGGAACTACGCCCGTTCACCCCAAGGTGATTGAGGCGATGCAGCCTTTTTGGCGGGAAAAATTCGGCAATCCCGCCTCTTTGCACAGCTTCGGCCAGGAAGCTGCCCAGGCGGTATTGGCGGCGCGCGATTCCGTGGCGAAATTGCTGGATGCCGCCGCGCCCGAGGAAATCACTTTCACTTCCGGCGGCACGGAGTCCGATAACACGGCGATTATCGGCGCCTTCTATTCCAAGCAGAAGAAGGGCACCCACATTATCACTTCGGTTATCGAACACCACGCGGTGCTGCATACCTGCCAGTTCCTGGAGCGTCGCGGCCTGGCCCAGGTTACTTATCTGCCGGTGGATTCAACCGGCCTGGTGGATCCTGAAGATGTGAAAAAGGCCATCAGAGATGATACTATCCTGGTCAGCATCATGCATGCCAATAACGAAATCGGCACGATTGAGCCGATTGCGGAAATTGGCGCCATCTGCCGCGAGCGAAAAATCACTTTCCATACCGATGCCGTGCAGACCGTCGGTCATATCCCGATTTCGGTCAAAGATATGAATATTGATTTGCTCTCACTCTCCGGCCATAAATTCTATGGACCGAAGGGAGTCGGCGCGCTCTATGTGCGCAAAGGCGTGCCTATTACCCCCCTGCTTCACGGCGGCGGGCAGGAATCGGGCAAACGTTCCGGCACCCTGAATACCACCGGCATCGTCGGCATTGGCGAAGCCGCGCGCCAGGCCCTAATCGAAATGGAGAGCGAAGTCAAGCGGCAGATGGAAATGAGAGAGACCTTGCTGCAAGGGCTGACCGATGCGATACCCGATTGTATGGTAACCGGTCACCGCACCCGGCGCCTGCCCAACAACGCCAGCATCTGCGTGCGCTATGTTGAAGGCGAATCCATGCTGCTGAATATGGACCTGCAGGGAATAGCCGCCTCCTCCGGCTCGGCCTGCACCTCCGGCTCGCTGGAAGCCTCGCACGTCTTGCTGGCGATTGGCCTAGAGCACGAAATCGCCCACGGCTCCCTACGTTTCACCTTCGGCCGCGACAACCAGCCGTCTGACGTCGCCCGCGTGCTGGAAGTCCTGCCGCCCATCATCGAACGCCTTCGGGCCATGTCGCCCCTGGCGCAGGGGAAGTAACTTCTTGAACCGCAAAGGCGCAAAGCACGCGAAGAGGTAAAATAATATTCATATTGTCCATAAAATCCATTATAATGATATTGGTTGGATAGAGAGGCTATAATGGAGAAATTTACCGCGGTATTTGAACAAGAGGGGAAATGGTGGATTGGTTTCGTAGAGGAATTGCCGGGCGCCAATACGCAGGGCAAAACCCTTGAAGAGGCGCGCCAAAATCTTAAGGAAGCCGTCCGGCTAACTATTCAAGCCAATCGCAGATTATCTCGCCGCGAAACCAGGGGCAAGAAGATAACTCGAGAAGAATTGGCTGTATCGGTCAGGCAATGGCTCAACTCAATCCTGTGATAGACAGAAAGGCTCATGCCGCGCTGATTGTCGTCTCCCGCTTGGCCCATGTCACCCGCGCCTATCTCTTCGGCTCGCAAGTGGAGGGAAGGGCCGACCGCTGGAGCGACATTGACGTGGCGGTGTTCATCGAGGGCCTGGAGAAATGGAACCTTCATGATCGGGCGCGGGCTTCCGCCCAAGTTCAAAAGGAAGTCGGTGATGATGTGGAGGTGCATTTCCTTCCGGCCCAGGCGCTCCAGGAACATGACCCGGCCGGATTCGCCGCCTGGGTAATGGCTCATGGTGTAGAAGTGCGGATGTAGCAATTATCTTTTAACCGTTGGACAGGAGCTTGCTCCTGTCCCATTTGCAATACGTTGCCCTCTGCCGTTATTTCCTCCCCACCACCTCCACATTCCTATTCCGTCCTCTGCTCACTAGTTGCGCACTCTGAATGGCTAAGTCTGCCGAAGGCAGACCGCCATGGCGGTCGCTATGCGACCTAGCCACTCTCAACTCTGAACTCTCAACTAATCTTCTTAATCCCGCGACGCTAAACACATGCACATATCTCTCCGCCAGCACCTTCCCCGTGCTGTCTTTGAATGGCACGAGAATATCGCCCAAATCCATTTTATTGCGTCCCGCTATTTTCAGCAGCGCCATCTTCGCCAATTCGCGCCAGATCTTTGGCTTATCAAGCAGATACCATGCGGTCAGAATGAGCAAGCCGCCCGGCTTCAAGACGCGTTTTGCCTCCGCAAGAAATGCCCGCCTGAATTCGGCCGAAGGAATGTGATGGATAACGGCAAGGCAGAAGACTTTGTCGAATGTGCCGTCTTGGAATGGCAATCCTGCAGCGCGCTGAGTATCGCTTTTTGTATTTTCACGCTGAACGCTGAACGTAGAACGCTCAACGATATCAGGTGCATCAAGAACGGCAAACTTTTTCAACGGATATTTTGTTTGCGCGATCTTTACCAATTCTTCCGAAACATCCGCCCCAACATAATCATCTGCATCAAACAATTCCGAAAACCGCCCATTGCCACAGCCTAAATCCAAAACCTTTTCGCCTTTGACGATATGGCGCTTCAAATCCAGCAGGTCTTGCGGCAAACCGCCCCGGGTCCGCGCGAACTCCGCCGCCATGCGGTTGTAATCATCCTTCGTCTTTGCGATAATCTGTAAAGCAGTTTCTTTGTCCATTAAGAGTGTCCATAAACTGTAAACTGAGAATGGCTAGGCCCGCCGTTGCGAGCCGCCACGGCGGTCTGCTTTGCAGACCTAGCCGCTGAGAACTAAGAATTGGGAACCATGAATTTACTTGCCGCCGAACAAATCATCTTTCAATTCGCCAAAGGCCCCCAAAAGTCCCGCGCGGCTTTGGAGAATATTCAAAAACAGGTCGTGAAGGCCCACGAGATTGATTATATCAGCAATGATCGGCTTTTGGCGGCCTATCGGCGATTGGTAAAGCAGTCCGTCATTGCGCCCGATGTCGAGATTGAAAATTTCTTGCGTTTGAAAAAAGTCCGCTCGCTTTCCGGCATTGTCGTGGTGTCCGTGCTCACCAAGCCCTATCCCTGCCCGGGCAATTGCCTGTTTTGCCCGACGGTTGATAATTTGCCGAAAAGCTATGTGGAATCCGAGCCTGCAGTGCTCCGCGCCCAGCAAAATCAATTCGATCCCTATCGCCAGACCATCAATCGGCTGGAAGCGCTTAATGCCACGGGCCATCTCATCAGCAAAATTAATTTGCGCACCATCGGCGGCACTTGGTCGTATTATCCTAAATCTTATCAGACCTGGTTCATCAAACGCTGCTTCCAAGCCTGCAATGATTTCGGATCGCAGGTGAAATTGTGGGGGCGGGCTTCTGTAAAGCCCGCCGGCGGGGTTCACGAAACCCCGCCCCCACTAGTAGAGCAGCACAATCATCCTGACTCATTACGAATAGGTCAAAGTCTTGAACAAGCCCAAAAAATCAACGAGAAGGCCAAATGCCGGCTGGTAGAAATCTCCATCGAGACGCGGCAGGATTTTATCACTCCCGCAGAGATACTGCGGCTTCGCAAATTGGGGGTTACCAAAGTCGAGCTTGGCGTGCAATCCCTCGATGACGATGTTTTGAAAATCAATCGCCGCGGGCACGATGTTGCCGCCACAATTCAAGCCACAAAATTGTTGAAAGACGCCGGTTTCAAAATCAGCTACCAGATGATGTTGAACCTGCCTGGCTCCACTCCCAAGCGGGATTTTGAAATGATGAAACGGCTCTTTGACGATCCCGCATTTCAGCCCGACTTTCTAAAAATTTATCCCCTGGCCCTGCTCAAAACCGCCGATGTTTATGAGATGTATAGGAAGAGGAAGTTCCGCCCCTATACCAAAAAGACCCTGATTGACCTGATTGGTAAAATCAAGGCGATTATTCCACCCTATGTGCGCATCGAGCGCGTCATTCGCGATATTTCTTCGACCCAGATTATCGCCGGCGGCGCAAAAGTCTCCAACCTCCGCCAAATTGTGCTGGAGAAAATGCAGGCGCAAGGAAGATCCTGCCAGTGCATCCGCTGCCGCGAAGCGCGTAGCGCCGCCGTCTCGGCGGCCGCGCCCGAAGTGCGATTGCCTTCTACTAATCCTCATCCTTCATCCTTTCAACTAGTCCGTCAGGACTACGCCGCCTCCGATGGCCAAGAGATCTTCCTCACCATCGAAGATTCCTCCGGCAAGACGCTCTACAGCCTGCTCCGCCTGCGCATTCCCTCCAATGAGCCGCCGCTTTCCGTCCTAAAGAACGCCGCCATCGTCCGCGATCTTCACACCTACGGCGCGCTGGTGGATATCGGCGCAGCTTCCGAAGACGCCACCCAGCACAAAGGCTTCGGAAAACTGCTCTTGGCCGAGGCCGAAAAAATCGCCAAAGCGGAATTCGGCAAAAAACAGATCGCCATCATCTCCGGCGTGGGCGCGCGGGCGTATTTCAGAAAGCTGGGATATAAGCTGAAAGAGACCTATATGGTGAAAAGAATTTAACAGCCAGCAGAAAATTCCGCCTGTTCATCGAACCATTTCCCCTAAAAACCTGACATATATACGAAAGCGCGATCTGCAGTTTGAGGTTTCAATGCCAGACATAGACCGGTCGGTAATCGAAGGGCTTCGGCGAGGCGAAGACGCGGCCTATAAAGCAGTGGTTGATTCACTGCTGGCCCATGTCTATCGGTTCCTGTTGCGGCTCACAGGCAGCGCCAGTCTGGCGGAAGACCTCACGCAAGAGACATTTCTGGCAGTATGGCAAGGCATTGGCGCCTTTAAAGGTGAAGCGAAGTTCAAGACTTGGGTCTTCGGCATTGCGTATCATCAGTTTCTGCGATATCGGGATAAGCGCGTCGTGGAGACCGTGCAGCTTGATGAGAGCCGCGTGCAAGCCGATGCGTCAAATTCCGATGAGCTGATGATGCAAGCTGATGAAAGTGCGCGGATTCGCCATGCGATCCAGGATTTGCCGGAAATGTATCGGGAAGTCTTTTGCCTGATACATCTGGAAGGACTCAATTATCGAGAGGCGGCGCAGGTCTTGGAAATGCGCATTGGGACCGTCAAATCGCGGATGAATGTCGCTTTCAAACTTTTGCGCGAAAAGCTTGGAGAAGGCAAGGTGGAAGGCAATGAAGTGCGAGAACCTGAAAGCTTACCTGGATGGTGAATTAGGCCCAATCAGCCGTCGGCTAATGCGCGCGCACGTGAGATCGTGCGACGCGTGCCGGCGCAATGCAGAGGAGTGGGCGCGCCTTAGCCGTCAAATTGATGGGCTTGAAGGTGAATCTGCTCCACAGTCTCTCAGGGAGCGCGTCATGGCGGACGCGATGACGGCGGCCGCATTAGCGCAAGCACGAAGCCTATCACCTGTTTCTCCGCGACCGCGCACCCAGGGGAGAATAAAGATGAAAAGAATATTTATTGTCGCGGCATTTGTGGCGGTTCTGCTGTTAGCGGGTTTCTGGTTTTTGCCTCATAACGGACACGAAGTCGCGCTCGCCGATGTCGCGCGGGCGATGGCGAATGTAAAAAGCGCGCATTTCGTCGGTGAAGCTTCAGGTCTTCCAATTGAATGTTGGGTGAAGGCTCCATCAAAATTTCGCCTGCTAGAGGATGGCAAATATTTTCAAAATATCGCCGATGATGGTGAAAAACTTGTCAGTATACAACTTGAAAATGGTGTATTGAAGGCAACAATCCAACCATCGGGAAAATATGAATACATTCAGGCTGCAATGCCCTTTTGGAACTTTTTTCAGGGAGAAGAGGGAGTCAATGCCGTCCTAAGAGAGTTTGGATTGAAAGTTATTAGCATTGAGCAGACAACTTTACCGGATGGAAGAAGTGCAAATGTCTTTGTTCTAGACTCTTCCACGAAGAAGGTATTAATGACCTTCGATGCTGATACTAATCTCCTGCAACGCCTGGAAAGCTCTGACAAACACAGTGGGGTAATTCAGCAGAAAATCGAGAAGGCGGAATACAATGTGGAAGTGCCTGATTCCGTCTTTAAAATGGCGATCCCTAAGGAAGCATTTGTGATGGATTTTCTGACGCCACCATCGCCGGAAGATGTCGAGCGAAGAAAGGAAATGGCAAAGCAGCTTGAGGCGGAAGGCGGTAATAATATTGGTAATTTCCCGCGGGGATCGTGTGGCAGCCCTTACCATAAAGGAATTCGCTTCAAGAGCATCAGCGCGGCAGGCATCAAGGTATATTATCTGCCTAAGCGAAATGTATATTATGTGCTCGGCAAGGCCTTGATATATCATAGCGACAGTGATCAGGGGCCTAGCGAGGTGGTTGAAGATAGCGAGGTGAAAGCTCCTGCCGGGCCGGAATTAACGCCCAGACTCGCGGTTCACATGAGTCCTGAACGCGAGGCAAAAATCGAAAAACTGAAGGCCGCCGGCTGGAGGCAACTCCAATATTTCGGGGGCGGGGGAAACTGCGAAGCCACTTATCACAAAGGCTTGGAATTTACCGTTATTGGCAATGGTGGTATGGTGCTATTCTATAAAGCTGATAGAAACTCATATTATGTGATTGGGAAAGCAAAGGTAGTTTATCTTGAAGCTCGAAAAGGCTTCCAAAAGATCGTCGATAACGCCGAACTACCGGCCCCGGGGCCGCCGGACAAGCAAGAGTAAGCAGGTCGTGTAATTTAATTGAACCCGCGCGCCCCAGACTTTTCCGGGCGCGCCGGCGTTTATTCCCTTAGTTCAGTTTAGCAGGATGTGGTATAATAAACGCGCCAGTCCGATGGACTGGCAGAAAAAAGATAATGATTCAACACCGATTCATCATAGCCAGCATCATCATTATCCGCCCGGCGGCGAGCCGGGAGCGATGCTGGTCAACTACAGGATGAATTAGATAGTCCAATTCAAAACCCCAGCAAGCTCAGGCCCGCCGAACTTTTTCGGCGGGCTTTTCTATTTTATGGCACAAGGAGACAATCATGTTTGAAGAGCAGTCCGGCTTACCCAATCAGATTGAACTGGAAAAAGGCATGTTGAAATTCTGGCAAGAGCAGCAAATTTTTGAGAAGCTGCGGGAGCGCAATCGCGGCAAGCCGCGATTTTCTTTTCTTGATGGCCCCATCACGGCTAATAATTCCATGGGAGTGCATCATGCCTGGGGGCGGACGCTGAAAGATATCTATCAGCGTTATTGGGCGATGCATGGCCGGGAATTGCGCTATCAGAACGGCTTTGATTGTCAGGGGCTTTGGGTGGAAGTGGAAGTCGAGCGCGAACTTGGATTCACCAATAAACGAGACATCGAAAGCTATGGCATCGCGGAATTTATCGAGCGGTGCAAGGAGCGGGTGGCGCGCTTTTCACAGATTATCACAGATGAATCCATCCGCCTGGGTTGCTGGATGGATTGGGAACATTCTTATTACACTCATTCCGACGGCAATAATTATGCCATCTGGCATTTTCTCAAGAAGTGTCACGAACGCGGCTTCATCTATGCCGGCACGGATGTCATGCCCTGGTGTCCGCGCTGCGGCACGGGCTTGTCTCAACAAGAGATGGCGGAAGGCTACAAGGAGGTCGTTCATCCCGGAGTGGTTGCGCGGCTGCCATTGAAGGAACGCTCAAACGAGTTCCTGCTGGTATGGACAACCACGCCCTGGACCTTGACGGCGAATGTTGCCTGCGCGGTTCATCCCGATCTGAGCTATATAAAAGTCCGACAAGATGACAAGGTTTATTATTTGGCATCTGCGCGCAAAGAGGAAATACTCAAGTCGGAACCGCCCTGGCAAGTGGAAGGGGAGGTAGCGGGAAGTGAACTGGTCGGACTCGCTTACCTTGGCCCATTCGATGATCTGCCGCAGGCGCGGGAAGCCGCCTGCGCGCACCGCGTTATTCCCTGGAAAGAAATTTCCGAAACCGAGGGGACCGGCATCGTGCATATCGCTCCGGGCTGTGGCAAAGAAGATTACGAATTGGGCAAGGAGCAGAGCCTGCCGATAGTGGCGCCGATAGATGAGCATGGCAAATTCCTCGCCGGAGCCTTCGCGGGCCTGCATGCTTCTGACTCAGCCGACGCGGTTATAAGTGCGCTGCGTGAGCGCGGCATGCTTTATCGAGTTGATAATCATCGCCATTCCTATCCTCACTGTTGGCGCTGTGGCTCAGAACTGCTCTTTCGGCTGGTTGATGAGTGGTTTATCGCGATGGATCAGTGGCGGCAAGAGATAATCCAATCGGCGGAAGCCGTTCAATGGGTTCCTACCTATGGTCGCGAGCTGGAGTTGGATTGGCTGCGTAATATGCGCGATTGGATGATCTCCAAGAAACGCTATTGGGGCCTGGCGCTGCCCATCTGGCGTTGTGATTGCGGCTGGTTCGATGTGATTGGCAGCCGCGAGGAATTGCAGCAAAAAGCCCTTGCCGGTTGGGAACAATTCGAGGGACATTCGCCCCATCGCCCCTGGATTGATAAGGTGAAGATCAAATGCCAGCAATGCGGCACTTTAGTCAACCGCGTTTCCGATGTCGGCAATCCCTGGCTGGATGCAGGTATTGTGCCCTATTCCACCATGGGCTATTTCGATGCGCGGAAAGAGTGGGCGCAGTGGTTTCCGGCCGACCTCATCATTGAGTGCCTGCAAGGGCAGTTTCGCAATTGGTTTTATGCCTTGCTGGCGATGAGCGCAATGCTCGAAGGCCGCGCGCCTTTCCGCACACTGGTCGGTCATTCCGTCGTGGTTGACGAGCAGGGCGAAGAGATGCACAAATCAAAAGGCAATGCGGTCTGGTTCTCGCAGGCGGCCGATGCCATGGGAGCCGATATTGTGCGCTGGCTCTGCGCGTCTCAGCCGCTCGGACAGCCGTTTCGCTTTGGCCTGGGAAGAGCGGAAGAGGCCAATTCGTGGCTGCGCACGCTCTGGAATGTCTATAGCTTTTTTACGACCTATGCCAATGTGGACGGCTGGCCGCGCGCAACTTCGTCTGCACGGCAGACCCAGCCCGAGTCCGCACTTGACTGTTGGCTTAAGGCAAAGCTGGCAGCAACTACAAAGGAAGTCTCTTTGGCCTTGGAGTCATTTAATCCGCCACGAGCGACGGCGGCCCTCCTGGCTTTGGTGGATGATCTCTCAAACTGGTGGGTTAGGCGAAGCCGCCGACGCTTTTGGAAGAGCGGATCGGATGCAGACAAAGAGGCCGCCTATCAGACTTTGCACTTGGCATTGCTCGAGCTTTGCCGCCTGCTTGCGCCTTTTATGCCATTTACCGCAGAGGCTCTTTATCAGCGATTAGTCACTCCCTTTTGCGAGGATTTGCCGGAAAGCGTGCACCTTAATGCATGGCCTGAATCCGTTGATGCCGGGGATGAGGAAAAAGTCCTGCTTGATGAATGTGCTCTTGCGAGAGACATTGTTCGCTTGGGCCGCGCGGCAAGATCAAAAGCAGGTATCCGCGTCCGCCAGCCGCTCGCTAGGGTAATGGTTTATGCGCCAGATATATTAGCGACCAGGTCATTGTCGCATTTTGAAAACGACGTGAAAGAAGAACTCAACGTGAAGGCAATCGAATTCGTTTCCCATAGAGAAAGCCTGGGGGCGGTCTTGGTTGAGGATGGCGAACTCGCAGTTGGATTGGAAGCCAACCTGACAGATGAGTTGAAACTCGAAGGCCTCGCCCGCGACCTGGTGCGTCATATACAGACCCTCCGCAAACAGGCCGGTCTGCAAGTGGGGGACCGCATCGAGCTTTGGATTGACGCCCAAGGCTCCGACGAGATTGAAAGAGCTATTAAAGCGCATGAAGGATATATTGCCGGAGAAACGCTGGCGGAGCAGATTCACGTCATGCCAATTCCTGGCGCTAACGAGACCAAAATCGAGAGTCATGTGGGAGGAAAATGTGTCATTTTTTCTCTTAAACCGGCCTGACAACAAGGGCATTATGCGGTAGATAAATCCATGTGCGAGATTGAACATAATTTTCTTTCCGCATATGGAATATTCTCGCGGGAGGCGGTAATGCTACTTACGATATGGTTGGCCAATGTCTCTTTAGGAGCAGGACTCCTGCTGGCACTCCTGCTAGTGGGCGCAGAAGTGGTATGCGTGTTATTTCGCCATAGGATTTTGGGGACTCAGGTTAGAACAGATGTCAGCTTTGCATCGGAAACGTACCAAAGCGGCAGCCACACGGATTTATTAGCCGAGGTTTCGGGGAAGAATAATGTTAGAAAACTTTAGTCTCGTTAACAGCATGAATACCATGGCGCGAATGCATATCCACAATATGTTCGGGAAGAGATACGCCCATTCTACGCTCTTCCACCACACGAGCCAGGAAGACCAGGCGGCGCACAGCCTGGAACTGATGACTCATGCCCGTTTCGCCCGGCAAAGAACCCGGCGGAAGCCGGCCAAAAGCACCTCGCAATCTGTCGGGATTCACTAGCCCATTTCGAGGGCAAAATCAATTTCCACTATCTCATCAGTAGGAACAAATCCCTATCCTTTTCCTTTTTGCCCAAGCAAAGTCTGAAGCGTATCCTTGTGCGCCTCTTCTTTAGTCAGAATTTCCTCGAAGAGCAGGCGAGTTGCCGGATCGCCCGCTTTGTCGCACAAGATGACCGCCTTGCGATAGAGTTCGATGGCTTCCTCTTCGCTCTTCAGGTCATCTGCAATCATGCCTTTGAGGGTATCGCTCTTACGGATGGCGTCCGGCTTGGTGGTGGGAGTGCCACCGAGATAGACGATGCGCTCGCCGAAGCTTTCCGCATGCTTCATCTCCTCAATGGCGAGCTCTTTGAAGATCTCCAGAATCGCCGGGCTCTGCATCCCGTCGCCTTCATAATGCTGGCGCATATACTGGATGATAACCCCCAGTTCCCTCGCCCGCGCCTGATTGAGCATCTCAACAATCTTGTTCGCAGCCATTTGCAACTCCTTAGTGTGGGATATAAGCGCTCGTATTTTAGCGAATTGCAGCCATGTGAAATGTAAAGAAAACCTACAAATAAACCTTCTTGCCGCTGAAAGCGCTCGCCAAAGGCGAGTAAATCTGTAGGGCGTCCACCGTCGCCCGCCGAGTTGAATGCGCGAATGAGCTGCGCATTTGTCGGTTCTGCGCGGTAATTTGCGTATGTATTGAGTAAATCTGACTGCATTTTGTGCAGAGGGAGGAACATTTTTCTGGATTTACCTCCTTTTTGGAAGAAGCCAGTATTTGCAATGGTTTGTTCGGTGAAGAAAATAAAATGTGTCGGGAAGTGTCGGGTGGCTAAGTCCGCCTGAGGCGGGCCGCCATGTCCCTAAGCCCCATTGGGGCCGGGATGGCGGCCTCTGGCCTAGCCAGCGGCTCATAGAGCCTAGCCATTTTGTCGGGTGCTATTCAGCCCTTTCAGAAAGACGATTGAAAATAACAACGTATTGTGTTGTGGAAAAAATACAAAATGTGTGATAATTTGTGAGGTTTTGTGATCCTGCTTCGCTCCCTCGGCTCTGCTCGGGACAAGCGAGGCTTCGCAGGACAGGGGTTTT
>Ga0315288_10007303_pt1 | contig 14000 bp, 12 predicted proteins | sample YL17G11_20_MG_FD_203454 | JGI IMG/M metagenome (GOLD analysis project Ga0315288, IMG submission 203454) | Sediment microbial communities from Yellowstone Lake, YNP, Wyoming, USA - YL17G11_20 | ecosystem: Environmental > Aquatic > Freshwater > Lake > Sediment | place: USA: Wyoming | collected... | reverse complement strand
CGATTTTTTCACACCTTCGGGGGAGGGGAGGGTGGGGGTGAGGTTTTTAAGGTCTTTTTTGCAATGTTTAGGTAAACAAAGAGAGTTCATAGGGGAAAATACTTGTACGGGAAGACTCCCCTGCAGACCTTTATAAACCAACTTCCGCTTGCGAAAGAAAAAATGCTCAGGTACCTTACAGACCCCCTAGGAATGTCAGATTCGCTTCTAGCGATCCCCCTTAATTTATCCTCCCGCATATATCGGAAGGAAGAGGATTTTCTCTCCGTCATTCAGTTTTCTGCCAAAATCCCTTACCAGATCGCCAGCCTTATCCCGGAAGATGAAATTGACTTGGGGATGCAAACGCTGGTTATCGGAATCAAAGATGACCTTTCCAAAGGGAGGAAGGCGAGGGCATAACCGATTCAATAAATTTCCCAGGGTCTCTCCCTCCTGGAAGGGTTCCTGAAACGTGTATCTGGTTGTGCCTCCTTCTGTGAAAGCATCACTCAGCCAAGAGTATATCGTGATCTCAACGGCCCCCATCTCTTAACGAGGAATATCCTTGATCAAATCCTCCAAACCGAGTGACCGCAAAGTCTCGGGAAGCGGTTTTCCTGTATTTTCATCCCATCCCATTAGCTTGTAGTAATTCCGAACCATTCCTGGCCAATGCGGCCTAATGGATTTTCCCTTGCAGGGCCCATCGACGGGGGTAGAACCATATCGGGCGGATGGGGCTTCCAGCTCTGGTTTCAGTCCGTGACGGAAATTGAAAACTCGTAATAGATTAACGATGCGCCGGCCGATGGTCATGGCGTCAGCAACTGTAAGGTTCCAGCCGGTAACGGCATTCAGGCTTTCCACCGTTAAAAGCGCATCGGGTGTGCAGAACCGACAGGTCCCCAGGCAATCCTCAAACTGACGCCAGCCATTGATCTTGGCATTAACGGTCGAAACCTCTTCCGGAGAAAAAGCATCAACTACCGGCGGGACTCCCAGTTGGGGAGGATACCCGGCACCAAATGTGGCTTCAATTGTGCTGGTATTGGAAAGACAGGTATCGAACATCTCTCCCCAGCGTCCCATTCCCCGGTGGTCATGACCCCGGGGAGTGGCTCCTTTCAGCGTATAAACTGCTAAATCAGATGAACTTCGGCCCATCTTCTCGGAGGCCCTCTTCACCCCCTCAGCCAGGATATTTCCCAATCCTTCCCTTCTGGAGATCTTTTGGAGCATTTCTTTTACCGCCTCCACATTCCCCCAGGTCATCTCCAGACCATCCAGTTCACTCTTTTTCAAAATCCCCTTTTCAAAACACTCCATCAACCAACCGATGATCCAGCTCGATTCATTGACATCCATTCCTAACCGATCTACCAGGTTGGACAGGAAAACAACGGATCCGGCATCCGTCACGCCAATCTGGGATCCCATACCCGCCAGGCACTCATATTCCGGTTCTTCTCCCTCGAATCCCTTATAAGGCCCCTCTGTGACCTTGACCTGGTGGACGTGATGGATTCGGCAGGCATAACAGGGATTGGGTTTCATTTCGAAATGGGCCCGAAGGTATTGCCCATTTATTTTTTCATGTTCCGGGAAAATATTGGTCGTGTAATTCTTAACGGGAAGCCACCCGGCCTGAGCGCCCGTGGATAAAATTCCTCCCGTACCATATTGATAGAGCGCTCCCCCCAATATTTTTTTCGACTCCTCAAAAAGCTTGCGCCCCAGTTCGATGAGTTTATCTCGGTCCCGGACCCCAACTTTGTGGTCTCCCCGCTTGGTCACGACGGCTTTCAATTTCTTGCACCCCATCACGGCCCCGACTCCATTATGGGCGGCAACGTGACCTTTGTCTCCCACAATGGCTGCAAACCGGACTAAATTTTCACCGGCCGGTCCAATACAGTAAGCGCTCGCATTTCTTTTCAAGCCCAGTTCCTGTAAGACCGCTTCTTCCGTTTCCCAGGTATCTTTCCCCGCCAGAGAGGGAGCATCTCTTAATTCAGCGGTTCCATCATGAATATATAGGTAGACCAGGGAGGGGGAACTTCCCTGGAAAACGACGGCATCAAAACCCGCCATTTTAAGATAAGCGCCAAAGAACCCATTGGCCTGGGTGGCGACGGCCAGATTGGTCATGGGTCCTCTGGTAACGGCTGAAAAAGTCCCCGAGCCATTGATCGTCGTCCCGGCCAAAGGTCCGGAAGCCAAGATCAACCGATTCTGCGGGTCGTTCCACTCTATCCCCTGGGGAACTTCCTGCGAGAGAATTTTAACGCCCAGCCCGGTTCCCCCAACATAATCGGCCATGGTCTTCGCGTCCCATTTTTCTGGCGATATCTTTTTATTAGAAAGATCAACTCGCAAGATCTTCCCGGTATAGCCACCCAGAGGGTCTTTTGGCATATTTTCTCCTTTCTTGCCCGTTACGAACATCTTCTCTTCGGCCATCCCTCGCGAATTCCTTGGCAGTCAATCTCCCAGGCTTTTTGTTTCTGGTTGCTCATCTTACTCTTCTGGCTTCGCCCGCCCAATATTTCTCCCGAAGCTCTCTTTTGAGAACTTTTCCATAAGGATTTTTGGGAATGGCTTCGATGAAATCAACGGACTTGGGTTTTTTGTAGCTGGCCAAATGCTGCTTGCAGAAATCGATAATTTCTTCTCCCGTGGCCTTTTGTCCTTCCTTAAGAGAGACAATGGCTTTGACCGATTCTCCCCACTTTTCATCAGGAACCCCGATGACCGCCACCTCGTAAACGGCGGGATGTTTTAGAATGATATCTTCGATCTCCCGCGAATAAATGTTTTCTCCGCCGCTGATGATCATGTCCTTGGCGCGGTCCAGGATGTAGACATAGCCTCTCTCGTCCATAATTCCCAGGTCTCCTGTATGCAGCCAACCGCCGCGCAGGGTTTCGGCGGTGGCCTCGGGATTCCTCCAATACCCCTTCATCACCACTTCTCCTCTCACCACGATCTCTCCCATTTCCCCGGGCGGAAGCTCTTTATCATGAGAGTCAAATATTTTTACTTCCAAGTCTGTTCGCGGAATTCCGGCAGAGGTCAAACGTCTCATCTGCTCTTCGGTTCCTTCCAAAAGATGCTCCTCTTGGCGCAGATAAGAGATCGTCATCGGTGATTCGGCCTGGCCAAAAAGCTGCACAAAAACCTGCCCCATTTTGCGGACCGCAGCCTTGAGGTCTTCCTCATAAATTGGGGCTCCGCCGTAGTTGATGCATTTTATGGATCTCAGGTCATATTGATCGATTTCCGGGGAGGTGATCAGCCGCTTGATCATGGCCGGAGCCAAAAACATGTTGGTGACTTTTCTCCTCTGGATCGTCTCAAAAACGATTTTGGGCTCAAAAGATTTGGACTTTAGGATGATGTTGGCCGCACCTTTCGCAACGTTGGGAATTCCGTAAAGGCCACTCCCATGGCTCAGGGGGGCGGCGTGTAAAATCACATCCTCTGGCGCCAGGGGGGACATGTCGGCAAAAAAATTCATCGTCATCATCATCAAGACATGGTGGGTCAGCATGGCCCCCTTAGGACTTCCCGTCGTTCCCGAAGTGTAAAACAGCCACGCCAGATCATCGCGTTCCACTCGTTCATCGGTAAAGCCGGTCGATTGGCCCTGGAGCAACTGCTCATAGGAAACCATTCCCTCTAAAGGTTCGGTAATACAGATATAATGCTTCACCTTGGGCATTCCATTTTTCAAGGCATAGAGGGAATCCCTGAAGTCTTCTCCTAAAACCACAGCCACGGCTTCCGAGTTATCGATGATGAAGGCGCACTCCTTGGGGTGCAATCGAAAATTGATGGGTACCGTTCCGATGCCCGCCTTGAAGCAGGCAAAGAGAGTCTCGATGAACTCCGGGCAGTTATGCAAAAGAATGGCCACATTGGAACCTTTTTGAATTCCCAAATTTCTTAGGGCATTGGCCAAATGGTTGATCCGAGTATTGGCTTGTTGATAGTTTAGTTCGTAATCTCCATAGGCAATGGCCAGCCTTTCCGGAAAGGTGCGGGCCGATTTGGTGAAAAGAGTTCCAACGTTCATGGAAATCACCTCCTAGTAGGGTTCTGGTGGAGTGAAAATTCCTTTGCTTCGGGTATGTCTCTGTGGAATGATGCTTGGGAACCCTAGACGTATTTACAGGTGATTCCGCCGTCAACGACCATTTGGGCTCCGGTGATATACTTGGCCTCATCGGAAGCGAGAAAGAGCGCGGCATGGGCCACGTCCCAGGCCTCGCCCATCTTTTTCGTGGGACACTGCTGATTGCGGACCTCAATCATCCGCTGCACATCGCCTCCTCCGTAAACTCCTTTTAAGGGCTCAACGATCATGGGGGTGTTCATCAGGCCCGGGAGAATGCTGTTGGCCCGGATGTTTTTCGTGGCATACTGGAGGGCAACACTCTGGGTGAACCCGAGGATCCCGGCTTTGGTCGTGGAGTAGGTCACATAAGGAACGCCCGTGTAGCGGATTCCCGCAATGGAAGATATGTTGGTAATCACCCCGCCCCCCTGTTTTTCCATGTGGGGCAACACGTATTTACAGGTCAGAAACATAGATTTGAGATTGACCGCCATGACCCGGTCCCAGGTTTTTTCGCTGATCTCCACCGGGCCCCCCACTGTAACAATGCCGACGTTGTTGTGGAGGATATCGACCCGGCCATAGGTCTTGAGGCATTGATCAACCATGGCCTTCACTTCTTCGGTTTTGGAAACATCCACCTTCATGATGGAGCAAATACCGCCCTCGCGGTCGATGATGGATTTTGTCTCTTCCACCGCCGCGAGGTTGATATCCGAGGCAAAAACCTTTGCCCCCTCGCGGGCAAATAAAACCGCCGTCGCCTTGCCATTCCCCCATCCCGGTCCGCCCGAACCCGCGCCGGTTACGATGGCTACCTTATTCTTCAATCGGTCACTCATTGGGTCACCTCCAATTTAAGAGTATGCAAGATAAAACACGCAAGAGGGGCGCCAAAGTGACTCGGCGCTCCTGCTTCCATATTTTCTTGATCTGAAAGGATTTTTCCTGAAGGAAAAAACGCTGAGACCCTTAGCCGGTTTGCCGGCGCAGGTTTGTTTCGCCCTTTTGCAATGATTTTGCAGGAATGTAGAAGACCCCGAGAAAAGAAGCATCATTTATAAACTCATTTCCTCGATTTTCCGGTAGATCTTAGCCGAATGGATTTTAGCATGGGAAGAAGCTTTATTCAAATCTTTTTCTCAATTTTAGTGTTGACAATGGTGCCGGGTTCTTCTAATAATACCTACCGAATGGACAGGAGTTCTTGATTCACGGAAAGAAAGAGAAAAGATGACGCACGGATCATGCCGGACAAATCAAAAATCAAAGAATAGATGGGGAAGGAGGTTCTAGGAAGCCAACCGACGGGGAGGCAAAACTTTTTCATCAAGGGAAAAAATCAAGGGGAGGTGAAAAATGAAAAAGGGGACAATGTTAATCGGCGTACTGTTCGTGTTGGGGATTAGCTTTGCGCTCGCTGACCTGGCGCAAGCCCAAACCTTTAAGTGGCGGATGGCGACTTGCCGCACACCTGCCCTAACACCCTTTCATGAGTCTGATGTTCGGTTTGGGGAGATGGTGAGTCAAATGAGCGGAGGAAGATTACAGATTACCGTCTTTCCCGCTGGGGAGCTGATGCCCGCCTTTGAAGTATTTGATGGGGTAAGGAAGGGCGTTGTTGAAATGGGGGGAGATTGGCCCACGTACTGGACCGGAAAGAATACCGCTTTTGATTTCTTCTGCTCGGTCGGATTCATGATGCACGTTGCCGATTATATGGCGTGGTTTTATCATGGCGGGGGCCTTCAATTGGGGCAGGAGCTCTACGGGAAATTTAATATGATGTACTTTCCGTTGAATATCGTGGGCCCCGAATCCGGCTATCGTACCAACAAGCCCATTCGAACCCTGGCCGATTTCAAAGGCGCCAAGTTAAGAACCGGCGTTCTCCAGACCATTTGGCTTTTGGAGCAGATTGGAGCCAAGCCGGTTCGAATCCCGGGGGGCGAGATCTACATGGCTCTTAAGCTTGGAACCATCGACGGCGCTGAATTCTCGGTCCCCTCCACAGACTGGGGGATCAAGTTCCAGGAGGTTACCAAATACTGGGTTACACCGGCGGGTTGGCACCAGGTTGGAACGGTGGCAGGCCTGGCCATCAATATGGATGCCTGGAAGAAATTGCCCAAGGATCTTCAGGCCATCGTGGAGAATGCCGCCATGGCTAACATGACTTGGGCCTACGCCAAAGGGAATTGGGACTCGATTGCAGCCGTGGAAAAGTTCAAAAAAGCGGGCATTCAAATTACCGAGCTCGACAAGGAGACCCAGGAAAAGCTCGAGGAGCTATGCGTCCAATTCATAGAAATGGAGTCAGCCAGGAATCCCGACTATGCCAAGGTCGCCAAGTCCATGGTCGATTTCTTGAAGGGTATGGACACGGTGAAAAAATTGGAAGGCCCCTTCCGGTCGGGATCGATTCTAAAAAGATACCCAGTAATCAAGTAGACCCCCGTTCATCAGATGCCCCCCAGCGTTGTCTGCGGGGGGCTTTCCTGGCTTCTTTGATGAACGGCTGACTTTTATTGAGGCGAGGGTCCTTATGAAAATACCAGAGTTCACGAAGACTTTCGATCGCGTGAGTGAGTGGAGCGGGCGGGGTGCCGCCTGGTTGATCTGGATCGTAATGGGATTGTGCGTATACGAGATATTCACGCGGCGATTCTTTGGTTCGCCGCACATATGGACGTATGAGGTGACGAATATCTTCTATGGCACTCATTTCATGATTCTTGCGGCTTATACTCTTTTTTACCGTGGCCATGTATCCGTCGACATCCTCTACGTGCGTTTTTCTCGCAAAACACAATCAACTCTAGATATTATCAATTATCTGCTATTCTTCTTTCCATTCACCTTGGTGCTCCTTTATGTAGGTATGGACTCGGCCATATTCTCCTGGGCATACCATGAACGGACGTCTATCGGCCTGCCCTTCATTTATCCTATTCTGAAGACGGTAACGCCGGCAACGGCTTTCTTACTCCTGATTCAAGGGTTGTCCCAATTGGCCAAAATGCTTTTCCCCGCTGTGAAAGGAGAAGGCGTCTGATGATGAACATACCACCGGGACTGATGGCGCTCCTCATGTTTGTGGGCCTTTTCCTTGGCCTTTTCCTCGGGCATCCTTTAGCCTTCGTATTGGGTGGGCTGGCGGTCATCTTTGGCCTAATTTCCTGGGGCCCTGCCTGTTTCCCACTATTTGTCAATCGGATTCTTGGCTTGACCGACAACTTCATCTTAGTCGCTGTTCCCATGTTTATCCTGATGGCCAATCTGCTGATGTACTCGGGGGTTGCCGATGACCTCTTTGATGCCCTGCGCTACGTATTGGGTCGATTGCGAGGCGGAGTGGCCCTGGCGGTGGTAGTCGTATGTACAGTGTTTGCTGCCTGCACGGGTGTCATCGGAGCCTCAGTGGTGAGTATGGGCCTTTTGGCCATGCCCATGATGCTCAGGTATGGCTATGATAAGAAATTGACGGCTGGCGTCATTATGGCTGCCGGAACCCTGGGCATCCTCATTCCCCCGAGTATCATGCTCATCGTGATGGGAGACATAACGGGATTGTCAGTGGGCAAGCTATACATCGGGAGTGTCGTCCCCGGCTTAGTCCTCTCGGTATTATTTATGACCTACATCGGCGTTCGATGTGGTCTGCGACCCGAACTAGGCCCCCCCTTATCGCTGGAGGAGAGCCGAGCGGTACCGATCAAGAAGCGGCTCAAAATGGCTACCGTTTCCCTGGTTCCCCCGGTCATCCTCATCCTGGGCGTACTCGGGGCGATCTTTAGCGGATTCGCTACAGCCACTGAGGCCGCTGGATTCGGAGCCTTCCTGGCCCTGTTGATGACTATCGGTTACCGCCGCTTTAACTGGAAGATGGTGAAAGAAACCACAATCTCGACTGCGAAAACCGTCTCCATGGTCATGGTTATCCTCGTGGGGGCAACCTGCTTTACGGGCGTCTTCATGGGCATGGGCGGCGGCAAAGCCCTGACGGCCTTTATCCTGGGCCTGGGCCTGGGCAAGTGGGGTACCTTCTTCCTGATGAATCTTATTGTCCTTATTTTGGGCTCATTAATTGACTGGATTGGGATCGTTTACATCTGTTTCCCCATTTTTTTGCCGATCGCTGAGCAACTCGGTTTTGACCTGATATGGTTTACGGTAATGATGGCCGTCAATTTGCAGACCTCTTTCTTGACCCCCCCCTTCGGTTATGCCCTTTTTTACTTGAAAGGGATTGCCTCCGATAAGTTAACTTCGCTTGACATTTACCAAAGCATCGTCCCCTTTTTAATCCTCCAGCTCATTGGTCTATTGATTTGTGGTCTATTTCCCGATCTGGTTTTAGTGCCCGCTTCCTGGATCAAATAATGCTCCTCTCTGCTTCGGCAGCAGCCAAGAATAACAAGGGGTCAAGGACTCGAGGATTCCGGGGAAAGGTGAATTCCGAATTTTCGTTTCAGGTTTCAGAGCGAAAAAATTTATTATGGATCCCTTTTCACCTTTTCCCCGTTTTGCCCTTCATTCTTTCCTTTATCCCGGCTCTTTGAACCTCTCCATCAATCAACCCATCTGGCGAAGAGCCATATTTTTAAAACATCGAAGGAGGTATCCGAATGGATTTTGCATTTACCAAAGAGCATAAAATGTTTCAGGCTGCGGTGCGGAACTTTTGCAAGAAGGAGATGGATCCCATTGTAGACGAATGGGAGGAAAAGGGGGAATTCCCCAGAAACATACTCCTGCCGAAGGCAGGAAAACTTGGATACAATTGCCTATGCGCCCCCGAGAAATATGGGGGCGCTGGAGCGGACAAAATATCCGAGGCGATTATCAATGAAGAGGTAGCTAAAATAAGCCTTGGTTTCGCCGAGAGCTTTTGCCTGGGTTCCAACTATGTGGGTCCCCTGATCTGGACTCGGGGCACGGAGGCGCAATGCCGAAAATACTTGCCGCCGACCATTCAAGGGAAATGGATGGGTGCTTATGCCCTCACCGAACAAAGTGGCGGTTCAGATCCCGGGTCGCGTAAAACCAAAGCCGTTAGAAAGAATGATAAATGGATCTTGAACGGCAGTAATATTTTTATCACGAATGGATCTATTTGTGACTATCAGCTCATCCTGGCTGTAACGGATCCGGAAAAGGGAACTCATGGTATGACTCACTTCCTGATTGACTGGCCCATGAAGGGGTGGAGTCGAAATAAATTGCTAAAAATGGGTTCGCGTACCTCGGATGAGGCAGAAATATTCTATGATGACGTAGAAATCCCCGCCGAGAACCAAGTGGGGGAAGAAGGCCGGGGTTACGCAGATACCCTATGGCTCGTGGGCGTCAATAGAATTCCTCACGCCGCTCGTTCCCTGGGATGTGCGGAAGGGGCCTTTGACTTGGCCTTGCCTTATGCCAAGGAAAGGATAGTATGGGGAAAGCCCTTAATAAAACATCAAAGCCTTATGTTTAGGTTCGCTGAGATGGCTGCTCAGATCGAGACTGCTCGCCTCATGGTTTACAAGGCGGCCTGGCTCTTTGAGCAGAATAATCCCGACTGGGCCCGGTTTGCGGCCATGGCAAAACTAATCGCCGCCGAGGTAAATAGGAGAGTGGCTCGTGACTGCATGGAAGTTTTTGGCTGTTATGGCTTAATGAGCGAACACAGAGCTCAGCGATATTTCCGTGACTCGCAATACCTACCGATTACCGAGGGAACCCATGAGATTCTGAAAATCGTCATCTCGCAACCCTGGACTCGGTAACTTGTCTCATTGGTAAAGGAGTGAATATCTTACCCGTCAAGCTTCCCATGAATCATACTAAAACCTAAACGTTGCCTAAACCTAAACATTGCAAAAAAGACATTAGAAATATCACCCCCACCCTCCCCTCCCCCCTCCGAGGGGGAGGGTTAAGGTGGGGGGCAAAGGACACCGGGGGTGAAGTCCTGTCACCATCGAAAAAACCGTTATTGCCCTTTACATGCAGGGGCGAAAACGAAATTTCGGAGAATATTTTTGCAACTACTGAGTAAAGATTTAAAGAAATCACCCTCACTCTTCCCTCCCTCTGGAGACTGTGTCGTAATGTCATTGCGAGGGAGTGAAACGACCGAAGCAATCTCATCGGATATTGAAAAGAATTAAGATTGGCACGCTCCCCCGCCAGGGCGGGGTCGCTCGCAATGACGAAGAGGGATTACGACACAGTCTCTCTGAGGGGTAGGGTTAGGGGGGAAAATCCACTTTCCTACTTGTATAAATCTCGTTTATCGATCACGCGCCGGGCCTTGAATTGAGTCCTTTCGATTTTCCCATACTCTACCAACTCGACATTGCCGCGGACACCGATCCGGGCTTTCAACTTTTCTTCCATCTCCCTCTTCAGTTGCTCGAGGATCTGGGGGTTGGTTTGGGCTTTCGCGGCTACTTCCTTGCTGTATTCGGCCTGGACTAAAAGTTCATCCATGGTTTTTTCCCGGGTGATGATGATGCGGAATTCTTGCCCAAAGCCAGCTACCTCCCGTAAGGCCCCTTCCACGCCGCTGGGATAGATGTTCTCCCCCCGGACGAGAAACATATCATCCGCCCTGCCATACATGCCTTTGGGAAGTCGGGGATACGTTCTTCCACAGGGACAGGGCTCATTCGTCCAGGTCGCCAGATCGCCGGAATAAAGCCGGATCATCGGCTGGGAAGTTCTCTCCAGGTGGGTGTAAACCGGAACGCCCTCTTTCCCGTAATCCACCCCTTTCTTGGTTTCCGGATCGACCAATTCGGTATAGACGATGTCCAGCCATAAGTGCATGCCCGTGCGAAACTCACATTCTCCGTTCGTCATCCAGGGAGTCATCTCCGCCATCGTCCCCAAATCGATGCATTTACAGTTGTAGGATTCTTCGATCTTTTTCTTCGTGGCCGGAATCCCGGCTCCGGGCTCACCCGAGAAAAACATCGTTTTAAAGTTGAAATCCTTCAATGGGTCAAATCCTTCTTCCCGGGCGCGTTCGGCCAGGTACAGAGCGAAGGAAGGAGTTCCGTAAAAAGCCGTGGGCTGAACGTCCTTGATCCACCGCAGGGCCATCAAGGTTTGCCCCGGGAGTCCTGCCCCAAAGGGAAAACAGGTCAGGCGAAGCCGCTCCGCTCCGGCCAGCGCTCCCCAGCTTCCCAGGTAGAGGCTGAAAAAGGATCCGATGAAAACCGAGTCCCCAGCCCTCAGCCCGAACCCCCACATGATCCGGGCATGAGCATTGCCGATCCGCTCCCAGTCATCTCTGCCGATGGCGAAGGCCGTCGGTTTCCCCGTTGTTCCGGAGGAACCGTGGATGCGGAATACCTGTTCTCGGGGAATGCAGAGATAACTGCCGAAAGGAGGATTTTCGGCCTGGTCTTCCCGAATTTCATGCTTGTAGACCAGAGGAATCTTCTTGAAATCTTCGAAGCGTTTTACCTTATCCGGATGGATTCCCGCTTCATCCCATTTCTTGCGGTAAAAGGGAGCCCGCTCATACGCGTAGGCGATTTGCGCCTTCAATTTTTTAAAGATGATTTCATCTCTCCGGGCCGGATCCATTGTTTCCATCTCTTCAAACCAATACCGATCCTTGGGCGAGGGAAAGTATTCGTTGTCATAGTAGGGTGGCCATTCATTGGGATTCTTGATCATCGCATCCTCCTTTCATCGTAGAGGGTAATTTAAAAATCTACCGCAGAGGACCCCGAGAGATGATCCAATCGGAGAACACAGAGGGATTCTCTGTGAACCTCTGGGGTTTTCTTATTGCCCGGCCATGAGCGCTGCCCCAAGCGCTGCCACCACTTGAGGATTTTCAGGGATCAACAACTTGACGCCCAAGCCGTCCTCAAGGCACTTGACCAAGCCGCTATTTCGGGCCGCGCTGCCAATCATGGCGATGTCTCCCGTTCGCTTTAAGGAATCCGCCATGGAAATAATTTTAGCGGCTAAAGCACGATGAACACCAGCCAGGATATCTTCTCTCAAAGCTCCTTCGGCGAGGCGGGTGATGACTTCCGATTCCGCGAAGACCGCACAGCCTACGGAGAAATCTACCGGCTTCTTGGATTGCAGGGAAAGCGGTCCGATTTCATCCAGGCCGATGCGGAGCACGCGGGCGATGACCTGCAGAAATCGGCCGCTTCGAGCAGCACATTTCTCATTCGAATTATACACAGGGTGCGTCCGGAGGATAACATCGAAGAGGTATGAATTCAAGGGGATCTATCCATCTTAGCGGAAAAGATCTTGTGTATAGATGATACGATTTCTTCCCTGGTCGCCCCGGGCATAAAGGTCTTATCGAAACCGATCTCTTGCAGTTTGGCAGCATCTGCTGGTGGGAAAACTCCCCCAATGACAAAGGCCATACGCTGTTGGAGCCCTTCTCTCTTCGCCTCTTCCATCAGTTCCCCACCCAGCGTCAGATGGGCCCCTCCCAAAGAACTGATCCCAACGATGTCAACATCTTCTTGAATGGCCGTGTTAATGATCTCCTTGGGAAAGGAATTCCCTAAATAAATGACTTCCATGCCCGCATCTCTCAATTCATTGGCTACAGTGATCAGCCCTCTATTATGTACATCTAAACCCAGTTTCGATAACAACACTTTTATTTTCCCAGCCATCTCAAATTCAAACCCCTTCCTCCCCCTCACCCCCACCCTCTCCCCCATTTGCGGGGGAGAGGGAAAGGGTGAAGGAGCAATTAATTTCTTTCAGGGCATCGATAAATTTTTCAGCCATCCTTTACCAAAATACAGGCGGTTTCCATAGCCCAAAAGACCGTTTAAACACCTTAAATATTTCCCCCTCTGAACAACCTACCCTGGCACATTGAAGGGTGTAGGGCACCACGTTCTTTCCCTGCTTGCAGGCCTCTTCCAGAGCGAGGAGAGCACTGTTCACCTTCTCCGCATCCCTTTTTTCTCTTAATCTCCGCAATCTCTCCTTCTGCCTTTCTTCCACGCCCTCCGGGTATTGGAACACATGAATGGGCGGTAGCTCCACGTGAGTTTTATAAATATTGTAGCCAACGATTTTGATGGCCCCTTTCTCAATCATTTTCCTTTCATTGCTAAAATACTCGGCAATCTTTTTATGCAACCACCCTTTTTCGATGGCCGCGACATAGCCCCCCATCTTCTCAATCTCCTCCACTTCGTCAAGGATTCGCGCTTCGATCTCACTCGTTAGGGCTTCTACGTAAAAAGAGCCCCCTAAGGGATCCACCACCTCCGTCACTCCGGTCTCGGCTTGAATGATCTGCTGGGTACGTAGCGATTGCAAGGCCGCCTCTTCGGTCGGCACGGAATAGGCTTCATCGTAAGAATCCACATGGAGAGACTGAACCCCCCCCAAGACAGCCGCCAAAGCCTGGAACGCTGCGCGGATGAGGTTATTCAAAGGTTCCTCCCTCCTCAGGGAAACCCCGGAGGTCTGGGCATGACACCTCATCCACATCGACCGGGGACTTTTGGCGTTGAACCGATATTTCATGACCTTGTACCACAGCCTTCTCATGGCCCTCATCCTAGATACTTCTTCGAAGAAATCGCTGGCCGGCGACCAAAAGAAGGCCAATCTTTCTGCTACCCAGTCGATCTCGTGCCCTCTGCGGAGCATCTCCTCCAGGGTTTCAATCGCATTGGCTAAAGCAACGGCCATCTCCGTTACCGCAGAGGTTCCAAACTCGCGCAGATTGTAGCCATTCAGAGTAATAAAATTCCATCGGGGTACGTTCTGCCGGATGAACTCAATATTGTCACATTGGATTCGAAAGCAATCTTTCGGGGGTAGGTATTCGGGGCCACTGCGCACCACTTCTTCCAAAGTTATGTCATTCTGCACACTCCCGCGCAGTTTATCGAAAGAGATG
>Ga0315288_10007301_pt1 | contig 14001 bp, 15 predicted proteins | sample YL17G11_20_MG_FD_203454 | JGI IMG/M metagenome (GOLD analysis project Ga0315288, IMG submission 203454) | Sediment microbial communities from Yellowstone Lake, YNP, Wyoming, USA - YL17G11_20 | ecosystem: Environmental > Aquatic > Freshwater > Lake > Sediment | place: USA: Wyoming | collected... | reverse complement strand
CCGGTGAGCGTCTTGATTCGGATGCCCGATCTTTTCTTTCATGGATTTATGGCTTTTTTTGAGTATATCGCCGGGCCCCGGAAAATGCAAATCCAAGACGCTGAAGTGTTGACAAAAGGCACACATTAGCATATATATGTATCATGAAGCTCTTCGATTGGAGCTTGCGGAAAAATGAAGAACTCAAGGCCCATAGGGGTGTCTCTTTCGAGGACGTCGTCTTGAGCATATCCCAAGACGGCTTATTGGATACTATCGAGCATTCGAATCCCAAGAGATACCCGGGTCAGAGGATTTTTATCGTGAACATTGACGAATATGTCTATGTTGTGCCTTTCATGGAGGACGAAATGACCATCTTCCTGAAGACGATCATTCCCAGCCGAAAAATGACGAAGATATACCTAGGAGAGAAGCGCCGTGAAAAAAGATAAGGACGAAAAAGAGCTTCTTGATTCCGTGGAACGCGGAGAATGGACGACAGTCCCTGACTCCGAGAAGGAATCCCAGCGTTACCAGAGGTATGCCCGGGCGACTTTTCGAAAGGACAAGAGAATCAACATCCGGATTTCAGAGAAGGATCTCCTGCAGCTTCAAAGAAGGGCGGTGAAAGAAGGCCTCCCTTATCAGACGTTCATCTCGAGCGTTCTCCACAAGTTCGTTTCGGGACAATTCATGGAGAAGCCCGCCGGATGATACTCGCATAATCTCTCTATTTCTTCCCCTTCTTCCCCGCTGGCGCTTCGCTCCGACACCTGGCCGGCTTCCCCCGAATCATCAAGAAAGCTGGATTTTCTATCAAATAGACAATTATTAGCGTCAATCCTCTTGACATATCATTAATATTCCTGTAATATTTACGATGATGAGCGATAATTTTACCAGATATCGGTTCTTAGAACGCTTTCTCCCTGGTTCTTCCAAACGCGGCCTCGTTGTTTTGACAGGTGCCCGTCAGACGGGAAAGACCACGTTAGCCAAGGCAAAATATGCCGGGCTGAATTATATCAACCTGGACGCTCCGGAAAACCGTGAACTCCTGAGGAATATCTCGACGCCATCCTGGGCGGCAACCGTTCGCAACGCCGTCATCGACGAGGCCCAGAAGGAGCCCTCCGTTTTCGAGAAAGTGAAATACGCCTTCGACATGCGGGCCATCGATTTCACCGTCCTCCTAGGTTCGAGCCAGATTCTCCTCTTGAAAAAGGTTCGTGAGTCCTTAGCCGGACGGGTCAGTCTTTATGAGTTATGGCCTCTTCTGATGTCCGAGATCACGATCTCCGGTGATCGGGAAGATTGGGCACTCCCTCTCTTCGACCGGATCCTCGGGCCGGAGTCTCTTGACGATGTCCTCAAGAACGTTCCGCCATCTTTGATCGGAGAGAAAGCGGAGGAAGCGCTCCGGGCGGAAACGCATCTACTCAACTGGGGGGGCATGCCCGCGCTCCTGTCCTTGAACGATGAGGAGCGCTGGAAATGGCTCAAGGATTATGAATACACGTACCTCGAAAGGGATCTCTCGGACTTTGTCAGGCTGGACGACCTGACCCCTTTCACCAAGTTCCAGAGGCTGTCGGCTCTCTGTTCCGGCCGATTGATCAACTATTCGGAGTTGGCCCGGGACGCTTCGGTCGGCGTCGATACGGCCCGACGATACCTCGAGTACCTCCGCCTTTCCTACCAGGTGATCCTTCTTCAGCCCTTTGAACGGAACTTGACCAGCGCGGTCATCAAGACGCCCAAGCTCTATTGGCTGGACATCGGAATCCTCCGGCGATTAAGCGGCCGCCGCGAGGAGAGCGGCGGCGAGGTCTATGAAACACTTATCGTCTCGGAGATCGTCAAATGGATCCGGACCGCAATGAGGAATGTAGAGCTCTTCTTTTATCGGACGCGATCGGGACTTGAGCTGGACATGCTGATCGGCCTGGAGGGGGGGCGTTTTCTGGGACTGGAGATCAAAGGGCGGCGAACCGTCGTGCCGAAGGACATCCGGGCCATGAAAGCGGTGGCGGATTCGTTGGGGTCTCATTGGGCGGGCGGGATCGTCGCTTATCGGGGCGATGAAATCCGAAGAATCGCTGAGCCGTCGATCTGGGCCGTGCCCTCGAGACGCCTGTTCACGAAAGCGGAGTGAATGAGGCACCAACGCATTTCAGCTTTCCTGGCGCGAGGCAACCCGAGCGCACTCGCCTGTCGGTCCATCGTTCACGTCAGCGCGCCTCGATCCTCCACCAGGTGAACCCGAGATGCTGTGCGGGGCGGTTCTGAATGGGGCTGACCATTCCCAAGCCACCCGCGCTGAGAAACGTCACTGCCAGGTATTCGCCGGCAGTATCTCGAGTCGGCGGATCTTCAGGGCGGGCGCCCGATCGCCAACTGTCAGGCCGAAACGGCGGCGAGGTGATCATTCTCGGAGGCGCGTCGCCATCGCTGACCTCGATTAGGCCTACGTGAGCCTGCAAGGTCTCGCCCCGGCCCGAGAACCACGTGGCTGCGAGCTCCCCAGGCCCACGCGCGACCAGATACGGGAAGTACAAGACGTCCTCGCTCTGGGCTACACGCCAAGTCGTCCACGTGCCGCCTTGATCAATCGATCGCGCCAGCCAGAGTCCCTTTCGATCCGTCCAGAGAGAGTAGAGGGCACCCCGGGCGTCCCAGGCAAGCGGCTCCACCCACCGCGGCACCCCCTCCGTGTCGTCAGGCGAGCTCCACTCGCGCTGGCCCGGCGCCGCGTGCTTGCGCCACGTCGTCCCGCCGTCAACGCTGACGGCGACGAGATCGACACCCTCGGTGAACATGTTGCCGGAGGCCGACTCCGGAGTCACGCGCACCGCGACTTCACGGTTAGGGCCGACGGCGAGGTGGCTTGATCCGCCCTGTGCATGGATCCGGGGCCGCTCAGTCCAGGTGACACCTCCATCCAAGCTGACCGCGTGGCAGACGCCTCTGCCGTCGTTCCAGATGACATGGGCAGTTCCGTCTGCCGCCACTTCGACCCAGGGTCGGTCGTCGAACCGGGTTTTCGACAGCATCGTCCAGGACCACGTCGCCCCTGCGTTCTTGCTGACGCCGATGGTGACGTGCGTGCCCTCATTGACCTTGCGGTCGAAGCCCATCGTCACGAAGTAGAGGGTGCCGTCCCGGGCCACCGCCAGATCCACGTCCGAGTTGCCAATCGCCCCGTCGGCCTCGCTGCCAACGTTCACACGCACCCACGTGGCGCCGCGGTCCCGGCTCTGCCAGAGCTTCGGTCCGGGTTCTCCGAACCCGCTCACGAACAGCGTGCCGTCGGGATGCTCGACAACCATCGGTTCACGCGCGAGCAGGTCAAGATGGTCGACGCGATCGGTCATGACTAGCGTCGTGGCAGAGGTTGCGCTTGGCGCCGCGCGGCGATGGTCGAGACCGGGGGCGCAGCCGTCGCTGATAACAACAAGACACAGCACCGTCACACTCGCCCGAACTAGCGTGGCAACCCGGTTTGGATACGGCGTCCTCTCAATACCTGGTCGCCTTAGTACACCTTGCTTCGCCACTAGGAATGCCCTCCATGACAGAAATGCCGTCGTTCGCATGGCGTGCCTAACGTCAGGTATGTGCGGCCGGCGGTAATGGACATCCTGTCTTCCTCCCTCATGGTATTCGGCCAACGGTAAAGTTCACCGGGCACCGGGTCTCCCGACGATCCGGTGGAATGCCTTGTTGGGCAGTCTTTCCTCCCTTATAGCGCCTTAGTATACCGACATTTCTTTTTTGCATAATTTGAGCAGCCGAGAAATTTCCTCCCATATTTGTTCCGAACAACAAGGAACCCGTCACACCCGGGTTCTGGACATTTTTCTTCCGTTTGGTTTCCGCTCGGCATCTCTTCATCCAACTCTAAATTTCTGATAATCTCTTCAACAGTCGAAGGGCCTTCAAATCGTCTCATATGCTCTTCCGTGTCTTTGTGACTGAGTATGTTCAGACTGCCTTCCCAAGCTATGGCGTCATCAATAATCGCTACTTTTTGGTGCATCTTGCCCCTCTCAACAACATTAACGCTAATACTCCGTAGTTGGTCGATTACAATATCCGCCTGGTTTGCCATCTCACCGGTCTGCTGATTTCTTGGCCGTGTATGAACCCGAATGTCTATACCCCTCCCTTTCATAGTTCTAAAGTAATCCATAAAGGTGCTGCTGCGCCTTACCGAAAGAAAAGGGCTGAGGATAATGAGCCGCTGCTGACAGCTTTTTATGTCCTGAAAGAATTTAGCCCAGAAGTTTCTTTCTGTATACATGTGACCATAGGCAGGGTCGGGGTTTCCGCCGGTTGATAGAAGGGCATCAGCCCACCTTTCAAAATCATTTGTGAAATAGCTGTCCACAAGGCTTTCCGATGCTATCCTTTGTGCATTACCGTAAAAGTGCTGGACCATTCTTGATAGGACGGAATCTGCATGCAAATCCGAAAGGAGATGCTTGGTGTGCCCAACCAGATAGAAGCGGTATTTAGCCCGTGTTACTGCAACGTTCAACAGGAGCCTTGCATCAGAATCAGGCTTTTTGTCGTCAAGCATGGGTGCAACCCTGGTGCCTGATCCCTCAACAGTATCAAAGATGATTATCGATTCTTCCCCGCCTTGAAAACGATGAATAGTGCTTGGGCGTATGCTGTCCCGTATTCCCCAATCCCTTGCTATCTTGTCTATCAGGCGCGCCTGTGCCGCATATGGGGTTATTATCCCGATCTTGCCGTTGACAGCTTTGGGGATGATCTTTTTTGCCAGCGTACAGCAGAGCAGGGCATTATAAAGGTTGAAACGTCCGCCTGTTGAAAGCCGACTGCACCACGGGTTCATTGCCCCTGTTTCTATCAGGACAAGGGGTGATTTTGAAACGCCATCATTTAGGCTTCGATTCCTTGTGCTCAGATCATCCTTCAACATGTTTTGATAGAAAAACCTATTTGGAATTAGGGAAATTTCCGGAGCCATCCTGTACTGTGTTTCAAGAAGCGTAACCCGGTCATCCCGGATAGCCTTTTTCACCTGGTCAATACCCAAAACGGAAAACAGGCTTCGCCCTAACCACTTTTGGGCCATATCTTCTTTTGCTATGCAAATGGGTGGAAGTTGGAGAAAATCTCCGACAATGGTGATGTAGCCACGGCATCGGCTGGCCGCCCAGTAAAGGTGCGGTAATGGTGCCATGCTGGCCTCGTCAAGAATGAGCACGTCGAAGGGGGTATCTGGAAATTGTTTGGCTGTAAAAGTCTTTGTCAGAGTAGTAGCTATGAGCCTTGCTTCGGAGAGAATCTTTTTCTGGATTTCATCCAGTTGCTGATTTATTTCTGCGAGCCTTGCCAGGATCGCATCTTTTCTCGATGTCATTTCTTTCTTTTTGTTTTCTATTTCCGCAACGGAGACCCTGGCGCACGCCAGGAGATTGTCGGCCGCTGTTCTCGCCCTTTCAACCTCCTTCTCTTTTGTAGCTTGCAAATCCTTGAGTATGTGGATGCGGTCGGCTATCTCTTTTGCAAGCCTTTTCTTGGAATCGATAGCTACACTGGTTTGATCAATCTTCCTCTGAATCTTATGAAGATCAAGACCACTGAAAAATCTCTTTATCGAGCCCGACGATTGAGCCTCAATCAATTTTTCTCTGTTTTTTGTCTGCGTTTCATCCAATCGTCTAAGCTCATTGTTGGCAACAGAAAGCTTGCTTGATAGTCCGGACAGGTCAGATATAAGGGCAGCCAGCTCAGAAGATAAGGCTCTAACCGCCTGAATCGCCTGAAGTAGGGTGTCGTATTGATCGAGAATGTCCTCGAGCCGGAGCTTTTCTTCCTCCAAATCATGCTTTTCTTTCGATAATGACTCACCGAGTTTTGCTGCAATATTATCCAGTAACACCAAGGGACATTTCTCAGTCAGTTTCTCCAAATGGCTGGATTGTGGGATGCCCAGCCTAACCAGCTTTCCCTCATTGTAAAAGGGCGTGGCCCTTAACTGCTCGGCAACCTCCTCCAATGCCTCATCAACAGCAGCATTGGCGTGAGAAACAAGAAGAACGCGTCGGCCAGCATTCAGGTGGGCTTCTATGGCTTGTGCTACGGTCTTGGTTTTGCCTGTTCCGGGAGGACCCCAAATAACAGCCATCTGAGAAAAAAAAGAAGCGGCAATTGCCCTCTTTTGAGGGTCGTTAGGGGGTTTTGCAGAAAGTGAATAGTGCGGCCTTATTTCGTGCTTGCATCTACCGCAGATTGGAGTCTTTGAGGATACATAATTCGTCATTCTATTCTTGGTTCCACAGTTTCCGCATGACACTATATTGTCAAAGCCCGGTATTGTAGCAGATTTGCCGCTCAGGAGAGCTTCGCTGACAACAGGGCCGCTACCGCCTTTCTGCAATTCGAAAAACTTCTTTTTGAGTAATTCTAGGAGGTACCACAAATTGGTTTGGAGCTTGGCCTCTGAAACATATTGCCCGCAAAAACGTTCAATCCCAATTTCTACTTCCAACCCCTGTGTCAACAGAACTTGTGCGGGGTATCGGTTGCCGCGGATTTCTATTTCAGCAGGAGAATCACCCAAGATAGCCAAGAAGTTTTCGAGATTGAAGACATACACAAAAAGGCCCGAAACCTCGCGAAGGAAGCGACCGTTAAATACTTTGACAATGCTTCCTCCTTTGCCTCCCTTGATAGCAGCAATTTCTTGGTCAAGGGCTACGATAAACTCTTTGATAATGGTAGAGGGCATATTTATGTTTTTATCATCAATACAGAAGTATGCTTAAAAGGAACGCACTCCATAAGGGCATATTTCATTCTACTCGCACAACGCCTTGTGCTTCAGCTGCGGGGCCTGCTGAGGCCCCCGCCGTCCTGCCCAGCCCAAGATACTCGGCGGCGGCCGAAGCGCTCAGGCCCCGTCAGCTGCAAGCGCGGGTTAAGCCGCGCTATGCGACGTCCTTGATGCGTGGATACACCTCGGTCTGTGCAGTATCGGTCAAATAAACCCCGAACCCGTATTTGTACCGACTCGTTCGCTCATCTAGATCTTGAACATCCGATTCAAAAAGCGTAAACCGGAACGACTTCGCAACGGAGGCACGCGACGGTTCGCAGATGGCCATCAATCTCGCCGCGTATTCGCCTGGTCGCCAAAAATTATGGTTCTGGAAGAACGTGATGAGGGGGTCCACCTGCGCCGCTGCTGCCTCCACGAGTTGCTTCTGCCCGCTTGCTTGCGTCTGTGCCAAGAGTTTCGCGTCGATGTCAAGCCTAAGGTCGCGCGTAAGGCGCTTGGAAAGCCGTTCGTCGGGAACGGTAAACTGCGAGAAAAAGGTGACAAAGTTGGCCCACTCCTTGTCCAGTTCAAGGGTGAGACGGGTGAAAAGTAGAGAGCCTGCCGTACCATCGGCGCGAGAAAACGTCTGAGCTGGGAGCGTTACGATGACCCCATCATCCCTGGTGAGCTCAAGTGCAAGCGCGGACACCTTTACGGTCCGGCCACCCGTATTCATAAGTTGGATATGCAAATTGACGTTGGGATTGCCAAGCCAGTGCGTGACGTTTAGACGATCGTAGGGACGCAGGCTCACCGCCGTCCGTCGAAACAGAACCCGTACCGGTGGCAGCTGCAATAGGATGAGTGCTAGGACCGCGATCGTGGCAGCCCAAAACGTCCAATCGAGATAGAAAGGTGTCGATGCTGGATTCATCTGATCTCCTGGGCACGGTCAGCGCGGTCTAACAATGTATATATGGATCCATATAAAAACCCAAAGCTGGCATTAAGTGCCGTATAAAACACCGGAAAATCCGGCATCCTTTCAGACCTAAATGCAGTAATTTCAACCTCTTCTTCGGAAACGGATGATATTTCGGAGAAAATCAACTGAACCCCTTCGTCTCAAGCGGGATTCTAGATCGGCCCGGCCGGGATGTCAAGCCTGGAAATTCCTTTTCCCCGAAGAAAGCCGCCGGTTCGGCCGGGCGGGACCGGGACTCGCGGGTTGTTGGACGTTTCTTGACAGCATCGCTCGGAGAACGATATATTTCGGAAGAGAATTTTAAGGACTTCCGCACATGACCATCAAGAACCGTCTCATTTCCTCGATCGGGCTGGGCTTGATCCTGATCTCGGCCCTCGCCTTTTCCGATGCCTTGTAGACTTTGTATCTCACTCCGTTTGTCAGCATGCACCATTCAATCCCGTCGTTGGCGGCGTAGCCGACGACCTGCGTGATTGACTTGACGTCGTCAAGTGGGTCTCCGAGTTGCTTCGCTTCCAGATGGAGGACAACCTTTCAAGTTGAACCCGAAGATCCTCGATGCACTTTGCAATGTCTTTCATTTCGATCTCCATTTCGCCTCTTCAGTAGTTCACATGCCACACAGAGTAGTCGTTTAGCGTCACGTAGTCCGGTGATTTCTTGTCAACACACCTGAGCCACGAGAGTTCCATCTGGAAGGTCTGGCCGTCCGGTCCCAGCCTCCGAGCACATATGGCTCTTCCCACGGGAAGTCCTCGATGCCGGTTACACGCAGAGGAAGGGAGAGATGTTTCTTGAGGTACACAAGATAGCGACGGGCGTTCTCGGGCGTCCGTTCGTTGTCGTCACCGAGTACGGCGTGAATACGCTGCTCCGATTTATCCATATGATCTCTCTGGCTAACCGTCCAGCGCTTCAGCCGCGGCGCCTCATGATCGCGCCAGGCGCCGTCGGCTGCAAACGCCGGTTAGCCGGGGATTTCCGGTGTGGTTCCCGTCGAGCCACGAATGACGAATCGTCGCCTTGATGGAAGAAGAGTCTACCTCGAAGTTGCTCCCCTTGGAGAATCGCCCAACCCCGACCCATCACCTCGTCGCCTTCGTCGAACCCTTGAAAGGAAAATTCGACACCTGGCAGCCCATCGCGCATGACGGCGCGATAGTCGAGCTGCGCTTCGATCGCGATGAACGCGATCTGTCCCACGCCTTTCGGCTTGAGAGAGAGCATCGCCGGGGCAACCAAATCCAGAGCCTCACGGTCCCAGAGTTCCGTCTCGATGATCCTCCGGTTGCCCAGGAAGACATTCATGGAGTTCAAGTTCGTATCCGTCCGGCTAACGTCTCGGATGAACCACTCCGGTGAGGCCGCCGCGGCCCTACCGGAGTCGCGTTCGATCCGATTGTTGGGTTTCCCATACTGTCTTCACTGTCGCAACGATCTCTCTCATTGGCTTGTGGCTGCAAGGGCGACCAGGAGCTACAGCCTCAATTAGGGAGGGGATGTGTGCACCTTCGGCAAGGATGTCCGGGTATAGCAGGCTCAAGTGTCCCTCATGCAGCTTCTTGCGCCCGAAGTCGATTTGCCTGCCGTTCCGGCTGTTCTCGATCGAGTAGCCTCGAGACCGAGCTGTCGTGACAATCGCGTCAACGAATTCGTCTTGAGTCATCATGACCTTGCTCCTGCCCAACGTTACGGCTGAGACTTCGGCCGGAGCGCCCCGCGTAGGCCGATAGTCTCCAGCCAATTGTTCGCCTACTTACCCTTGACGACATACCTCGGGAGTATCTGGCGAAGTTTCTTCTTCATCTGCGTCAAAGTAAGCTGGCGATGGCAGTCAGAAACAACACGCCGCAGGTTCCCTCCCGCCACAGTTCTGGTGGTCTCTATGCTGAAATGCCGATCCGACTTCGGTGTTATCGTTACGATGACGGAGCAGGAATTGATTCTGCCATGGTAGGACAATACTCGGCGATGACGTCTCAGCCGCCAATCACAGTGTAGTGTGATGGCCTCAAGTGCTCGCCGGAAGTCCGCAGCTGAAGCAAAACGATCTCGCTGATCAGGCGACATGCACTGGTTAATGATGCGCTGGACACTGTTTGGGACATAAGGTCGATAGTGTTTCCTGTCAGGATACTCTCCGGCAAGTATCATATCCTGAATCTTCCCCGTATCTGAAATTTCTGGGAGGAATCCATCACCATTAATCATCCTGTATGCCGTTACTCCAAGGGCATAGATGTCTGAGGACTTAGAAGTCTTACCTGTAGACAAGACTTCGGGTGCAACGTGCGTGAGATATCCGTATGGTGAGGCCGTTGCGCCTTTGGGTACTCGGGTAGCCAACCCGAAGTCGGAGAGTTTCGCGCGACCGTTTGGATCAATCAGAATATTTGCCGGTTTGATATCCCTATGAATGTAGTCCTGCTGGTGCGCGTATTCGATTGCCCAGCAGACATCCCGGAGAAACGAGAAAGCAAATGAAAGGGGGAGCGGTCCACCTTTGGAGACGTTTTCCACCGACCCGCGCGGCAGGTATTCCATGGCCAAGAAGAGAGTTCCGTCTGCAGCCTTTCCAGCGTCTTCGATTCGGACAATATTATCGTGCCTCAAAGCCATCAACGTCTGTGGTTCCTTATAGAAACTGGTGGGGTCGTGAATGCGGTCCTTTGGCACATACTTTACCGCGCGTCGCACGTCCAGCGCACGGTCGTAAACTAGCCAGACTTCCCCAAAATTGCCAGCGCCTAGCCGTCGCAGTCGTTCGTAATCTGACATCAGGACTCCGGTAGTTCGGAAACCGCAGCAAGCGTTGCCTCCTGATACACCAGCGTATTCAGTTCTGCCAACACTTGGTTGTTCACGAGGACGCGGTCCAAGCAGCGCGCATGGTCGATGAAGCCCTTGATATCCCGCTTGAGTTGGGACTTGATTCTGACAGAGCAGCGCAGCGTGTGTGCTGTGCACAAGTACTCCTGAATGATAGCCTCCACTTGTATGCGTTCTGCTGATTTTCGCTTTGCGACGGGTTCAATGGTCTTTATGCAAGCGCCATTGACGGCGTACGCATTAAGAATCTCGCCGAGCTGGCGACGTACCCAGGACAGGCATTTTGGCCAGCTTTCGCCCTTGGGCAAAAAGACCCTGTTTTTCGCGACAACTTGAAGAGCGGATTGACTCCCATCGAGAACCACGTACGCAAAGCCATCAGAAAATGATCGGAAACCAATGACCATGGTGATCCTCCATTCTCATATGGCGAACGTCAAAAATCAGCCGACGCTGTAAGCGGTCGGCTGGATTGGTTTGTTCGCTGCTTCATTTGTATTTGTCCCCAGCGGCTTGACACAGTCCGATGCAGTGTTTGACCCATGATTCGTACCAGTACCATGTACCAGCCACGTCGGCGCCGTAGCCTTTGGCGGGGTTCTTGGCATCTTCGGACTGCCACATCCGTAAGTGCTCTGGCATGGTCCGAAACTTAGCGAAGCCCGCTTTTCGGACTTCGGCTACGATATGCTTTGCAAGGAACTTCGGTCGTTCCACTTCTTTCTTCACCCAGTATTCCTTGTCGATCGTTTTGGCCAGTTCTGAGTTGGGATCGATAAACTCAATCACCTTATCCGCCTGTCCCGGACGATTTACGAGTTTCTTCTTGAACAGCAGACGGTAGGAATACCGAGGACTGTTGTACTCGTCGTGGGACAGAGCACCGTCAAATGTGCCGATGTAAGCGCGCAGATTGGGCGGTAGTAATTCTGGCGTCTCCGCCTGCTTGAACTGGTCAACGGTCAGTTCGACGAATTGGATGCTGTATGTCAGATGGGTGTCCAGAGCATGCCTTACCCCGAAGAGATTCTTCAGGTAGGTGTTGAAATTGAGTACACATGCTTGATAACGGGCGCTTAAGTAATTGTCGAGTACACGCGTCATTTGGTGTTCGATTTCGTGCCGAAGGCCAATGAGGAATCTAAGGTTGTTCTTGGTGTCGTGGTCAAGGGGACAGTCGTTATCGTTCAGGCAACGTTCGAGTTCCCAGTGCTTCTTTGCTCCGTGCTTGGTCCTGTCGTATGTCTTACGTTTTGCAGTCTGCTTGTAATACCGGTAGTCGATTCCTTTTGAGCGGTAATAGGCGTGAAGAAGGTATGTCCAAGCAATGGTCATGAGTACTATGAAGGCTTCGGACTTGAATTTGATTAAGGGGTCATTGAAGACCTTGATGGCGCAAAGCGCGGATTCCTTTGCCTTCGCGAGAAGCTCCGCCTTGATGGAACCAATTGTTCTGTTGCGTTTCATAATCTTTGTGTTTCAGCGAACAATGTTTATATGGATCTATATAAAAACCCAAAAATGGCATTAAGTGCCGTATAAGACGCCGGAGAATCCGGCATCCTTCCAGACCTAAATGCAGTAATTTCAACCTCTTCTTCAGAAACGGATGATGTTTCGGAGAACATCAACTGAACCCCTTCGTCTCAAGCGGGATTCTAGATCGGCCCGGGCGGGATGTCAAGCCGCTGTACTCGTCCAGTACATTAGTGACACCGGGGAGCCTTATGGCGTTCAACCCAGTCTCGATAATATTCATTTGGGGTCTTCTGGGCAAGCGATTGATGGGGGCGGACGTAATTATAGGTCTGATTCCATCGCTCGAGCTGTTGGTTGTGCTCGTCCAACCTGATCGCGATATCCTCGACTTCATAGAACTCCTCTCGATGCGTCCGGTTCGATCGCTCGACATAGCATTGAAACTTCGGTGACCGCGGCGGTGTCATGAACAGGCGGATCGAGCGGTCCCGATAGGCCTGTTCGAAGTGCTTCTTGAACTCCGACCCGCCGTCGATCTTGATGGACCGGATCGGGAAGGGAAACTTGCGTTCCATATACTCCAGGAAGCAGGCGGCGGTGAAGCTCGTCGCCCGACGATAGGCGTGCGAGCAGTCCCAACGGGAGATCGCGTCCCGGGCACTATATTGGTAGCGAACGTCGTCACTTTGTAAACGGATCTGGAGCGTATCCACCTGGACCGGATCCCCGGGCGCATCCACGCGATAGCCGGCAGGCTTTCGCATGGCATAACGGGGCTTCCACCGGCGCTTGCGGGCCGCTTTGGCCAAGCGAACGTTCAACGGTTCAACCAACACCCCGCGATCCTTGAGCCGTTTCAAGACCCGCCCCACTGTGGACGTCGAGACCAGGATCCCTTCCCGTTGGAGGAGAACAACCAGCTTATCCTTGCCCCAGCGCGGGTAGCGGGTCCGCAGCCCGAGGATGCGTTCCACGATGGCGGAGGAAGTCTGCGGTTGCCGCACCCGGTCCGGCCGCCGACTCTCATCTTCCAATGTTGTCAGATCATAGGGATCGAAGCGGCGCTTCCAGCGGTAAAACGTCTGAGGAGATATGTCGAAATGTCGGCAGGTCAGACGGGCGTTCCTGTGCTCGGTATAGTGATCCATCCACTTCAGCCTCGCGGCCGCGGCCGAGGAGATCGTCCCCTGGCGGACCAGGCTTCGGATGTACTCTGAACCAGGAATCAGGGACCCATAGGTCGCAGTCGGTTGTAGATACATGGCGACTCCTATCATAGCCCATGGTGTCACCAATGTATCTGAACGAGATCAGCCGGTTCGGCCGGGAGGAACCGGGACTCGCGGGTTGTAGGATGTTTCTTGACAGCACCGCTCGGACAAAGATATATTTCGGGAGAGAATTTTCATGTCGTCCACGCGTTGCCGAAACGAATCCGCCGACTTTGGCGCGTGGAAAAAGATCTCTGGCTCCCAGAAAGGGGTTTATCCAATGACAAGAAAGAACCGTTTCATTTCCTTGATCGGGCTGGGCTTGTTCCTTGTCTCGGCTCTCGCCGCATTGGCGCCGGCCGCCCCGGCGGCGGACGAGTCCGTCAAGCCTCTTCGCTCCCTCAAAATCGATGACCTTTTCGCTTTGAAAGACGTCTATGACCCGCAATTGAGCCCCGACGGCGCCTGGGTCGCCTACACGGTCACCGCCACCGACCTCGCCAAGGAGACCTCCGACACGGACATCTGGATGGTCCCGGCCGCCGGCGGCGATCCGGTCCGCGTGACGTCAAGCCCGAAACCGGAATCGCGTCCCCGTTTCAGCCCCGACGGAAAATGGCTGGCGTTCCTCTCGGCCCGGGAGGGGAAACGGACCCAGGTCTGGCTCCTGCCGCGGAGCGGGGGCGAAGCGGTGAAGCTCACCGACTTCAAAACGG
>Ga0315288_10007298_pt1 | contig 14006 bp, 10 predicted proteins | sample YL17G11_20_MG_FD_203454 | JGI IMG/M metagenome (GOLD analysis project Ga0315288, IMG submission 203454) | Sediment microbial communities from Yellowstone Lake, YNP, Wyoming, USA - YL17G11_20 | ecosystem: Environmental > Aquatic > Freshwater > Lake > Sediment | place: USA: Wyoming | collected... | reverse complement strand
CTCAGCATCCGGCAGATGAACCGGTCGTCGTCAATGATGGCAATGCGGGCGCTGTGTGTCTGCATTCCGCTCCGCCGGGCGGCCGCCGGGCTGTCCGCCAGGCGCAACCGAGGGTCAGTCGGGTGCGACCGGTCCCCCATCGCCTCCCCGGTTGCTGTCGTCGTCAGGTGGTTCTTCGGCCTTCTTGGAGGCTTTCCTGCCCTTGCGCTTGGGCTTGCGCGGCACGTCGCGCTTCCGCTGGCGGATGCGCGCGATCTCCTCATCGGAGCGGCCGGCCACCTTCGCCACAAGAATCGAGATCTCGAAGAGCACGAGCATGGGCACCGTGACGATGGCGAGGTTCACGACGTCGGGCGTCGGGGTGATGATGGCGGCCACCGTTACGAGGATCACGATGGCATAGCGTCGCTTGCTTGCGAGGAAGTTCGCGTTGAGGAGCCCGATCTTCGCCAGCACCGCCGTGATCAGCGGCATCTGGAATACGATCCCCAGGCCCAGCAGGATGGTGGTGAAGAAGCTGGCGTACTTATCGACAGCGATCATCTGCTTCACGCCGAAGCTCATCGTGAAGTTGAAGAGCCAGCGCAGACCGATCGGAACAACGAGGTAGCCGAAGAGCACGCCGGTTGCGAACAGCGCGGGCGCGAATACGAAGCCCCAGCGAGCGTAGCCCTTCTCGTTGCGCGTGAGCGCTGGAGCAACGAACCCGTAGATCTCCATCAGCACGAAGGGAGACGCGATGCAGAGCCCGGCGATCAGCAGGATCTTGAAGAAGATGAACACGAACTCGGCAGGGCCAAGGACGACGATGCCCCCCTCATCCGGATGCTCGGCGAAGATCCGCTGGATGGGGCCGAGGACAATGTCCATCACCCGCTTGTAGCCGAACAGACAGGTGATTCCGCAGCCAAGGACGATGTAGAACACGCTCCGGATGAGGCGGGTCCTCAACTCGTCCAGGTGTTCGACGAACGTCGCGGTGTTGGTGCTGACGCCGTCCTCGTCGGGCCCGCCCTTGCCGCCCTTCCCACTGGTCCGGGCCTCGGGCTCGGCGGAGGCTGCGTCGTCGCGCTGGGGCATGGGTGCATCCATTCGAGCGCTCGGAGGGCCGAAGCGCGTACTAGAAGACGGCTTCCTCCGTCTCGGTGTCGAACACGTGGCAGCGCGCCATGTCGAACACCACCTCGAGGTCGGTCAGCTCCCGCGCCGCGGTGTCCGATTTGAGGCTGGCCAGCAACGTATCCTCGCCCGAGAGCGCGTACACGAGCACACGGTCGCCCATGGGCTCGATGACATCAGCTTTGAGGACTCCGACATTGCCGTCCGTGGCTCCGATGAATGACAACGCTCGGTCGTGGATGTCCTCCGGCCGCACGCCGAAGGTGACGTTCCGCCCCACGTAGCCGCCCTCGGTGAGCCTGGCCGCTTTGTCGTCGGGGAAGCAGAGCTTCAGCCCGCCGGTCCCGATGTAGACCGCGCCGTTGTCGCAGGCGATGCGCCCCTCGATGAAGTTCATCGCCGGACTGCCGATGAACCCCGCCACGAACTTGTTGGTCGGGTGATTGTAAAGGTTGAGGGGGGTGTCGCACTGCTGCATGATCCCCAGGTTCATCACCGCGATCCGGTCGCCCATCGTCATGGCTTCGACCTGGTCATGCGTCACGTAGATCGTCGTGATCCCCAGCCGGCGATGGAGCTTGATAAGCTCCGCTCGGGTCTGCACCCTCAGCTTCGCATCCAGGTTGGACAGCGGCTCATCCATGAGGAAGACCTTGGGCTCGCGCACGATGGCGCGTCCGAGCGCCACGCGCTGCCTCTGCCCACCGGAGAGCTGCTTGGGCTTGCGGTCCAGCAGGCCCTCCATGCCGAGCATCGAGGCCGCCTCGTTGACGCGGTTCCTGATCTCCGCCCGCGGCATCTTCCGCAGCTTCAGGCCGAATGCCATGTTGTCGTAGACGGACATGTGAGGGTAGAGCGCGTAGTTCTGGAACACCATCGCGATGTCTCGGTCTTTGGGCGAGTCATCGTTCACTCGCCGGTCACCGATGTAGATCTCGCCGGAGGTGATCTCCTCGAGCCCGGCCACCATCCGCAGCGCCGTGGTCTTCCCGCAGCCGGATGGACCGACCAGGACAAGGAACTCCTTGTCCCGGATCTCGAGGGTGAGGTCGTTGACGGCGACGACTTCGCGGAACCGTTTCGTCAGCTCAACCATTCGAACGCTGGCCATTCAACAGGCCTCCCGCAAACGTGCAACTGAGAAGGTGCCGGCTCGGGGTGGAAGCCGGTCGGGCGAGGGTGCAAGCGCTCGCCTACCCCGCTCGGTCTGAGTCCCGATAGCGCGAGCGTATTATAGGAACGCCGAAAGAGGGGTGTCAACGCGCGCCGGCGGCGTGAGTGACCACTGGGACTCCCCACGCAGTCCCGTTCCAAGCGTGACCCCATACATACGCCAAGCGCCGGGCCGTACGGCCCGGCGCTTGGCGTCGCGGCACTGTGGCGCGTCCTACTCAGAAGTGGTCGGGACGTCGTCGCCGAGCATCCCCTCGTCGCCAGCGGGCTTCGTCTCCGACTTCTTGAAGTCGTCCAGAGCGTCGTGCAGCCCGTCGATCTTGGTGGCGTCCACTAGCATGACCTGCGGGTCGTCTCCCACGCGCGCGTAGTACTGCGACCCTTTCTTGTTCCCGACCAGAACGCGGACAGGCTGGCCCCCGCCCTTGACCTTCAGCTCGATGGTGATCGCGGGGGCGTCCAGCCCGCTCTCGGCCGGGTCCACGTCATCCACGAACGAGGCCGCGCGGAGATCCTTGACATCGTAGAGAAGGTTCTCCGCGTTCATGGTATCGGCCTCAATCGTCTCTGCTCCGCCGGCGCTGACTTGCCACTTATCGCCGGTCTTCGAGCCCGTGAAGCTCGCGCCCTCGCGTCGCTGGAGCGAGAACGAGGTTACATCGCTCACGGTCACGTCTACCAGTTGCTTGTTACGCAGGTCGCTAAGGGCCTTGTCGACGTCCTTGAGCACGGTGGCCTTCACCAGGTACGTCTCGGCGCGCCCGGCCCGCCGAACGTAGAGCTGCTTCTCCGGCGTCGTTGGCGGCGTGCTCGTGCCGGTTTCGGGCGGCTTGGGCGTCGTGGTGTCGTCCTTCGGCTTCTCGATCTCCGCCCCGAAAGCGACCGAGATCTCCTTGCCGTTCTTGAGCTTGACTGCGGCCGTCAGGCGCGGCGCGCTCAGCCCCATCTCCTCGTCGCCCCCTGGGGGGGCGTCATCGACGAATTGGTCCACACGCAGGTTGCTGATGGTCCGCGCCAGCGTGTCGACGAGGCTGTTGTCGGCCTTCGCCTCCACAGGCTCGACGATCCGCCAGTTGGACGGAGGGGGCGTGTTGCCTTCCGCGGGCTTCTCCGGCTTGTTGACCAGCCGGATGGTCTGGTCAGCCCGCACGAGCGAGACCTCGGAGATGTCCTTCATGTCGAACTTGGCGACGTCCCGCTCACGCAGGTCGTCGGCCTTCTTCTCGAAGTCGCTCTTCACCGAGGCAGGCACCGTGAACAGCCGGCTATCGTCCGAGAGCTTCGCGTAGAACTCCCCGGAGACGGCTTCCGCCCCGATGCTCAGCTCCACGGTGGTGCTACCGAATGTGACCTTGGCGACGACCACGGGCTTCTCGAGTCCGTATGCCTCGGCGGCCAGGTCCTCACCGGAGCGCGTGGCCTTGGGGGCAAAGCGCGCCACGTTCTCCAGGATCCGCTTCACCGCGTCCGCAGCAGCGACGCCCGTGGCGGGCTGGGTCAGCACCCAGTCGTCGCCCTGCTTGTCCATGACGATGGTTTCCTCGCCCCGCGTGAGCTCGATATGGGTGGCGTCCTCGACCCCGTAGCGGAGGAGCTGCCCCTCTTTCGGCTTCTCCCCCCGCTCGAACATGAACGTGTAGGCGGCGAGTCCTACCAGCACCGCTGCGGCGATGAGAGTGTACTTGGGCTTCATCCCTATCGCCTCCGCCACCACACATACACGCCGGTCCCGGCGATCCCCAGGATCACGAGGATGTTCACGAGCCGAATGGTGCTCCGCTTTCCGCGGTCAACCGAGAATGTGCGCTGTTCCATGTGCTTGGGCGGGATCGTCACCAGATCGGGCCGGCCGCTCGCCCAGGCAATGGCCTTAGTGATCAGCGCGAAGTTCTGGAGGTCGGTGCTGTTCGTGTAGTCATCGATGAACGCAGCGGCGGAGCCGAACACGACGATCCGTGGCGTCTTCGACTCGAGCGGGGTCGGCGGCATGCCGGGCATCTGCGGCTGAGCGCTCTCCTCCGACTGTCCGTAGACGACGGCCACCGGCAGGGAGCCGCTCTCCTCGCCGGCATCCTTCGTCAACTCGCCGCCGCCGACGATGTTGGTCTCGGACCATGCCGTGCTGCCCGTCTTCAGGATCTCCGTGCCAGGGCTCGGAGGCGGCGGGCCGCCCATGGGGTTCTGCTCGGGCGGCGTTCCCTCATAGTGGACCGGGCGGCAATTGGGCATGACAACCCGGTTCAGATCCTCGGACACAGGACTGGGGGAGAAGTCCCCGATGAGCAGCTCGTCGACCACTCTTCGGCCGAAGATGTCCTGCACCGTTTCGACGATGAGGCCATCGCCGACGCGGATCTGGTACTTGCTGAGGATATCGTTGAAGTCGGGCGCCGTCAGTTTCTTCTGTCGCATGACATCGGCCTGCGTGCCGGTCCCGAGGGCGATTACGGCGTGACCGTTGCTACTGAGGTAGTCCTCGATCGCCTTCTTCTCCTCGGGCATCAGCGCCGACTGCGCGCCGGCGATGACGAGGCACGCGCAATCTCCCGGGACCCTGACTGTGCTCTTCGGTGTCTCGGGCTTCTCACTCGACTTCGCCTCTGTCTCGCCGGGCTTCTTGGTCTCGCTCTTGCTTGCCTCGTCGGAACCGCCGCCGAGCAGCGACCCCGTACCGGGCGACTCGGGCTTCGCGAGCTGTGACGTGAAGTCCAGCTCGGTCACGTCATACTGCTGCTCCCCGAGCAGTGTCTTCACCACACTCCAGCTCGACGCGCCCCTCCCGCCGCCCGGCTCCGGCGAGAACTCGCCGTGGCCTTTGAGGAAGTACACCTTGGGCTTGCTACCGGTGGTGACGGCCATGATGGCCGAGGTCAGCGTCTCCTCCAGCTTCTCGGGCTGGTTGATCTGGACTTCCTCTTTCTTGTCCCCGCACTTCACGACGATGAGGTTGTCCTTGCGCTGTACCCCGAGGGCGTTGGCCATGCCACTCGTGCCCGCGCGCTTCGGGTCCAGGAACTCGACCTTCAGGCGCGATCTGAACAGCCCCTCGGACTTCGCGAGAAGGCGGTACTCACGCATCACGTTGCGGATCAGGCGCGACGACCGCACCTCCGGCGATACGAAGGCCGTAACCTCGACGTCCTTGTCGAGATTGGCGACAACCTGCTTGGTCTGCTGGGACAGCGCGAAGTACTTGTTCTCGGTGACATCGAGCCGCCAGTCCCGCCGGTTCACGAGGTAGTTCATGAGCACAAGGCCGGCCACCAGGATCAGCGCGAAGAGGAGGTTCTGTGCGGTCGCCTGTGCGCCACGTCGCCCCGGACCGGCCCACAACCCCGTCAGGCCCGTGACCGCCCAGAACAACCCGATGGCGATCCCGACGGCGCCCAGGATCTTTGCCGGCACGCTGACCATGCCCGTCTTCGCCATGACGCCGAGCGCGACCACCACGAAGACGATGGCCAGCCCCAGCGCGGGGCCGCGCAACCGGTCATACCACATCGGCCGGATGTCCAGCATCTCCTGCATCCGAGGGTCGGTCACCGGGCGCTCCGGCTTCCGTGGCCCCCCCTCGCCGGAACGCTGGCGCCTCCGCTTCGACTTGTTGCCGGCGCCTGCCCTCCTGCCGGCGGGCTCGCGCTCTTCCGTATCTCTCTCGAGGTCGTCAGACAACGTCCGTCTCCCCCATTCCCTTCGTAAGGTAAGCGAGTGCCCGGCTCTCCTACTGGGCGCGATGGCTCGCGATGGACCGCGTGGTGCAGAACAGCGTCAACCCGATCAGCGACCCGAAGTAGGCGAAGGCCCGCGCATCGAGGAGACCTTTCAGGAAATCGTCCCAGTGGTCATCCAGCGAGACATAGGACAGCATCTCGGCGATCCCGGACCCCTCCACGCGCTCGGCTGTCCAGCCGATCATCCAGAGCAGGAACAGGACCCCCAACGTCCCGACATAGGCCGCGATCTGGCTCTTCGTCAGTGATGACACGAACAACCCCACGGCCAGGAACGTGGCCCCCAGTACGATGTACCCCAGAAGGCCGGCGAGCATCTGCGGCCATTCCTGCTGCGCGTACTTCCGGAACCACCACAGGTGCACCATGCTGAGCACGACGGTGACCAGCAAGAGGCCCAGCGCCCCGAGATACTTGCCCAGCACCACGTCGATGTCACGCACGGGGCTCGTGAGGAGCTGCTCGATGGTGCCGGTGCGCTGTTCCTCGGCCAGTAGGCGCATGGTAAGCAGTGGGAAGGTCAGCATCGCCGTGAAGCGGATCCAGAAGAAGATCCCCGGGGCCGCGCCCGTGAGCCCGCCACCCATCGGGTCCTGCTCATAGATGGGGAACGGGCGCTCGGCCGCTTTCGAGATCAGGAACATGATGTAAGCACAAGCCGCGAACTGGAACGCGATCACCGCGTAGGCCACGGGCGATACGAAGAAGGCGAACAGCTCGCGGTGCGCGATGGTCAGGATGTTCCGCAGGCTGCGGCTGATCTCGGTCTTCATACCTAGTTGCCCCCCTCTTCGCGGGTCACGAGGTGGAAGAACACGTCCTCGAGCGACATCCGCACCGGTGTAAGCTCGAGGAGCCCCCACCCCTTCTGCACGACGAAGCGCGCGAGATCGGCTCGGAGGTCCTTGCCGACCGCGGTGTCGACGAAGTAGGCGACGCTGGAGGAGTCCCGCTCGCTCTCGCGCACGGCGCGGACTTCGGCGATCGCCCGCAGGGCCTTGGCCGGCTCCTCGGAGGTGTCGCCCACGCGGACAAGGATCGTGTCGATCTTCCGAAGCTGCTGCATGAGCGCCTCGGGTGTGTCCTCAGCGACGACGCGGCCGTGGTTCACGATGACCACACGCTCGCACAGCGCCTGTGCCTCGGGCAGAATGTGCGTCGACAACATCACCGTGCGCTGCCCGCTCAGCTTCTTGATCAGCTCACGGGTCTCGATGATCTGTGAGGGGTCGAGGCCGATGGTCGGTTCGTCCAGGATGAGCACCGGCGGATCGTGGACCAGCGCCTGCGCCAACCCGAGACGCTGACGGTAGCCCTTCGACAGCTTCGCGATGAGCTTGTCCGCCACATCGGCCACGCGGCACATGCCCATGACCTCTTCGACTCGGTCCGCCAGCTCGTGCTTGGGCACATCACGGAGCTTCGCGCAGAAACGGAGATACCCGACCACCGACATCTCCTCATACATCGCGATATGCTCAGGCAGGTAGCCGATCTGCCGCCGGACCTCCAACGAGTTCGTCCACACGCTTTGCCCGCCGATGGTGGCCTCGCCCCGCGTTGGCGGGTGATAGCACGTCAGCATCCGCATCGTGGTCGTCTTCCCGGCCGCGTTCGGCCCGAGGAAAGCCACGATCTCCCCTTCATTGACGTGGAAGTTGAGGTCTTGCACGGCGGGATAAGGGCCGTAGTATTTCGTGAGGCCCTCAACCGTGATCATGCCGCTCCCTCCATTGCATGACGGCGCCCGAGCCGAACGCTCCGGCCCACCGGGCGCCGAGTCAGATGACGGAGAGCGAACGGCTTGGCCGATCGCTTGGCGAACGGTTTGGCCGATCGCTTGGCGAACGGTTTGGCCGATCGCCACACACCGTCTATGAACGCAGTCCCGGGCGGAAGGTTGGGTGAGGAGCCCTGACAAACCACGATTGGCACTCGCGCCATTTGACTGCCAGAGGCGGATTATAGTGGCGGTGTCCACCTTGGTCAAGCAAGGTCAGGTCGCTTCGGGATGTATGTGACGCCGGGGAGCCCCGCCAGGTCGGCGTCGCTGGTCAGCAGCTCCGCACCGTACTGGCGAGCTGTCGCGTAGACGATGGCGTCGGCCATGGCCAACCCATGCTCAAGGGAGGCCTCGGCTGCGTCCATTGCCAACCCCATCCCCAGTCCCACGACCGTGGTCGTCTGCAGGTAGGCCAAGGCAGTCAAGGCGTCCTCTTCCGACGCCTCCCGTCGGATGATCCTGTACACCTCGTACACGACGATGGTCGGCGTCAGCACGTCCGGTGCAGTCACATGCGGTGCGTACGCGTCAGCGCCGGGGCCATCCATGAGGAACTCGATCCACCCCGAGGAGTCGATGACTCTCACAGGCGGTCGTCCTTCTCGCGCAGACCCGCAGTGTTGATGCCCTTCAGGAACCCGCGCAGCTGGGTCACAGGCACCACAGGCACCAGCGAGATGACGTTCCCCCGAACCAGGACGGCAAGCTTCTGCCCCGGCTGCAGATGCACCCGCTCGCGCACAGCCTTGGGGATGACCACCTGGAACTTGCTCGAGACAGTCGTCTGGGACATCGGCAACTCCTGTAAGACGTTATCATTAACGACACTGAGATTGTCTTACATCGCTGGTCCACTGTCAACCCGCGGCAGCGCAGGTCGCAGGCCGACGGGCGCGAAGGTGCAGTCTACGCCCGGCGCAGGCATAGGCGGGCCGGGAATCGCGTGAGACGGAGACTGGTGTAGGTGCCACACTCGTTGGCGGGACATGCCATCGTCGTCGCAGGGCTCGCTCTGGCGTCTCCGGCTTGGGCCCAGGCCGGGGCGGACGTGACCCCTCCGTTCCCTCCGGTTCCACCCGCGGAGCGCCTCGTCGGAGTCGCCTACACGACGTGGCATCGCAGCGCGCAGTGGGAGAACGTCTGGGGTACGCCGGAGCTGGGATACTACGTCTCCGACGATCGACCGGTCATCCGGCAGCATGGCGAGTGGCTCGCCGATGCCGGTGTGGACTTCGTCTGGATCGACTGGTCGAACGACCTGGACTACATCCCGGGAGTGACGCAGGGCCGACCGGACTTCGAGATGATTGAGGGCGCGACGCGGGCCATCTTCGAGGAGTACGCGAAGGTGGAGAGACACCCCAGGATCAGTATCTTCATCGGCTGCCCGGGCGCGCCAGAGGCCGTGCGCGACGGGCGCCTCACCCGGAAGGCGAGCCAGGTCTACGAGGAGTTCGTCGCGAACCCGACATTCCGCCCCCTCGTGCAGGACTACCTCGGCAAGCCGCTGCTCGTCGTCTACGTGAACACGCCCTCGCCCTGGCAGGACGGCGTGCCTGAGTGGGATGACCCTCGGTTCACCGTCCGCTTCATGACCGGTTTCGTCACCGAGCAGCCCAGCCTCCGTACGCCCGACCTGGTCAGCAAGTACGGCTACTGGTCCTGGGAAGACCGCGGGAAGCAGACCTACTCGGTGTACGGCGGCCGGCCGGAGTCGATGACGGTCGTCGCCTGCTGGCGTCCCGATCCGGGGATACCGACGCCCGGACGTCGCGATGGCCAGACGTTCCGCGAGGAGTGGGCGCGAGCGTGTGAGGTCGGCCCGGAGTTCGCGCTCGTCGTGTCCTGGAATGAGTGGGTACTCGGCGAGCAGCCCAGCGCCGAGGTCAGCAAGGACCTGGAGCCTTCTCACGAGCACGGCCGGCTCTACCTCGACATCCTCAAGCAGGAGATCACGCGCTTCAAAGGGAGGGCCTAGTTTCCGGCCCAACACCCGGTGGTCGGAGGGAGCTTCCCCATGCTCACGGCGCCCTTGGCGCTCGCCCTCGCAGTCTTCGTCGGGGTCGACACGGCGCCCGGCGTTCCGCCCATGCTCGCGCCGGCGCTAAGAGAGGACCTCGACCTCGCCCATGTCGCCATCGTGTGCCCGGGCTCGGAGACGGGGAGACAGGCCGGGGTGCGCTTGTGCGACGCTGTGGCGCGGGCCGGCGGCGATGCGGTGCTGAAGGACCCCACAGAGGCGCTGGATGAGACTGGCCTGCGGCTGCGTCCCGAGGTGGCGGCGGCAAACCACATCCTGCTGGGCGACATCAACTCGAACCGCGCCTTGCTCCCCTACTACGTCGACCTCCTCGACTTCAGCGATGCCTACATGCCCGGGCCGGGCGGCTACGTCATCCGCTCCGTGCCGGAGGGCACCGGTTTCGGAGGTGACTGCTTGGTTGTGGGCGCCTCCGATGATGCGGGGCTCGACGCCGGCGTCGCTCGGCTCGTGGACCTGCTGGACGCGTCCGCAGACGGGCGCCTGGCCTACACGTTCGAGGCACAGCTCACCGGCGGAGTAGCGAACGCGGTTCTCCAGCCGCCATGGTCGGAGCCCTACGACCCGGCGCGATGGACCACGTCGAGCCCGATGGATATGGCCAGCCTGCCCGGCTACGTCTACGCGCTCAGCGCACAGCCAACGGCCGCACGAATGGCCTTCGCAGGCCTGCTGCGAGGCGCGACGGCCGATGGCTGGTATCCCGTGAGCGACTACGAACTCGAGTGGCTCACACGGGCGTGGGGCTACGTTCGCGATGCTGAGTGCGTCTCCCCGGAGGACGCAGCGACTACTGATGGCGCCCTCTACGAGACCCTCGTGCACTACGAGAACGAGTTCTGGCGCCGGCGAGACGGCAGTGTTATCGGCGGGCGTCACCAGACCATGGGCACCAGCGCCTTCTACGCGGCCGTCCGCCTGCTGCTTCGTCGCGGGCAGCCGACGGCGGAGGCGAGGCAGCGGCTGGAGACGTGGCGAGACGAGTGCGCTGCCTACTTCGCGAACGCTGCACGGGCATTCCACGACGACATGGAGGGCATCCCTACCTACCACTCGTTCCAGCCCGTGTGCAACGAGGCCCTTCGAAGCGGGGATGCCGCCTATGTAGAGGCCAACCTGGACCTCGCCGTTGGCCGCGCGCTCGCGGTTACCGACAACCTTGGCTACTACGCCGGCACGGGCACGTATGAGGAGGCCCGACCCGGCGCCGCGCGGGCCGGGATAATGCTGGGCTACCCCCTCGCGGTCTCGGCGTATCTTCGTGACGACAGCGGCTCGGAGTGGCTGTTGCGCCACTTCGCGGGAGTCGGGCGCGGCACGTGGGGGCTGATGGTGGGTTTCGGCGCCCGGGCGTTCACACGGCCAGTGTCCGCGCCCGCCGCCGAGCCCCGCGGGCTGCTGGGAGTGATGGCCGTACCGCTGGGGCCATACCGGGAGAGTCGTTACGCCAGTCCTCATGATGGGGCGCTGTTTGAGAAGCTCTGTCTCCGGAATGGCTTCGGTGCTCGGGACCAGTACATGGTCCTCGAGGGATACCAGGGCGCCGGAGCGGACAACCTCCCGCCGCGCGATGCGAACTCGATCATCCGCTACACGGATCTTGGCCACATCTGGCTGTGCGCGAACTCCGAGCGCTCCGGGAACTTCGAGCGATCGGCGGTCTATGTGAGCGATGGGCTGAACGCGACCCACGGCTCGGACACGTGCGAGCTGCTCCAGTCGCTGGGTGCCGGTCCTGTCGCCCTGGTCGCCAGCCGCCTACGCGACTATGTCTCCACCGAGTGGACGCGCAACATCGTCTGGCGGAAGGGGGCTTACTATGTCGTGATCGACGAGGTGCTTCAGAGGGGAGACGAGGAGTGCGGCGCGACGTGCTCGTTCCGCACCCCCTGCTTCGCGGAGCCCACGCCCACCGGAATGCGCGCGATCGATGGCGATGCCTCGATGGAGATCACCGGAGTCGACGGCTATGCCGCGTCGGTCACACGTAGCGCCACACGCGAGGGCGCCATCATCCCGACGATGCTCCGTCAGCGAACGCGCCTTCCTGGCGGCGACGGCGAGGGAGTGGTCTTCCGCAACCTCCTGCAAGCGCGCGAGCCAGGGCAGCCCCCATGGCTGGCGGCGCGTCCTGCGGGCAGGCAGGTGCTCATGGTGTGCGGGGAGTTGGCTGATGGTCCTGAGCTGGCTCTGATCGGCGTCTGCCGGCCCGGGGACGCGCTAAGCGTCGGGCCGTTCGAGCTCGCGGCGCCCCTCTTCTACATCAGCCCGACCGCCGTGGTGCCCGCCGATGGGTCGATCCGCTTGTCGGGAGCCCCGCTGGGCGGGTCGACGGGTGTGGTCTCTCTGACGGTCGAGCTTACCCGGTTGTGGGAGTCACTGCCGACTCCCGGCACGCCATCGACGGCTGGTACGGCGATGCGCGAGGCGGATCGTCTCTGGTCGTTCGACGGGTTCGACCCGGTCGGCGAGCCCGTTCTCGGCGTGGACATCATGACGGATCCGGAACCGGTGTCCGGACTCGCGCTCGACCTCGTTGACGGCATGATCCCCCTCTGGCAGGGCGTCGCCTTCCCGGGGGGGCAGGATGTCTCGATCCGCCTGCGCCTCCGGGAACCGGTTCCCATCGACTCCATCGAGATCGCGACCGGTCTCGTGGCGGGCGTCAATGGTCTGCCGAACCCGCAGGCAGGCGCGACGCGTTCGGCCACCCTCGTCCTCGACGGCACTCCGCGTTCCGTCGCGTTCTCGTCAGGCTACACCTGCGAGCCGTTGCACAAGGGTTGCGTGCTGGCCATGGGGCGATGGCGAGCACGCGTGGGCGATGCTTCCGCGAGAGACGTGGAGATCGGGTTGCCTGCAACAGAGTGGCCCGCCGACTCCGGCTTCCGCGAGGTGATCGTCCGCCGCGTGGGCGCCAGCGGAACTGCCCCCACCCACGCGTGCTGCGCGGACATCAACGGTGATGGCCGGGATGAGGTCGTCGTTGCTACCGACACGGGCGAGGTCGACTGCCTCAGGGACGACGGCACTCCCGTTTGGCGACGGTATCTCATGGCGCCCGTCACGGCGCTGGAATGCCTCGACCTCGGGGACGGCGAGCCGGCGGTGCTCGTCACTACACGTGAGGCGAATCTGCACCGGTTCAAGGCCAACGGTGACGAGGCGTGGGAGGTGAGCTTCCTCTCACTCGCCAACGAGAACTCCGATCTGCCGACGGCCTACAGCATCGGCCAATGGCTTCGGCCCGACGGGGAACCGGAGATCGTCTGCGGCAACTACAACGCGTGCTCCCTCGTGCGCCGGGATGGCTCGGACATGAGCTACTGCCGCGCGGCCGGCGCGTTCGAGACGATGCTCCTGCCCCGCGGGGTCGACCTGAACGGCGACGGTGTTCAGGACCAACTGCTCTATAACGTCTGGCAGTCCGGCACCGTCGTCGATGGCGCAAGCCGCAAGGCCACGGCCTACCGCAGTCTGCCCGGCGGCGACGGGCTGTACCTGGGACCTATGCCCGGAGACCCGGACCCCCACAGAGTCCTTGTGGCTGCGGAGAACGGCGTGGGGCTCATGGATGCCGCGACCGGCCAGTACGTCTGGCGTCGCGATGTCGCGCCCCTCACCGGGTGCGTCGTTGGTCGCTTCCCCGCCGTCGCCGAGGGTCTGCTCGTCGTCGTCACCAAGCGCGATGGGTTCGTGCTCGTCTTCTCGGCAGATGGTGAGCTGCTGCGGAAGACACCCACTGACGACCTACTCATGAGCGCGGCCGTGGTGCCGGGCGCGGATGGCGGCGACATCCTCGTCGCCGCATCGGAGGGCCGGGTCATCGCCTTCGACGCTGACCTGCGTACGTACGGCGAGGTGGCTCCCGTCTCCGCCAGCCGCTTGATGCCGACCGGAGACCCCGGCACGTTCATGGCGCTGGGCACGAGGGGCTCCGTGGAGGCATTCCGCCTCCGGTAGGGGGAGACCAGGGGCAGCCACCGATTTCGCGCGGGAGCCCCCGTCCTACGAACGACGGCTTCTACGGAAATCGGTGGCCGTCCCTGGCTTCCCCTAAGCCGAAGTTCCTGCCTGTCAGTAGTCAGTTTGGCGAGGCCCGGCCTGGGTTTGCGGGTGATTTGGCGGATGCAGAGTCTGGCTACATCATGGGTGAGAC
>Ga0315288_10007296_pt1 | contig 14006 bp, 23 predicted proteins | sample YL17G11_20_MG_FD_203454 | JGI IMG/M metagenome (GOLD analysis project Ga0315288, IMG submission 203454) | Sediment microbial communities from Yellowstone Lake, YNP, Wyoming, USA - YL17G11_20 | ecosystem: Environmental > Aquatic > Freshwater > Lake > Sediment | place: USA: Wyoming | collected... | reverse complement strand
ATCTTGTGCAGCGCCATTCGAACCTGGACGTGCCCTCGGGGCCTTGTCCGACCGCGCGCAGCGCCCACAGGTGTTCGACCTTGTGGGCGGTTCCCGCGCTGCGCTCGACCGGGTTTTTCCTCACCGGCTTCGCCTGCGCGCTTTCCGGGCGGCCTTCGCCTTCTTGCGCTTCGCCGGGTCGGGCCCTTTCGCCCGCGGGGGCTGGGGTGCTGCGCTTCCCTCCTCGGCGGCCTTGGGCGGGTCGAGGTTGGACCCGCAGTTGGCCGGGTCGACCGTGATGGTGAAGGTCCCGTTTGTCGAGGCCGTCAGGGCGTACTGCACGGTCAGTCCCCGGCCAGCATGGGCGAGCTGTGCTCGACGGGCGCGTGGACGGTCCACTCTTCCCGTCCGTCCGCGTCCGGCGGCTGGCATCTGAGGACTCGGAGGGTCGAGCCTGCCGGGACTCGGGCTGTCACCTGCTGTTCGAGGGCCTTCAGCTCTTCCCGGGTCGCCCGGAACTTGGGCGCGATGAAGGTTTTCTTCCCGCAGTACGGGGCTCGCCATGTGTCGAGGCGCCCGTCCGCCGTCACGAAGACCACCTCCTGGCCTCGGTCGACGTCGAAGTTCGGGATGGCGCCCGCCGGCAGCTCTTCCTCTATCCGGCTCATCCGGCGACGTTACAGTGCTCGGAGGCCGGCTTCCGGGCTGCCCAGGTTATCCTACACGATCTGACACGCGCGAGGGCCAATATGCCGTTTTCGCTGCGCGGCTAGGCCTGTTGTGGCCCGGTCAGGACATGGTCGACAGGCTTGCGAAGTACGGGACTGCCATCAAGGTCTTCGGCGCGGTCCTGTTCGCGCTCTGCGCGGCCGGCCTCGTCTGGTCTCTGTTCCGCCCTGCGATCACGCACGGCCCGATGCCGCCGGAGCCCGCTCCCTTCCTGGCGAAGCCTCCCGCGGACGCCCAGGCTCCGGACGCGAGAACGCCCGCCCCTCCCGTGACCGGCGTCCCTAAGTAGGCTGTCCTGGCACGTGGGCTTTCACGGCCTTGCGCAGCTCGTTCTTCGCGTTGAGGACGAAGCGCCTCCAGACGTCCTCCATCCCCTCGGCCAGGACGTCCTTCCACGGGGCGTACCTTTTCACGACGCCGTCGAGGAAGACGACGGTGATCTGCATCATCCAGGAGGCTCCCGGGTGGCAGTTCGGAGACAGCCTCTCTTCCGCGTCCGCGTCGTCGTCCAGGCTCCGGTCCCGATAGGGGCCGAGCGTGCGCACAAGCTCGGCGTGAGCGGCGTCCCGTATGCGCTTCTTCTCCTTCGTCGATATCGGCGCTGACTTGATGCGGTCGAGGACCTCACCCACTGTCGTCGCCGAGTCGCCGCGCAGGTACGGAATGGACGGCTCGTAGCCGCCCTCTGCCAGCTCGTCCACGTACCCGCCCATGCCCGCCGACAGGGCCTCGTCCATCGAGGCCTCCACCGGGTGGCCGCCCGGCTTGTCCCCTGCGATGAGGTCGAACGCTGGGTCGAGGACCAGGTGCTCCATCTCGTGCACGAGGGACTCGGGCGACGTGTTGCCTCCCGGCAGCGCCCAGCTGGGGATTCTCTCAAGCGCTCCGGGCAGCGCCTTGCCCGCAGCCTTCGCCATCGCCTCCCAGACTATCTCCCGGAAGTTCGGAACCCTGGCCTTGCGCAGCTCGCTTTCCGCGGCCTGCAGCATCAGCACGAGCCCGCCGTCGTCGAGGTTTAGGTCCTTGATCATCTGCATGGGGGCTCCGGCCACGCGCGCGGATATTGTGAGCAGCCTCATATTTACGGTCTCCGCAGGAAAGGTTTATCCGTACCGCGCGGAGCGCGTGTAATGTCCCCCCATGGCGAAGGAACGCGTTTGGAAGCTTGAGGTCGCGGCCGGGGTCGAGCGTGGGAGGGGCCCGTTCACGCTCAAGGGGTTCGAGCAGGTCGACGCGGACACGATGAAGGCCGTGAAGGTCCTCGAAGGCCTGGAGCATGAGGACCTCGTCGCCATCATGTCCCAGGTCCACGAGTACCAGCATGGCGACGAGCACGGTTAGACAATTCCGTAGAATTGGGTTGTAATTTACAACAATTGTGCGGGAACTGCCGGCCCATTGTGCGCCTCGGGCGCGTCCCCGTGGTAGTTCTTCATGTCCAGGACCTCGCCCGTCAGGAGCTTCTCCCACGTGTGGCTGGCGTGGTCGCACCAGATGGCGAGCGTGCTCTCCGGCGCTCCCGCCTTCGCCCACGCGTCCCGCCACGCCTGCCGGTATTCGGCCTTCCACGCGGCGAAGGCCTTCTTGTCCGTCATGATCCGCTGGACTTCCGGCCACGCTGGGTCTCCCTCCATCGCCTCGCCGAGCGCCTTGAACGCCTCGGAGTACGCCTGCATGGGGTCGACGAAGAACTCGTCGACGCCGCACGAGACGAGCTCTGCGCAGTACTCTTCGATCAGAGCGTCGGACACGACGGGGATGGCCGGCGCGACGTTGACGTGGACGCGGATTCCCGCCGCCTTGAGCTTGCGGACGACGGCCCAGCGGGCTTTCGTCTGGACCGGGATTCCCTCGATCTTCGTCATGATGTCCCGGGTGAACGGCGTGACGCTGAAGTGGACTCGGGCCTTCGGCATGCGCGCGATGAGCTCCAGGTCGTCGAGTACGATCGGGGACCTTGTGAAGATTCCGACCTTGGACGGCTTTGCCCCGGACTCGTCGATCATCTCCAGAGCCCTCCGCGTAAGGCGCTCCTTCCTCTCGACCGGCTGGTACGGGTCGGTCATCGTCCCCATGACGAGCCTCTGCCCGGCGACCGTCGGGAGCTCTTTCGGAAGCCGGTCCTCCAGGTGCTTCCTGAGGCGGACGAACTCGCCCCACGGCTTCTCGTCCTTGATGAAGAACCGCACGTAGCAGTATTTGCAGCCGAACTCGCAGCCGACGTACGTGTTGAGGCCGTAGTCGTAGCTCCGGAAGTTCGTCTCCGTGACGATCTTCCCCTTGCGCGCGTCCGTGACCGTCAGGCTTCTCTTCTCCGTCATCGTAGCCACCTCCGGCGAGGAATACGCTCCCGGCGGTCTAACCTACGTGGCGACCCGGACTCGCCTGTGGGACTCGACGACCTGGACTCGCCTGTACTGCGTCCGGTACTTCGTCGGGTCTGTCCCGGCGGAATACTCGCCCATGAGCCAGGCGGGCTCCCTCCCGCGCGCGGCCGGGTTGTAGGCGTGCACGTTCTTCTTCCAGCGCTTGCCGTAGACTATCCCGGTCGGCTCGGAGCAGGAGTACTCGGAAAGCTCATCGAGCTCTTTCTGCGTCAGCTCAACCTCCTCGAACTGCGCCCAGTGAAGGAGCCACGAGAGCCAGTACCAAATCTGGTCTGGAAGGTCAGATTCCGAAGAGCCTTTCGCCGTTCGGACCGAGGACCCACGTGTCCGGTTCGCAGAACTTTTGGACTCCGTCCGGGAGGACGAAGAACTCTCCGTGGGTCGGGCATCCGTACGTGACATTCTCTATCTCCTGACCGTCGACGTGCGCGCGGCGGAACGGGTTATGATCCTCGAAGCCGGGCGGGCCGGTGAGGGTGAACTCGTCGGTCTGCCAATCGTACACGCACGGGCTGACCTCTCCGCACTTGCAGCACTTCGGCGGTTTACGCTCGGACGTACGGCTCACAAAGACTCTTCCAGGCTTTCGCGTGCTTCCCGTCGACGGTGATTCTGAACGACCGCGGCCTTCGCTCCTCGACGTGAACTACGGTCACCGGGACGCGCCCGAGCGTCATCCAGTAAAGGGCCCTCGAAAGGTCCTTCCCGAGGACGGTCATTGACAGGGTGTTCTGTTCCTGAACCTTGTCGAACCGCTTGGCCATCCATCTAAGGTTGGCCGGGTTCACGTCTTGCGCTTCCTGAGCAGAACGGTGATACGCCGTTCTTCGAGGAGGAACTGCTTGTTCTTTCCGAAGAACGATTCGTTCGGCCGTGGGTGGTGAACCTTCACGGCGCGGGCGATGTAGCTCAAGGCCTGCCCTGGCCGTTTACGGACTCGGCGGACAATCTCGCAGTCCGCCATGCAGTCCGCCACTACGCCGACCAGGTCACCCGGCCGATATCTGTGAGGAAGTGAGCTCATCCTTACATGGCCTTCAGGTGCTGTCCCGCTATCCACGCCCGGGCCTTCTCGTCGAAGCCGGGGATTATGTCGTGCAGGACGCGCGTGGGCTCCCCGTTGCTCCGCATCATCCGGTCCACCTGCTCTCTCGGGACGTTCGTGTTATGCCCGCGCGGGCAGGTCAGGGCGGGCACGTCCGCGTGCCCGTAGACTTTGCAGATCATCGGGCGGACCGGGTAGACGGAGCACCTTCCCTCGATGAAGAGGGGGCACGTCAGCTCGTCGGGGCTGTTGACCGGGACGATCCCGTGCTCCTTGACGTACCGGGCGACGCGCTGGAACTCAGTCTCCGTGACGAGGACGACCCCGCAGCATTCGCCGCACTCGTCGTCGCACTGCATGGGCGGCAGGACCTTGAGCTTCCTCACGGGTTCGACGGCATGTCGACGTTGCCAGCCTCGATGAAGTTGTCCGCCATGTCCTGGAGGATCTTCTCGCGGTCCCCGCCGGTCTGCTTCCCTGAGGCGAGCACACGCGCTTTCGTCAGGCCGGCCATCGCGTGGACCCTCTGCATGGCCGTCCTCTCGACGTTCGGATTGGAGAGCTTTGCCTCGACGGCGTTCGCGAGCTCGGTCAGGTACTTGGGGTCGTCGACGTGCATTACGGGGGCTCCTGTCCTATCGGGGTGAACCAGATCTGCAGCGGGCGGACGGTCACCTGCATCCGGTCCACCTTGTCCTCACAGCCCGGCCTTACCACGCCGGCCATCACCAGCCCGTACGGCTTGCCGTCCCGGACTTCCTTCACGGCGTCGTCCAGGCACCACCCTAGGAGGAGGTGCTCGACCTCGTTCCGCGTGACCTTGCCGTCGTCGTACGCGGCAATGAGCTTTCTCAGCCTCTCAATCATTGTCGAGCTCTCCGTTGAAGCCGCACGAGCAGCACGGCCCGTCGCCGTCCCACCAGTGCACGCAGTGCCTCCCGTCCTCGTTCTTCGCACAGGTCCCGTCGCTCGTCAGGCCAAGCTGCGCGAACAGGAGCCGGTTGTACTCGCGGAACGTGCACTTGGAGGACAGGAGCTCGGACGGCTTTCTCCAAGAGACCTCTATCCCGGGCTCCATGGTCCGCGGTTCGCCCGTGAAGAACTTCACCTTATAGCACCAGGCGACCTTCCCGTCGGTCTCGTCAACGCGCTCGAAGACCTTGTCGGCCTCCAGCACGTTGATGCCGGCTTCCTCCCTGGCCTCGCGCGCCATGGCCTCGAACGGGGTCCTGTCCGTGGGCTCGATGCTCCCGCCGACGAGGGACAGGTCCCCGGGCTTGTTCCGCCGCGTGACGGACAGGATCATCCCGTCCCGCTCGACCAGCGCCACGACTGAACCGGGGGTGGTCATACCGCCACGAACTGGACTACCTGGGGCAGTGTGTTGAAGGTCTCTTCCGTCATGGTCTTCTCCGGCGGACAGTCCGCGCACGCTTCCTCTGGGCCGCACCCGCACTGCAGGATGTTGGGGAAGACGTACACCTTGGCTGTCTCGTACGCTTGGACCTTTGCCGGCATCTCGTTCACCGGCTCTGGGAGCTTCGGGGCTGCGAGCAGCTCCTCAGGGAATCCAAGCTGTCCGGTTGGAGTTTCCGTCGGCTTGGGCTTCGGCTTGAACGGGAACCCTTCGAACAGGTCCATTTGGGCCTTTGTCACCTCCAGCGTCGGCATCCCGTTCTCGTCGTCCTTCCCCTTGGCCATGACGAAGCCGTCGGGGACGGGGGCCCAGCTTGTCCCGACCGACGAGTTCGCCGAGGTGTAGATGATGTTGGAGGTCGACGTCGCGGAGTTCACAGAGATGGTGTTCACCGCTCCGATCGTGAAGTTCTGGATACCCGTCGTGTTGACGACGGCGTTGGCGGCCGGGTCGAAATACTTGTTCTTGACGGGAGCCGGCTTTTCGACCGTCATGGCTTTCCAGCTCGGAATGCCGCGCCAGAGTTGGCTCGTCAGGAGCGCGGCGCGCTGGATTGTCCGCCTGTCTGAAAGATACTGGACTATCTCGCCCATCGTGTGGTTCGGCGGAACCCAGGCCGGACCTTTCTTGAGCGACTTCCACCACTCGTAGAACCCCGGGGCTATCTTGACGTCTTGGATCCCGACCCCGACGGCGTCCTTACCGTCCGTCAGGCAGAACATGCGGGCCTTAGAGTCGTCGTAGCGCCATACGTTCGGCTTGTGCAACCATTCCTTGAACACGGTTGGCGCGTGCCCTATCGGCGCGCTCTTCATCGCTTCGGAGAACGTCCCGCTCTTCTGATACTTGGCCACATACTCCTGGAACATGGCCTCGTCCCGCGCAGTCTTCCGGTTCGGGAACAGCTGGTTCGGGAACCGCTTCCAGCGCTCTTTCTTGTCCGGCTTGTGCACGCGATGAGGGAACTCAGCAGAGTCGTATATTCCGCCCTCTTGAAAGGGCTGGTGGGTGAACTGCTCTGTCTGCGACATGAGCCGGAACTTGAACCTGTTGCCGGGGAAGTGCGCCGCCAGGTTCCTTGGAATGGAGCCCGCGTACCCTGTGTCGAGGAAGAGCTCCTTCTCGCCTCTGAAGCCGCGCTCTTCAAGGAAGGGCTTCACCTCCGGCCTGCTCGACACGTAGCGGCTCAGCTCGGGCACGTACATGTACGGGATCCGCCTCCGCTCGCAAATGACGGCGAACGCCCAGACGTCACGGCCTCCCAGGAACAGCCGGTCGCAGCCCTCATGCCTCATGGCGGCCATCGCCGAGTCGAGTGTGGTGTTCAGGACGTTGTGGTCGACCTTCGCGCGCTCCCGGTACTTGGAGGAGCCTCCGTGCGCGTTCAGCTCACGGACGTCATACTCCCACGGGACCTCGTTCTCCTTGCACAGCGTCCACAGCTTGCGCAGTTCGGACGGAAGCCTTTCCGGAGCGTGCGGCGACGTGCGCACGTCAAAGGGCTCTCCTATGTCCGTGCTCTTTTTCTCCGCGGCCATGAACGCCGGGAAGACGAATTTGTGGAAGTGGTCTCTTAGCCAGCTCAATCTTCTCTCCGCTCGGACCGAAGAGGAGAGAGCACGTGCAGTCTCTCCTCTTCGGTCCGCGTTACCCAGACCTTCGCCCATCTCGGACTACTGCCTTCATTCGGCACTGCACTTCTCACCGAGCCATTCCGGACTGAACGTCGCTCCCCGCTCTGCGGGTCCCGTCTACCACCGGGCGGGCTTTCAGCTCACGGCCACGCGACCTTCATTAAGTAGGTCGTTTACGGCCATCGAAGATAGTTCGGCTTTTGCCCCGGGGTCTGTCGGGGCTTTCGGCGCTCTCGCACCTTGAGCCTTCCGGCCCAGCTACTTCTGGTCCTGTATCGCCGCGTGCGGTTCTAGATGCCACCTGACGTGAAGAGGCTTACCAGACCTCCTGAAGTACCCGAACTCAATGGAGTCGGGCTTCCTGTCGGTGACTCGGTGCTTCATTTCCCCTTTCTGGCCTGGCTCGCCCAGGCCCTTGAAGTAACGGATTGCCCGGCGCTTTGTCCGGATCTTGATAGCCTCGACGACCTTCTTGTCACGGTCGGCGTCGCCCCGAGTTTCGCACGTGACCATGACGTCCCGTTGCTTGACGACGGCTACCGTCGTGGCCGGAGGGTCGGACGCCCTGTACGGGTGCCCGTCGGACGCCGGGGGGAGCTCCTCCTGAGGGTTAGGCCCGGGAGGGAGCTCCTGCTTTGGACCGAACATCGACAGGAAGAGGACCCTCATCGAGGGCACGATGACCTTTTCGAAATAGTCCTGAACGCTCTTGATGGGGGACGCCATGGCCCATCTTACGCTGGAGGCCGGAAGGTTTACGGCTTCCTGATCGAGACCTTAGGGAACTTGGCCGTCCCTCGGCATGGGAAGTCGTCCGACGGAGGTATTGAGTCCCGCCCAGCGTCCGGAGGCTTCTGCTCGACGACTGACCCGCAGCGGGCGCACCGCCACTTGAACCAGAGTGATGACCGGGAGGTAGACTCCCCCTTCGTCAGCACCTCCCACTCGTGATTCCCGCCCTTCGTAGTCATACCTAATTGAAGGCAATTGAAGGCTGGTAGTCAAGGAAGAGATCGTCCGTCACGCTGCCCGAAGCTTTTGCACGAACTGACGGCCTACCTTCGTTTTTCCCTTCACGAAGCACTTTCGCCCGTCCGTGTAGCATATCCGAGCCACGACGTCGTGAGGCCTCCCCGTCTTCCTGGATCCGCAAGACGCCTTCCTGCGCCCGTCCTCGTCCACGAACTCGGTCGAGACCAAGTTCTCATATGACACCGTCAGATAGTCCGAAATCTGGACCTCGACCTCAAACTCGGCCATGGCCTGCCACCTCCGGATCCCGTGCGTTGAAGAAAAGCTAAAAGCCGTCCGTTTTCCTGGCTTTGTGCTACACTAGATCAATTGCATATAAATTGTAGTCAGTCGTCATGAACTACTTCCACCAGCTCCAAACGGAATATTTCAACCATCCGGTCCATCGGGACGTGCTCTTCAAGGCACCTTCGGATGGCCTTGCGAAGGTCGACCTCCGCGCGGTCCCGAAGCGGAAGATGGCCGGACGACGAGGGGGCGGTCGGGGTTGACGGGTGGAGAGGGCCTGCCGGGCCGTTCGCCCCGGGGGGCCCCACCGGGTAGGGGCCTGCGGGCCCGACCGGTCCTGTGGCCGCGCTTATCGACGCATAAACGTGGTCATCGTCCGCCTCGAAGAAGCCTGCGATCTCCCGCTTCATATAGGAGATTTCCTTGGCGTCCTTGACCTCGTACTCGTTCGGGCCCAGCATCTCTGAGTCCTTTGGCCTTTCGCCCGGAAGGACCGCCTGGGCGGCAAAAACCCGGTTCTCCGCCGCCTTCGGCTTCCCCATGACCTCCGACACGATGTCGTCGAAGCTCTTGGGGCCGGCGTGGGTCTTGAACTTCTCCATCGTCATGACCCGTACAATCGTAAGTCTGCCATGGCCGGGAGTAATGAAGTCCGTGAGCAAAAAGCAAGGGCACCTCGACAGCGACCGACTAGACTCTGTGACCATGCTTCCGCCGTCGGGGGCCGGCTGTAACGTGACGGTGAAGCCCGATGCTCCACGCCACATGCACTGCGTTCACGATCACGGGCTCCCGGGTCGGGACTGCCCGCACCCGGACTGCGTAGTTGCCGCGGTCCACGACCTCTAAGCTGAGTCTCGAAGATCCGAGCGTCGCAAGCGTCGGGAAGAAGGTGGTCGTCGACGGGGTTCAGCACACCGTCACGGCCGTGACGGGCTCCGAGGTCACGATGGAGGAGACATGGGAGGTCCGGAGGCAGAAGCCTCCGAAGCTCGTTCCTCACCGTGAGCGCGGTCATAGCTGGTGGCCCGTGCGTGAAGCCACCCCTCGCCACTACAAGTGCGGCAAGTGCGGGTCAACGAAGGTTCCTGCGACCCGGGCCTTCGAGACGTGCAAGGAGGCCATAGTGCGGGCCGTGCACGAGTACTAGAGGCTGCCCTCGGAGTGGATGGCCACCATCCCCTCCCACTGCCCCGTTCCGCGGGAGACGACGACCTTCAAGTCCGGACACCCCGGGTGAGCCGCCTGAGACAGGGCCTCGACCTCCAATATCTTGTCCTGCAGCTCCTCCTCCGTCCATCTGAAGAGCGGGACCTGATAGGCGTGAGCTTGAGTTGGGACCTCGTTGAGAGCGTCCATCCAGATCATGGCCCACCTGCCCTGAACCATCGGAAAGTTCGGGGTCGCGGTCGGCTCGAAGTTAACTTCCTCTGTGGTCATGTTGCCTCCACCCTAGAGTTTCTTCAAAAGTCGAGCGTTCGGGGCCGGGTCATGCTGGGTCCCCTGATGGTTCTTCACGGACAACCAGGTTTTTCCCGGGCTTGCGGGGAGGGCCTCTGTCACGTCGAGGACCTTCCACGCTCTCGTCCCGTCCGTGACCATGTCCCCGGGCTTCACCGGCAGTATGCCTCTTGCGCACACGAGCGTCTGCTTCTCGAAGCTCACGACGGTCTCGACCGTGAGGTCCGCGACGGCCGCCACCCCGGTCTCCCCTTCCCCGGGCTCCATCACGAGCTCCAGGTTATCCCCCTGCTCGGGCTGGCCGGCCTCGCCCTGGACGTGGTTCAGGAACACGGCCACGTGGGGCTTGCGCACCCAGTGCTTTTTCGTGATGGTCCACACTCGGTCGCCGTCCCGAAGGTGCTGACCTTCGCGGACTTCCACGAGCCCCTTGACGATGACCGCCGTCTGAGCCCCGACCTTCTCCGTCGACACGACCGTCCCCATGCGTTCCATGCTGGACATTACCGGACCCTTGGAGCTTTCGTCACCGCTTCCTGACGATGCCCCTGTTCAAGGTGTCGGTCGAATCACAAATTCCCGTCTCGGCCGTCGTCATATCGAACGCGCCGACTGAGGCCTTGGCCTTGGCCGAAGTACGCCTTCTCCAGTCTAGGGCGCGAGTGAACTGGAAGAGGGGTCTCGTCGCCCTTGGCGCCATCGAAGCCCCGTACGAGATCTGGGCTCAAAAGAACGTCGGCGGGTCGTTCACCGTCTCCTTGTACGCGCTCATCCCGATATTCTCGCTCTCCTCCACGATCGCGGAGGACTCGGAGACGGTCCAGAGGGCGGTTCAGGACCTTCAGGCCTCCGGGCTCATCCCGTGGACGTACAGGGGGGTTCCGGTAGGCGATTATAGGGAGCCGATTCCGACGTTCTGGTCCAACCAGCAGCCGGACATCGTCACCTTTACGGAGAGCTTTCTCTCGACGAACGCCCTGTATCCCGGCCAGGGTGTTACGCTGTCCGCGGACATCTCCGGAGAGGAGACTCCCGCCGGGAACCTGGAGTTCAGAGACCAGCTTACGGGGGCTTTAATAATTCCGACCACGCTTGAGCCGGACGCGATAACCAACGGGATAGCCCACGCGCAGGCGGTCGTCGTCCTTCCGTCCGGGGTTTACTCTATCTACGCCACGTTCCTAGGGTCGGACGGGTACCAGCCGTCCTCGTCCACTCCGAACACCCTCACCATAGCGAAGTTGGGCACGGACGTCGTCATCACACCTCCGACGCCGCCTATCTACGCAGGACAGTCCGTCTCCCTGAACGTCACCGTCATCAACGGTGAGCCGAACCTCCCGGCCCCTACTGGTATCCTCACCTTGTTCGAGGGGGCGACCGTCACCGGTTCAACGCAGTTGGTTTCGTCCTCCGGGACCTTCAGCCTCGGGGCTCTTCCGCCGGGGACGTACTCGTTCACGGTCCAGTACGAGGGTGACGGAACCCACGACGGGAGTTCAAACTCCGTCTCAGGGATTACCGTACTTCAAGTTCCTACAAGCATGGGCATCTCCGTCTTGGACGCCTTCGGGTTCCCAATATCCGCGGCGGTCTTCTCTCAGACCGTGCGGATTTACACCACGGTGACGAGCGGGGTGGACGGGACAATCCCGACTGGGACTGTCACGTTCAAGGAAGGGGTGACCGTACTCGGCGTAGGGGCCGTATCCCCGGTCTCAGAGTCTACGAACACCGCCTCCGCGTACATTGACATAGCCAATTTTTCCGTCGGGACTCACAGCTCTCTGACCGCCGCATACGGTGGGAACGCGAGCTTCGCCGCCAGCGTCTCCGGGTCCACCTTCGTCGTTGTGTCGAAGGCCAGCGTCTTCATCAACGCGTACTCTGTCAACAGTCCGACAACCTTCGGTCAGACAGCGGTGTTCGATGCGACGGTTTCCGCCCAGCCCCCCGCGACATTGGCCCCGTTCCAGCTGTACGGAGTCGCCGGGTCCGTCACGTATGTTGTCCAGGGCTCAGGCGGGGGCCCGGTCGTCGTGAACTTCGACGGGACAGGCCACGCTGTGAGGTCTGTCGGAGGCCTGTCTCCGGGGGCGAAGGTGGTCGATGTCACGTTCAGCGCGACGGCTGAGTATAACTCTGGGTTCGTGTCATTCCCGCACGTCGTCACGAAGGCGAACACGACGACGAACATATTCCAGTTCACGCCCAACCCGGCAGCCTGGTATTACAACACGTCCATAGCGTGCACCGTGATCCCGGTCGCCCCTGGGTCCGGGACTGTGACCGGTACTGTGAGCTTCTCCGTCTATGACCAGGTCTACTGGGGGAACCTGTTCCTTGGGACGGGGACCATGATGGGCGGGACTGCCGGCATCTCGTTCAACTGGTTCATCCTCGCCAGCGACAACTACCTGTACACAGCCCTGTACAACGGGGACTCCAACTTCAACTCAAGCCAGGACCAGAAGACCTACTTCGGGTACGGGTACTTTTTCTAGGAGGGATGATGGACTTCTCAAAGATGACGTTCAACGGGTTCCGTCCAGAGCCGGACGACGAGATGAAGCACCCGGACTTCTCGGCAATCCGGAACCGCATGTCCGCCTGGGCCCCTCCTGGAAGCTCCGACCTCCGGAGCTTCTCCTCTCCGAGGCACAATCAGCTCCACTCCGGATCCTGCGTCGCGCAGTCCACGGTCAAGGCCCTGGAGATCAAGCGCATTCAGAAGTCGACCGCCGAGATGATCCCGAAGCTCGGCTTCGAGAAGGCCCTGGAGTACGGGCACTCGAAGCACGTGGACCTATCCAGGCTCGCGCTCTACTACCTTGCCCGTGAGCTCATGGACCCGCAGGAGACGAACAAGGACGAGGGCACTTACGTGTCGCTCGCCGCCGACGTCCTGCGCCGGTTCGGAGTCTGCCGTGAGTCTGCCGACCCGGCCAAGGATGACGACAGCGCCTTCTGGCCCTTCGACCTGACGAAGCTCTACGTGTCGCCCACCTGGCTGTCCATGCGGCAGGCGTACGTCCACAAGATCGACGCGTGGAGCAAAATCTACTCGACGGGAGCGTCCAGGGTCGACGACGTCATCCAGGCCCTCTCAGCCGGAAACCCGGTCGTCTACGGAACGCGCGTCGGGGACCCCTGGTTCAGCTATGACGGAACGCCGCTCAAGGCGCTCAACGGGGTGGACCGCGGCGGCCATGCCACGGTCCTTGTGGGGTGGGACCCGGTCGGCGGACACTTCTGGGGAGAGAACTCATGGGGTACGGGCTGGGGTCCGGACGACGGCTTCTACAAGCTCGACCCTGAGGTCGTTCAGAGTCCGTTCTCCAGCGACTTTGTCGTGATACAGGGCGGTTGGGAGGAGTTTCTACACCAATGAAGAACGCCGCATGGATTCTGCCCCTCTTCCTCCTCGGATGCCCACCTCCGACTCCAAGGCCCGTCCCCGTACAGCCGACGGACACTTCAAGCTGCGCCGCGGCTTGCAAGAAGCTCGAAGGTCTGAAGAGGGACAACGGCAAGGTCGGGTGTGAGGAGGCCGCGCCCCTGGAGGACGGGACCACGTGCGAGAAGTTCTGCACGGACACGCAGCAGAACGGACATGCGCTCCGCCCTAGCTGCATCCTGGAGAAGGTCCAGAAGTGCTCGGACATCCAGCCTCTCTGCTTCGAGAAGTGACGTGACGAGCGCCGCCTACTGCGGCCATGCGAACGAGTCCCCCCAGTATGGGAGCGTGGGCGACAAGCTGGTGTGCGCCTGCCCGGAGGACTGTTACTGTAAGCACGAGGGCGGATGCAGGGAACTCCGCGGCGCGCTTTTCAACGGAACCTCCGTGATCCGGGCAAACGAGCATCTTCTCTACTTCGACGGCCACCTTGTCGCCAGCTGCACGTCGAAGGAGGCGGTCGAGGCCGCCCGCCGGCTCTTACTTTCCTAGAGCTTCTTCGCCTCTTCGATGACCTCGTCCCATGAGGTTACTCGACGGAGTCCGTCTGCCTCAGAGGAACGGTTGTATGGCTGATCCCAGACGAGCGAGACGCCGTCCGGATGGTGTTTACCCCAGTTTCTTACGTTCTTCGGCC
>Ga0315288_10007290_pt1 | contig 14015 bp, 15 predicted proteins | sample YL17G11_20_MG_FD_203454 | JGI IMG/M metagenome (GOLD analysis project Ga0315288, IMG submission 203454) | Sediment microbial communities from Yellowstone Lake, YNP, Wyoming, USA - YL17G11_20 | ecosystem: Environmental > Aquatic > Freshwater > Lake > Sediment | place: USA: Wyoming | collected... | reverse complement strand
TCCCTCTCCTGAAGACGCAGTATGTTATTATTTTCTGGATTCCCGCTTACACGGGAATGACTGACTAAAACCATTCGCAAACCTAAAGGTTTGCCCTACATTATATTATTCTGTGTTCATCTGTGTTAATCTGTGGTTAAAATATCCTATTATTTATAAATTTCTTTTCGATGGCCAATTCTTAAAATTACAATATTGTCATTATCTATATCAAAAATAATACGGTAATCGCCAAACAGAGAAACTGAGGCACATAAATATCACCACAGAGACACGGGGTCACAGAGAAAAAATAGAGAATGGACTCTATGTTATATATTTTCTATATCTTTGTGCGACCTTCTTTATAATCTTTTCTTGCTTCTTTAACAGAACTTATGTACTCTTTACTGGAAAGTGCGACGATATCTTCAATCAAATCACCTACAGTGTCTTTAACTGTATCTGAAATTATTGTTCGTAATTCATCAATCGTTAAATCCTGTACTTTTCCGACACGGGTGCGTTCCTTTGTTAACATAAAATTCCTCCACAAAAGACGATTATATTTTTTATATTAAGTCTAAATTAATTATAGATACGTTAATGAAAATGTCAAGTTTATTGCATGGATAAAAATCATACCTGCAATCAGTGTTTATCAGTGTTGACCTGTGGTAAAAAAGAAGAGATTCTGAAATAAATTCAGAATGACAGAACCAGAGATTGCCACGACTGGCTGCGTCAGTCTCGCAACGACTTCGTCGGATTGCCAGGGTTACCTAATGGTAACAGCGCAATGATACAATGGGGTGATCTTTATCCTTGACGTTGTTTGTGGGTTGGGTCACGTTTGCAAATGACTCGCGTGACGCCCTTACGTTTGATAATTTTACAATGTATACAACGTTTCTTGATTGAAGGTTTAACTTTCATTTCATTTACTCCTTAACTAACCACTGAGGACACTGAAAACACAGAAAAAAGAGAAGAGATTTTTTTATTTCAGTGAATTCAGTGTTTTCTGTGGTAAAAATATTTTTCATTTGAATCTATAAGTTATTCTTCCCCGGTTTAAATCATAAGGGGAAAATTCTAAAGTTACCCGGTCACCCGGTAATATTCGGATATGATACATTCTCATTTTGCCAGAAATATGGGCAAGCACCTTATGCCCGTCATCCATTTCAACTCGAAACATCGCATTGGATAATGCTTCGGTAATTGTGCCTTCTAATTGAATTAAATCTTTTTTGCTCATGTTTAATTAGCCACGGATTTAATCGGATTATACATGTAAATACAAGAAAATGCAACTGCTTTTGTTAATTTTCTATATTTCTTATTGAGTTTATTATTTGTGTTCATCCCGCTTTTCCTTGAGATTTTATCGCAGATTCACCCCGCACCTTTTGACGCAAGGTGAAGCAGGTAATGACAAAAGTAAAATTCGTTATCACAGCACGCATATCAAATGGTGTGGGGGACACCGCCGAGAACGCGGAGAAGAAGACATTCATTTCTCTTTACCTCTGCGACCTCTGTGCACTCTGCGTTGAAAATCTTGTGTTAATCTGTGTCCTTTCTAATTTTGAATGGATTGGGGTTGACCCCATTAGATATCATAAGACTGTATCGTTTTTCAATCACAACACATAGAGGATCGTCTGTCACGGAGTAAAATCTAACGGGGTGGACTTGTTCATTCTTGTTATCTTAAGAAGGGCGGGGCTCATCGGTTATTTTTATCAGTATCTATTCCGCTAAAATGAATCTTTTTACCACGAATGCCACCAATAAGACGAATGACACGAATAAGATTTTTTCTTGTGTTAATCTTGTGTAATCGTGTGGTTAAAAGTTTGCTATTCGTGGTCACTCTTATTCTTTTTTTGTTAAGATTTCTGGTTCGTTTTCAGTTATTAGAATTGTATGTTCAAAATGGGCAGAGGGGAGACCGTCTTTAGTGACAACGGTCCAATTATTTTTCTGTGTTACAACTTCATAAGTCCCCATATTAACCATCGGTTCGATTGCTAAGGTCATACCGGTTTTTAATGTAATGCCCATATTCGGTGTTCCAAAATTAGGAATCATTGGTTCTTCGTGCAGTTCAATGCCAACACCATGACCAGAGAGTTCTCGCACTACGGAAAATCCGTTAGATTCGACAAAGTGCTGGATTGTTGAAGATATATCACCGAGATGATTTCCAGCTCGTGCTTGATTAATCCCTAAATATAATGCTTTTTCGGTTATCTCGACTAATTTTTTAAGATTGCCATTGATTGTCCTAATCGGAAATGTCTTAGCACCGTCGGCATAGAAACTGTCTTTATAAACTCCGACATCAATTTTAACAAGGTCACCAGGTTTAATCTTTCGTCCATTGGGAATACCATGTACGACTTCATCATTAACACTTATACAGACCGCACCGGGAAATCCGTGATAACCTTTAAATGCGGGTGTTGCATTTTGACGAATTATAAAATCCGCACAAATTTTTTCAATTTCGGAAAGACTTATTTCTGGGTTTAGATAATCTTTTATATAATCCAAAGTTTGAGCAACAATCCTGCCCGATGCTTTTATACCTTTGATTTCTTTGTCTGATTTGATATAGATGCTCATTTTAATAGTTAGAATGGACGCAGATTTTCGCAGAAAAAATACACCACGGAGTCACAAAGCCACAGAGAAAAAAACCGAGAAATGACTCTGTGTCCTCTGCGACTCAGTGTCTCTGTGGTAAAAAATTCTTGTGTTAATCTTGTGTAATCTTGTGGTTTCATATTTTATACTTTTTGATAAGTTTTAGAATTTCCTTTAGTACACCATCTTTACCCAGTATACCATCAATTTCATAAACCATTTGAGATTTTTTATAATAGGTTTTTAGTTCTTTGGTCTGATTCTCATATACTTCAATACGCTGTTTGATAACTGGTTCAGTGTCGTCCGAGCGTTGATATATTTTATCGCCGCAAATATCGCAGACCCCGCTTTTCCTTGGGGGTTTGAAATCTAAATTATAGATTGCGTTACAAGTTAAGCAGGTTCGTCGGGCAGTCAGTCGTTTGATGATTTCGGATGTCGATAATTCTACAAAGATGACAAGGCTAATTTTATCATTCCATTCTTCTAATATTTTATCCAAACCTAGTGCCTGGCCAATAGTTCTGGGGAAACCATCAAAAATAATACCTGGTTTCAGATTGTGAATTAAAAGATCTTTTGTCAGTTCTAGTGTTACAGCATCAGGAACGAGTTTACCATTGTTAATATACTTTTGTGCTTGTAACCCAATTGGTGTTTTTCGAGCAATATGGTCTCGAAAGATATTACCGGTTGAAAAATGAGCGTAGTCTAATTGAGCCGATAGAATTTCAGCCTGTGTACCTTTGCCACTTCCAGGTGGTCCAGATAAAACAATTTTCACAAATTCTATTCTAACCGAGATTTCATAAAAGTCAACCCCGCCCTTTCTAAAGATATTAACCAAATAGTTCTGAATAAATTGTGATTACACATCAAACATCAACGTTTTATTCTGCTTATTGATTGGGGTAATGTGTCAGTTTTATAAGGAAGGGCGAGGGTCAAGTTATGTGGTAATGAATTCTTACTGGACGCAGATTTACGCAGATAAATATAAATTGAAATCCTAAGAATCTATTTATATCAGCAAATCAATATTTTCATTCCACAGTTAAATAACACACCCTTGACTTTCATATAATAATTGATTAAACTAAAAAACTATGATACAAGGTGTAGAAATTAAGAAATTACGAGTTATCCCCGATGAGCGTGGTATGTTAATGGAAATTCTGCGCTCAGACGATAGTTTTTTTAAGAAATTCGGGCAGGTCTATCTTTCCGTTGTCTATCACGGTGTTGTTAAAGCCTGGCATTACCACAAGATTCAGACCGACCATTTTGCAGTGGTTAAAGGCATGGCAAAGGTTGTCTTGTATGACCAGCGGAAAACTTCAAAAACCTACAAGATGGTTAACGAATTTTTTGTGGGTGAACAGAATCCGATGCTGATTGTAATTCCGCCATTGGTTGTACATGGGATGAAAGGAATTAGTACGGAACCAGCATACGTTATAAACTGCCCAACGGAATTGTATAATTATGAAAAACCAGACGAATATCGAATTAAGCCATTTGACCTCAAAATTCCCTATGATTGGGAACTTAAACATGGTTAAAAAAAACAATGTATCCACGAGATTTCACAGATTAACACAAGAAAAGGAAAGAATCTTGTGAAAATCTTGTGGTCATCTTGTGGTTAAAATGATTATGAAGCGTGTTTTGGTTACAGGTGGTGCTGGTTTTATTGGGTCTAATTTTGTAAAGGAATTGCTCAAAGAAAAAAAATATCAAGTAATCGTATTAGATAAATTGACTTATGCCGGTAATCTTGATAATTTTCCTTCCGAGGTAATGAAAAATCCTCGATTCGAGTTTGTCAGGGGTGATATTGCGGTAAGAAAAGATGTTCAAAAGGTTTTTAAACGAGTTGATATTGTAATTAACTTTGCAGCGGAAACTCATATTGACCGTTCGATTGCAAATATTGACCCATTTGTCCATACCGATTTTATTGGAAGCTATGTGCTTTTAGAGGAATTTCGCAAGAAACCCAAAGACCGATTTATTCAAATCTCAACCAGTGAGGTTTATGGCAGTGCTCAAGAAGTACCAATGACCGAAGAACATCCAATTGCCCCACAAAGTCCTTATGCTGCAACCAAAGCTGCGGCAGACCGCCTTGCTTATTCTTATTATAAGACTTATCGCTTGCCAATTATTGTTGTCAGACCGTTTAATAATTATGGTCCAAATCAGTATCCAGAAAAACTGATACCATTTTTTATTGCCAATGCGATGGAGGATAAACCACTTTATGTTTATGGGTCAGGTAAAAATACCAGAGACTGGTTGTATGTTAGAGACTGTGTTCAGGCATTAAAGAAAATTTTAGAAATTGATATTGAAAATATTAAGGGCGAAGTGTTTAATCTTGGTTCAGGTAAAGAATATGATGTTTTAGAAATTGCTAAAATTATTTTAGATTATTTCGGTAAACCGAAATCGTTAATGAAATTGGTTACTGACCGTCCTGGTCATGTTGAGCGATTAATTTCAAGCACGAAAAAAGTAAAAAGGACATTGAAGTGGCAAGCACAAACCAATTTTTCTGAAGGCATTATTGAAACCATAAAATGGTATGAGAATAACCAATGGTGGTGGCAAAAAATCAGAAAGCGTAAAGAATATCAAAGGTTCTATAAAGAATGGTATGAAAAACGTAAATAGTATCTTCGTTACTATTCCCGAAGCCTTACGGTTAATCAAAAAAGGCAAGACGGTTATTGTTGTTGATGATAAAGACCGTGAAAATGAAGGGGATTTCATTTGTGCAGCTGAGTTTATCACACCTCAAAAAGTTAATTTTATGGTTCAGCACGGACGTGGTTTACTTTGCTTTGCCGGGACATCGGAACTTATGAACCGATTAGATTTACCACAAATGGTGACGGAAAATACTGCGAAAATGGGAACCCAATTTGCGATTCCGGTTGATGCGGCTAAAGGTACGACAACCGGAAGTTCCGCATACGACCGAGCTTTAACAATAAAGGTTTTAATCGACTCTAAAACAAAACCTTGTGATTTGGCTCGCCCTGGTCATATTTTCACACTCAGAGCAGTATCCGGAGGTGTTTTGCAACGAGCCGGACATACCGAAGCCGGGGTCGATTTAGCAAGACTTGCTGGTCTTTTCCCCGCGGGCGTTATTTGCGAAATTATGGATACTAATGGTAAAATGGCGAAAATGCCGGCACTAATTAAACTTGCTAAAAAGTTTAAGATGAAAATCGTCACAATTAGTGACCTTATCGAACATCGTCGCAGTACAGAAAAATTAGTAACCAGAGTAGTTGAAACAAAGCTACCGACACCTTACGGTGAATTTAAACTCTATGTTTATGAAGATAAAACCGAAGGATATCTCCATTTAGCATTAGTCAAAGGCGATGTCCGAGGTAAGGAAAATGTCTTGGTACGGGTTCACTCGCAATGCCTTACCGGCGATGTTTTCCATTCTCTGCGCTGTGATTGTGGAACACAACTAAAGACCGCGTTACAAAGAATTTGCCATGAAGAATGTGGTGTGCTGGTTTATATGAGGCAGGAGGGTAGAAGTATCGGACTTTTAGGAAAATTGCAATCATATGCCTTACAAGACAAAGGTATGGATACAGTCGATTCAGCAATTGCCTTGGGTTATAACCCTGACCTGAGAGATTATGGCATTGGCGCGCAAATTTTATGTGATTTAGGATTATCAAGCATTCGATTATTAACTAATAATCCCCAAAAAATTATTGGACTTAAAGGATTTGGTTTAGTAGTAACCGAACGGGTCCCGATAATTACAAAACCTAATAAAAGAAATATAAAATATTTAGTAACAAAACGGGACCGATTAGGACATTTGTTCGGAACAATCGAAATAAAAAATAAGCCACTGATAAACACGGATAAAACTAAATAAAGAAAAATGAAAGAGATTAACAGTAAACATTTTCCTTCCCTCAATAATATTTTGTATCATCAGTGTTCATCTGTGGCTAAAATTAACTAGATAATGGAGGTGAAAGATGGATAAGAAAGAATTCAAAGGATTTCTTGATGCGACCGGTAAAAAGTTTGCAATCGTAATCTCCCGATTTAATGAGTTTTTAAGTAAAGAATTATTAGGCGGTGCGCTGGATTGCTTAGAACGACATAACGCTTCGAAAGTCGATATCTATTGGACACCGGGTTGTTTTGAGATTCCCGGTATCGCACGACCATTAGCCGAGAGTAAAAACTATTCAGCAATCATCGCATTAGGCGTGATAATTCGTGGTGATACTCCCCATGCCGAGTATATAGCGGCGGAAGTTTCCAAAGGAATTGCCAAGATTAATTACGAAACAGTAATCCCGGCAGTTTTTGGCATTATAACCGCGGATACGATTGACCAAGCGATTGAACGTTCTGGAACCAAAGCCGGTAACAAAGGTTACAATGCAGCGCTTTCCGCAATCGAGATGGTAGATCTTACTTCAAAAATAAAGAGTTAATTAATACAAGTACCAAAAAATAATCAAAAAATGACGGAACGACGGCACGCTCGGGAAAGTGCCCTTGAAGTTTTATATCGACTTGATATAGGTAGTGAAAGTATCACTAAGACGACCAAGGAAATTTTACAACAACGTAAATTTTCACCTCAGGGCATGGAGTTTTTCCAACGATTAGTTGACGAAACTTTTAATAATCTACAAGAAATTGATAAAACTATCGAAATGACCTTGAAACACTGGTCATTTTCTCGTTTAGCGGGAGTTGACCGGGCGATTTTACGAGTTGCTTGTTGTGAGCTTTTATATCTTGCTGATATCCCACCCAAAGTTGTGATAAATGAAGCTTTAGAGATTGCTAAGAAATATAGCTCTGAGGAGTCCGCACGATTTGTGAATGGTGTTCTGGATGCGATTTATAAGGTAAAAGCGGATAAAGATTACCACGAAAGCACGAAATAAATATAATGAGACGCTGATACACGCAGACGACGCAAGTCGTTGCGAGCCGAAGGCGTGGCAATCTCCCATGGGATTCCTCGTTTCACTCGGAACGGCGTCTGCGAAAATCTGCGTCCATTCAAAGTTCAATGGCTAACATGCGTATTGGTATATTTTCCGATATTCACTCTAATTTAGAAGCATTAAAAGTTGCATTAACCTTTTTGTCAAAACAGAAAGTCGGGCAATATCTCTTTATCGGTGATTTGGTCGGTTATGGTGCTAATCCTAATGACTGTATCGACCTGGTGAAAAAATTGAAATGTTTTTCGGTTGCCGGAAATCATGATTATGGCGTGTTATCCAGAATCGATATTGAGAATTTCAATGATGCAGCAAAACAAGCCATCGAATGGACCAAGAAGGAATTAAACTCAACTTCAAAATCTTTTCTTGAAACATTTACAGTTCAGAATCACTACCGTAATTTTTTATTGGTTCATTCATCTCCACACCACCCGGATAAATGGGAATATATATTTTCCTTGGAACAAGCACAAAATGAGTTCAAATTCTTTAACGAACAAATTTGTATAATCGGGCATTCCCATTGTCCTTTTGTCGTAGAAAAAGACGAAACGAAAAATGAGTTTAAGAGAATCAATCAACCGAGATTTAAGATAAAAGAAAAATTCAAGTATTTAATCAATGTTGGTAGTGTTGGACAACCAAGAGATGGGGATACACGCGCTTGTGCTGCAATATTTGATACTACAACCAATTTTTTTGAGTTATATCGTTTAGAATATGATATTAAACTCGCTCAGAAAAAGATTATTGACGCAGGATTACCACCAGTCCTTGCTTATCGATTATCTGAGGGTAAATAAGAATTTCGTATCTTTAATTTAATTTTAACCACAAGATTAACACAAGATTTTCACAAGATTTTTTTCTTTTTCTGGTGTTAATCTCGTGAAATCTCGTGGTTTCCTTATTTTATCTTAAGATTACTGCCTTTTGGGTGATACAGCCATACGAAGTTTTAAGTTCAAAGAAATAAATTCCGTTCAATTTGTTACCAAATCGGTCCTTGCCATTCCAGATTATTGAAGAATTATCCGTGATTATATTTTTTACTAAAGTGCCGGTTGCATTGTAAATATTTAATTCTGCGTATTCGTGTTTCGGTATCGAAAGACTAATTCTGGTGCTCATTGAGAATGGATTAGGCGAGAGGTGTAGAGATGGCTTAAATAGACTATTTACAACATAAGGCTGTTCTTGTTCAATTCCTGGCAATGGTTCGTTAAAGTACTCTAAAATTCTGCGCATCACATCCCATTTCTGTATATAGCGACCTACTGCATGGTCAATTGCTTCAAAAGGTAATCCGAAATAAATAACTTTATAACTCCCTTCATAGCGAATTGCACCGTATACGGTTGTATCAGCATAATTTCGATAACGGAAACAACCGTATGCACCGCTGACCGGTCTAATACCATCAAGGGATGTTGCATTACTAGCACCACCTGATCCGCCGGTAACGATTGTATCTCCATTAACACCGCCAATTGGGTCTCCAGGTACGCCGACAGAATATAGAATACCGGTATGACTTATGACGTAAGAAGCATGGAGATAATTTGTATAGAAAGGAGTAGTTCCAATGTTTTGACCTATATTCTGACCGCAGATAAAAAGGTTTTTCCCTTGATTAAGATAACTGGTCAAATTGGTTTGGTCGGTAGAAGATAAAGTATTTAAGCTATCAAGTCCGGTAAACCAGACAACTACTGGATAATGAAGTAGAGTATCAAGCGGAGGAGAACCAGCGGTTGCTAGAGTCCATATTCGATATAATGTTCTTAAAGAATCGATCGATTCTTTATAACATCGTTCATAATCAGCACCAGCATCGTCATCGACTAAAAGAATTCTGGGAAGACCAACATTAATATAGATTGTATCAGTTGTGTGTAAAGATTGTGGTGTGGAAGCAATCGTAACTATGAAACGGGCTCGATGCGGAATCACATTTGCATTTGCTTTGAATACAAATGAATCGCCAGAACAGTTTCCAGAACCTCCCGCGACAATTATTGGATATGTCGCAGTGTTTTTGATGATTGTGACTTGAGGGTCAGAACAAGACAGGGTTGCGGATACATTGGTAGCGTTCTGATAACTTCCTTCATTAGACATTGTTGTGATTAATGCGATTGGCTCGTCCGGTTCCGGATAATTATTATTACCATCGTTTAGTCGTAACTCAGTTGTCCTCAAATTACACCGGATTGGTTGATAGATTGCTTTTGCAACATTGATTCTGCCATGACCTAAATTTCCCGCTATGTATTGCGGGTCAGGCATTGAATCGCACGACTGGAAAATTCTGGTTGTACATTGGGCATTAGTCATTGATGGGTATACCGATTTTAGCAGAGCCGCTTCACCGACGACACACGGACAGGAGAATGATGTTCCATCCCAGGAACCGTAAGCATTATTATAAGGGTCAGTTGTTAATATTCCAGATCCTGGCGCTGTAACATCAACCCAAGTAGCGTAATTTGATTGTTGGCCACCACCCCAGTCTGAACGGTGGTCAGATTGGTCAGATGCGGCAGTTGCAATCACATTAGGATAACAAGCAGGATATTTAGGAGCACCTCCAGAATATTCATTTCCGGCTGAAGCAACAAGTACGATTCCCGCCTGCCAGCAGTATTGAAGCCCATCATTATAAGCTTGAGAATAACCTGAACCACCAAATGACATGCTTATTACCCAAACCTGACGGGTTACCGCATAATAAAGTGCGTTAAGATAATTATAGATATAACCACCCGTACCACATCTTGCATCAACATATCGACATCCCCAACTAATTCCAGCAACACCACGACCATTGTTTGTCATTGCAACAGGTACACCAGCGCATTCGGTAGCGTGGTCGTCACCAGCCGGCGGGTATGGATTTGCATCATTATTGAGAAAATCATAACCAATGACATCGTCCACATAACCATTTTGGTCTTGGTCAATATTATCAAAATCACCGCCCTGTGCTGACGAAAATGGGTCAAACCGAAAGTTATGATTAATGTCTTCTGCAACATTGATTGAATATGAATAACTAAGGTCTTCGTGGAGAAAGTCAATACCACAGTCAATGACCATCACTTTGACTAAACTATCTCCCCGAGCAAAATCCCATGCTGAAGGGCATTGGATTTTGGATAGATGCCATTGCCCTGTATACAAAGGGTCATTAGGTACGACATCAGCCTTATAGATAAAAGATGGTTCGGCATATTGGAACACGCCGGTTTTTTCATAATCTTTTATCACGGATTTGACATCTTTATCGGGAGGGAAATAAAAATTATAGAATAAATCCATACCAAAATCTAATGCTAAGTCACTGGGATTGGGGTCGCGGATAATTTTTTCTATCTTATATACCTGCCAAATTGTATTTAATTGGTCGATGGCGGGTATATTAGAGATAGCGATTCCATCAACTTCTTCGATTTGTATTTTTCCACGATAAGTTGGCTGGAACTTTACAATTATCTGTCCGGGCAAAAATTCTTGACTTATACCCAGACTCACAGTTAATATTAATAATACTATAATAAATTTATAGGACATTCTACTCCTCCTGTTTTACGATTATATATAATTTGATTTCCATTTATTACAGTATTATTATCATTTAAATTTTGTAAAATGTCAAGAAAAATTTACTTAAAAATTATTGACATTTCAGTATTCTTTATTAATATTTTATAGAAAGGAGCATTAATGTATAAATTACTAACAACATTTATTGTAATATTTTTGGTTATTAATTGCGGCGGACCTAAAAAAGAAGTGCCCGCCAAAACAACTACCGCGACTACTGCAACTATTGAAGCGGTTATAAAAACTATCGAACCAATGACGGTTATTTCGATCGAGAAAAAAGGACCGTATAACGAAGTTGGAAAAACAATTGGTGAAATGATTACCTGGGTTATGGCGAAAACGATTAAACCAATGGGAAATCCGTTTGGTGTTTATTACGACGACCCGATGAAAGTTATTCCTGAATCCACTCGATATGAAATTTGTATGCCAGTCGCACCCGAAACAAAAGGTGATAAAACCATCAAGATAAAAAATCTACCAGCGATGGAAGTTGCTTCGACAATTTATATTGGTCCATATGGTAAAGTCGGACCAACTTATGAGAAACTCATGACATGGATTACAGAAAAAGGTTATACGATTTGTGGTCCGGTTCGAGAACATTACTTGAATAATCCCACTTCAGTTCCGGTTGAATCACTCAAGACCGAAATTCAAATTCCAATCAAAAAGGAGACTCAATAATAACTGAGCGGGGTAATCGAGATTTATCGCTTACTCCGCTTTTTCGTTATAGATAGTATTGAATAAAATCATAGATTTGTAAATTGTCCAAGATAATAATAGAAAGTATGAAATTTGAAGATTTAGACCAGGTGATGGTAATTGAGCAGGCATCTTTTAAAGACCCGTGGAAAAGAAGTTTTTTTGAGTATGATTTAAAGCAAAAAGGCGGTTATTGTTATGTAGCCAAAGAAAACAATCAAATTGTTGGATATATTGATGCCTGGCATATTATAGATGAAATGCACCTTGCTAATATTGCAGTTGCAACAAGTCATCGGCACAAAGGTATTGGTTGTCAACTTCTATCGAAAGTTATCAATATCGCACAGAAAAACAAATGTAAAAAGATTTTTTTAGAAGTGAGAATATCTAATACTATTGCCCAGAAGTTTTATGAGAAATTCGGATTTTGTCCGATTTATCAAAGAAAAAAATATTATCCAGATGGTGAAGAAGCGATTATTTATGTAAAAAGTATCTAAAAATTTAGAATGAATCGACCGATGTTATTTCTGACAAAGGTTTTCTTGGTTTCGCATCGGGGTTCTGTATTGGATAACCGATTGGAGTCAATGCAATCACTTTTACATCTTCGGGGATTCTTAGAATTCGCTTAACTTCTGCTTCATTATAAGCGCCAATCCAGCAGGTTCCTAAACCTTCATTAGTCGCCGCAAGAATCATATGGTCTAAAGCAATAGCAATATCAACCGGATAAGAGCTCCAATAACCACCCATATTACCCCAGGCGATTTTTTCCAAAGCAACCGCACAGATAACAATTGGCGCTTGGGCAATAAATTCCTGATTGCGACAAGCCGTTACTAATGCTTTTTTGATTTCTGGGTTCTTGATTACAATAAACTTCCAGGGCTGGATATTTTTAGCAGAAGGTGCAATACGCCCAGCTTCTAGAATTCTTTCTAATATATTATCACTAATTAAATCTGGTTTATAGGCACGAATGCTTTTTCTTGATTGTATTACTTGATAAAAATCCATTAGCTGATAGCGCCCGAAGTGATTTGAACACTCGGCCTGCGGATCCGGAATCCGCTGCTCTATCCAACTGAGCTACGGGCGCATTACGAGACTAATAGCTATGCGCCAGTAGTCTAACGTAACTTCTTCTTATGACGATCGGCTTTACGACGCTTCTTATATTTATGCCGCTTGATTTTCCTTAACTTACGTTTTCTTCCACAAGGCATATTTACTTTTTAGCGATTTTTGCTTTTAAATTTTTACCGGGTTTGAAAAGGACGACTAGTCGCGCTGGTATGTGAACCGGTACATTAGTTTTAGGGTTACGCCCGATTTTAGGTTTGCGTAGTTTTGTCTTGAAAACCCCAAAATCACGGAATTCAACCCGATTACCGCTAAGCATAGCGCCAGAAACTTCATCGATAAACATCTGAACAATTTTTAAGATGTCAGTTCGAGCAATGCGGGGTTTAAATTCCTTTGAAATTTTTTCGACAATGCTGTATTTAGTCAATGTCATATAATTCCTCCTATTGACATGTAGTGCAATTCTTTGTTGAGCAGGTTGTGCAGGAACCGATGCCGACTTTTTTTTCAGTTCCGGCTACTCCAAACAAAGAAATAAGTTTGTTAATTTTTATACTGCTGCATTTAGGACAGCAGGTGTTTTTTTCATCTTTTGGATTTAACACTAAATCCTCAAAGATATTATGACAAGTTCGACATTCGAATTCGTATAAAGGCATAATTAGTTAACTGCTATATTTTACAAATAATTATAGTAATTGTCAAGAATTATTTTTTATTCGTATCTTAAAGCATCAATCGGATTAAGTTGGGCGGCGCGATTCGCCGGGTAAATACCGAAGAATATTCCGACGGCTGCGGAAAATCCAATTCCTAAGATAATCGTCCAGACCGGTGCGCTCGCTTTTAATGGTGAAACCGCAGAAACGATTTTAGCAATGCTTAAACCCAGAGCAGTACCAATGATACCGCCGATAATCGAAAGGGCGATTGCTTCAAAGAGAAATT
>Ga0315288_10007287_pt1 | contig 14019 bp, 12 predicted proteins | sample YL17G11_20_MG_FD_203454 | JGI IMG/M metagenome (GOLD analysis project Ga0315288, IMG submission 203454) | Sediment microbial communities from Yellowstone Lake, YNP, Wyoming, USA - YL17G11_20 | ecosystem: Environmental > Aquatic > Freshwater > Lake > Sediment | place: USA: Wyoming | collected... | reverse complement strand
CCAAGCGCCTTTCTCACCTAACTGCCACCAAGTCCAAACCCAAGAGGACCTTTTCCCTATCCATTAAATCTCCGATAATCCTAGCCACTGGAGGAGGTAAAATCTTAATTAAAGTCGGTGTAGCCAGAATTTTATCATCCTCAGCTAATTTGGGATATTTCATCACATCAATCACCTTTAAGGAATAGGCACCTTTATAGGCTTCGCTCAGAATCTTTTTTATGTTTTTAAGCGCGGCCTGGCTGCGAGGAGTCGTTCCTGTCACATAAAGCTTTAACACATATTTTACCGGCATAATTAACCTCCTATTCTTCATATTTCTCACCCATCTTTATCCCACCTTTTTCAATTTCAAAACTAAAGATTTCCTTAGAGTGCTGGCTTCCGCGTAACTTCAGCACAGTCAAAAGCTTTTTTATCCTCTGACCCCTCTCCACAAAAAGAAGCATAATAATCCCATCTGTTACTGAGCTTAAGCGCATCTCATTGGTCACGAGGCTGCTTAATAACTGGCCGTGCGCTGCTCCAAAACTCGCTGAAGAGAGACAATTCATTATACAGGTAATACCTTTGGCCTTAAAATATCTGGACAGCTGAAGCAGAAACTGCCTGACCTGCTCCTCGCTCATCGTAGCAGAGAGTAAAGTAGAAATCGAATCTACCAGCACCCTCTTGGCATTGATGCTTTCTACGGCAGAGATTATCTGGTATAATAATCTATCATTGGAGATATCAATCAAGTTTGTGGTAACAAAGCTAACCTTTCCTTCCTTCTCATAGCGGTTGAAATCCCAGCTATGCGATAAAGCCGTCTTTTTTACCTGTTCTACAGGCTCCTCTAAAGCCACAAAAACTGCATTCTCACCCTCACTCATGCCTTGCTTTAAGAAGTGCATGCCAAACATCGTCTTTCCGGTTCCGGTATTTCCAGAAACCAATACCAGATGGCCTTGTGGTATGCCACCACTTAAAATATCATCCAAGCTTTTAATACCAAAACTCTTGCGCACCTGAAAATCTGTCTTGGCAACTATGTTTTCAACGGGGATTTTCGGATAGACAAGCAGGCCTTGGTCAGTGATCTCAAACTCTATGATGCCGCTACGAAAACCTGTGCCTCTAAACTTTACCGCAAACATCCGGCGCAAGAATTGCTGTTGGCCTTTGACTAATTCTATTTCAATCACGCCATCAGCCACAAATTCCTCTACTCCGTAGCGGCTCAGGCTTTTGTCCGAGCCTAATTTTTCTGCGGTCATGAGCACAGTAACTCCTGAATCCTTTAACTCGGCAGTAATCTGATAGAGCGCTTGCCTGACCGCATCTTTATTCTGGAATCTTGAGAAAAGGTTATCTAAGCCATCTATTACCAGCCGTTTTGCCTTTACTTTTTTCAGGGCATACTTTACCCTTTCAATCAGCGGGCTTAAATCATAGTTTTGACCACTCTCAAAAGTCATCTCTCTTAATGCGCCCGCATCTACAAAGGCAAGCTTTTTCTGAGCAATGAGTGAAGCGTAATTCCAGCCAAAACCCTTAACATTCTTAATGATATCCCTCTTGCTTTCCTCAAAGGCAACATAGACGCCGTTTTCTTTAAATTGAGTTATCCCCTGATAGAGGAACTCATTCAGGATAACCGTCTTTCCGGTTCCGGTTCCACCAGTAATCAAGGTTGATCTGCCTTTGGGCACTCCACCCATAAGGACCTCGTCAAGACCCCCGATGCCAGTAAAAACTTTTTCCACTGCGCCTTTTTTTCTTTTGCTTTTCATTTTCTTCTCCTTGTTTACTGCCTTGGCTTTAGTTCCTCTAAATCCAGACTAATAAGCAGCCTTTCCTTATTCGATAAATCACCCACAATCCTTTTCTCGGGCTTTGGACGGGCCTTGATTAAGGTGGGCGTAGCAATAATATTATGCTTCCCTGCTTCTTTGCGCTTGAATTCCGAATTATTCGGCTCCGCCACCCGGATTCGTGATAGTTCTCCATTTTCTTCCGCCGGTTTGTCTTTGGTCTTTTCCGTGCTATTCATTTCTTTTCCTCCAACCTCGTCCCTCAAAATCACAAGAGGAATTCATCTCGGTTTATTTTATATTTTCTGATTTCAAATTTTTCTTTATAGTTAGGTTTCCGAATTTTGAATCTATCCTGCCTTTGTTTCTTCTGCTCTCTTGCGCCCGGTAATGTCCCGGATGTTGCACTGGATCACCTTCTGGTGGCCCACTAAATAGACGTTGCTGACGAACTCCACCTCGATCCGCCGCCCATCGGCGCATTCCAGCGGCATATCCTCGTAGCGGATGTATCCCTGCCGCTGCAATTCCATGAATCTGTCTTTATTGGGGGCGATATCCTTGAAAAACCCTATTTCCCAGATTGCCTTTCCCGTTAACTGTTCATGCGAGAAACCCAACATCTCGATCAAGAACGGATTCACATCTACGATCATCCCGGTCTCGGCATCGAGGATCAAAATTCCGTCTTTCGCCGTCTCAAAAAGCCGACGATACCGGACCTCCGAAACGCTCAGCGCCTCCTCCGCCCGCTTGCGGTCGGTGATGTCCCGGATGTTGCACTGGATCACCTTCTGATGGTCCACTGTATAGACGTTGCTGACGAACTCCACCTCGATCCGCCGTCCATCGGCGCATTCCAGCGGCAAATCCTCGTAGCGGACGTATCCCTGCCGCTGCAATTCCATGAAGTTGTCTTTGTTGGAGGCGACATCCTTGAAAAACCCTATTTCCCAGATTGCCTTTCCCATGAGCTGTTCGTGCGAGAAACCCAAAATCTCGATCAAGAACGGATTCACATCTACGATCATCCCGGTCTCGGCATCGAGGATCAAAATTCCGTCTTTCGCCGACTCAAATAGCCGACGATACCGGACCTCCGAAACGCTCAGCGCTTCCTCCGTCTCTTTTCTATGTAGTGCTTCGGCAAATGCCAGGCTTAGCGCTTCAACGATCTTTTGGTCAGCCAAATCGTAGCCCGATTCTTTGTTACCCAAACCGATCATGCCAAAAGTCTTGCCTTTAGATTTCAACGGAACACCCAAGAAACTGGTGATGGGGGGGTGCCCGGGGGGAGGCTCTATCCACTCCGGATGAGAAGCAGGATCGTTGAATATCATGGACCGTCCGTCTTTAATCACCCTTCCGCGAATGCCCCGGACCTCCAGGTCTTTAAGCAGCAACAACGCGTCCGTTTTTGGCACTCTGCAGGCATCCCAGCCGGTATCGCTGATGGCGATAGTGTCAAAACGGCCAGCTTGGTTGACCTTGCTGATGAAGCCGAACTTGCTGCCGGTCAGTTTCTCCGCGGCCTGAAGGCAAACGCGGGATACGTCAGCGGCGGTATCACACATCAGGGTCTCTTGAAGCAGGTAATTGACGGCGTTCAGCTTAGCCGTCTCCAGCCGAAAATTTTCCTCTGCTTTCTTGCGGTCGGTGATGTCCTCGATGGCCAGCAGAATCGTCTTTGTTTTGTTTCCCTCTCTGTAGATCCGTCGGGCGTTCAGTAGCATTGTCCGTCGCCCGATGGTGGGGAAGTCGTGTTCCACTTCGAAGTCGTTGAAAGTTGTATTCTTGGGTAAAATCTTCTCCAAAAACTCCCGCAGCTTGGGGATATCCCACTGGCGGTCGCCGATATCGTAGAGCAATCGATTCTCCGTCTTCTCCGGCGTGATCTTGAAGGTCTGATAGAAAGACCTATTCGCCGTTATCACCCGAAGGTCTGAATCCAGCACCAGCAAAGGCTCCCGCACAGTAGCCACAATACTCTCAGCGAAATGCTGAGCGTCCTGAATGTCTTGCTCCGCTCGCTTGCGCTCCGATTCTGAGTCCTCCAGCACCGCCACCCCAACAGAGGAATCCTTGGTGAAGTCGCCTTTATTTGTTTTTTTGGCTTTCATTATTTTTTCCCTCCAGACAGTAACTTTAAACTCATCCTAACATGCCCTCAAGAGAGATAATAGGTCTGTGCCTTCTTATGAGCAAACTAAAGCCCGCCCCTGGATGAACCTGTGGATGAATCGTTTCTAGGCCACTGTTTGCCGCTTTGTGCGCATATTCCTGTGGGGATCTCGCCCAGTCTGTAGAGTCAAAATTTTAACGCTTTTGGTATTTAATATAATGTGGGAACGATAAAGAAATACTTGTGGGGACGTGATGAAGGTCAGCACCATATGTGAAATGATGGAGAACGAAACACCGTCTCCATGTTTCGAAACGGCATTCCCATTCTGACCTTCTGGTATAATGTTTTTTTCGGTAAGAATCGAGATATCTTTAATTGAAACTCAATTCTGTGCAGAAAAGAGTGAGACCTCCAAATGTCGAGGGAAAAGATTAGTTAAGGATTTTATATTGCTGCGAAGAATGCCACCCTGCTTTCTGTTGGTGTTCTTCACCAACCGGATAACTTTGCTGTTGGTCAATAAGACCACCAGCAAGCAAGTTAAAGCAAATAAGTTGATGTTTTCGCCTTAGGACACGTTTTGTCCTTTGCTTTTCCTCTTCCTATCACTTCAAATGAGGGAGTCGACAGACAGAGCTTATTCTCTTGGAATCTCCATGCAGACGGTGGAAAATGTTGATGTTTTCTGCTCCGATAATTCCTATTATGAAACATCATGTAATTATGAATCAAGTTTTAAGCCAAGCATCTATCTCAAAAACATATTAAGCTCCATGAACTTTTCGTGCACTAAAGTTAGCGCTTCATCTATCTTCTGATTGGTTCCCTTCTGACAGATCGCAGACAATTGGTAAACCGCATTTTTAAGTGCAGTTTTTTTCTTATCATATTCTTCCTTCTTTTGCTGACAGCCATAAGGGAGCGGAACCTTCATTAGAGTATCCACGTCCGTCTTAAGCACGGGGACTGTCTGCTTAATAGCATCGTAGTTCTTATTGGGCAAAGCATCGTGCCAGAGAAAATAGAGGGTTTCATGGAAGCTGTCCAGCTCCTTTATCTCTACGGCGAAGACTTTATCCAATTCTTCATAGGCTTTGTGCATCTGTTCCAAAGCCAGGCCTAAGATGGAGTCTACCGTATCTGCTGCCGCCTGACCGAACTGGCTTACATAGAAAGATAAATTCTGCTTCTTTGACATTAACGAATCCAGTTTCTCTTTCTCCAGATTGGTGGGAAGCGGAGCCCGGAACAAAACGAATAGCTTGTTTGAGAATAGAGGTGCTTTTTCCCGGATCATCTTGAAATCTTTATTGGGATAAGCTTCATGCCACAAAGGTGCCAGAATCGAGTGGAAATCATCCATAGCTTTAATAAATTGATCCGTGGTATCTTTAACTGAAACGTCAATCTCTTCCCTCTCAGTTTTGACCGAGGTTTCAGTTTTTGCTACGCTATCTTTAGGCGCAGTTTTCTGATCTGTCTTTGCCGAACAGAAGTTTATACCCAGAAAAAGAAAGACGAATATCAGGGAAAGCTTTATGTTGTGATGGGTCTGCATTTTTTTCCTCCTTTGAAGTGTTTTGGATATTTACGTTAATTTACAATCTCTATATTTGGTTAATTTATTCTCATCTGCCATTTTTAATAAACTCTCTTTATCTCTTCATGGGAGAAGGCATTTTCCTCTCCCCTCTGGGGATAGGATTAAGGAGAGGGTATTTTACTCTTCTTTCTTCTTTCTTCTTTCTTCTTTCTTTTTTATCTCTTCTCTTCCCCCTCATCCTTTATCCTTCTCCCCCGTGGGGAGAAGGAATTATTTCCTTCCACTCTGAGGAAAGGGAACCATTTCCTCTCCCCTCTGGGGAGAGGATTAAGGTGAGGGGATTGTCTTTTTTCTTTTTTCCTTTATCATTATTATTTGTTTTCCCCCTCACCCCAACCCTCTCCCCAAGGGGGAGAGGGACTTTTTCTCTGTCGCTTTTAGTGCCCAAGCTAAGAGGGGAATCATGATCTCATGATGTCCGGTGAAAGAAAAGCCCTGTCCGCTTTTTTGAGTAGGACGCAAAACCACATTCACATTGGGCCGGTAATGCTGAATCATGTCAAAATTGGCTGTGGTGAAATTCTCTATCTTTCCTTTTACGTTTCGAGCGACGGAAAGAGCTTTTAAGAAAACTTCGGGCAAAATCACCGCAGATCCGAAATGCAAAACCACTCCCCCGTTATTCAATCGGCTGACTTCATCCGCTAAGATTCGGAAATCCATATAAGTCGCCTTCCCGGTGGAGGAAGGATCAAAATTGGGATGTGGATGAACGATGTCCGTCCCGAAAGCCACGTGCACACAGGTAGGGATATTCAGTCGATAAGCATTAGCCAGAAGGCTATGTTTTCTGAATTTGGCTTTAAGCTCAATAATCTTTGCGCCAATTGCCTCCCCTAAACCCAGATCCTTCTGGCAGGCAAAAGACGAAATTTTATTGAAAATCTCTCCGGTCTCTTTAGCCATGCCGAATGAGCCGTCCTCGATTCCCTTTTCCACCTGCTCTGAGGTCTTTCCCCATAAGGCTATCTCGACGTCGTGAATTGCTCCCGCTCCGTTGGTGGACAATAAAGTTACAAAACCCTCTTCCATCAGATCAATCAAAATGGGTGACAGCCCGCATTTTATGAGGTGAGCGCCCAACATGAGGATGATGGGTTTCTTTTTGAGTTTGGCTTTCAGTATCGCATCTATGAGTGATCTTAAGTCCTCCGCTTTTAAATATCTGGGCAAGCTATCCAGAAAGCCATAAATATCCGAATCTGGCTGGCTCGGCTTTCCGAAGCTTCCGATCTGAGTCTTGCTTTTCCGGCTGTGGATCGAATACGTTTTGACCTTAGTCAGATTTATCCTGGGGTATTTTGACATTTCTTGAGTGTGTTGTTTAAGTCTGTTATTGTGTAGGCACTCATACGAGTCGTTTATCGGTTTGGGTTACGACCACGCATCGGTTTCAGATGTTGGAATTTGGTTCCTCAAGATCGGCTTCGTCTTTGGTCTTAAACACGATAAACCACAACGATTTCACGTTAAACGATACGTAACCAACTTGTAGTGAGCGAAGCGAATCTAAACCGAAACCTTTATTAACTTAACCTATTTAGAATGGTTAACCAACAGACTTTAGTATTTCCCTACCTCTCCCAGCTTGTAACTGACCAGCTCAGTGGAGATGTAGCCTATGATCACCTTACTTTTCATCAACACCGGCATCTTCACCGCATCGTCGGTCAGCCATACGGTTAAGCTCCCTTTCTGCTCAAATAATCCCGGAGTCCGCAAGATGGGCTCCACCACCACGCAATCGAATTCTCCCGCCTCCACCTTCACTTTCTCTTTACGCAGAACCTTAACTTCGATAGGATAAGTTTTTTTATCGGTGTGATTGTCCACGAAAATAGAGTTTCCCACCTTTAATTCCTGAGTCCTCACGAAATAAAAAGCGGAAAGAACGTCTTGAACGTATTCCGGCACTTGGAACGTATCTTTTCCGCTGTGATATATCGCTAAGTTATTCTGCTGATCAAAAATCATGGAAGCGTCAGCTTTGAACTTACCCTCTCTTAGATGTTTATCGTATCGGAGGGAATAAAGCCCATACACGTCCATGAACGATTCCACTTTATCGTCCACCTTGAAGAAGACGGAGAAGAATTTGTTGGATTGAGCGGTGGAGATGATGTGATAGCATTTACTGCCATCCTGTTTCACAATTTCAGGTATCTCCATCACTGCGGTTCCGGCTTTGATAACCCCGTAACCCACCGAGAATACAAATTTTTCTCCCGCTCCAAAAGTCCGGTTTTGAGCCACCCTTTTGAATTTACTATCTTCTGGTGAGCGCAGTTTTATCTCCATCTGGGGTGGCTCCAAAGGAATCTCTTTCTCCAGGTGGAAAGTGGTATCGTTGGAGGTCTGCTTTGATTCAGAGGAATATTTTTGGTCTGATCCCAACTGCAAAGCATTTTGACCTTCCGTGCTCAGCCCCATTTTAGCCAAGAATACTATCATTGGTAGTATGGTGAACATAAACAGTATATGCATCCATGATGTGAGATTTATGTTTTTTCCCATCATCCAATAACTTAAATTAAATTTATTCCTAAGCTACGTTAAGTATGAATAGCTTGATGCTTAACTCTGAGATTTATCTTTTGGTCATTAAGTTTAAAATCTCCGGGAATATCCTTTTTATCTCTTTCTTGATCTCCAGAAAACTACAATCGTAATCTTCCAGGCTGCACCCGATCGGGTCTTTGATAAACAAAACGCCTGGATCTTGATCTTCGTTTGACCGAGGAGGTAGCTGGGGGAAGACCTTTAAGAGATAAGTTTTATCCTGAGCTTTTGGGTCAGCTCGTTTGATGTATTCTATGTGTTCCTGCGACATAACCAGAAGCAGGTCAGTTTCTTCCACCAGCTTTTGGCTCAACTGCCGGGAGCGATGACTGGAAAGATCCACGTTTCTGAGCCGAGCGGCTTGGATGGCAAAAGGCGAAGCCGGTACATTTTCTAAGCTGTAAATTCCAGCCGAGCTTACCTGCACAGTCTCAATTCCATTATCCTTCAGCATCTTTTTGAGAATACCCTCTGCCATAGGACTACGGCAGGTATTGCCGGTGCAAACAAAAAGGATTCTGAACTGGTCTTTATTATTTTCTCTCATCAGATTTAATGCAAAATCCTAGCAATATTTTTGAAAAAGAAGAAGTTGGAGTGTTCACCTTAAGGTCATCTACTATTTAACCTGACAAATTTAATAAGAACGACATGTTGTTTTTAGAAAGGTGTCTATTGTAGCGTCCGAGCTTGTCTCGGACGAAACAGCGTCGCACACGGAGTTGCGACGCTACAATAATTAGTTGATGACCATTAGGTGAACCATAGTGTCTTTGTTTGTAATTATTTGCGAGTCAAACTTAAGTCTGACACTCCAATAATACCACTTCCTTTTAACTTCTACGTATGATTCTGTACCCCTGACTAATCCTTCAAAAATGCGGATTGCATCCTCACTTCCAAAAGGTGCGGCTATCGATTCATTGTTTTATATGGTCTTCAATCAAAAGCTTGGTTATGTATGAGACGTGCTCAAACGAAGATTTTCCAAACACTCCATGAGTTTTTTGCACAATCTGGTTGATCGAATGTAATGCTGGATGTCAGAGGGGGAGAAAAAACCCTCGTTGGTGATCACCTGGTGACAGAAAAGGAGAGGAATCTCCTCGAAATAAGGATTTTCTGCTTTTACACTGAGAAGCTCCTGATCCAAAATCTCCTGAGGATCTCCGCTGGCAAAAGATGAGGGTCGCCAGGTGGAGGAGATGAATTTGCTCCTTTCGCAAGCCACATAAAGTGGTATCCGGTATTCCCTGGAGAGCAGACCAAGATAGAGAGTTCCGATCTTGTTGACGAAGCTGTTCTCGGAAATTGAGTCCGCCCCCACTAAGAAAATATCTGCCTTTTTGGCGAAGTTTCCCATAGCCGCATCCGTTATCAAAGTAACCGGAATTTTGGCAATCCCCAAGAATTTTGCCAATAGCTGTCCCTCCAGCATGGGACGGGATTCACTTACGATCACCTCGAATGATTTTCCCGTTTCTTTAGCCTTCTTAAGGATTGCCAGAATCGATCCGGATGCACTGAGGGTCATAATTTTTAAACCATCCTCCACCAGCTTTTCGCCATGTTGAGCGATAAGTTGAATGGAGTTTAAGGAATTATAACTGAATTCCTCTGCTTGTTCCTTAGTGAATTCCAACAGTTCATCCAGAGTCAAAGTAGGCAAAAGCTCTTCCACTGAATATAATATGGAGTTGACCAGATTGAAGACGGAAGCCATGTGAGGTTGGGCGGATATAAGCTCAACCCCCAATTGGAGAAGACCCTGGAAATATTCCTCCTTGGATTGGGCCTGGTGTTGTGATGGAAAAAGAACAAAAGTCGATGCCGCTCTCCGGGAAAGCTCAGATGCCCCGGAAACGTGATCTTGTCTTATTTCGTCCAGCGTTTGGATGTAAGATTGAATCATAGTTTCGAGTTTTGAGTATCGAGTTTTGAGGATTGGGTTTCGAGAGTTTTCCCTCTCCACTCAAAACTCCCAACTCTCTACTGGCTCGTTACCCGAACAGTATTCTTGAAATGCAGTTTAACGAATCGATTCAAAGCCTCTTTTCCCTTCTGCTCCACAATCTTTCGAGCGGATAAATCTACTTTGTCGGAGGCGCCTCTGGGAAGCTCAAATCCACATTCGCAGGAGAGTTTTTCCATTCGTCTCAAGAACTCCGCCCGGGCAAGAATCGAAGCAGCAGCTACGCCTACGTCAGATTCTGCGCCCGGCGTCTGTTTTAGCTCTATTTTCTTACCCAGCTCCATCAGGGCGTTTTTTATATACTTTTCAGATCCAAACTGGTCGGAGATTGCTCTCTTGCAGTCAATTCTCAAAAGAATGTTTTCTATCACCCGGGCATGTCCCCAGGCTAGAAGGGTGTTTAAGTTTTTCATTTTTTCATAAAGGAGATTGTATTTCTCCGGACCGATCACCACCACGGAGTAGACACATAATGAGCGAATCTTGAAATCCAGCTCCTTGATCACATTATCCGAGATTTTCTTGCTGTCTCTCACGTTCAAATTTAAAAGCAGATCCTTGGTTTTGGAGTTGACATGCACTCCTCCTATCACCAAAGGACCAAAGTAATCTCCCTTTCCGGATTCATCCGTTCCGATCCAGCCGGAATCGCCTTTGCTTATTACAGGAGGATGCAATGGCTTAACCACAGAAGCTCCTGGTTTATTTTTCGATTTCTCCTGCATATTGATCAAAGCCTAGAAAACCGACTAACATGTCAATTAAATCAACCGATCACGTCCGTCAAGAGCCAGACACCAGATTGCAGACCACGAACTAAAGTCTTTTATCTGCCTACTGACGTCTGAAGTCTGCCTACTACTTTAAGAACTCCTCTCTAAATACTCACCGGTTCGGGTATCTATCTTCACATATTCCCCTTCTCTCACAAAGAGGGGAACTTTCACCACTAGTCCGGTTTCCAAAGTGGCGTTCTTGGTCAGGTTGGTTACCGAATCTCCTCTTACCCCTGGCTCGGTGGTAACGATTTTCAAAACCACGGATGCGGGAAGATCTAAGTTCACTGGCTGACCTTCAAAGAACGTCACCTTATACTCTGAATTTTCCTTCAAATACCATTTGTAATCACCTATTTGTTCTTCTCTTAAGCTTATCTGTTCATAGGTCTTCGTATCCATGAAATGAAATTCTTCTCCGGAGGTGTAGAGAAACTGCATGTTCTTCTCCTCAAAATCCGGCTCCTCAAAGGTTTCGCCGGCGGAAAAGGTTCTCTCCAAGACCGCACCGGTCTTTATGTTTTTCAGTTTGGTTCTCACAAAGGCTCTTCTTTGAGCAGTGCGGGCGTGCTGGAAATCGACTATGTAGTATACCTCCCCCTCCAGCTTGACCCTCAACCCTTTGCGAAAATCAGTGGTAGAAAGCATGAAAAAACCTCCGGAATGGTTATAAAATTTTTATCGTGTCAAAATTCCTCATCGTCCTTCCTCAGGCAATCTATTAATATAATAGAAAAAAACTGTTACGCAACATCAACTTTGCTCTCGACACAAAAATTACTTCCTTCACATACATATAATACAAAACCTGGAGTGTCAAGCCCCGTCTAAGTCGGGATCTACGACTTCAGCTTGACCAATGGTCTGCCTTTAGGCAGACACTCCATACATACCAATTCCCAAACCGTTTCCCCGCTCGATAAATCGAGCGACTACAAAGTCGAAAGCCCCACCTCGGGTGGGGCTTTCTGACCTCCTGAAATAACATAAACTATCTTGCAGATAACTTTTATTTCAAAAACGAAGTGACCTCTACGGTGCCCAGTGACTCCAAGGAAGTCTTCACTTGTTCCGCCTTGCTCACCACCACCAGTTTTAGATTATCCGGGTCTAAATATTTCTGCGCCACTCTCAAGACGTCCTCCTTGGTTACTGCATTTATTCTCTGGACGTATTTCTGGATATAGTCCGCACCTAAATCATAAATCTCCACGTTCAGTATCTGAGTGGCTATTTGCTCCGGAGTCTCGAATTGGAGGGGAAAATACCCGCTGTAAAATGATTTGGTCTCCGCAAGCTCCTTATCCGTCACCCCTTGAGATTGCATTTTCTTTATTTCATCAATTATCGCCCGGATAGCAGCCGCAGTAGAGTCGTTCTGGGTATAGGTGCTGACCTCGAATGCCCCTTTGAGCTTATAGGAATCAAAGTTACAGTTAATATCGTAGGTCAGCCCTCTTTTGGCTCTCACCTCACCCATCATCCGGGAAGCGAATCCTCCCCCTCCCAGAATATAATTCATCACCCTCACCGGAAAATAGTCCGGGCTTTTTCGATCGATGCCGAAATGCCCTACTTTTATGTAAGTTTGGGTTAGGTCGGGCTTGTCTACCAGAAGGATTTGATGTCCGGTTATTGACGGAAGCTCCACCAAGGAGGGTGGCGTAATTTCTGCTCTGCTCCATGGGGAGAATTTGGCTTTAATCTTCTTGATCACTTCAGAGTTTTTAACATCCCCTACCACAGCCAAGACCGCATTGTTAGGTACATAGTATTTCCGGTGAAAGCCAACGATGTCGTCTCGGGTTATGGTGGTGATGCTCTCCTCGGTCCCCTCTCTGGGTTGACCGTAAGGATGATCACCAAAGACGTATTTTCTAAATTTCTCCTCCGCTACACTCCCCGGGTCGTCCTTCTGTTGTCTTATCCCCGCCATGGTCTGTTTTCTCAACCTCTCAATTTCATCCTCCTTGAAGGTGGGATTGAGAATTATGTCGGAAAGCAAAGCCAGTCCGGTATCAAAATGCTTATTCAGCACCCTACAGGAGGCAAAGGTAGCATCCCGATCCGATCCCGCATCTAAGCTTCCACCCACAAAATCTATCGCCTCGGCAATTTGAGTTGCGCTTTTGGTAGTGGTTCCTTTACGTAATAATCCCGCAGTTAGATTAGCTAATCCTGCCTTTCCAGCCGGATCATAGGCCGAGCCTGATTTTAAAACCAGACGGAAAGCCACCACCGGAAGCTCGTGCTGCTCGATCACTATCACCTTCAAACCATTATCTAAGGTGATCTGGCTGATCGGGGGGAGTTTTATCTCCTGGGCGGTGGTGGTGAAACCACCTGAGACCAAGATAAAAAGAAAACAAAGGATAAAGAGATAGATCACTTTGGGTTTATAATTCGTTATCTCCATTTTTTCAACTCCTTTCTCAACTATACCGTTTTTGGGTTTCAGTTGGACGAAGCCAACCTCATTATTGCGAGGGTGCTTTTTCTTTGGGCATTTCAGGCACCAGCACCACCAAATTCCGGTTATTGGTATCAAAATATTTCTTTGCCACTCGCATCACGTCTTCGGCGGTAACCGCCTGATATTTGTTGGCCTCCCCAAAAAGCTTAGCGTAGTCGCCCAATATGTTTTGGTAGTAACCCATCTGTTCCCCTTTGTCGCTGACCGATTGCAGACCAAAGACAAACTCAGACTCCAGCTGATTTTTTGCTTTCTGTAACTCCTTGGGATCAACCGGCTCGTTTTTAACCTTATCAATCTGCTCGAACAAAGTCTTTTCCCCCTCCTCTGCCGTGCGTCCGGGCTGCATGATGGCAAAGGTGAAGAAAAGTCCGGGATCCTGCAAGGTGAAACAATCTCCCGACACGGCCAAAGCAGACTGATCTTGATAGATCATCTTTTGATAAAGCCGGGAGCTTTGTCCGTTAAAAAGGATTTGAGCCGCCACCCGGAGAGGATAGATGTCGGCATGGCCATACTCCGGGATATGATAACTTACCATGAAAGCGGGCATTTGCCCGATCTTGTGCACATAGGCGATCCTTTCCCCTCTCTGTTCCGGCTCCACCGTTCCGACTTTAGGAGGAGGCGGCTGAGAAGGGACGTCATCGTAGTATTTATGCATCAGCTTCATTACGTCTTTGGGATTGACGTCCCCCACTATCACCGCGGTAGC
>Ga0315288_10007282_pt1 | contig 14024 bp, 9 predicted proteins | sample YL17G11_20_MG_FD_203454 | JGI IMG/M metagenome (GOLD analysis project Ga0315288, IMG submission 203454) | Sediment microbial communities from Yellowstone Lake, YNP, Wyoming, USA - YL17G11_20 | ecosystem: Environmental > Aquatic > Freshwater > Lake > Sediment | place: USA: Wyoming | collected... | reverse complement strand
CGCAGCTTGCCTTCGACCCGTCTCATTCAACGCGATCTCGGTGTGCCCTATGATACGGCTCTGCCGATTCCATTCCGTTTCCCCATGCCGCACTAAAATCAATCTCATAAGGAACCTCTAAAAAAGAGGTGCAAGAACCCTTCTTGACGAGAGCCTTTCACTCCGACAGGAATAAAAGTGCCACCAAAAATCACTCCCCCTTCACTCCATCTCTCTCCCCAGAATGGCGAGAGGGAAAGAGGTGTCCTTCCGCGGAAGGACTAAGGGGGATTCGGGATACAGGGAATAGATAATATCGAACCAGAGATTTCATAAATATCACTCACCCACCAGGAAAAGCCTGGTACGGCATATAGACTTAGGCTGCCCATCAAAACCCAGCGCCAGGGCAACCTGTTCCGCCCTGCCTGAAGCAGAACCGTCGGCGCGCAAGCACATGCCAAGGACACATATCGTTCCGTGCGCCTCGACAAACCAAACTCGTTCCACCAGTTTACGTATGTCATAACTGCGCATTTCTTCATCGCGCTTATGCTGCCACGGCAACTCCGCCAGCGCCAGAAACGAATCGATAGCAGCCTTGATTTCATCGACAGGTTTATCTGTTTCTATCTCGACACGATACTCGGCGCGGCGCACCTGCGACTGCAAAGACGGCGCATCCGGCGGCACCTGCAACACGCTGATAATGTTTATGCCCTGCGGCAGCTGAGTAACGAGGGTCTTTTGTACCAGATAAGGCGAAATCCTGCGCTGGCTGACGATATCCATCAATTCCCCCTCACCTGTGACTCCTAATGGAAGCGGCGCTGCTATAGAGATTTTTGGATGAGGACTGAACCCCTGAGAGTATGCGAGCGGTAGGTCGGCACGGCGCAAGGCGCGTTCCCACAATCGCATAACATCCAGATGAGAGAGATATTTTAATTCTTCCCCGCGAGAGAAGGTGACTCGCAGCCTATACATATCGCTTTACTCCTTGGTCACCATTATCTTCTCGATCCTCAACTCCCTCATATGCGTAACTGTCATCTTTAAATTGCCATATTTTATCCGCTCACCCTCCTTGGGTATATGCCCGAGAAGGCTGAGCAAAAACCCGGCTACAGTATCATAATCGCCTGCCGGCAGTCCCAGCTCCAATTCCTGATTTGCTTCTTCGATTCTCATACCGCCGTCGATCTGGATCGTTTTATCGTCGATTACTTCGAAATCTTTGTCCACCTGCTTTAACTCGTCGCCCATCTCTCCCACGATCTCACTCACCAGCTGCTCCACCGTCACGATGCCGCTGGTTACACCGAACTCATCGACTACCACAATCATATGATTCCTATGATCCTGCATCTCAGCCAACAGCTTGACGACACGTTTCGTCTCCGGCACAAAATGAACAGGACGCACAAGCTCATCGATTATGCTGTTTTTATCCATCGCGCCACGTGCCTCAGCCATAAGAACATCCTTCACAGAGATAATACCGACAACATGATCCAGACTATCCCTGTACACAGGGAAGCGCGTATGCGGATAATCGGAATAAATAGAGAGGAAATCGGCTAACTTCGTGCCTTCTTCTATCGCTATAACCTCAGGCCTGGGAGTCATGATATCACTGACACTGCGATGGCCGAATTCAAAAACATTATGCAGCATCTCAGCCTGAGCCTCCTCCACAGTGCCCTCCTCCTTACCCGCAGATATCATGCTGCGGATCTCCTCCACACTCACTATCAAAGGTTTTACTCCACCCCTCCTCCCTGCAAACACCGTCCCAATCCAGCTCAACCCGATAGCGAGAGGAGAAACAACCATATTAATAAACTGCATGGGATAAACATAAATCAACGCCAACCTCTCGGCATGCTTTAGCGCGACGGTCTTTGGTGTAACCTCGGCGAAGACCAGCAATATGATTGTCACTAGGATAGTAGAAACTAAGATGCCGACATCGCCGTCCCAGACTTTCACTGCCATAGCCGTTCCTAGAGAGGCTGCCGCCACATTCACTAAATTATTGCCGAGCAGGATGGTAGCAAGCAGCCTTTCCGGGCGATTCATTATCTTTTGTATATGTGCAGCTCCATGCACTCCGCTCTCTACAAGATATTGAATACGCGTTTTAGACAGTGAAATAAAAGCGGTCTCAGCGCTTGAAAAGAAAGCGGATGCACAAATACAAATAAATAAAAGCACCAGGTACAAAACAGTAGTGCTATCCATACCAGATTATTCTCCTATATATATCCACCTTGTTACGTTGCTCCATAATAGCATTCACCTCTCAAGCTGTCAAAGAAATACAGTATAAATCCGAACCTACCTCCTATATAAACCGCTTTCATTTACATTACACATAAGTTCTGTTATATTGCCATCGAATATTTCCCATAGAGGTGCAGGTCGTTTCCCTCCTGCCGGGATTCCAGGCCTGTACGAGACCGCCAAACGAGGTCGCCACTACCCCGACCTCCTCTGTGGTTTCGTCGATTGGGAATTTGAGGTGTCCTTCCGCGGAATCCTTCCCGAAACGGGAAGGACCAAGAATGGGGGATTAGGGGGTTGATTCAAACTTAATCAGATATAATTTGCAACACATATGCCGACAGGTTCAACTGCTATGAATATATTAGGAATAGAGACCTCCTGCGATGAGACGGCGGCCGCCGTAGTTCAAGACGGCAAAACGATCCTATCTAATGTCATTGCCTCCCAAGTCGATATCCACGCACGCTACGGTGGCATAGTGCCAGAAGTAGCGTCAAGACAACATCTCCTTTCTATCATCCCGATAATAAACGAAGCCCTGAAGCAGGCACATGTGGAATGGAACGATCTGAACGCTATAGCAGTAACGAACGGCCCTGGCCTCGCCGGCTCGCTGCTTGTTGGAGTAAACGCGGCAAAGGCCTTAGCAGCAGCGCACAGCCTCACGCTGATAGGCATCAATCACCTTGAAGGACACGTCTACGCCAACTGGCTTGAAGGCAACACGCCCGAATTCCCCGCACTGTGTCTCATCGTCTCCGGAGGACATAGCGATATACTTCTAATGCAGGATCACGGACGCTACCAGATACTAGGAAGGACCAGGGACGACGCTGCCGGAGAAGCTTTTGACAAGGTTTCACGCCTTCTGGGTCTGGGTTACCCCGGTGGCCCGGCGATTGAGAAAGCCGCACGTGGAGCGAACGATACAAGATATCGCCTGCCTCGCGCATGGCTCAAAGACACTGACGACTTCAGCTTCAGCGGACTGAAGACAGCCGTACTGCATCTAGCGGAAGAGAATATCGATCATAACAGCGACTCAGGAACATCATCCGAACCGGCCACATCAAGCGTCAAGACAGAGATAGCTGCCAGCTTCCAGAGATCAGTGGTAGATGTACTTGTAACCAAAACGATAGCCGCCGCCGAGCGCTCAGGGGCATGCAATATTCTTCTCTGTGGCGGAGTTGCAGCTAACCAGGCGTTGCGAAAAGAGATGGTCAGCAAATCCTCACTCCCGGTATTTATCCCTAGCCCGATCCTCTGCACCGATAATGCTGCTATGATTGCATCGTGCGGCTACCATCATGTTAAAAAAGGAGAGCGCTCCGATTTATACCTGGATGTCAAGCCGAACGCCGTGATACAACAGCAATAATGTGCTCCACGTATGCATATATCGATTCAGTGAGATATCGAGATATATTCAGCTATAACAAAGAGATATTAGGACTTATTCTCCTTTACACAATGATATATCCATTACAACTGGCTATTACTTACTTGCCACAGCACAGAAACAGCACTAATATATGTTAGCACTCTCCCCGCGAGAGTGCTAATTTTCGAGCGATAAATTTAATGCTATAGGAGGAGGTTAAGAGTGACACTAAAAATTGAACCGTTAGGAGACCGAGTAGTAGTCAAACCGCTTGAGGAAGAACAGAAAACCAAAGGTGGCATCATACTACCCGATACCGCAAAAGAGAAGCCCCAGCGTGGAGTAATTGAAGCAGCCGGCCCTGGTAAGTTAGGTGACAAAGGGAATCGCATACCAATGGAAGTTAAAAAGGGCGATAAAGTACTCTATCAGAAATACACGGGGACAGAAATCAAAGAGGGTGATAAAGAGTATTTGATTCTGCGTGAAAGCGATATCATAGCTAAGATTAAGTAAAAATCTTCTAGTAATGGCGATAATTTTCATATGGAAAAGGAGGGAAAATGGCAAAACAGCTAGTATATGGTGAGGAATCAAGAAAGAGTTTAAGGAAAGGCATTGATGCTCTTGCAAATGCAGTAAAAATAACATTAGGTCCCAAAGGAAGAAACGTCGTACTGGATAAAAAATTCGGACCACCTACTATAACGAACGATGGTGTCACTATTGCAAAGGAAATTGACCTGCAAGATCCGTTCGAGAATATCGGCGCACAACTTATCAAAGAAGTTGCAACAAAAACAAATGATATCGCCGGTGATGGTACGACTACCGCTACAGTACTTGCCCAGATAATGTTGCATGAAGGGATGAAGAACGTCGCCGCCGGAGCCAACCCCATGGCAATAAAGAAAGGCATCGAGAAAGGTACCGCTGCCGTTGTCGAAGCTCTGAAGAAAATGGCTACACCAGTAACTTCTAAAGAACAGGTGGCCCAAGTGGCATCTATCTCAGCCGCCGATGAAGAAATCGGAAATCTCATTGCAGAGGTAATGGAGAAAGTCGGCAAGGACGGAGTGGTCACAGTTGAGGAAGGGAAAGGCATCAAGTTTGAGACCGAGTACGTCGAAGGAATGCAGATCGACCGCGGTTACATATCACCATACTTCGTCACCAGCCCGGAGAGGATGGAAGCCGTTCTAGAGGATCCATATATCCTGATCACCGATAAGAAAATATCCGCAGTTTCCGACCTTCTTCCTACATTGGAGAAGTTACTTCAGGTAAGTAAAAACTTCGTAATAATCGCTGAAGATGTAGATAGCGAAGCACTCGCCACCCTCGTTGTTAACAAGCTCAGAGGCATAATCAATTGCATAGCCGTAAAAGCCCCCGGGTTTGGCGATCGACGCAAGGCTATGCTTGAAGACATTGCTACCCTCACAGGTGGACAACTTATAACCGAGGAAATGGGCCGTAAGATCGATTCTGTTACCGTTGAAGATCTGGGCCGAGCCCGCAAGATAATCTCTTCCAAAGAGGAGACAGTTATCATTGAGGGTAAAGGCAACGACAAGGCTATCGAAGGTCGAATAAAACAGATTAAGACCATGATCGATGAGACAACCTCAGAGTTCGATAAAGAGAAGCTTCAGGAAAGACTTGCCAAATTGGCTGGCGGTGTGGCAGTACTAAAGGTAGGAGCCGCTACTGAAGTAGAGCTCAAAGAGAAAAAACACCGTGTAGAGGATGCTCTCTCTGCAACAAGGGCTGCTGTGGAAGAGGGTATAGTTCCTGGCGGCGGCGTTGCATTTATTAATTGCATCCCAGCCATCAACAAAGTAAAAGCGACAGGCGATGAGGCCACAGGTGTAGCTATTGTCAAGCGCGCACTTGAAGAGCCACTGCGAATGATAGCAACCAACGCTGGTAAAGAGGGATCGGTAGTAGTCAATTATGTTAAAACTAAAAAGGCCGGTATAGGCTATGATGCACTCAGAGATGAGTATGCCGATATGAAGAGGCGCGGTATTATCGACCCTTTAAAGGTCACACGCGCAGGCTTAGAGAATGCAGCCAGTGTAGCCGCTATGGTCTTAACTACCGAATGCTTAATCGCAGACATCAAGGAGAAAGAGATGGGAGCTCCCCCGCCAATGCCTGAATACTAAAAATATCCAGCAGTTAAATTAACAAACGCAGCTATGGAGCTAATACCATAGCTGCGTTTTATGTTCGCAGATATTAGTGATGCTATTTCAGAGACGTAACAAATCTCTCAGACGTTCTTCCGATGATACAGGGCCGACCATTGCCAGGCTGAGATTATCTGTAATAAGTAGTTGTTCCGCCACCTTAACCAGATCTTCCGTCTGTATCTTATCGACGATTGATACCACATCATCTACTGTTAGCACCCTGCCAGTTAGAATCTCCTGCCTGCCGGCCCAACTGGCAACGCTCCTGGTATCTTCCATACCGAGCAGGATACGTCCTTTAACAAGCTCCTTCACCTTTGTTAATTCTGAAGCCTCTACGCTGTCTTTCAATCTGGCTAATTCTTCCATAATGGCAGAGACAGCATCCTCAGCATTCTTTGGATCGACGCCGGCATAAACAGTAAGCGCGCCTGAATCAAAATAATAATCCACATAACTGTCTACATCGTAGACCAAGCCGCGCTTTTCACGTAACTCCTGATTAAGACGACTGCTCATCCCCCCACCCAGCACTACATTCAGCAAATCCAATTTATATCGATCAGGATTATCTACTGAAAAACCTTTTATGCCGAGACATAGGTGCACCTGCTCGGTATCCCGCCATTCTATTTTTATGCGCGGTTCCTGCTGTAGATCATCAGCGGGTGTAAAAGCCCTTTCTTTAACTTTCGGCCATCCACTAAATGATCCTTCGACCCTGGAGATAATATCATCGTGATCCAGATCGCCGGCAATCGCCACGACTGAATTATTCAGGCCGTAATGTTGCGTCATATATTTAAGTATTCTATCTCTATTGAGTGAGCTGATTGATTCTCTGCTGCCTATGATATCCCTGCCCAAAGGCTGCCCGGGCCACATCAATTCATTCAAGATCAAACCAACCTTATCCTGGGGTGAATCCATGCTTTCCTTCAATTCCTCCAGAATGACCCGCCGTTCCCGTTCTAAATCTTCGGAGTTAAATTTAGGGAAACGTAATATATCTGTTAAGAGATCCAGCGCCAAAGGGAAATGCGGTTTTGCTACTTTACACCAGAAAGTTGTGAACTCTTTCCCCGTTCCTGCGTTTAACATACCGCCTACGCCTTCAATCGTCTCCGCTATATCCTTTGGAGAAGGACGACGCTCGGTGCCTTTAAAACACATATGCTCTATAAAGTGGCAAGTGCCTGCTTCTTCATCGCTTTCGTAACGCGAACCTATGCCTATGAAGACAGCTATGCATACCGACCGGGTGGAAGGCATATTGCTTGTAATGATACGCAGACCGCTGTTCTGAATATGTTTGCTATACAATGATGCACCCCTTACGCATTCTATTATATACGATACAAATACCCAATACACCACACAAACTATTGACTATGTACCATCAGGGTGATAATATATTATCCATATGTTACTCTTATAGACCTATATAAGGTCACTCTTTTAAATACTTAAGGAGGCCAGAACGATGAAGAAACTTCTATTTGCAACGGTTGTCATCTTGATAGTGCTCAGTTCATTTGCATCAGTCCTTGTTACACCGATTGCTGCAACTGATGATGCCCCTCTTACAATACAAGATTTGTGCTGGTGGTCGAATGTAAGTGGCGGCACTCCTAATGCTGAATTCTTACCCACACCTGATGTTAATGTGCAGTCCAACTCAAACAGCTTAACACTCACCGTACAGACGCTAACTATACCAGCCTCAAAAGATACTTTGGTTGGATACGCTGAAAATGCATGGCCTGATACGAACTATGGTAGCAGGCCAAGTTTTGCTGTATGGAATTATAGCCCTTACGACGATTTAACTTCGCTATTAGAATTTAGTCTTGCGTCTTTACCTGCAGATGCAGAGATATACTATGCAAAATTACAACTATATGGTTTTAATTTCGACGGTTATTCTAATATACCAGTAGGGGTATATAAACAATTACATACTGATTGGGAAGAGTTACAAGCTACTTACAATATATACAAAACAGGTTCTAGTTGGACAACTCAAGGCGGTGATTATGTAACATCTAATCCTGTGGGGTCAGTAACAACGGTTCCCCCTAGTTCTCAAGGGTGGGTACAATGGGATATAACCGACATAGTTAGTGATGCTAGAAATAGAAGTATACCAGTAGAATTATTAGTTAAAGCTACTGCATATGGAAACGATTACAGTGACGTTGGTTTCATTAGTAAGGAATATAGCACCGATCCTACTCTACGCCCGAAGCTAAGCATCGAGTACACAACTGATGGATCACCTACGCCAACCCCTAGTCCAACTCCTACTCCAACCGCAACACCATGGTCGTTTGCCATTATCACGGATCTGCATATTGGTGATGGCGCAAATGACTACGGGGATGATGGTTGGAACGATCCAAACAGCGGCGATGATGTTAGCTGCGCTGTACCTGAATTAACCGCAGCTATAGAAGCACTTAATAACAGTATTGAAGCTAGTAATCCTTACAATATTCAATTCTTAGTAGTCACAGGTGACTTAACTGACAGTGCAGAGCTATCTGAGTTTACCAAAGCAATAGCCATACTAGATACCCTAGACCCCAGCGTTCCATGGATTCCTATAATTGGGAATCACGATATTTGGCCTTATAGCTGGTGGCGATGGTTTCCCGGATATGATACTGCATCAGAAGAGTATTCAGACTCGTATTTCAACACTTATTTCAAGAACAAATACGATTCCTTTTCCAGCAATTTAGGTGACTGCATTGGCAACTTCACAAAAGCAGAAACTCCTGTTTGGAATGAGGAGGTAAATCCGGATCATTATAGCTACTTCCAAAACTTTGCATTCGATTGTAATGGCTACCACTTCATAGGTCTAGATTTCAATGCGAGGGATAATGCGGCGATCAACTTACCAGGTGTAGCTCCAGAATCTGATCTGTTCGATTTTACCGATCGTTACGACAATAGTAAAAAGGGTACTTGGAAATGGTTTACAAATAATCTTTCAGAATATATAAATTCAACGCATCCTGACAACTATGAGAATACAATACTATTCTCCCATCATCCTCTTGCAACGTCATGGATGGGAGGAGATTGTTTTTCACGTGGTGAATTAAACAAGATGAAGTCTTTCCTCCTTAATTATAGAAACTATGTTGTTGCAGACTTTGCAGGACATCAACATCCTGATCATCTAATAGACTTCTACTTAGAAGAAGGTGATACTGAAATCCTACAATGCCACGTAATCCCTGCTAATAAAGAGAACCCTTACATTTTAATAGTACAAATCTATCCAAATAACAGTCTAAACTACCAGACTCTTTTACCAGCAAATGCGACTAGTATAAGCTCTACTTGCCCTGTAGACCTCATTGTTACCGATCCGGATGGCCTCATCATCAGCAAAGAAATGATTGAGGTATCTGAAGCATTCTATACGGAACGCGATTTCAACGAAGACGGTTCCCCTGACGATAAAGTATGGCTACCGGAACGGAAGCCAGGAAATTACTCGATTCAAGTCATTCCAGAAGTCGGTGCAAACACATCAGATACATTTACACTCACAGTCTCACCTATGGAACAAAAGTGGGGCTACACACCTATTATCGTAGCCCAAAATATCACTATTTCTGATATCCCCACGGAACCTTATACATTCGAATTTAAACAGAGGACAACTACAAATCTTTCCTATACTGGTACTCGCAGTGGCTACAACCTTGATATAATCAACCTGATAGCAGTCTTATCCACTGAAAACGGCAGCCCATTATCCGGCAAAAAGGTTAACTTCGTGATCGGAAATCAATCGGCATCGGCCGTGACCGATTCCAACGGCATAGCCAGCGCTTCTCTAACATTCAATCAAAACCCGAGTGAGTTTTACTTCGTCGAATACGGCTTTGACGGCGACATGGACTACCTGCCTTACTATGATGACCAACCATTTGTGATACCGCCAATAGCTGATGTGGGCGGACCGTATACAGGCAACGAAGGCTCATCGATAATGCTGAATGGCAGCGACACCTATGACCCTGAAGACAGAGTCATCAGTTATGAATGGGATTTAGATAACAATGGCGTATATGAAGATGCCACCGGAGTAACACCTGCGTATACATGGGAAGATGATTACTCTAACTCTATCGGTCTGAGCGTCACAGATGATAACGGTACGATCAGCACAGCCACGACAACAGTCACCGTAAACAATGTGCCCCCGACAGTTGAAGCCGGCGCAGATGTAAACAATGCGATTGCAGGTACAGCCATCAACTTTAACGGCAGCTTCACCGACCCAGGCTGTCTCGATACACACACAATCGTGTGGAACTTCGGCGATGGCTCACCAACCGTCAATGGCACACTGACCCCAACACACACATACACCTCAATCGGCAACTACACAGTCACCCTCACTATTACCGACGATGATAGCGGGGTTGGAATAGATACACTAGTAGCCAATGTGATACCACCTACTCCTCCTACCACAACATATACCTTCGCCAGCGGTGGGAGCATAAACAAATGGTGTTCAGCCGGGCACATACACTTAATAGACTGGCTCTGGGGACATCCTCACAGCCCTTCAGATTTTTCAGATTTTCCAACTTATGGCTTTGTTTCCAGCGGAAATACTCAATACACACAAGTGAGTTCATCGAATAATGTATGGTGGAAATCAAATATATCACATTGCTTAGGATGCTGCGCCTTTGACAGAAACGCCGAACTGTTCACATTCAAAATTGCGGAAAATCCCTCAACTATCACGAACATCCAGATCAAATGGGAAGGGCACGGCACCACAGGGAAGACTATTTACTATACTACCGAGAAGCTCTGGAAAGCATCCAGTAACTCGTGGAATACGCTTCACAACCAGGCAAATATAACAAGTGATATCACATGGACCAACAATATCAGCAGTAACTGTGCTGACTATATCGACGGTACAGGAAACCTGAGTGTACTTATTGCAGCCCAGAGAAGCGGGCTACCTAATAACTGCGGCATATGGACTGACTATATAGAGGTGACTATCACTCACAACCAATAAAGATCACGAGTTACAGCATAGAGGAGTATCAATTAAATCAAACATTAAGAGGACAGTTGCATAAAGACACGGAGTATAGTTATTGCTACTTTGCTTTCTTATTGCTATCCTACTGTCATATAGAAAAGGCCAAGAAAGGGCATAAGTATGAATAAAACTAATCTCCCAATTAAAACCAGGATCGCGGTGTGGTGGATATTCTTTGTGGGAGTGGTCGGTACTATTGCAACACTTATAGCACCTCAAATACTGCCGCATAGTTCCGACGAGATGGAATGGGGTATGCTCTCCGCCTTATTAGCGCTAGTAAGTATAGCCGTAGGTTTTCTATATATTATTCCTAGTATACTACTCCGCAGAAAAAAGAGGGCCAGATGGAAAGCTGCTGTAGCAATACTTTTCATAGGTTCTCTAAGCTTTACTGGACTTATAATTTTCTACGCAGCATGTCCTGAATATTACCCCTGGTACGTTTTTACCCCCGCTGTGATTATTTATGCAGTACCACTTATTCTCGTCATACTCGACAGAAAAAACTACTTTGAAATGGTACGACAACGGGAGTTGGAGAAGAATGTCACAAAGTGAGGTGTCCTTCCGCAGAAGGACCAGGGGTTGGGGGGTGTCCCCCAATTCCAAAGTCCCCCAACGTATGGAGGACTAACAGGGGGTTCGGATATTGTTTACCCCTTTCAAGGGGGATAGCAGGGGATTGATCCATGAGTCAAGAGAAAAGAGCGACAATAGTTAAAGCTAAGCTCCCGGTAAAAACTAATGTTGCAGTGTGATGGATACGAATATTATCAATAGTCACTTTTATGTCATGCGCTGCATTCGTACTATTTTGGTTCACAAACCCTGATTTTTTTAATGGTGCATTTTATGCCCTTGTTTTCCTACCTATATGGATTCTATTCTTGCTACCATCTATCTTACTACCTCGAAAAAGGCAATGGTGCTGGACAACATCGCTAACAGTACTATGTTTGGAAATAATCATAATTTTAGCAGTCTGTATTTTTGGCGCCATACACTACAGATATTCTTACATACTGAAGCTCATTTCTATCGTTATTTTTTATCTAGTACCATTTACACTCATAATCCTCGACGGGAAAAACTACTTTGAAATGGTGCGCCAGCGGGAGTTGGAGAAGAAGGGAAAGGAATAACTCACCACTCTTTCGTTTACCCAACACCTAGCCGCAACCTCCAGTCTCAAACAACTCATGTTGACTTTGAATAACCCAGTTGCTAATATGGCTCCGAGGCACAGCTATATGGAAATCGCTCCCGGCATTCATGATATACCCACAAAACTCGATTCGGTGCTAGGTCTTTCCGCTCCACGAGTTTACTTGGTTGCAGGCAAACAAGGAGCACTCATCGACTCAGCTTACGGTGAAGAGGATATTGCCAACACATACATAGAATACGTCAGAGAGCATTCGGGTGTTAAGATAAAATATCTCATCGTCACCCATGCTCACCCCGACCACATAAGCGGTGTCACAAATTTAAAAAGGAAAACGGGTGCACAATTTCTTCTCCATTCAGATGAGGTGACAGACATCCCAGTGGATAAACGTGTAAAAGATGGAGATATCATTTCACTGGGAGGGGTAGACCTAGAGGTCGTCCATACTCCGGGTCATAACCCCGGACATATTTGCCTGTATATAAGAGACAAGAGAATCTTGTTTTCAGGCGACCACGTCCTCGCCAAGACCACAACCGCACTGCAGCCGCCATGGGGAGACATGGCGCAGTATATCGAATCCCTTAGAAAGCTGTTAAAATACGATATCGATCTGATGCTGCCGGCGCACGGGCCGCCGATAACGGAGCCGCGCAAGAGGATAGAGGAGCTGATACAGCATCGCTTAGAGCGTGAGGAACAGGTGTTCAGACTTCTGAAAAATGGAAAAACTACAGTGAAAGCCATAACTGCCGAAATATATCCTGAACTCAGCGGATTTTTTTACGCGGTAGCTAAGGGACAGACCTACGCCCATTTGGTGAAACTCCAAAAAGAAGGTAAAGTTTCCTCGCAAGGCGAAGGACAGAACGCCACGTTCAAGCCAAGGAAGTAAAAGTGTAGGGACACATCGCGATGTGCCCTTTCTGGATTGCGTCCCCGCGAAGGCGGGGATCAAGTCGGACAATGACAGACGATAAAGAGGTGCAGGTATAATAATGTCATCATACGGCTTGACCGGATGATCCAGGGATAACAATGTAGGGGCAACCCCCTGTGGTTGCCCGTGAAAGGGCAGGCACGGTCCTTCCATGATAACCAATATATGGAAGGATGCCCCTACATGAACCGCCTGATCGTGTCGAGCAATGACAGGTAAATAGGAGTTATAAATGCTTAATCTGTTCCCGCAAACAGCCAAAATCAACAAAGACCACCTAACCATCGGCGGATGCGACACGATTTCTCTAGCCGAGGAGTTCGGCACGCCGCTTTACGTTTTCGACGAGGCGACGCTACGCGGCAAATGCTCCGAGTACCGCGAGGCGTTCGAGGAACGATACCCCAACAGCGTGATCAGCTACGCGGCTAAAGCCTTCCTCAATCGCCCCTTAGCCAAGCTGCTCGCCGAGGAGGGAATGGGACTTGATGTCGCATCGGGAGGAGAGCTGTCCGTCGCCAGGGCGGCGCGCTTCCCCATGTCCAAGGTCTACTTCAACGGCGATAACAAATCGCGCCAGGAACTGGAGATGGCGCTCAGATGGGGAGTTGGCCGCATCATCGTCGATAACTTCTACGAGCTGTCCCTCCTCAACGATATCGCAGCAGAAATGGAAAAGAGGCCCAGGATACTGCTGCGCCTGTCACCCGACATCGATGCTCATACCCACTCACACCTCACCACCGGCGTGCTGGACAGCAAGTTCGGGTTCACCATGCCGCAGGCGGAGGAGGCGCTCACCAAAGCGCTCTCGTTGCCAAATCTCGATCTTGTCGGCCTGCACATGCACCTCGGCTCACAGATATTCGAGTTCGAATGCTACAAGCAGGCTATAGATATAGTCTTCGATTTCGCCGGTAAGATGTCGCGCAAACACGGCTTCAAATTCAAAAACTTCAGCGCCGGCG
>Ga0315288_10007281_pt1 | contig 14026 bp, 15 predicted proteins | sample YL17G11_20_MG_FD_203454 | JGI IMG/M metagenome (GOLD analysis project Ga0315288, IMG submission 203454) | Sediment microbial communities from Yellowstone Lake, YNP, Wyoming, USA - YL17G11_20 | ecosystem: Environmental > Aquatic > Freshwater > Lake > Sediment | place: USA: Wyoming | collected... | reverse complement strand
GCCATTATCGACAAGAGAAGGGATGCCCCCAATGTGTCGCAGGTGATGAATATCATCGGTGACGTCAAGGGATTGGTGGCCGTCATTCTGGACGATATCGTCGATACGGGAGGAACGTTGGCCCGTGCTGCTTATGCGCTGATGGAGAATGGAGCCAAAAAGGTCTATGCCTGCTGCACCCATGCTGTCTTGTCAGGACGGGCGATCGAGATCCTCTCTGAAGCACCCATCGATGAGATGATCGTTACGGATACCATCCCATTGAGTGCAAGAGCGAGAGAATTGCGCAAAATCAAAGTTCTCTCCGTTTCAGGTCTCCTTGCGGACGCCATCCAGAGGATTTACAATGATGAATCAGTAAGCTCTTTATTCGTCTAATAAACGGATGAAGCGCATGAGCAATACAAAGTCCAAATCAGAGAAGGAGTTGTGAATGGAAAGACCATTACTGAAAGCAGAGATCCGAGAGATGATGAAGAAAGGGGCAGCGAGGAAACTGAGGGCCCGTGGTCGAATCCCCGCCGTCTTTTACAGTCCCCGGGCCAAGACCATTTCACTCGTTGTGGATCCACGGGAACTTTCACAAGCACTTCAGACAGAAGCTGGAGAGAATGTCCTGATCGATCTCGAGATCGGAGACGGGGGTCAACCGGACCGCAAGGTCGTCATGATTAAGGATATTCAGATCGATCCGTTGAAAAGACAGATCCTTCATGCCGATTTCTACGAGGTGACGATGGACGTGATGGTGACCGTAGAGGTTCCCATTCATCTCATCGGAAAGGCAGAGGGAGTGAAGATCGGAGGCATTCTCGATCAGGTTCTGAGAACGATTCAGATTCAATGCCTTCCTGGGGAGATTCCGAAAGGCATCGATGTGGACGTCAGCGCCTTGAAGATTGGCGACTCGATTCACGTCAGGGACATCCCGGTGGAGAAAGTCAAGATTCTGGCCAATCCTGGCATAACCGTCGCCACGGTGGTTCCACCTGCCGCTGAGGAGAAGAAGGTCGTCGAAGAGGCTGTGGTCGAAGGTGCCGAGAAGGTCGAGGCCAAAGCAGAGGAGGGCGAAGAGAAGGAAAAGAAGGAAGAGAAGAAAGAGAAGAAGGAGGAAAAGGAAAAGAAGGAGAAATAAGCAGGCGTGAAACTGATCGTAGGATTGGGTAATCCCGGAGTCCGCTATCGGTGGACTCGGCACAATGTGGGCTTTCAAGTAGTCGATCGGTTCGCCCTTTCAAAAGAGATCCCTATGTCGACCAGACGATTCAGGGCGATCTACGGGAAAGAATCACTCGATGCTCATGAGATAGTTCTCCTCAAACCTCTCACCTATATGAATCTGAGCGGGGAGGCGGTTAGGAAAGCCGCCCGGGCTTTCCGCATTCCCCTTGAGGATCTCATCGTTGTTCACGACGACCTCGATCTCTCCCCTGGCAAGCTTCGGTTTAGACAGAGCGGGGGCGATGGCGGCCACCAGGGGATTCGTTCGATCATTGAAGCAATGGGTGGAAATGCCTTTCTGAGACTCAAGATCGGAATTGGAAGGCCACCTCAAGGAATGGATCCTGCGGACTATGTCCTCATTCCTTTGGAGGAGCGTGAGCGGACCCAATTCAACGCCATTTTTTCGAGAGCCGCTGAGTCTCTTACCGTATTGCTGTTAGAGGGAATAGAAGCGGCGATGAGCCGTTTTCAGGGAAAGCCTAGTCTCCCTTCTCAAGCTCCATAAAGATCTTTCCGTGGTGAAAAATCCTCACGCCCCCTGTCCCCTCAGAGACAACGATTGCCAGAGCATCTGTCAAACTGGTAATGCCAGCGGCGGCCCGGTGTCGGCTCCCAAGGCCCAACGGAATCTCAATGTTCTCGCCCGCGGCGTCAAGATGGCGCCCTGCAGCCAGAATCACACCGTCCTCACGAACAATGAACGCTCCGTCAATCGAGGAAAACTCCTTCACCGTCTCTTTGAGTCGAGGGTCAAGAATGTTTCGATCCTCCTCAGGGTATCCCTGAAAAGGGTTGATGACCATGGGATGGGAAAACTTGAGGACCTCTTCGTGCCGCCCCAGAACGAAGATCGTTCCCACCGGCTTTCTCCCTTCTTTCCCTTCCGTGGAGAGTTCGAGCGCCAAGGTCAGGATGGTGTTGAACACCTCAGGCAGAACGATTTCGGAAAGAACGGGGAGATCCGAAGAACCGATAATCTCGAACTCCACTCCAAATTCGAGAATGAGAAGATTGTCAAGGGCCTTTAACTGGGGAATCCCGGAAAGACAGACCCACTTATCTCCTTGTTTAAACAAGCCCTTCGCAAGTCCTTGAAGGATCGCCATCTTGATTTGATTGATGCGCCCCAAAGGGACATCGGGAATTCTGAAGACCTTTTTAAAGACGAGGCTCGCTTCCTGAAAGGAGAGGCTGTTCTGGATGGCCAGGATCAATTCAACCTTCTTCTCCTGTCCGATTTTGGCAAGGGCCTCATAGTCCTCAATCATGTCCGCGTAGACCAAAACACCTTTGGCCTGCGTCTTCTTACTAATGCCACAAGCCGTCTCAACCATGATCCGATTCTGTTGTTTCACTCGTTTCCTCCCAGTCCTAGGCTCCACGGGCAAGTCGGCTTGATGCCCCGTCCCGCCCTAGCGGGATAAGCGGGGAGGAAGGCCGACTGTGAAATGATATCAACATTCCTCAGAAGCCCCGCCCTATGCCTGCCTGCCCCGCCCGCGGTCGGGACCGGGGTCGGCAGACAGGGGCGAGGAGCTTCACCCGTTCGACCGTGTGAAGCCCCGCCTTTCAAGGCGAGGTAGAGAAGCACGGCTCAGGATGAACCTCGAGTCCCTCGGCCTGAGCTCGGGCCGAAGGCAACCCCTCCGGTCATGAAACCGGAGGGAGTCGAGGGGTTCACTTTATTTTATCTTGTTTTTATTATACAAATATACTGTTAAAAATCCACAAAAAAAGAGAAATTCGTATTTCCATGTATTCTTGTCCAAATGGGTAACCCTTCAATCAAGGGTGGAAAAATGACAGGCGGACGGGCCAGTGCGGTCTTCGGAGCAACCCTGTGCTTGGCTGCGCGTAGCCCCGCCTCCAGAAGCCTTGCGGAGGGCAGGCGCTTCGGCGAAGGCAGGGCGGCACCTTTGTCCAAGCAGCTCGCGCTCAATTAAAGAAACACTAATTTCCCCGGAGGGACCATGGGTTTTCGTTGCGGAATCGTAGGTCTTCCCAACGTTGGAAAATCGACGATCTTTAACGCCCTCACGGCTGCTGGAGCGGAAGTGGCGAACTATCGGTTCTGCACCATCAATCCGAACACCGGGGTCGTCCCTGTGCCCGATGAACGGTTGGAACGCTTGGCCCAGTTGATTCATCCCAAAAAGATTACCCCCACGACGCTTGAGTTCTTCGATATTGCGGGTCTCGTCAGGGGAGCCAGCAAAGGCGAAGGGTTGGGGAACCAATTCCTGGATCACATCCGGAACGTGGATGCCATTGCCCACACCGTTCGTTGCTTCCAAAACGAAAATGTTGCTCATGATTTCGGGTCGATCGATCCCATCCGCGATATCGAAGTGGTCAACACGGAGCTCATTCTCTCGGACCTCCAGACCGTGGAGAAACGGATGGCCAAGACCGAAAAGCTTCATCGCGTGGGTTCCAAGGAGGCTGCCTTCGAGCTGGAGGTCTATAAAGAGGTACACAAAATTCTGAATGACGGACAGCAGGCCCGTGTCCTTCGCCTGACCGGTGAACGGGAGACGATCCTGATGAATCTCCATCTCTTAACGAGCAGGCCCCTGTTTTACGTGCTCAATGTGGATCAAGACGAATTGAAGGGCCAGGGGCCTTGTTTGAAGACGATGGAAGAATGGGCTAAAAGAGGTGGGAGCAAATGGGTCGTCATTTGTGGCGATTTGGAATCAGAACTGTCTGACCTGCAGGACGAGGAGCGGGAAGAGTTTCGAAAGGAACTGGGCCTTCAGGGATCCAGTCTGTCTCGGCTGATCAAGGTGGGATACGAGATTCTGAGTCTCGTGACCTTTTATACCACCGTGAGTCTGGAACTGAGAGCGTGGACCGTTCCCAAGGGAACACCCGCTCCCAAAGCAGCCGGAAAGATTCACAGCGACATGGAGAGAGGGTTTATCCGGGCAGAGGTTGTTTCTTTTCCTGAGTTTGTTTCCTGTGGCTCTGAACATGTCGCTAGGGAGGAGGGGCTCTTGCGCTCTGAAGGGAAAGAATACACCATTCAGGATGGAGACATCGTTCACTTCCGTTTCAATGTCTAACTAGTGAAAAGTCATTTTCCTGGGTTGCTCAAAAAGGGCCCAGCCTTCGCCGAAGCGGCTTCGCGCTGGCAGGCAGATGCAAGTTGAGCCTTGAGAAATCCCGTTCGCGGGAGCTCCCCTGCCTTCGCCGCCGCTAGGCAAGGGAAACGCAGCAGATGGTCTTTTTTCAGCAACCTGGTAAGGAGAAGGGATGATCTGGGGGGGCCTCCAATATCTCGTGTTTATGGTGCCGGTGATTCTGACGGTCATCAGGGATCTGATCTGGAAGGAGCTTTCTGTAAAGCAGATCCGAACCCATTATCTTCTTGGCAAAGCCCAGGCCTATGATCGCGCGAATTTCTGGATAAGAGCAGTGCGAGTCTACGAAGAAATATTAAGGCAAGAGCCGTATAGCATTCCCGTCCTCCTCAATCTGGGAGGGCTGTACTACCGGAGAGAGATGTACGAACTGGCGATCTCCCACTATAAGAAAGTCATCCGGTTGAATTCGAAACATTACCAGGGGCACTACTGGCTGGCCATGTGTTATTGGAAGCTGCGAAAATACTATGCAGCGATCAACACCCTAGAAGAGGTGGTGGGACTGCTTCCGACGTTCAAGGATGCTCTGAATTTGATGGGAGCATGTTTTGAGCAGATTGGAGAAGGGGCAAAAGCAGAACACTTTTACCTTAAAGCGATCAGTGCGGATCCCCAAGGGATTGTCATCCACGGAAACCTCCTGGAAGGATCAGAGGAAGGGAGGAGAGAGGAAAGGGTAAGACATTAGGGAGTGAAGCTCCCCGCCCTAAAGGGCGGCGCTTCCCGGAAAGGTACTTTTCTTTTATATTGTGCCCCTTGACCGGGGCCTGCGGGGCACTTGCCGGCCACAAGGAGGATATTCTTGGAACAGAAGATCGAGACGGAATGGAAGACGATCCAATGCCCACAGAAAGGGGAAAGAACTACGGTGATGTATGAATGGGATGTCACGTCCAAAGGAGGACGGATTTTAAGAAGGACCCTCAGACAGATCGACTGCCACAATCCCCGGTTGTCGGATTTCGGGGGTCGGGATTGTGACTGGATTTGCGCAAGTATGCTCGTCAAGCGAGAGAAGGGCGATTTCTAGTTAAGGAAGGGCCCAGTTGCGCACAAAGCAGAGACAAAGGTACGGTAGGAAAGTGGTAAAGAGTCCCTAGGTGTTTTGTAACGGTTCTCACAGGTCCATGCCGACCATTTTTCCGATTTTAATATAGGGATCGGGAAGTGCATATTCGATCTGGGATGCCATGGAAAGGGGCAATCCGCTACCCATCTCCTTCAAATGAGAAAGTCCAGCTGCCAGTTCGCTTAATCGATCGGGGGGACCCGAAAAAATAATCTCTTCGTCTGTTGCCATTCCCCTCTTGCGGTCGCCAAGGCACGGTATCGTCACCTGGAATTGTCTTTTTTCTAACACGGGCACAATGGTGTATACACACGCGGAAGCACCGGACAAGGTGGCTGTGACATCACCACCATCCATCCATCTCTTTGCCATAAGCAATTCCACCAATTGCAAACTATCCACATAGAGAATGAACAGATCTGGCACACAATCAACCTTTCGTAGCGGTGCCACGGTGACACCGATATATTGCCCCGCTTCGAGGCGAGGAAACGACTGCACCCAGTTGCGGCCAATCTCCGGAGTTCTAGCGCTTTGTGGATAGAAGAATTCTCCTCCCAGGAAATACTGCGGTGGTGCAGCCATGCCCAATCCGATGACGGGAGAGTAGCACCACATATCCTCTTTTAGCAGTGCGAGAGACTCCCCTTCCCGCCGAGCCATACTGATCGCCTGACAAAGTGCCAGATGATGCCCCATATGCTTTTTGGGTCGCTTCGCACTCTTTGGAATATCCTCCTCTTGCTTCAGCATTTTTGCCGCAATGGGATAGGTTTTCATGCGCAGCAGCCTCTCTACCTCAGCTCCGTGCTCTTTTAGAGCCTCTGTATTCTCCACCATTTGACCTCCTTTGCTCCAAAGCTTTTTCAGTTTCCTCCATCTCTGTCGAATCGCGACTCACCGAATCGCTCGATCCTGCTTGGTGTTACCAAAAACAGATCCCTCTGCCGTATAGTTTTCTGGTCCATCATCCTCGATGGCTTGTCTTCATACAACATCAGATAAATAACATGAACTCTCTTTTGATTGGATGGAATATAAGGAAAACGAAGTGTTTTGTCAAATGACACAGGCCACACGGGGCAGAAGACATGAATAAAGTTCTGGGACTGTATTGCAGATAGCGAGTACCAAGGGAAGTCTTCCATGATGATCGAAATCTTTCAGGCAACGACGATAAGGTGGCGAGAGAGTCCTTTCGCTTCCCTCTTAAAAAAACGTGATAGTGTCTTTTAGTGCCTGGATCTGCGAGGTATCTCCTGAATACCCAGTTTCACACCCAGAATCCCCCTATACAAAAATGTGATTGCGGATGATGGCCGTCGCTCCGTCTCTTGACAATCTGCCCCTTTTTTTCTTATATTGACTCGTAGCAAATTGTTATCGTCTTTTTGATTTTCAATTAAGGCGGGCAGCCAAAGGAATTGGAGAAAGGAGGAGTTTTCCCATGCAAAGAAAGATGACCACGCTGTTGATTGTAGTATTCACCTTGGGCTTATTTTTTTCGGGCTATGGTTCCACCCCTTGTGCGGCGGCCAGAGTCATAAAGGTTGCCATGAACGTAGGTAACATCCCATGGGTCTACAATGAGGGCGGGACGATTACTGGATTTGAAGTTGAGCTCGTGAAGGAGGCAGCCAAACGCATGGACGCAGAGATCCAGATCGAAAACGTCCAATTTGCCGGAATTTTCCCGGGCCTCCTCGCAGGGAAGTGGGATATCGCTGCGTCGAGTATCTTTATCAGGAAAGACCGCATGGAGATGATGGATTTTGCCGACCCCTATTTTCAGTCGGATCAGGGTTTCTTGACCCGTAAGGACTCTCCCATCAAGTCCTTCGCCGATATGAAGGGTCGGACATGGGGGGCGGAGGTGGGATCGTCAAACGACAGATGGCTTAGAGAAAATATGGCGCAATACGGCCCCTACACGGTGAAGACATACGATCGTCTTGACGACGCACTCATGGACGTCCAGACGGGGCGTCTTGATGGTGCGGCTTCACCTTCTCCCAACATCCTGTACCGCATCCGGAACAAGCCCGATCTTGTGCTTGCTTTCAGATCGCCCACCAAGGCCATGCAGGCGGTCGCTTTCCGAAAAGGCGACCCACTTTGCATGGAGTTCAACAAGGTCCAGAACGATATGAAAAAAGATGGGACCCTGCTTGCGATGTACAAGAAATGGTTTGGCCAGGATCCACCGCCTGACTGCCCAACCGTTAAGATTTTTACCCAACCCTACCTCCCCGAGAATTAGCCCTCTCCATTGAGCGTTTTCCCCCGAGAGTTCTCCTCTTGGGGGAAAACGCTTTGCAATCACCGGGAGATCGATAGGATGTACACCCACGGTGGGGCAACAAGAGCGAAAGCTCGTCGTGCGCCAGTATCATGGTACTGGCGTTACGAGTTCCTGTACCCTGTTCTTGGATTGATCATCCTCTTCGGTGTTTTTCTACTCCCGGAGAGAGGGCGGCCTTCGCCCGGGCAATGGGTCCTGATCGCTTTCTTCGTATTCTCAACTCTGACCTGGGCGGCCTTTGCGGCTACGGATCACCAGAAGCCGAAATGGTTTTCAGGCTCCGCGGCCACCAGTGCGATTGCCGCTCTCGGCCTGGTCTTTTATCGGTACTCCAATGCCCGTTGGGAGGCGATGGGGCAATCCTTCTTTAATCTCGAACTCATGAAGGGTGCTTGGCCTATGATCCTCTCAGGTCTGGGGAACACGCTTACCTTGGCAGCATACTCTGCGATTGCCTCCATTTTGGCGGGTCTCGTTCTGGCTGTGATCCGCTCCTTCCGGAACCCGATACTGAATACCTTCATCATTGCTTACATTGACTTCTTCCGATCTATTCCTTTGATCGTGCTCATGGTGGTCGTTTATTATGCCCTGCCGTTCCTCGGCATCGCGCTGGGTCCGTATGCTTCCGGGGTGGTGTCTCTTTCCCTGGTCTATTCCTGCTTTGAAGCAGAGGCCTTCCGGGCCGGGATTGAGTCCATTCATCGAGGCCAGGTGGAGGCGGCCCGGGCCTTGGGGCTGACGAGGTTCAAGACGATGCGACTGGTGATCCTGCCGCAGGCGATCCGCGTGGTGATTCCACCTGTGACGGGTGATATGGCGGGCCTTTTGAAAGGGACAGCCGTGGCTTCGGTCATTGCGCTGCCCGAATTGCTGAAGAGAGGGCAGGAGGTCATGGTCTGGAAATCGAGCCCCACCCCGCTTATTGCGGTGACGCTGATGTACTTGATCATCCTGTTACCATTCATCCGAGTGAGCATGGTCCTGGAGAGGAGGATGAAGCGTTGGGTGAAGAGCAAGGCCAGGTGATGGTCGAAGCCGTTGAGATACACAAGTACTTCAAGGACCTCCATGTCCTGAGGGGAATTTCCACCAGAATCATGAGGGGCCAGGTGGTGGCGATCATCGGGCCTTCGGGTTCTGGCAAGAGCACTTTTTTGCGCTGTCTGAACCGTTTGGAGGAACCGAGCTCAGGAGAGGTGATCGTCGATGGAATCGAGGTCACCCATCCCCGCGTCGACCTCAACAAAGTGCGTGCTGAGATCGGCATGGTCTTTCAAAGCTTCAACCTTTTCCCCCATCTTACAGCGATCGAGAACATCAAGCTCGCCCCGATTCATGTGCGAGGGGCCAGCGACAAGGAGGCGACAGAACGGGGGATGGTTTTACTAAAAAAGGTTGGGCTGGTGGACAAGGCCAATGCCTTTCCAGACCAACTCTCGGGCGGACAGCAGCAACGCGTTGCCATTGCCCGAGCCCTCGCGATGCAGCCCAAAGTGATGTTCTTCGATGAACCGACATCCGCGTTAGATCCTGAAATGATCGGCGAGGTGCTGGATGTGATGAAGTCCATGGCGCGGGAAGGCATGACGATGTTGGTGGTGAGCCATGAGATGGGTTTCATACGTGAGGTGGCCGACCACATCCTCATCATGGATGGTGGAATCATCATCGAAGAAGGAGCGCCGGTCCAGGTTTTTGAACATCCGACCCAGCTGAGAACTCAGAACTTCCTGAGCAAGGTTCTGTAGGAAACTGTGAATGATTGGAGGTTTCTCGGCAAAGCGCTCAGGAAGCCGCGGAGTCTGGAGAGAGTCCCGCAAGAGGGGTCCATGATCATACCAGTTGCCTGTGATGACAAAAGAACTGGGCGACGGACGGCTCACGAACACTACGAGCGCCGACTCTGGTTCCGCCGATACGCGTTCCTCGGGGCAATGCTGGTGGTGCTCGTGCTGTATGCAATCTTTCTGTTGCCGAACACCCAGAAACCCTCGAGAACCCAGTGGGCTCTGATCACGGGTTTTTTCCTATTGGTATTGGCGTGGGTTGGGTCGCTTACCACAGACGATGAAAAACCTACCTGGATGGGGGCTGTGGCGGCTGTTGCTTTTCTGTTCGTCTTTGGCTGGCTCTTCTACCGCTATTCAGGGGCGCAATGGAGTAAGCTGGTCTTCGTATTCTTGAACAAAGGCGTCATGGAAGGCGAATGGGTGCCCCTTTTGGAGGGCTTGTGGGTAACTCTGGAAATCGCCATCCTCTCTGCCATTCTTGGCGTCCTGACGGGTCTGATCCTTGCCGTTCTTCGCTCCCTGAACAACTGGATGCTGAATCTGATCATCATCGCCTATGTGGATGTCATCAGGGCCACCCCCTTGATAGTGCTTGTTGTGGTGGTCTATTACGCACTACCCTACGTGGGCATCCTCCTGAGCGCCGTCCTATCCGGTATCCTTGCACTGACGCTGAACTGCAGTGCGTACGCCAGTGAAATTTTTCGATCTGGTATCGAATCGATCCATGCGGGGCAGGTCGAGGCGTCCCGGTCTCTGGGCCTGAGTTCGATGAAGACGATGAGGTTAGTCATCTTGCCTCAGGCTTTTCGGGTGGTTGTTCCTCCCCTTACTTCTACGCTCACTGGATTGCTCAAAGACACGGCGGTGTGCTCCGTCGCCTCCATTGTAGAATTGCTGAGGGCAGCCCTGCAAATCCAAGCCTGGAAGGCCAACCCAACGCCGCTGATAGCGGCCACGGTCATTTACCTGCTGATCCTGATCCCGCTCACAAGGCTTTCGAACCGTCTTGAGGTGCGAATGAAAACCCGATTGGGATCCGCACGGTAAGACACGCCTCAGCTGGCTTTCTACGAGACAGTTATCTAACGACCGGAAAGGAGAAGCGACGTGAAACTGGGAGTCAAACAGGAGTGGCAACTCGATGCCAGCAATCCGTGCGAGTACCATGATGTGGAGGCCAGGCGCGGCAGGGAATTTCTCCTTCGGTTGACGACAGGGGCGGATATTATCAAGGCGCTGACTCAGTTCGGCATCGACAGGAACATACGTTTTGCAAAAGTCCATGCAGCCTTTATGGGAGGGCTTCAACCAGCGATCTTCAGGGTATGGACCCCCGATCCCCAGGATCCGGCCAACTGGCACACGGAAATGCCAGCCACCATTCATAACCTCAGCATGATCCTTTCGATGAGCGGCATGATCAGCATCAGGTCGGATGGAAAGATTGAGAAGTCCTATGCCGTGGCTCACATCGTCATCGGCGGAGCTTGGGATGTTCCTACGATCGGTGGGCATCTCATGGAGGGGTCCATCGTCAAGGGCGTGGTCGAGGTATTTATTACGGAACTCCTGGATTTAGATGTGATAGTTTCTCCATTCAAGGACCAAATGCGGGGATCTGAAAACTGGTACAAGGAAGTCAAGTGACCGCCCCGTGACATTAGAGATTGAGCCCAACGTGAGTCCCATTGAGTCCCTGGTGATCGCTTCTTCGATCGGGGACAGAACGATAAGGATTTGGAAAGATTTTTATGATCCTCAGCTATACCTCCCACACATAACTGATGCTGTCTTAGTCGTTTTTCTTTTCCTCTGAGGGAGGAGAAGCTTTCACCTTTTCTTTCTCAAGTTTCGATTTGATTTCGCCCAAGAAAAGCTTTGCATTTGACGCAAATCTGAGTAGAATATCATGAATCCCATTCCAAGAAAGGAGGAGAAGCTATGGCGAACCCTTCAAAAGTGGTAATGAAGATCATTTCCGTAAAAGGGACCTGTGCGGCAAAGCACCAGGTGGGACAAGAGTTCGATCTCAGTGGAGATTTCAAGGTCGGCATGTCGGGGGATCCCAAAACAATATGTACGGGGCTTTTTTATGCCATCTATCCCAATTATCGCGTCTTGCGGTTTGGAGGATCGTTACCTTGGGAGCAGAATCCAGATGTCGCTCATGTGGCGTGCCCGGACGGCGACAATCCTGTAGTGGTCCAACTTAAGCGAATTCCAGAAAAGGGATGACACCCTAAGAACAGAAACAGGTGATTCCACGTAGCAAAAAATGAGGACTTACCGAATTGCTTATGTCGATGCTTTCACACGGGAACCCCTGAAAGGGAATCCCTGTGCGATCTTGCCTAAGGCTTCGGGATTGACTGACGAGGAGATGCAGGCCATTGCTCGAGAGACTAACCTTTCGGAGACGTCTTTCGTTTTTCCATCGACGCAGGCCGATTTCAGAGTTCGCTATTTCACTCCGCGCGAGGAGATCCCTTTTGCAGGACATCCAACCATCGCGACGACCTATTTGTTAGCTCAAGAAGGTCTTATTCCTCTCCGAGAACCGTCGACGATCATTCAGTTGGAATTCAAGGTAGGTGTTTTGCCTGTCGAGCTCTTTGTCCAGGAGGGGCAGGTTAAGCGGATCGTGATGACCCAGAAGAAGCCTGCCTTCGGAGTTACTTTTTCTCACGAGGAGGTGAGTCCCTGTTTTAACCTGACTCCTTCAGACCTTCGCTCTGACTGCCTGTCGCAGGTAGTGAGCACAGGGCTGCCTTTCATAATCGTCCCTGCAAGGGATTTAGATGTCCTTGAGAAGGTTCAAATGAACCGTGATGCTCTCTCCCGTCTCTGCCGAGAGGCAGGCGTTTCTGAAGCATTCATGTTCTGCCTGGAAGGATTCGCCCCAGAGACAGATACCCACGCACGCCTTCTCAACCCCTTAGGTGCATCCGAAGATCCCTTCACAGGGTCTGCCTCTGGTGCCATGGGAGCCTATGTTTTCCGTTATGGGCTAGTAAGCAAAAGGGTTCTTTGTGCAGAGCAGGGGCATTTCATTAAGAGACCTGGCTATGCGACGATTGAAGTGGTGGGATCTGCCGATGATATTGAGACGGTGAAAGTGGGAGGCCAAGCAGTGAAAGTGATTGAGGGGATGATATCCTTGGGCGAATAAGATCCCAATACGTCAAAAATAGCAGGCGCCATGGTTGACCTGAGATTCACCCACAGCAAGATCGGATTATTTTCCACACTTCCTGAAAAAGCCTTTAAGTGAAGCTACCCGCCCATCCCGTTAAAACGGGAAAGGCGCAGCGGGGCTGCCAGCCGACTTGCCCGTGATCCTCCCCGGGCAGCCAAGGAGTCAGTCTGGAAGCCAAGACATTCGCCTACGCAAACCTGGCGGACACATCCGGGTTCAGAAATTTCTGGATTTCGAAAACATACCCACCGGGCCCTTGGAAAAAAAAGCACTCCACATTAGCTTTCGCCTGAAACCCAGGTTCCGTCTCCATGCGGACGCCAGAGGATTTCAAATAATCGTACCACGCACGCACGTCATCCACGACGAGAGTGATCAACACGCTCTTCTCGCTGACGGGCGCCCGGCAGTGGCCGTGCTTCTCGTCCACAATCCCCAGGAAAGCCTTGGCACTGGTTTGGTAGATCCGGGCAAAGCCCTGGTCCTCAACCTTCTTGAATTTCAAAATTTCTTCAAAGAACCTGGAGGGCTCGACCAGATCTTTGAAGTATAGAAACGTGATCTGGGATGAAACGACCATGGGTGCCTCCTCCACGCCGAACACGGTGAAGCTCCCCGCCCCTGCCTACCGGCAGGAAGGCGGGGTATCCAGCCGACTTGCCCGTGAACAACCATCTGCCTGACTGGGACTCCTTACGGTTTCGTCGGTTTGTACCAGTTCTCCGGGTACTCGTCGTCTTCGTAAACTCTTGCCACCGGGGCCAGGGTTTCGATCCCTTTGATCTCGGTGATGAAGCATTCCAGGACCCCTTTCACGACGGTGCCCTGCTCCAGATGGCCCCCAAAGGTGGGACAGTCCCATGCCCCGCCGGCCACGAAATGAATGGCTGGAAAAGGCTCCGGCCTTCCGTCTTTTCCCGGCCGCGGGTGGATGATTCCGCCCAATGCCAGCACCATGCTGAGATTGCCGATGACGACACAAGCTTCCTTATGCCAGTTTTGAGGCTTTTGGGTGTCCGGAACCCACACCAGGTATTTGGCTGGCTGCAAACCTCCCATGAAGGCCGCATGGATCTTGGCGAACTGGATTTTGTGATCGATGGCAAATTTCTGTATGGCCAGAAAAACATCGGCACCCGTGGTGAGGCGGAGGATAAACTCCCGACCTCGCTGACATTCCACCGCATGATACTCATCCGGCGTCACTGCATCTCGTTCCCATGTTTTGGTCATGGTCAAAGCCTCCTTATCTGGTTTCCGTTCTATTAATGGCTGAATCACACACGTTACATC
>Ga0315288_10007279_pt1 | contig 14027 bp, 17 predicted proteins | sample YL17G11_20_MG_FD_203454 | JGI IMG/M metagenome (GOLD analysis project Ga0315288, IMG submission 203454) | Sediment microbial communities from Yellowstone Lake, YNP, Wyoming, USA - YL17G11_20 | ecosystem: Environmental > Aquatic > Freshwater > Lake > Sediment | place: USA: Wyoming | collected... | reverse complement strand
TATTCTATGGACAGCAATATCTCTGAGATGGGGAGAAGAGGGCTGCTGGATATGGATTCCCGGGGTGTACCGAGGGATGCCAGGGAGGCTATCGAACGTCTTTTCGCCTATGTGGAGAGGGGCGAGCTCGATCCCTCAGCATTGAAGCTGGAACTCGATAGGTGGGGTTTATTCGGGGAGTACGAAGACAGGTTCCTCCGCCTTTTTAAAAAGTAGAGGCATAAAACTGTGTGCCCTCTACTTCCTCTGCGTTCTGCGCGGTTCCTCTGCTACCTGGTTGTAAGTGTGGAAAGGTGCTGGATTCGCTTCAGCATATTGGGGTGAGTGCTGAATACCTCCATCAGCTTGTCAGCTGTACCTATGCGGACGCTCTTAGCCCTCAAAGCCATCAGCTCGCTGCTGTCTATGGTTCCGCTCATGTCCAGGTCAATCTGTTGCAGCTCTTTTATCTCGTTCCAGGCTCTGGAGGGGTCGTTGACGAAAAACGCCTTCAGCCCCTCAGCCTGCTTCAGTGCCCCCTTGGGCATCCTGGCGCTGCCGTAGACCAGCTTGTATAGCGCGGTGGCGAGGTGGTGGGGTGCATTTCCGATGCGGACGCTATCCAGGTCAGCGTAGTACTCTCTGATTCTTGAGCCGTAAAGCACCAGCAGATTGGTTATGAAGTAGAGCGCGAATGCACCAAGCCCGATGAGCGCTGCATAGCCTGAACTCCGGTTATCGCTCCTAGCCCACATCAGTCCCCAGGCTACATACCAGCAAATCATGGGGATAACGCTGAGGATGGTGATCAACATCATATCACGATGCTTGATATGTGCTATCTCGTGCCCCAGTACAGCCCTCAATTCGTCTTTGCTGAGTAGCCTGAGTATGCCCTCGGTAACGCAAACCCTGCCGTCGCCCTTGAATCGTCCGAAGGCGAAGGCGTTGGGGAAGGGCAATCGGGATATGCCGACCCTGGGTTTAGGTATACCTGCTGCCCTGGCTAATTCGGCAACCACCTTGTGCAGGCCTGGCGCCTCTTGCTCGGAAACATACTTCACTTTCATTGCCCAGCCTACTATGGCAGGCCCTATGAGGTATTGAATGCCCACCAGGACGAATGAGAGGATTGCATAGTAGGCGAAATGGGAGATGCCGAAAGCAGCGGACACCCCTACGATAAGAGCGTAGAGAATTCCGAACATCAAACCCAGTAAAAGATATAATCTAACCTGCAACCACATAGATTGATTGCCTCCCATAGGTTCGCGCTTTAGATTTGATTATGTTCGCTGGCTGATTTATTGTCAGGCGCTCTGCATCGAGTTCGCATACGCACTGGTCGGGATGAGAAATAGATGGTATAATAGCGGCACATTCGTTTCTTCTCCTCTTGAACATAGACGAATAAATTTCTAACATTCTATAAGGAGTTGCAGATGACGAAAACTACGAAGCAAGCTGTATGTGGCAATTGCAAAAATTACAAGCCGGAGAAGGATAAGAAGTTCTTCAATTGCACTGCGGCTAAGCATGGGGGACTCAAATACGGGATGCAGGTGAGGGTGGATTCTCAGGCTTGCGATGCATTCGAGCCAAAGTAGCTTTTGGCAGGCTGCCAAAGGCTTTCAGTCTCCTGATTTTCGTAGTGGTCATATTGTGGATGAGCCTATGTTTCGGATGGTTTTGGAACTGCTAACTGTAGCGTGGTGTTGTGGGCTGTACGAGTAGAATAGATGATTCTGATTCTGGATAGTACCAATCTTTGCCCCAGCGAGTGCAAACACTTTCAGGTTGAACTGACTGAGGAAGACCGTTCTGAGTACTGCCACTTGCCTGACGGCACATGGACACTGAGATTGAAGAACGAGCAGCTGATAGAGTGCCCCCTGGGTAAGTGGAATCTCAAAGCCGAAATGGGATTCGGTCCTCTTGTCTTTTAACGGACAGACGCCTCCTGCCTCAAATGAGCCTGGCAATCAGCGGAGTTGAAACCCCGCCTTATTTTTCTGAATGTGATCCTGGCAGGATGTGCTCTGCTCGCTGCTTGCCGTTGTTGCCTGCTTCGATGGAAATCCATCCGTTACGCAGTGCCAGGAATACGGCATGTGCCCTATCGTTGGCGTTCAGCTTGCGCAAGATGGCACTAACGTGATTTTTGATCGTCTGTTCGCTGATGCCGAGCATGGAAGCAATTCGCTTGTTTGTGTTGCCCTCAGCGATGTGGGTTAGAATCTGCACCTCTTTTGAGGTGAGAGGAGTTGTTATATCCTCTACGGTCATCCCCGTAGCTGCTATTTCCTGGAATTGCTTTAGAACGCGCCAGGCGACCTGAGGTCTGCTGCTGACACTGTCGTTTATAGGGTATTCGCCTCGGGAAGCTCGCCTGACGGCATCTATAAGCTCTGCTGGGGCGCAGCTCTTGCTCCTGAGATAAGCCACTGCACCTGTCTTAATGACTTCAAAGAGTTCATCATCATCTTCATTGGGATTGGCGCTCAGGATTATTACCTTGGTGGCTGGGAAGCTGCGTGCTACCTTTTTGGCTAGCTCAAGCCCTGTTGCCGGGGGGTGGTTGAGGCTTAATAGAACCACTTCAGGTGAACTTGTTGTAATTTGGGTGAGCGCCTCCTTTCCATCGTCTCCGGGCTCGCACTCCTGAATCTCGAAATCGTCTTCTCCAGACAGCGCTTGCCTCACCCCGGCTCGGAAAAAGGGCTCTCTGGCAACTATCATTACAGGTATTTTGTGCATAGCTTACCTCGCTATTGCCAGTTGTTTATTTTCTTCTGACAATTTTGGCTCTTCGGAGCTCAGGGGTATGCCTTTGTTTTCCCGCAGTAGCAAAACAGCTATGTCCTCCGGTTTGAATCTTCGGTCGCCGCGAGGACCGATGCGGTAGGCTTTCAGTATCCCCTGGTCGCTCCATCGCCGCAGAGTATTGGTATGTACATGCAGGAGCTGGCTTACCTCTCTTACAGTGAGCATGCTATTCGTTAGTTTGTCTTCAGTCATATCTGCACCTACCTTTGGCAGCTATTCTGTAACTACTATAAGCCGCTCTATCTCTGCTCTACAATCACCCAAAAGGTTAAAATGGGATAGTTGAAAGTAATAGGAGAGAAGTTCATCATCAGATGTGCCGGCAGCGCGGTGGTGTTCTAACGAGAGCCTTTGTGCTATACTTGGGGGGCTTGGGGGGCTGTGCTGGCTATGAAGCATAACCGCATAGGGATACTCGAACTCAAAGACGACCCCTTCATCATAGATGTGGTTTCCAGGCTGGGCGAATTCCCTGTGGAGTTTCTTTCATTCGCTGAGCAGCTTGTTCCTATTACCAGCGAGTACAAGGTAGTTGTAGACCGCCTCAGCTTTCGCTTCCCCTATCTTAAGGAATTGGTCAAAAACATGTCTCTGGATGGGACCTATGTGGTGAACAACCCATTCGCTGCTTCGGCTAACAACAAGCTGGTGGACGCCAAGGCATTTCAGTTCCTGGGCATCCCTGCCCCCAAATCTCTGGTTGTGTCGGGTCCGGAGGTTCAGGATGAGATCGCATCTGTGGTCAATCAGCCGACCTGGGATAGGATTGTGGGTGAGGTGGGGCTTCCCTGCTTCTTCAAACCGGTGGATGGCTATGGCTGGGATGATGTCTATGAGGTAAGGACGCTGGAGGAACTGAAGGAGCGCCACACATCTTGTGGGACGGGTAAGGTATGGCTGGTGCAGCAGAAGATAAACTACGTGCATTATTACAGGGTGTTTTGCGTTGACCGTAGAGATGTGCTGTTCATCAAGTGGATACCCAGACCTCTGGGCATGGGAGAATATCTGCATACCGATTTGGGAGAGATCGAACATCTGAAAGATAAGCTGACCGAGTTGACCATGCAGCTTAATGACTGTCTAGATATGGACATAAACGTAGTGGAGTGGTGCGTGGACGATAAAGGGCAGCCCTGGGTTATAGATGCCTTCAACGAGGTGCCCGATATGCCCAAGAGCCGTATGCCCTCCGAGTACTACTGGTGGATTGTGGACAGGTTTGTGGCGTGCATAAAGGACAAGCTGAGCTCCGGCAAACAAAACAAACATAGCTTTACCATACCCATTCTTCAGCAGCCTTAGCCTGGTTATAAGTACGCTACGTTGGCTTCCAGCCTAACTTCGACTTCTCCAAATTGAGGGTAAAATATGAAAAAGGTCCTGGTAGGGATTTTTCTGGTCGTCATCAGCATTGTCCTGGGCTGCCTGTTCTTCATTAAGGGCTACCATGATGTTTACTGGTCTACTCCTGCCGCCTTCATTATTATCACGTTAACAGGCGTTCTCGCCGCGCTGTGCGGCAGCTTCTTGCTGGGGAACAGCTTGGCTTCGGGAGAGAGCAAGGAGCTGCCGCGAGGGTTCTTGCTTGGCTTAGGTGGTATTATCGCTCTGGCTGGGGGGTTGTTGGGTTTGATGGCGATTTTTATGGCTATCTCGATTTCTACCACAGGTTATTGGGGGCAAGGTTCCTATTCCTACGATTATTACTCGGGCGATTACCTGATTATGGGGTTTCAGATAATGGCTTTTCAGGTGGCTATAATCCCTGAGATTATCGGTAGTTTCTTACTGGGGCTTGTCCTTCAGCGAAAGGGAGGGAAACGTGAGACAACGGTTGTTCCGTAAAGTGTTGGCATATAAGTCAGGGCTGTTTTTTGCATCGGTTGTGATGGTAGCTGTGGCGTTGCTGGTAACTGCGGGCTGCTCCACGGGTCCGACTGAGACACGGGAGAACACTTTCACTGTTGCTGGGGCTCCCACAGTTGTGGTGAGGAGCGAGAATGGAAGCATCGAAGTCAGCGTTGGCGCTGATGGTGAAGTACGTGTCGAGGCGACGTTGAGAGATGCTACCAGGATTCAATACGAGTTGGGTCAGGATGGCGATACCATAACGGTTGATGTTCAGGTGGAAGAACATTTTGTGGTCTTTGGGTCAAGCCCTGGCGCCGACATCACGATTACAGCTCCAGCCAGCGCTCAGTTGGAACTGGAGACCAGCAACGGTCGTATCGAGATAAGCGGGATAGAAGGCGGAGGCATTTTACGCACCTTCAACGGCATGATAGTTCTCAGCAATGTGAAGGGCGATTTTGAAGGCAGAACCAGCAACGGCTCAATCGAAGTCGATGTTATGGTGGGGACTGCTATCTTAAAGACCAGCAATGGTAAGGTGGATATGAGCGGGGTAGAAGGTGAGTTCGATGTTGAGACCAGTAATGGGCGCATTTCGTTTAGCGGAAATATGACTGCTGGGGGGAGCAATAGGCTTGCTACCAGCAACGGTGGGGTGGTCGTCGAATTGACGGACACGCCCGGCATAGTATTGGATGCCGAAACCAGTAATGGCGAAATCACCTGTGAGTTCCCGATACTGGCAACGGTGACTAAAGAAGAACGCCTTGTCGGCAAAATCGGTGATGGGAATGCTGATTTATATATTCGCACCTCGAACGGCGATGTGACCATCAAGTAGTTTTTCGGCTGAATCGGTTTAATACAGTGGCTAGCCATGAGGTGTAATCCTAGCTGTTGTCGGGGCTTGGTTAAAAATGTGATGAATTTTTAACTTTTCCTCTCCCCATTTTATGACTTGTTCATCCCTGGACTATATCATTCTCACTTGATGGTCCGTGCAAGCAGGGAGGTTTAAGATGAAAAAGTACGACGTAATCGTAATTGGCTCCGGGGCGGGGATGCTTATTCTGGATGACGCATTGTCGCAGGGTCGTAGAGTCGCTCTGGTTGATAAAGGCCCCCTGGGCGGCACTTGCCTCAATCTGGGATGTGTGCCCTCCAAGATGTTGATATATGCGGCGGACAGGGTAACCGACATACAGGAGGCTAAAAAGCTGGGCATAACTGCCGATATAAAAGGCATAGACTTCGGTTTCATCATGGAGCGGATGAGGAAGAGCAGGAAGGAAAGTCAGGATTACGTGAGGAAGAGCGTCCAGGGGGAGGACAAATTAGACCTTTATGAAGGAGAGGGTCATTTTGTCGAGGACTACACCATTGAGGTCAACGGAGAGAGTATAAAGGGCAAGAAAATCTTCATCGCTTCCGGTTCCCGGCCTCTGATTCCTCCTATTAAAGGGCTTGATGGCGTTGACTATTTGACCAACGAGAATGTGCTGGAGTTAAAGGAGCGCCCCAACAGCATCCTTATCATCGGTGGCGGGTATGTGGCTGTCGAATATGCGCATTTCTTTGCAGCGATGGGCACCAGGGTAACTATTATCGAGATGCTGGGCAGAATCGCCCAGTCCGAGGAGCCCGAGATATCCGAGTTGCTGGAAAACGAAATGAAGAAGCGTATGGACATCTACACTAATACCCAGGCAGAGGAGATAAGGAAAGCCGGGGATGGTGTCATAGTTGTCACCAAGAATAAAGGCACCGGCGAGACGAAGGAATTTACCGCCCAGAGAATCATGATTGCGGTGGGCAGGAGGTCTAACGCCGATTTACTCAAAGTCGATAAGACAGGGGTTGAATTGGACAAGAGGGGTTTCATAAGGGTAGACGATTATCTTGAGACGACCAAGAAGAACATATTTGCCCTGGGGGACGTTGACGGTCAGCAGATGTTCACCCATGTGGCGAACAGGGAGGCTGCCATAGCCTGGTACAACGCTACCCGCAGGGCTAAAATTAAGATGGACTACAGCGCTGCCCCTCACGCAGTCTACTCTCATCCCCAGATAGCATCAGTAGGGCTCACCGAGGAGAACGCGAAAAAGGACTATCACATACAGGTAGGCAGGGCAAGGTATTGGGATACCGCGAAGGGCGAGGCTATGATGGAGGAGGTTGGGTTTGCCAAAGCCATAGTCGATGGGCATACCGGAAACATTCTGGGCTTTCACATCATAGGTCCCTATGCCCCCGAGCTTATTCAGGAGGTCATCAACGCCATGGCCAGTGGAGGGGGTATACACAGTATCAACGAAGGTATGCATATTCACCCCGCCCTTTGCGAATTGATAGTCAAGACACTTGAAAACGTCGAGCAGCATGTTGAGCCGGCTGCGTCTTAGTCTCTATACTGTAAATCGGGGATAAGTATTCAAACCGGGGAGGGGAAATGGAAACCAGAACTGTCAGGCAGACTGCCATTTTCAAAGCTAACGCGCATGAGGTCTACGAGGCGCTCATGGATTCCCGCAAGCACTCTGTGTTCACAGGCTCTAAAGCAAGCATCAGCCGCAAAATCGGCGGCAAGTTCACTGCCTACGATGGATATATTGAGGGAGTCAATCTGGAGTTGGTGCCGGACGAAAAGATTGTTCAGTCATGGCGAGGTAGCGATTGGGCAGAGGGACATTACTCCAAGGCCACTTTCTCTTTGAAAAAAATTGAGCGCGGCACCAAGCTCACCTTCACTCAAACCGAAGTGCCCGAGGAACAGTACGAGCCCATAATCCAGGGCTGGCGTGATTACTATTGGAAGCCCATGAAGGAGATGCTGGAAAAGTAGTTTGTTCAGCCTTGTCGGGTAGACCGCTGTGTCAGCCCCAATAGATAGCCCTCTCCCAACCCACTATCATATTTTTAGATGAACCCCTTGACAAGCATGATTTTGTCGTGTATTATGTCAGCATAATCTGAAAAATCAGAAGATACTGATAAAGGAGGTGATGATTATGGTCAGGGTTAAAAAGGAGAGCGCAGGATGCGGGTGTATGCCCATGGATAAAGGTATGGGATGCTGCAAAGTCGATTCATTGGTAAGTGTAGACGAACGGGGGCAGATGGTGCTTCCCAAGGAGATAAGGGATAAGGCGAAGATTCATGCCGGTGATAAACTCGCTGTTGTGAGTTGGGAGAAAGACGGGGAAGTGTGCTGCATTTTCCTGGTGAAAACCGAAGCTATCACGGGTATGGTGAAGGACATGCTGGGTCCGATGATGAAAGAGATACTTCAAGCTTAAGAAGGAGGCGTTTAGAATGAAAGAAACAGATACAATGAAAGATGGAGACATAAGGAAAGCGGTACGGGATGGCTATGCCAAGGTAGCAAAACAGTCAGGCTCTTGCTGTGCTTCTGGAAGTCCGTGCTGCGCAGGTGCCGATTCGGCGACTGTGATAAGCAAGAGCATAGGCTATTCTGAGGAAGAGCTCAGTTCGGTTCCTGAAGGCGCTAATCTAGGATTGGGCTGCGGGAATCCAACGGCTCTGGCTTCCCTGCAAAAGGGCGAGACTGTACTCGACCTTGGCTCGGGGGCGGGATTCGACTGCTTTCTTGCTGCTGACAGGGTTGGGAAGCAAGGCAAGGTCATCGGCGTGGATATGACGCCGGAGATGGTGGAGAGGGCGCGGGAGAACGCCAGGAAGGGCAGCTATACGAATGTGGAGTTCCGGCTGGGAGAGATCGAGTACCTGCCCGTTCCCGATAGCTCTGTTGATGTGGTCATCTCGAACTGCGTCATCAACCTGTCGCTTGATAAGAAGAAGGTGTTCAAAGAGACGGCCAGAGCGCTGAAATCAGGGGGCAGGCTGATGATATCGGATATAGTCTTGTTGAAGGAACTCCCTGATTCAGTAAGGAAGTCTATAGAGGCATATGTTGGCTGTATCGCCGGAGCGACAATGAAGGACGAATACCTGAAGACGATAAAGGCAGCGGGCTTCCAAAAGGTCAAGATTGTTGAGGAGACTTCTTTCCCCGTTGAATTTATGGCGAATGACCCCACAGCACAGGCAATCATAAAGGACTCAGGGATATCGCCTGAAAAGATGAAAGAATTCGCAAGCTCGGTTCTCAGCATAAAGGTCAGCGGGGTGAAGCCGTAATCGCAGGATAGGATGTGTGGAGTCCGCCCAGGCGGACCCCACACATCTTTTTGGTTTTAATCCAGACTGATGGTTTCGTTTCACTAAACGCACTCTGCAGAGCGCTTGGAGCAGATGTTCCAAGCCACCCCTTTCACTCACTATTCACCTGCGCAACCCGCTCCGCTACGGCGAACCTTTTGCCTCTGATGTGCATCACTGGCTTGGCTTTAGAGACGTCGAACTCGCCCTTTTTCGTAAATTCGTCCTTGCACTCGGCATGAACTACTCTGCCCACGACCAAGATGTGGTCGCCTGCCTCCTTCTCGAACTCGAACTGGCACTCTATCCAGCCCACGCACTCCTCGATAGAGGGCGATCTCACCTTCTTCGACTTCCTCTCGGTAAGGCCTGCTTTCTCAATCTCGCTCACCCCCTTGGGGAAGGCTCTGGAGCAGACCCAGAGCTTGTCCAGCAGTCCTTCAGGCACTATGTTCAGCACGAAGTCGCCTGTCTCTCTGGTATTTGCCAGCGTGTGTCTGTGGGGCGCGGCGGCGTAAATGACGAGAGGCGGGTTGGATGATACCGGCGTCACGAAGCTGAACGGTGCTGCATTGCTTCTGCCTTCCTTGTCCACAGTTGAGATGAGCACTGTGCATCTCGGCGATAGTATCTCGTAGAATCCCGAAGGTGCGATTTCCATCTTGTTCTCCTTTTCAATCTGTCAGCGTTTAATGTCATTCTGAGCGTGGCGAAGAATCTTAAAAATTTATTCAATTTGAATTTGTTTAGGATTTAGGATTTGGAATTTAGGATTTGCCTCTAGAGACCTTCTATGTAGCCCAGTGCCTCCTTGAGGTCTCTGGCATGGAAATCTGGTTGCGGTGAGCTCTCTGTTAAAGCGATACCGCGTCGGTTGACCCACACCGTAGCAAGACCTGCGCCTCTGGCTGCGGCTATATCATGTTCCAGGCTGTCGCCGATGACCACGACATCTTTGGGGTCGGATTTGGTTGACATAACAGCGTTGCTGTAATAGCTGTTGCTGTGTCCCTTCAGGCCGAGGTGGTCTTTGTCGAAGGCATAGCTGAAATAGCTCACGCCCCCAGCCTTCTCCAGGGCTTTGACTTTCTCGGGCGCGTAGTCTCCTGTGGTCAGGCACAGGGTGTGTTTGCTCTTAACCTTGTTAAGGAAGGGGAGTGCATCGGGGTAGAAGGAGGGGTTTGTCCAGGTCTCCAGTTGCGCCTGTCTGAACTTACCCGCTAGCGTGCGTGCTACCTTGTCGTCGTAGGGCTTCTTCAGGTAGTCGAAGAGCAGCCTTTGGTGGAAGAAGAAGTCATCGTGCTTTTCGGGGTAGCGCGTGTGTACTATCCCGCGGTGCACTTGAAGGTATGCCTTCCAGATATCTATGCCGCTGAAGCCCAGTATGCCGTCGAGCCTGGCTGCGTACTTGGCGTCGGAGTCATGTAGCGTGCCGTCGTAGTCTATGAAAAGGACCTTCTTCATTAAGGAAAGACTCTGTGGAGGCGTTTCAGAGCCTCCAGCTCCTCTCTATAGCCTAACTTGGCTTTGCGTACCGCGCGGGCTAGCACTTCGATGCTCTTGTCGTAGGTCTTGCGGTCAACCGGGTACGGTATGCCGTCCTTGCCGCCGTGGGCGAAGCTATAGCGGGCGGGGTCGCGGAAGCTGGGGGCAATGCCATAGACCAACTCTGAGATGAGGCTGAGCGCGCGTATGGTGGCGGGCCCCACACCTTCCATTCCCAGCAAGTTCTCGAAGTTCTCAGGCTTGCGTTCATAAGTGTGCAGGAAAATCTTCTCCAACCGGTCGGGGTGCAAGTCCTCCACGCGCAGGTAGTGATGGGCGGGCAGCGTCAGTGCCTTTATTCTCTTAAGCTCTTGCACCAGCTTCTCTGGCTGCTCCTCTGCGGATACCTGGGTCACCACCTCGCGCGCCCCCTCGCTTTCTGCGGCTACAAGATTCAAGGCTTTACCGAAGCCCTGCGAGCAGATGGCGGCGTGAGGCTCGCAGACGTAGTCTTTTACTCCTTCGCTGAGCCAGTGATACCTGCGGGCATAGCGGTTCTGCTCGTTCATCCCCTGCTGTATCACAGCCCAGTCGCCCTTGGGGGTGAATATGAATGTGTGGTGATAAAGCTGGTAGCCATCCTGAAGCGCGACCGAGTCCACCTTCGCTGTCATCCTGCTGGCGTAGACCAGCGGCTCGGGGTCTTTCGATAAGTGTTCGCAGTGTTGTGTGATTTGAGCAGGGGTCTGCCTTGAGGTCTTGCCCTTGCCGCCTGCTATGTAGAAGCCCAAATCGTTTTCCAGCCCCTTCGTTCCCTCTTTGAGGGCGCCACACACCGTAGTGGTGACGCCGCTGGAATGCCAGTCCCAGCCCAGCACACAGCCCAAGCCCTGGAACCAGTGGGGGTCGGAAAGACGGCGCAGCATCTCCTCAGTCCCGAACTCCACCACCACGGCTATGGATATCTCACGGGCGAGCTTGGTCATGCGCTCGAAGAGCCATCGCGGGGCCTTGCCGTAATGAAGGGGCAGATTAGCTACGCCTGTCCTGGTTGCTGGAGACATTTCTATTCCCTTTGTTCTTCTTGGCATAGTATATCCTGAAATCGAGGAATGGTGCGAATTTGTAGGGGCGAGGGCACCTCGCCCCTACGACGCAAGATTGGAGCAGGTGCTCCAGGCTACCCTAATCTTCCTCTGCTGCCTGTGTCAGGTGGCGGGCTTTGAGACGCCCTGATTGGGTGAGCAGCTTCTTGCGAATCCTGATGCTCTTGGGGGTTGCCTCTACCAGCTCATCGCCTTTTATGAAGTCCAGAGCCTGCTCCAGGCTCAGCTTCATCGGAGGCGTCAGCTTTATGGCGAAATCGGAGGTGGAGGAACGGACGTTGGTCTGCTTCTTTTCCTTGCAAACATTTACCGCTAAATCCTGGATACGTGAGTTCAATCCCACTACCATGCCTTCATAGACATGAGTACCGGGCTCGATGAAGGTGATGCCGCGTCCCTGAGCGTGGTTCAAGCCATAGGTAACCGCTACGCCGCCAGCGGCTGACACCAGCGCACCGTTGCGGTCCGACTCTATATCTCCGTACCAGGGCTCATGTCCCAGGAACAGGGTGTTCATGATAGCCTCGCCTCTGGTAGCGGTGAGGAAGGCGCTGGTGAATCCGATGAGTCCTCTGGTGGGGAGGCGGTACTCCAGACGCACATTTCCCTTTCCGTCGTTGTGCATATTGCTAAGCTGTGCCTGACGCTTGCTCAGAATCTCTGCCAGCACACCTATGTATTGCTCTGTGGTATCGATGGTGAGGTCTTCCACAGGCTCGAGAAGTTTGCCCCCCACCATTTTGGTTATCGCTTCGGGCTTGGATACCTGGAACTCGTACCCCTCGCGGCGCAGGGTCTCAATCAGGATAGCCAGGTGCAGCTCGCCCCTGCCTGCTACCAGGAAGACATCGGCGCTATCGGTATCCTGCACCTGTAGTGCGATATTGGTTTCCAGCTCTCTATAGAGCCTCTCCCTCAACTGGCGGGAGGTGCAGAAGCGTCCCTCTCGACCTGCAAACGGCGAGGTGTTGACCCCCAGGGTCATTTTCACCGTGGGCTCGCTTATATCTATTCCTGGCAGTGCCTCTGGCTGCTCCGGGCTGGCGACGGTCTCTCCAATGCTGACCTTCTTCAAGCCGGTGATAGCCACGATGTCGCCTGCTTGTGCTTCTTCGACTTCGATACGGGTCAGACCCAGGTGCGTGAAAACCTGCCCCACCTCGTGCTGCATCGTGTCCCCATTCCTATCTATGGTGACCACGATGTCGTGGGGTGCTACCTTGCCCCGGAAAATCCTGCCTATGGCGATTTTGCCCCTGTAGTTATCGTAGTCCAGGCTGCATATCAGCATCTGGAAAGGACCATCCTCGATTTCTGGCGGCGGCACCTGCTGCAGTATGCACTCAAAAAGTGGTACGAGGTCCTTGCCCTCGTCGCCTGCCTCGGCGACAGCCGTTCCGTCCTTGGCACTGGCATAGAGCACAGGGAAGTCGAGCTGGTCGGAGTTGGTGGCCAGTTCCAGAAAGAGGTCTTGAGTTGCTCTCACCACCTCTTCTATTCTGGAGGCACTTCTGTCTATCTTGTTGATGACCACGATGGGCTTGAGCCCTTTCATAAAAGCCTGGCGCAGCACAAACTTGGTCTGCGGCATGGGACCTTCCATGGAATCCACCAGAAGCAGGCAGCCATCTGCCATGTTTATCACCCGCTCCACCTCTCCGCTGAAATCGGCGTGCCCAGGCGTGTCTATGATGTTGATTTTGATGCCGCGGTAGATGACTGCCGTGTTCTTAGCCAGGATAGTGATGCCCTTCTCCCGTTCCAGCACGTTCTGGTCCATGATGAACTGTCCCATCTGCTGGTTATCTCGAAAAACCTTGCTCTGCTTGAGCATGGCATCCACCAGGCTGGTCTTGCCGTGGTCCACATGGGCTACTATAGCTATATTCCTTATGTCGTTGCGACGGATTCGCCCCACTTCTGCCTCCGATGCCTATCAACTGTAGGGGCACAGCACGCTGTGCCCCTACTACTACCCTAACCCAGTAATTATAGTCACCTTGCGTTCCCAAAGCAAACTGTTGCTCATGCTCAAAGCTAGTGATATAATTTCCCCTAACTGTTGTTTTACAACAACTTCGGTCTGGAGCGCTGAATTGAAGCTAAGTCGAGAGGAAGTGAAGCACATAGCCACGCTCGCCCGCCTCGGGCTTACCGAGGCTGATGTGGAGAAACTAAGGGAGCAGCTTTCCAACATCTTGGAGAACTTCGAGGCATTGAAACAGGTGGACACTACCGATGTTCCTCCTACTTCTCATCCTGTGGCTCTGACCAATGTGCTCAGGGATGATGAAGTGGCACCATCTTTCCCCCCAAAGGAAATCCTGGCTAACGCGCCGCAGGAAGAGAACGGCTGCTTCCGGGTGCGGGCAGTCCTGGAGTAATTACCCTCAAGCATGAGTGATGATATGAACCTGGAGCAGCAGTTGCAGTATTTGTTCAATCCCGGTTCGGTGGCGGTCATCGGGGCATCGAACAACATGGAGAAATGGGGTTTCAATATCCTGAATATTCTGGTGACCAAGGGGGGAAGGCGGGTCTATGCCGTAAACAGGAACGAAGGCGAAGTGCAGGGGATGAAGGCTTTTAAGAGTG
>Ga0315288_10007278_pt1 | contig 14027 bp, 15 predicted proteins | sample YL17G11_20_MG_FD_203454 | JGI IMG/M metagenome (GOLD analysis project Ga0315288, IMG submission 203454) | Sediment microbial communities from Yellowstone Lake, YNP, Wyoming, USA - YL17G11_20 | ecosystem: Environmental > Aquatic > Freshwater > Lake > Sediment | place: USA: Wyoming | collected... | reverse complement strand
TGCGGGCCGGGAACAATAGGCTGGTTGACTCCAGCCCGTCCGGGCTGGAGATGCCAGCCTCAGATTGCCGGTTTTACGGATCAACAACATTGTACAACACAGAGAGCTGGCTGACAAGGCAAATAAACCCCGCCCTGAAGGGCGGGGTTTCAACCCGAAGGAGTTCTGATGAACATTGGCAAAATCCTCCTCGACCAGATTTTGTTCTTTGAAAGCTTGAAAACGTCCCGGTAGAGGAACTTGGCTAACTCACCTGACTCTCACTCAGGAGAATATGGGTTCGAACCCCATCCGGGATGCCAAGATGTCCCCGTGGTGGAATTGGATTACCACAGCTGACTACGGATCAGCGGGTTGCAGGTTCGAGTCCTGTCGGGGACACCACCGGAGAATAGCTCAGTCTGGCTAGAGCGCGTGATTCGGGTTCACGAGGCCAAGGGTTCAAATCCCTTTTCTCCGACCACTTATCTCATTGTTAGTCGAAATATCTTTTTCTTGTTCGGGAAGAGGTATTTGTCCTTCAACTGTCGGAATAGACAACAGGAGGACGATCATTAAAAGACTAACGAATAGTGCACAAGCTAGATGGGACAATGCCGTTGCCAGATACAATCAATCGCCTTCTCGGTGTTTGTATTGCGGTTCCATTATGGTGCTGAAAGAAGGAGAACAGCCTAGCAACCTGAAAAGGAAGAAGTTTTGTTCAAGATCTCACGCCGCCAGCTATAACAATTCCCTGCACATCAAGAGAGTCAAGTTTGACCTTGTTTTCACATGCAAAAGGTGCGGACGTGTTTTGTCTCATGGATCTAGCCTTTGCATGCCCTGTTTGAGAGCAGAAAGGTTTGAAAAGGTGTGGGTTTCCCCTATTGGCGATCATCTCATCAGAACGGCTTCAAAAGTGAAATATGTAACAATTCGCAAGTGGGCAAAGATCTACCTTGACTATTTGAAGGTAGCCAAGTGTTGTGCGGTTTGTGGCTATGACAAGATCATAGAGGTTTGTCATTTGAAGCCATTGAGCTCATTCAACGAGAACGCTTTGATGGGAGAGGTCAATCATAAGGACAATCTGAAATACTTGTGCCCAAACCATCATGCTGAGTTTGACAAAGGTCTCTTGAGTTTCCCCTCTCCGTTTGATGGCGATCAACCGAATCCTGCATGGGGCACCATTTCTGCTTTGCCCGATGGGCTTCCTGTGGTAGAATCTATCCTGTGAAAAAACGCGACCAGCTCAAGGAATATGTCCCGTTCCTCCAACGGCTGACGCCGGAGCAGCTTGATTTTCTCCTGTGCGAAATGAGGAAGCTGCGGCGGCGTTTCCGCAGGAGGATGCTCAGGAGGAACAAGAGGAACAATGCGATACGGCTGGAAGGCGCCGGGACGAACTCCAGCCGTTCCCGCCATGCTTCAGCTGGCGGAGTATGTCAGGATTCCGATTATCCACCGAACCCATCTTGGTAGCCTGCTTATGTTTCCTACTCCTTTGTATTGATATTCGTTCACTTTTTGTATATCATATTGTTCTTGTGTTCAGTGGTCAATCCCCATGGGGTCTTGCCCTACCAGCTGTCGGTTGGATTTATGAGCAGCGAACTTGTGACGTGCCACAATTGTGAAAAACAGGTGCCAAGGTCTCGGCTCGGCGGCGAGCCGACTTTCTTCGGCATAGCCCGCTGCGACAAGCTTCTCCAGGTCATTTGTTTCGCCTGCTGGGAAAAGGGCGTCAGGTACGACATGGACGCCGCTGAGAGAGCTCATAAAAATCTCGACAAACATTGATGTCCTCCCACGGGACAAGCCTGTCGGTTTTCCCGCTCGTGCTGTATAATGAATGGCATAACGCCGAAGTTGAGTTTTCAGAAGGGAGCGAAGCGGAATGAATGATAAACTCGAACGCCTGGTTCGGCTTTTCGTACTGTGGGCAAGGAAGATCTTTGCGGGGCACTACCCCTCCTGCGGATTTGTCGCCAATCCGACCAGTACCACCGATTGCTTTTGCCGTAGATGGCGGAAGCCGAACAGCATTAATTCAAAAAGAAGGGGACTCGAAAAATGGGCTGGCCGACACTGGAGACATATCTGCGGAATTCGGTCGAACATGCTCGGATAATTGATTTCCGGCTTCGAGCGGCAATCGCTCCAGATGGCCGGGTCATATTCTATGTCCATCCGGACGGGTTGGACGGGGAGACGGCGGATTTCGAGGTCGTTGGGAACCAATTGGAGCACAACCGTGACATCGAGTAGGCCAAATTGTCGAAAGGAGAGGAACATCATGATCCCTTATGAGAAAACCTGCGAGGACTGCCTGAAGGAGATGTTCAAGAGGGTCGGGGAGAAGTACCCCAATCCCAAGCTGACTTCGCAGAAGGACTGGTACATGAAGCGGGCTTGGACTCCTGAGCAGGAGGATTGCTTCAGGGAATGGATGCGGAAGCTCCTGAAGAGGAGGTACCGCACATTCGACGAGAGGCATATCGGCTGGGAAGTCGGCATGTTCATGCTGAGCTGGGGGTGGAAGACCGATCCGTCACCGTGGGAGGCCAAAAAAGATACGGCCTGATCCCCTTTCCGGTTGTCGCCAGTCCGTGTCTGTGGTACATTGCCTGAAACGGTTGGAGTCCCGAATTGCTTCACAAGACCGATGAGCGAAGACCACGAACCAGTCTGGGTTGATGTTGTGACCTTGGTCGTTCCAAGGCTGACGGTTTCACAGATGGCGGAGTCCCTCTTCACGCACGCCAGGGCCGTCAACCTCAAGTTCAGGTGGGTCGTCCACATCGACCCGGTGCCAGAGATGTCCGGTGACCTTCCAGCCTGCATGGACGAGGTGGGCCGCCTTTCCAAGATGTTCGACGACGCCGACATCGCCAAGTCCGAACACCGGATCGGGCACCCCGCTTCCTTCTTCAACGCCATGTCTCGGACGTGCAACCCCTGCCTCTACCTTGAGGACGACAAGGTGTTCACGAGGAGCCCGCCTTGGCCGCCAGTTTTGGCCGGGGACGTTGACTTCCTGAACCTGAAGAGCAAGCGGGTTCTCTATCCGAACACGTGTGCTGGGGTCTGGAGCCGGAGGGCGGTGGACTATGCCCTCGCCTGCCAGCGGCACTTCAAAGGGAACATCGAGGTGTGGCTCAAGGGCATCTTCCGTCAGGCTCAGCCCCCGCTCAGGCGCATGAAGGGCGTCCGCTGCACCATGGACATCGGAGCCGAGTCGCTGGCTAGGCACGGCCTCGTACGCGTGATGACGGAAGACGGCAACCCCGTCTATGTGAAGGGCGGCGACGTCACCTTCGTCGTCTGGGAGGAGAACGCCCCGCTTGAGAGGCTGGAGGACAGGCGCAGGGGCACCCTTTGCACGGAATCGTACCCATCCGTCGGCATCAGGAAGGGCGAACTCCTGGACCTGAGCCGGATCACGACGCCTTTCGCGTTTCTTATCTCGTCCGATGCCTTCCCCGAGAACAAGAGCAAAAGCGTGTCGGCGAGCGAGGAGGCGTTCGCTTCTGTTGACCTTGTCGGCAATCCAGAGGATCCCCTGCTTTTCGCAGTGGCACGGACATCCCTCTTCAGGGGGGCCGCCAGTTCGCCAGCCCGTGTGCCGGACATCCTGACGAGAGTTTTCCAGTCCGTTCGTCCGGACAGGATCCGGAGGGTGCCCCTTTTTGCGACACGGGGTGGCAGCATGCACAGCAACAAGCGGCTGAGGTGGCTGAAGGAGAACAACCCCGCTAGGGCGGAGGCGTGACGCCATGAACGAGGGCTTGGTCAGTAAAATAGAGGACAAGATCCGCGTCCGGGAGGAGACGGACGCACATTCGGTCCAGCTGATCATCCCGAGCGGGATCCGCGGCCCGGACGACACGGCCTCGCAGATCCGCAGGCAGACCGTCGAGCCTCGGCGGCGTTCGGGGCTCGCGTTCCTCCTTTGCGTGTGCGGCGTGCTCAAGGCCGTAGACCACAAGGGCTCGAAGTGCTTCTTCAAACATCCCGTTGCCACGTTCTGGGAACGCCTTTGGAGGCGGAAGCCCGGGACATAAGGGCACGGGGAAACAACAGGGGGTGCCGCCAAAAGCGGCATAACAGCGATGGGATACAAGTGCGGCATGTGTTCGGCCAAGGTTGATGCTAGGGAGAGCAAGGTGGTCACGCAGATCAGGGGTGTCGAGTATGTGCATCCTGGATCATGGAGTGACGACCGCGTTAAGACCTCCAGGGGCTGGGAGATTGTGAGGGAGGAGAAGCTCTGTCGCGACTGCCAGAGGAAACTCGGAGCCTCCTTTATGCCCCAGACCGTCGCCTCGGTCAGCAGGGAAGTGCACGAGACGGTGCCAAAGAGGCAGAGGCGCCGCATGATGGAGGGGCGCCGCGACATCGACTACGGCGACAGGTCGGAACGTTCCGAACGCTTTGACAGGCTGGGGTCAACTACCAACGACTGAAGTCGTTGGCTTGCAGGACACGGGCTCCCACAATCGGCCTGTTGACATAGCCTGCCCGCAATGTCTGGCGGCCCCGAAACGGGGCCGTAGAGGATGCGGGGTGGCGCGACATTCTCGACCACCTCTGGGCGATGTTGCACGCCGCGTTGTGGTCGGCGTCCAACTGGACGCCGTCGCTTCCTATGTACCTGCATCCCCGCCTCTCTCCCCTTGGAAGACCTCTTGAGTCGTCCTTGGAGGTGTATGCGGGGTCAACCGTCTCCACCCTCTTGCAGAGGGCTCGTGCCTTGTAGGTGAGTATCGTCTTGAAGGTGTAGAAGGGGATCTGGGACAGCATGCTGTTGTGTTTTCTTCCTTGTCGCTTTGTATGTGTCTTTATCTTGGACAAGTCTTCCAGGACGATCACATTTGCATCGGTGCTGGAAAGCACCGCGTTCGCAAGGTGGTGCATCTCGTTCCTAGAGTAGTTCCGCTCGTGCCTCCTGCTCCTCTTCAGTTTCGTCCTTGCGGAGTGGGAGAACAGCTTCCTTGTCTGAAGCTGTCGCTTCAGATATCTGATCCTTCTTTTCGTCCTGAGGAACTCCCTGCTTGAGAAGATCGTTCCCTCGCTGGTGACGGCCAGCCTGCGCTGGCCGAGGTCGACTCCGATGCACGTCCCCGGGACGTGTAGCGGCTCTGGCATCTCGAAGCTCATCGCGAGCCAGAATTGTCCTTCCCGCTCGAAGACGAGCGGGTCGAGCATGACGTGCCTGGACATCATCTCAAAAAGCCTTGGATAGGGGTCGAACCTGAAGACTTCCATGCCTCCTCCGAGTACGGAGATCTTCAACGAATTGTTTGGGAGCATCTTGTGGATCCTGCAGTCCAGCCTCATGGAGAGCCCCTTCATTGTTGGCGCCTCCTCCAGCAACGTCCTCCAGCATTTCGGGTTGTTGCTCTTGATGGCCTTCCAGGCCGCCAGGGCGGCCTGCCTGGCCTTGCAAGCGAACTGGGACTTCATTTTTGGGATCCTCATGCAGTCCCTGTAGGTCTTGGAATGGACGATCTTCTGGTCGAGTATCTTCTTCTCGTCGATATGCTCGAAGATGTGCCTGCTTACGATGTCGAACGCCCTGCCGTGGACAACAAGGGTGTCGTGGAGCCTTGCAAGGCTCTCCCTGTCCTCGGCCTCGATCTTGACGTTCAATGTCCTGATTCCTGTTGTCATATTATGTTGTTCAACGAAAAAGGGTTGAAATCCCTTGTTGACAGCAACTATTTTTCATGGTAGTTTCTGGCAATGTTCGTTCAAGAAGGAAAGGAGAAATGTGGCAATTCCTCCCACGGCTGAAGCCGTGGGTATCCTTGCCACTGAAATGTCATGATAGTCCGAACTCTCAAGCTCAAGTTGACTAAGGCACAGGAGAGCCAATTCAATCGGTGGCTCTGGAACCTCACCGGCCTGTGGAATTGGGCAATCAGGAAGATCGAGAATGATGCCCGTGACAAGGTCTATCATTCTCCTTTTGATTTCGTCAATCTTATTGCCGACCACAGCAAGCGGATGGGCATTCCCTCCCACACCATGCAGGGAATCCTCAACCAGGCTCACTTTGCCTGGCGGAGGTGCTTCAGGAAGATGGCGAAGAAACCGCGGCTAAAGGGCATCAGGAACAGGCTCAACTCGATACCGTTCCCCGATCCCATCAAACCACCCAAGGACGGAAGGATCGGTATTCCAGAAATCGGCAAAATTCGGTTTCACAAGCAGGATTTGCCAGAGGCTAGGATCAAATGCGGACGTATTGTCCGCAGGGCTTCAGGTTGGTATTTGTGCCTGTGGCTGGATCGCGACCACAAGTTCCCCGTCAAGGACACGGACAGGGCTATTGGCATTGATCCCGGATTTCACACACTGTTGACGCTTTCCGACGGGACGAAGATCGAGAACCCGAGGGAGCTCAAAAAAGGAGCCAAAAGACTGGCCCAGGCCCAGCGGGGACATGACAAACATCTTGCAGCAAGGCTGCTGGAACGGCAGGCCAACAGGAGGAGGGACAGGAACCACAAGATTTCCAGGGAGCTGGTTGAGGACTTCAAAACGATCTGCTACTCGGACGACAACTTCAAGTCAATGGCAAGGAGGTTCGGGAAATCAGTTACGGAAGCGGGATTGTCAAACCTGATCGGGATGCTCATCTGCAAGAGCCGTACAGGCGGCAGGGAACTCATTCCGGTCAATTCATTTCACACCACCATGACCTGTTCATCCTGCGGAGCCCTTACGGGCCCGCATGGTTTGGGCGGGCTTGCAGTAAGGCGTTGGACATGTTCGGAGTGTGGCTCCGACCACGACAGGGATGTAAATTCCGCCGTGGTAGTGCTCAACACCGGGCTCGGAACGAGCCACGAGGGAGGTCTGCGTCATGTCGCATGACTTCGTCAGGAATCCCCCGGATTCATCCGTGGGGAGGTTCAACACACCCGATTTCAAGTTCTCGAAACGGCTCCTGATAGCCGGCAGCAGGAGGGACGGCAAAAGGTTCCCGCAGTGCCACGCCCCGAGCCTCGGCAGGTCGCCGGACGGGCGGCTGGCCGCGGCATATTTCGCTGGCATACGGGAGAGGGATCCTGGGACGGCCATATGGGGCTCCTGCATGGTTTCGGAGGACGGCGAGGAACCCCATTGGAAGGAACTGAAGGTGCTGGCCAAGGTCAACCAGAACGCCCACTGGAACCCCGTGCTTTTCAACGACTCCGAGGGCAGGCTGTGGCTCTTTTTCAAGGTGGGTGACACGGTGGAGGGGTGGGAGACTTGGAAGTGCCAGCTGAACGACAATTTCGACCCGGTGAGGCCGCCCATCAGGCTGAGCAGGCTCTTCGGCAGGGGCGGAAGGGGACCGGTGAGGAGTGCACCGATCATCCTCTCCAATGGCGGCTGGCTCGCACCGGCGTCCACCGAAAAGACCGTCGGCTACCGGATGGTGGAGAGGAACGGCTACACGTACAGGACTCCTGACGCCATCTGGAACGCATTCACGGACGGGTCGTCCAATGGCGGAAAGTCTTGGAGGAAGTCCAAGCCGGTGCCCCTTGACAGGAGGAAATGGGGTGAGCTCGGTGGTCTCATACAGCCCACCCTGTGGGAGTCGTCCCATGGCAACGTCCACATGCTCCTGAGGAGCACGCACGGGAAACTGTTCAGGAGTGACTCGTCGGATTACGGCAGGACGTGGAGCCAAGCCGAACCGACGGACATCCCGAACCCGAACAGCGCGATAGACGTGGCCAAACTGGAGGACGGGACGCTGGTCCTCGGATACAACCCCGTCTCTGGGAACTGGGTGCCGCGCGATCCGTTGTCGGTGGCCTATTCATCTGGGGAGGGGCGGGTCTGGAGCCAGCCGGTGACAGTGGAGCAGACGCCGATGAGTGGGCTCGGCTTACAGGGCAGCTATTCCTATCCCTCCATACTTCCGCTCGACGGCGGATACGCCATCGCCTACAGCTGGAACAGGGTCAACATCGGCTTTGTCCGGGCCACTAGGGCGGCTCTGGAACCTGTGCAAGCTTGAAGGCAAATGCGTTCCGGCCGGAGAAATAACAGCGTGGGGCCGTTATGGGAACCGCAACCGAACATAAGTCCGTCGAGGGCCGTCTGCTGGTGGTCTGCTGCCAGTGCGGCAAACTCCTCAGGACCGTGCCCCTCGGCGACTCCAGGGCCTTGTTGAGCCACGGGTACTGCGACGACTGTGCGAGGGAGGCCTTGGAGGAATTTGACATCTATTTGGGACATGTCCGGCGAGGGGAAATGAGCCGTCAGGCAGAGCCTGACGGTTGTCTTGGGAAAACGCCAAATAGTCATTGACTCTTGCAGGAATTTGTGGCATCCTTTGGGAAGAAGGATCAAGGAAGGATTGATGAGATGAGCATGAACGTCACAGTGAAGGCAGTAGGAGCCACCAAGGGAACGGCGAAAGCCGGTACCTGCGGGGCCCTCTCCGCCTTCGCTTTATGACGCCCAGGCATCTGAAGCAGGACCAGGAACAGGGCCCCGTCGAAAGACGGGGCCTTTTGCGTTAAGGGAACAACGGCGTGTGACTAGAACTGGCTTTTAGTCCTGCCTCTTAAGCAGGAATATGTGGGTTCAACTCCCACCACGCCGACCAATTTGCGGTTCTTTGACAACCGAATATGAGGGGCTGGGCTGGCATGCCAAAGCCAGCCCGGCCAATAGTTGGGTGCGTGAGCGGAATTGGTTACGCACCGCACCTTTAATGCGGGTTACATGCGGGTTCGAGTCCCGCCGCACCCACCATTTACAACGGCGTGTGACGCAACTGGGAGCGTACCTGGCTCTTAACCAGGGTGTTGGGGGTTCAACTCCCTCCACGCCGACCATTTCGAGTTCGAGACAACCAAACAGGAAGGAAGGTGATGGCGATGAAACGCAGTGGCAAACGACAGTCATGACCGGCGTGTGACGCAATCAGGCAGCGTACCAGGTTTTTACCCTGGGAGTTGGGGGTTCAATTCCCTCCACGCCGACCATCAATTTCACATGGGCTCATAGCTCAGTTTGGAAGAGCGCCTGATCCGCAATCAGGAGGTCACCAGTTCGAACCTGGTTGGGTCCACCAAAAAGAGGGATGGTTGATGAGACTGTTGAATAACCAATGGGACAGTCTAACAAGGAGAAAATCATGCCCTCTGAGACAACTAGAAAAGGCGAGTTCGCTTGTTTGAAACTTGAAGAGAGAGCCTATGAGAAGGGAGCTTTGGTTAGCAAACCGACTATCGAATGTGAGTATGACAGGATAGTCGATTTCGACGGTAAACTATATCGGGTTCAGGTGAAATATGCAGGGGAGTTGAGCAAACACTGTTCAGGTTCCGTAGTAGCAAACACAGTTAGAACTGTTGGCTCAGCGAAAAAACAATGCCCGATATCGAGCGAATCGGTCGATGCTCTTGTGGTCTATATTCCATCTCAAAACATGATCTGCTGGTTGCCAGTATCTGAGTGGAGAGGTAAAAAAAGAATCCAATTGAGGGTTTGCGACTCAAAGAACAATCAGAAGAACGGATGCAGGATGGCGAAGGACTTTCTGTGGTAGATTTCGGGCTCGTAGCTCAATTGGTAGAGCGCCTGGACGGCATCCAGGAGGTCAGGGGTTCGACTCCCCTCGGGTCCACCCATTTCATGCGAGAGTAGCCTAACGGCCAGGCACAACCTTGCCAAGGTTGATCACGGGGGTTCGACTCCCCTCTCTCGCTCCAATTTTATGCATGAGTAGCTCAAGCTAAGAGCACCGGCATCCGGACCGGAGGTTGTGCCATGGCACCTCATGCTCCATCGTGGGTTCTCCAGAGTGGTGAGTACATGAGAACATCTGGCCCGGCATTCGTGGAGCCCTCCCTGCCGGGGAATAACTGAGGGCCTAGACCACTCAAATGCGGGCGTAGCCTAGCGGTCAGGCGCCAGCCTTCCAAGCTGGTCCACGGGGGTTCGACTCCCCTCACCCGCTCCAATTTCGGATGCTGTGGGAAGGTAGGCTTAAGAGCAGCCATCCTATAATGAGTGACTCGTCGTCTCTATGTTGTGCGTACTGGACGGGAATCAACCCGACTATGACCCGAAGTCCGATCAGGGCGGTGAGTAGAACCCACTGGCGGATGCGAAGGCCGCCGGCCGAAAGGCCTGGGGCGAAAGTCCCTCGCGGAAGGGAAGACAGCGCACGCAGATTGCCCGAACAGGGCGGAGGCTCCCCGAGTAAGAAGCGGGCAGGACCGAAAGGCCCTGGTCTTTGGCGTAACAGCACACCCATCGCATCCGTTATGTTGAGTTTTGCCGGAGTGCCTCAGCGGCGACAGGACCGCACCTGTAATGCGGTACACAAACATCGGGGGTTCGAGTCCCTCCTCCGGCTCCAATGGGGCCTTAGTGATATCGGTAGCACTGGAGCTTTGCAAGCTTCAAGGACGGGTTCAACTCCCGTAGGCTCCACCAATTTTTGAATGGGCGACAAAGCAGTAGGGAACAGGCGGATGCCAACCGCCGAAGCTTCCCGAACGGCGTACCGACTTGGCACGGAGTACGCCGTCGCCCTGGGCATCTTGCAAGAGGCGATCCTTGATCCCAGACGTGGGCATCAGGATGTGGCCTAACATGGAACAGGTTTTGTTCGCATTCATGTAGTGCTGTTGAAAACAATCAGGGAGTAAGGAGACATGGAAATCCTCCAAAAAAGTGTCGAAACTGTGGGGGCGAAACCGATAACAAGAACAAGGCATTCTGTTCCAGGGGATGTTTAGCCGAGTACAAACACAACCAGATCATTAAGCAATGGTTGTCGGGGAAGAGAGATGTTTCAATTTCTGGTGGTCTTTCTGTATCCAGAACCATAAAGGGGTGGGTTTTGGAAAGAGATGGGAACAAGTGTGTTATTTGCAAGCGGTCTAAGTGGATGAGTGCTCCAATACCCATCATCTTGGATCACATTGATGGGAATCCGATGAACAACAGGCCAGGAAACCTTAGATCAGTTTGTGGTAATTGCAATATGCTTTTGCCAACTTTTACAGGCAGAAACAGAGGCAGAGGAAGGTCGGCCAGAAGAAAGTGGGATCAAAAGTTGGCAAATACATTTGCCGCCCAAGCATAGATGGCGATGCAGTGGTTTCGTAAACCACAGAGGACGGTTCAAGTCCGTCGAGCGGCTCCAATCTCAAGAGGATAAGAAGCGGTTCAGGGGGTATAATAAGGCAATGGTCATTGTCAACGGTTGTGGCGGCCATCAAACGCCATGCCAGTCAAACAACCTCAAGCAGGAGACACGATTGAGAAACGCGGTAAAGGCAGGAGCTGTGAACAAGGTGTTCAAGTCGGCAAGGATCCTCTTCATGGGTTTCCTGGCCCTGGTGATGACGTCATGCATAACGCCTCAGCCTCAGCCTCCAAGCAGGACGCTTCTTGGCGGGCCGCATGCGTTCTTCGGGCCGTCAGCGTGGAAGGCCTACAACCTCGACCCTGACGAGTCCATGAAGGCGTTGGCCGACAACTGGCTGTCCTTCAAGTTCGAGGTTTTCGGCGACGATCCGCCGAGGTACAACCTGGACAAGGCAGTGGAATACTGCCAGGCCATACTCAAGGCTTCGGAGAAGCACGGGGTCATGGGGTGCCTGACCTTGAGCAACGGGAATGACGACTACTGGGCCCGCGGGGTTGGCCTTGCCTACTTCAAGCCTGCTATTGACAAGATCCTGGCTTCGGCCAAGACGGACAGGGTCATCATCGAGGCGGTTTCGGAGTCGAGTGCTTCCAAGCCGCTCCAGGTTCAGTTCGAGAACTACGTGTTCAACGAGTGGCATGTGAAGCGCGGGGGTGCGATGTCCTGGAACCGCGGGTCGAGGCCGACGTCCCTCCCGAGCGGGTATGACGTCCTGGACTTCCATGTGTTCAACATGGATCAGAGGAAGAGCATACCGAAGTCCATAGCCAGGCCGATAGTCAGTGCCGACACGACCCCGATGGTCTATTGGCTGACAGGAAAGAGCGAGTACGGAACGAAGTATGTCCCAGGAACGGTCTACGAGATGGTCAAGACATGCCTGTCGGAAAAGTTCTGGGGCGTTGACGTCTATCCTGGCAACCATGACAAGCTGGACATCAAGAGCATCGAGGCCGCCGGAAAGGCAATCAAAGAAGTCCTGAAGTGATTTGTGACAGAAGTTTTCCCGCCGCAAGCCGCGGGTCTTTAGACCCAGCGGATAGGCGGGAGTGAGTTTTGCTGTATAATGATGGACGAACAGGCATGCTCAGGACAGAGTGTTTGCATAAAGGGTTCTCAGTTGGCGAATGCTGTTCTTCAATGCCAACTCGAAAGGCACGGCGAAAGTTGTGTGAGTCGCAAGAACCTGCGGGACTTCAGTCCCAGCAGAGTGTCAGAGGCAGTTAGCTCAGTTTGGAAGAGCGTCGCCGCGACATGGCGAAGGCCACAGGTTCGACCCCTGTACTGCCTACCAACGGTCGGTTAGCTCAATTGGAAGAGTGCTTGGTCCACATCCAAGAGGCTGCAGGTTCAAGCCCTGCACCGACCACCATTTAGCTCGGTTAGCTCAGTGGAAGAACGCCAGATTTACAATTTCTGGCTTTGTGTCAGATATACGATACATTAGGAGACAACATGGCGAGCAAGATGTACATCCTTGTGAAGTCTGAAGTTGACTTGGGTCATGCCCTACTGGCCTGTGCACACGCGTCGCTGGCCTGCTATCTCGACAACAAGGACGACCCCGAGATGCAGCAGTACGTGAAGGAATCGTTCCGGAAGGTGGTCTGTAGGGCGGACGACGCCCAGTTCGAGCAGGCGAAAGCCCTGATGCAGCCCGGCGACAGGGTGATGACGGAGTCGGGGCTCGGCGGGGCGGAGGTTGCCATCGTGTTCAAACCCAGGAAGGAATGGCACAAGTTCTTCCAGTTCCTTCCTCTCTACAGGTAAGATCCCCATGAAAAAATTGAAGCTGCGGAAACTGCCGAAGTTCATAAGATTCGAGATTGCTGACGACACCAACGCCATGGCCCTGAGGCCATATGTCATGAGGGTTGTGAAGGCCCTTGGGCACGGCGAGGCAATGGTGACTGACGAGTCGATGGTTTTGGACTTCCTTGATGTTTTCATGTCGAAGGCCGGAAAAGTGGAGGCGGTCTACGAAGCTTCAAAGAAACTTGGCGTTGACATCGATCTCCATGACCGGGTTTGGGAGGCCGCTGACAGGCTGAAGAAAAAGGAGGCCAAGATCGATAAGGCAGATGCCCACGTAGCTCAGCTGGAAGAGCACGTCCTCGGTAAGGACGATGTCGGCGGTTCGAAGCCGCCCGTGGGCTCCAGAAGGAAACGAAAGGAGAAGCGATGAGCGTTGACATGAACGGACGTGACTTGAGCAAGCCGATCCCGCCGATGGATGTGGTTGACTGGGAGGGCATGCAGATCGAGGCCGAGGCGTCCATGATCGGCGGCAGAAAATCGCTGGCCGAGACAGACGAGCAGATCATCGAGAAGCTCGCCAAAATCATCTTCAAGATGAGTTCCGAGATCCGTAGGCTCCGGTTGACCTATGGCGAGGAGGTCTGGGAACCCGTCTACCGCTCTAAGGAGCAGGACGACGAGTTCCGCAAGACACACGAGGCGACAAGGGAAGGCAAGAATGCGGGTGTAGCCTAGAGGTTAGGCACCGGCTTCCCAAGCCGGTTCACGCGGGTTCGAGTCCCGCCGCCCGCTCCAAATCAGCCTTATCCTCGTTTTGCGTTGCCAAGTCCCCGTTTTTCCGGTAGCTTCTTGAACCTCCCCACGGATGAATCCGTGGGATTCCTGACGAGGTCATGCGACATGACGCAGACCTCCCTCGTGGCTCGTTCCGAGCCCGGCATTGAGGACTACCACGGCGGAATTGACATCCCTGTCGTGATCCGCGCCACACACGGAGCATCTCCAATGCCTTACAATTTCTGGGAGCCAGAAAGCCCAAATGCTTCAGCTTTGGGATGAATGGCGACCGTGGAAAAATCTTCGGCATGTTGTATAATCATGGGACGTT
>Ga0315288_10007275_pt1 | contig 14030 bp, 14 predicted proteins | sample YL17G11_20_MG_FD_203454 | JGI IMG/M metagenome (GOLD analysis project Ga0315288, IMG submission 203454) | Sediment microbial communities from Yellowstone Lake, YNP, Wyoming, USA - YL17G11_20 | ecosystem: Environmental > Aquatic > Freshwater > Lake > Sediment | place: USA: Wyoming | collected... | reverse complement strand
TCAAGAACAACCCGGACGAGACCACGTACGACCCGGACGCGCTCAACTGGCTGAGCACGGACACGTACGTTGACGCCGCGAAGAAGTACATCACGGGGACGGAGAAGGCCGAGGACGGCAAGGTCTACGGCGTCTGCGAGAAGCGCAAGGTCGTCCGTGAGGGCAAGCTCACGGGGGCCGAGAAGCTCGTCTGCGTGAACGGTGTCGTGACCTGGACGCCAGGCGATGTCGACGTGGCCAAGCACAAGGGTGGGCTCATCTCGATCGTGAGCACGAAGGAGTACCGCGCGCAGATGCCGAACGCGATCATCGGCATCCGTAAGTGGAACCGGGCGAACCGTCCCGCGGTCGAGAACTTCCTCGCGGGCATCTTCGAGGGTGGTGATCAGGTGAAGCACTACCCGCAAGCCCTTCGCCGCGCGGCGGAGATCAGCGCGGCGGTCTACAACGAGGAGACGGCGGACTACTGGGAGAAATACGCCAAGGGCGTGATCGAGGCTGACCTCCAAGGCCTCCAGGTTCCGCTCGGGGGCTCGCTCGTCCACAACTACGCGGACAACCTCTCGCTCTTCGGCCTCGCGGCAGGGTCGGCCAACCTCTTCGGGGTGACGTACCAGGTCTTCGGTGACGTAGTTGTCCAGCAGTACCCGAAGCTCGTCCCCTCCTATCCAAAGCTCGAAGAGATCCTCGACACCTCCTACGTGGCGAACCTCAAGGGCAAGGTCGCGACGGGAACAGCCGACAAGCCGACGTTCACTGCGGGCGCGGCCATGAAGGAAGTCGTCGGCAAGAAGTCCTGGAACATCCACTTCGACACGGGGCGCGCCACCTTCTCGAAGGGCGCCGACGCCGAGCTGGAGAAGCTCGCCAAGGACCTCCTCGTCGCGGATGAGCTTGCCATCGAGCTTCACGGGCACACCGACAAGACTGGTGATGCGGCGGCAAACATGGCCCTGTCGCAGGCACGCGCGAACGCCGTGAAGACCTGGCTCATGAACCGCTCGTCGAGCGAGTTCCCCTCCGACCGCATCAAGGTCGTCCCCCATGGCCAGCAAGAGCCGGTCTGTGCGGACACCTCCGAGGTCTGCAACTCGAAGAACCGGCGCGTGGTCATCATCCTGGGATCGACGGGCTGATGTCGAACACGGCCCCTGAAGCTAAGGCGGTCTCCGTACCGCCCCCGCCGGCTGCCCCCAAGGCGCATGCGGAGGACGGATTTCAGCAGGCATGGGTGCCCAATGGGCGCGTTTCCGGTGGCGTGTACACGGTACTCGTCTTCGGAACCGCGCTCCTTGCGCTCCTCGCCTGGACGTTCCTCCGTCCCTCCTTCGTCCCGAGCCCCCTTCAAGTCCTCGGGGTCTACCCCGCCCTCTTCCAGGAGGGGCTGGGCTACCAGCTCTACGTCAGCCTCGCGACCAACATCGAGGCCGTGCTGGTCTCGTGCGCGCTGACGCTCCCCCTCGCGTACCTGACGGTCTTGCCGGCCCTGCGTCCGCTCGTCCGAGCCCTCTCGAAGATGCGCTTCTTAGGGCTCACCGGCTTCGTCATCGTGTTCACCGTCACGTTCGGCGGTGGGCATGGGCTGAAGCTCGCTCTCCTCGTCTTCGGGATGTCCCTCTTCCTCGTCACGTCGCTCTACGACATCGTCGAGTCCATCCCCCGCGGCGAGTTCGATCACGCCCGGACCCTGCGCATGGGGCCGTGGCGATCGACCTACGAGATCGTCGTCCTCGGCCGCCTAGACGCCGTGCTCGACATGATCAGGCAGAACGCCGCCATCGGGTGGGTCATGCTCACGATGGTCGAGGGCTTGGTCCGCTTCGAGGGCGGGTTGGGCGCCATGATGCTCGCCGAAGATAAGCACATGAGGATCGACGCGGTCATGGCCATCCAGATCGTCGTCCTCGTGCTGGGCGTTCTCCAGGATGCAGCCCTCGTGTTGCTCCGCAAAACCCTGTGCCCGTACGCCGACGTGACGTTGGAGCGCCGATGAACCAGATGCGGGCCATGGCACCTACATACGAGTTGAAGGACGTTCTCGTTCGCATCGAGAACGTCTCCCTCTCCTTCGACGGACGTCCTGTTCTGACCTCGATCAACGCCGAGGTCCGAGATATCGTGCGCCCCGGCTGCGAGCAGGGGCAGGTCATCGGTATTCTCGGGCCGAGTGGCGTCGGCAAGACGCTGCTCAGTCGCATCCTCTCGGGGCTCCAAGCACCGACGACGGGGACGGTCACGGTGGGCGCCCAAGGAGAGCCCGTGCGTGCGGGCGTCGTCGGGCACGTGGCGCAGCACTACCCGCTCCTTCGGCACCGGACCGTCCTCGGAAACCTTACGGTGGCTGCCCGGCAGAAGGGGGCGTCCGAGAAAGACGCCGTCGGCAAGTCGCTGGAGTACCTCGCGCGCTTCGACCTCTCCGACAAGGCCGACGCTTGGCCCTCAGAGCTTTCGGGCGGGCAGAGGCAGCGCGTTGCCATCGCGCAGCAGCTTCTTTGCAGCGATCACTTCCTCGTCCTCGATGAGCCCTTCACCGGGCTCGATCCCGTGATGAAGGATCGTGTGAGCGACCTCATTCGACAGGTCTCGCTGCTTCACGAGCACAACACCATCTTCGTGGTCGCCCACGACCTCGCGGCCGTGACCTCGGTGGCCGATACCCTCTGGCTCATTGGCCGCACGCGCGCGCCCACGGGGGAGCCTCTGGGCTCGACCATTGTCCAGGTCTACGACCTCATCGAGCGCGGCATCGCCTGGAACACGGCGTCCCACAAGACCCGCGTTTTCGACGACCTTCTGCACGAGGTCCGTGCGCGCTTCGACACACTCCTCTAGCGCTTGTGAGGGCCCCACGGGAAGGGCTCTGTGTGGGGCTCTTCCTCGTCGAACGTAGGTGGGGGCAAGGAGCGGAGGATCTCCGTGTGGATGACCTCCGTGGAGCGAAGGCGCTGGTCCATATCGATGATCGACCGCAGCACGTCCGACACCGAGCTGCGCATGCGGATGATCTCACGGGTGTTCCGATAGGCCACGTGGTCTACCGAGTGTTGACCCTTGTCGAGGCGGAGCATCCGAGCCTCAAGTCGCCGCAGATCGCGCTCGTAGCGGCGAATCAGTCGAAGCGTCGTGAAGAGCATACCCAGGCAGAAGCCTATGATTAGGCAGAGAGCTGGGATGAGCATGCCGCGTGCTCTAGCTATACCACCGACTCAAGGGCGAATCCGCGGCAATGGGGCGTTGTGGAGGATGACCTCATCGGGGCCAGGCATGCCTACATACTCATCTTCGAGGTACTCCAAGTCTTCGCTCGGGGCACGCGGCAAGGGGAGATCATCCGGAAGTTCAAGCTCGATGCGGTGGGCCTTCACAAACTGGCGGAGTCCCACACGCGCGGCGGCCTTGAGGATGGTCTGGTAGCCCATGCCCACGACATCACCCACGCGCCTCGCGGTCTCGATGAGGTCGGCCTCCATGCGGATACTGATCGTCCTCGTGCGGGCCTGCGGGCCGTCGTCTTTCTCTTCGTCGGCCTGGTCCGCCATCTTACGTGCATACACCGTTGGATGGCCTCATTCCGCCACTAAGAGATCCCAGCATGTACCTTCCACATCGGACTCCGAAGGGGCCTCTGTAGGCGTAGGCGGTACTGCTGGGGGTACTGCTTCGGTCACGATGCGTACCCACTGGCCACCCCCAAAAACCCAGATCGAAGCGTCCTGGTGGACGAAGACGATTTCCCCTTCTCGTGGGTGCCGCCTATCGCGCTCCTCGTATGTGGCCACCGTCGCCAGCGAGCCTGCTTCAGCGCTGCCCGATGAAATCCAAGAAGCCGTATTGACCGACAGCAGTGTGGGCATGAGCGCCCACTACACCGCTCAGATCACCAGGGGAGGTCGTCGTTCGGATCTGGCTCCGCGGCGGTGAGAGACTTGAGGGCGCTGCTGTAGCTCTCTATGTCTACGGGTCCGCGGTCGAGAGCGTCGGAGAGAGCGACCTCGAAGTCCGGGTTCTCCCTGGGCTCCGGTTGCCGCCCCACCGCGCGCTGAAGTTCCGCGTACATGAGAGAGGGCAGGTGGCGCTTCAGGCCTAGAGTTTGAGCGTCACGAAGAGCCTGCTGCATCGTCGGGGCTCTGGCGGCCCCACCCGTACCCGCAGGCCCACGCCATTCGAGGAGCGCTCCGGTAGGATCTACCCTGAGCATGACGTACTGCCCGTCCGCGCGCTCGATTCGAGTGACCACGACGAAGGGGGGCTCCTGGACGCCGGTAGGGTCCTCCTGCAAGAGCCTTTTCCAAGGAGAGCTTGCGACCTCTTCGACGGGCGCCGCAGAAGGCCGCCCCCGCGAGGTTGTCTCCGAGCAGCTATGCTCCTTGCAGTAGCAGTCGTCGCCGCAGGGGCATACATGCGGGCATTCGTTCGCGTGGCCGCAATAGAGAGCGCTCTTTCCCACGAGATCCCCACCCTACCCCTCCCCGAGGGATGCGTCCAGAAAGCCCACTGTTGGTTTCCGCCTCCGGGCTTTGCCCGGTAAATCCTTTTGAGGAGATTCCCCGGACATTTGAGGCTGTGCGCGTGTCTCCCGAGGGAGATCCCCGTGTAGTAAGCCTCCGGATGCAAGCTCGCATCGCGTTTGAACTCTCTTTCGAGGGTTCGCATAGACTCTTGGAGAACTGTTCCGTCCACATGCACGGCATCGCGCATCCAAGAGTCTCTCACCCTCGAAGAGATCGTCAACATCTCACGGGTTTTGAAGTCAAGAACGTCTTGACGGCCCGTGGGACTCGGATCTCTTCGCGTGCTCCCCGAAGGGAGAACTGGGTGTGTGTGGTCTGACTCATCCTTGAGAGTCTTTTACCGAGAGAAGGATCCCTCGTATTTCAGAGGGGTTTGTCTCTCGAACCCTATAAACTCACTCTGTCAATGACCGCCTCAAAGTGCCTAAACACCCGAGAGATCCGCTTCTAACTCCCGTCAAACCAAGGGTCAATCTATTTGTCGGGCAAAGCCGCATCGGTGTAGTCCCCCCTCCAAGAAGGAGGGGGAACCCCATGTCCACTGGTGATTACGTTTGGCTCACGATCAACGCGGTAACTCTTGTTTGCGTGACTGTTTGGGTTGTCCGGGAGTCAACCGGGAAGGCCTAGGGCGAGGCTTCCTCAAGAGGCCCGTCGTCCTCATCTTCGCCCTCATCTTCGCCCTCATCTTCGCCCCCGTCGTCGTATTCTTCTTGCTCATCCCCGCCTTCTTCCTCGTCGTCTTGGTCGAGGAGTTCGGGGTTGTCGGCATAGGCGTAGACTTCGGCGAGGGCGATGGGGGTGCTGAACTGCACGTCGTCCGAGCCGGTGATCTTGGCGTATGCCTCCATCGCGCGCTCGGGGGTGAGATCCCCGATGTGCGTCCGGCAGAGGAGCCGCCTTGCGCGCATGAGGGCGGGATCGATCTGATCGACATCGGCGTTGGTCGTGCAGATCACGCGCAGGTTCAGCGCGTGGCCAAGGATCCCGTCTGAGAGATTCAGGAGGGACGAGATGGCGCCCATCGAACCCTCTGCGCGCGGGACGAGGCAGCGATCGGAGTCTTCGAGGATGAGGATGATCGGCTTGCCGGAGCCCATCTGCGCCCGGATCTTCACGAGCGTAGGAATGAGCCTTGGGCTGTCGAGGGAATCGACCATGTGCGCGGGCACGAGCAGGAACGCGCAGTCGAGGATGGCCTCGATGAGCCCGCGCACGTAGTAGCTCTTGCCCGAGCCAGGGTCTCCCTGGAGGATGACAAGGCGCCCCTTCGGCTTCACCTTGTCGAGTTCCGAAACGATGAGGTCGAAGTCGCTGAGTGCGTCGTCGTTGTAGTTCTCACGGGCGAGGGGCTCGCCCACGAGACCGACTTCGATTGCCGTGATGTCCGAGCCTACCTCGGCGAGCGCGTAGATCGGCTGCCGGGCGGCGGCTGGTAGGACGAGGTCTTCGTGCAGTTCCTTGAGCTGGCTGACGGCGTCGGCCGCCATCGTGGTGATGAAGGTGTCGACCCGGTGCTCTTCATCGAAGCGGAGCGTGAGCGCGCCGCCGTTCCAGGTGACCCACCGCTCGATGATGCCCGCATCGAGCGGCTCCTTCTCGTAGACGAGATGGCCGTCGAAGAGCTTCACGGCCTCATCTACGAGTTCTTTGCGCCCACGCGTGCTCGGGTCCATGAGGACGCCGCGGTAGCTACTGGTTGTGACCGTGCGGCCCGTCGAGAGGGCAAACTCGATGAGCATCCGTTCGAGAGAGGTGCCGCTTTGAGAAAAGTGAACAGAGTTCCACCAGGGAAGCCCTACGGGCTCCTGTTGAGCAGTCGACATCGGGTGTCCTCGCTGAGTGTTAGCCGTCGCCTGATGCGTCACTCACTTGGAGCAACGCTTCGACCTGGCCCCTCGTACGGTGCTCGTCGCAAAGAGGCCAGCGACGGAACGAACCAAGAGAGGCCATGCCCTGCGTCCATACACCACATGCGGCACACTTGCGCTGCTCGTCGCGCGCCTTCACGTCGAGTCGAAGATCGAGGTCTAGCTCGTAGGCGCGGTAGCAGGCGCAGGCCTCCTCGGCGCTTGCATGACCCGTGCTGTGGTAGTGCTCCTTGAAGGGGAGCATTTCCCCGTACCACTCGCGCATCCCGTCGTTACCCGATTTCTCAAGGGCGTCAAGCTCGTCTTCCGTATAGTCCTTCCAGCCTGAGCAGTAGCCAGTGGGGTGGCACCAGCCCTCGTCATCGGAGGACACCGTGTAGTCCCACCGCTTCGTGGATTGACGCTGCTTTGGGGAATAAATCTGCGCCATCAGAGCCTCCTGAGTCAGCTCTTGGCTTTGAGCTTGACCCCTTCTTCAGCAAGCGCGGTGGAAGGTAGATCCTCGGTAGCAACTCGCCACGCGTTCAACACCGTGCCGTCTCTTCGTAGGTCGATCACGAGCGCAGAGGGTCCCCGCGTGAAAGCATTCCGAAGAGGGAGGATGCCGGCCTTGAGGCTCCCAATGACTTCGGGCTGAGTCGGGCTCAGGATCCAACGGTCGATGTCCTCTTCGCAGTCGCTCCATGTCCCAATGTGCATTTGGCCATCGACCTCAACGGCGATGACTCGCGGGCCATCGTACCAAAAGAGGCTTTCAAGGGTGCGCAGGTTCGGGGCGCTCACCTGCTCCTTCAGCTTCCAGCCAGGGTCCATCATGGTACGAACGCCACCTTGAAAGGAGGCTCCAGATCAGCTTCGAAGAACCCGCGTTGGATGAAGCGGGAACGTAGGACGCCGTCAGGCCACTCTACGATCTCGCGCCACTCGTGCGGCGCGCGCCCGAACCACTTCTTTGTGTACACGGACTGGTAAACGAACTTGTCTTGCTTGGTCGCCGTGTCGAGGATCAGCTTCTCGACGAAGTAATACCCGCCTTTGTAGTGGTCGTAGTACCCGCCGATCTGAACGTCCTTCGTCCACCAGCCCAGGTGGAGGCAGAGGAGAAGGCCGTAGACCTCTTTCCGCTCAACTTCATCGGAGATGGGGAACCCCCGCGCCTCGGCGAACCGCTCCTCAAACGAGCCCGCGCCCGCCGTGCGCACGATCCTGTCCACGACCTCCGTGCAGTGGGCCAGCTCGGAGTCCGATACGTCGTCTTCGTCCCGAACGAGGAAATGCCCCGTCAGGCGCCGGTACGGGTCTCGAATGAAGTCTGTCATGGGCCGGTATCTACACCAGCCCCAGCCTCCGGCGGGCAGATCCTTTTTTGAATAGCCTAAGCAGCCATGCCTGATCCCTTCGTCCTCTACAACGAGAAGTTTCGCAACGGCCCCAACGCAAACGGATCGTGCTACACGAACGGTGACATCGTTGCGACGGCGGCAACCGCAGAAGACGCCGCCGCTCTCGGAGCCACCTACGCGGAGCACCCCGAGTACACCTGGGTTCAGTACGACCTAGAGGCGGACGGTGTCACTCTTTGCACTGGGGTGATCCGAGACGACTTGCCTCCGCATGGGGCGTAAATCCGGCAGCACGCAAACACTCATGCCTTCGCAGGTGCGATGGGCTTTGATCCTGGCAAAGGCACGACTGCGGGGCAGGTACTTACCTGGGACGGCACCAAGTATACTTGGGCCGCCGCTGCGACGGGTACGACGAAGCCCGAGGGCGAGTGGAAGAGGGTGGTCGACCGGGCCGTCCTGCGCCCCATCTTCCATGACCCCGTCGTCTTCTCGCTCCAAGACATCTCCGACATCGCCTACTTCTGCTCGCCCACGGGGTCGGGCTTCACCAGCGCCTCATACAGCCGGATCGCAGTCCTTCAATCCAACTATGTCGTATCGCTGCTCTTCCTGTCGTCATCCATCCTGGGTCAATCATACAACTCCGCTGCCCTAACGGGGACGGGCTGGACAAGCCTGTGCGCGACGTTCGACAGCACGGTGACGACCACGCCCAAGATGTGGTTCTACGCCACGGGGGGTCCGACCGGGAATCAGATCGTCAGCTTCAACGAAGCCACCTCGGGCGTCACAACCGTAGTTACTATCACGGTAGGGACGAACATCTCGCGTCCCTACTTTGGCCCAGACGGTCTTTTCTGGGTCCTTGCGGGAGGGGCTCTTCGGCGCTTCAACTTCCCCTTCAGCAATTCATTCGCGCTAGACGGTACTTCCTACGCGACGGGGATCACCCATAGTATCACGCGAAATCACTTCGCGACTGATGGCACGTCGATGTACGTGCTGGACACGAACGCGACGGTAAGCAGGATCTTCAAGTTCACGGGGATCACTCTCAACACCACCACATCGTCCCCCGCAAGCGCAGCCAACATGACGGCAGTGGCGCACGATGGACGGTACCTCTGGGTTGGCAAGTCCGATGGTGGGCTTTACGTCTACGATACTCCGAGCATGACGCTTGTGACGACCATCGCAGCGCCAACACTCCAGTCTCAAGCCCTGACGGGCGTAGACGACCTCATCTTCGATGGGGTCTACATCATTGGTATCGGGACAACGGCTGCGGGCACGCGGAACGTCCTCTTCCGCATCGACCCGCAGACACAGCGTTTCGTCGCGTCTGTCATCTCGACGTACAGCTACAGCCGGCTTGTCCTCGTCCCCGGAGATCGCAACGGAGGCAACGTCTACACGATCTACTCCGATCCTTCGGCCAATTCGGTTCAGATGATCCGAGACCTGGCGGACGAGTCCGTTGGGTCCCTCCTGGTCGACGGCGGCATCGCCAGAAAACCCCGGGTTCTTGATGGTGGGGTCGATGCGAGTCCGGTCAGTGTCACGGTCGACAAGTCCGTGGTCCTGGTAAAGACCGGCACCTACGGGGGTGGGGTGACGTTGCTTCTCCCCGAGCTTCCGGGCAACGGTGCTGTCATCACCATCAAGGACATCGACGGCCAGGCCAGCACAAACAACATCACCATCGACATTGAGAACGGCGGGGGGAACGTCGATACGATCAGCACTGATTACGGATACATGACCCTCTACAACACGGCCGAGGGTGGCAGCCTGTGGACCCGGATCGGGTGAAAGCATGGCATACCCCGGTAAAGCAACTGCGGCAGGGCAAGCGTTCGTCTGGAACGGCACACGCGGCGTTTGGCAGAGCATCACCCCTGCCAACCCAAGGCTCGTCACTCCAGGCCTTTGGAAGCGGGTAGCCGAGACTCCAGTCGGGCGTGCGCCCTACTTGGACCGCATCTACAACATCGGCGACGATTCGACGGCATGTTCGGCCACGGCCTTCTTTGACCCCAGCGGCACCAAGAAGGCCAAGACCCCGAACCGGCTTATGGTCTTAGAGGGCGGTAACCCTACACGGGTCAAGTTCTACCCCAACACCCTCTCTCGATCGTACTACGCCTCGACAACAGTCAGTGGGTACCTCGTCACCGCGATCGGTGTGTACAACGACGACCCCGACCTCGGTGCCGTGGGCACGTACTTCTTTGCGGCGGGGAGCAATACGGGGGCCGCCGTCAACTACAGGCGCTTCATCGAGAACGCCAACGGGACCATCACCGTTCTCGACTCCGTGACCTTGCCGGGCTCGTCGGGCCTAGGCGTCACGAGGCCGTACTACGATGGGTACAGCCTCTGGATTCACTCGGGCGATGTCTCGGGCAACGCTCAGATCCGCAGGCTCTACAACCTCTTCGGTACCGCAGGTACGTTCGCGGTCGACCCCGTGATTTACGGGGACTACGGGACCGACCCTCAAGGCGGCTTCCTCACCTCCAACGGGATCACGCACGACGGGAAGTACACGTACATCCTTCTTCCGGGGGCGTACTTCTCAGGCTACCCGTCGAGGATCTACAAGATCGACCAGGTCAGTCTGGCCACGACCCTGTACACCTATTCTGCGCAGAACAAGATGTTCAGCATCACCTTCGACGGTGAGTCCCTATGGGTTGGACGAACCACGGGGAATGCGCCAAGCGCAGATGGAAAGCTCGCGCGCATCAACCCCTCTACGATGGCCTTTGACACTGAGTTCACGATCGGCAACATCCAAGGGACCCACGTCAATGACATGCAAGAGATTGCATTCGACGGGGCCTATATCTGGGCCATCGCGAACGATGCAAGCACCTTTCGGCGCTTCCTACTTCGATTCGACCCGAGGCTTGGGCGGGTCGTAGGTGCCTACCTGATCATCCAGTCGAGCATCCCGAGTATCGCAGAGCGGTGGGGCTACGACGGCATTCAGATCGTCCCGTCTGACCGTGGTGGGGGCTACCCCATGGTCCACATGAGTCGAACGGGCACGGGTTCAAAGCAAGAAATCTATGTCGTTCGGGACTTGGTCGATAAGTCCGTGTGCAGCCTCGATGTGACGGGCGGATTGTTCTTCCCGCCCCTTCAAGATGGGGCCACCTCTCCGATTCAACTCAAAGCCGATACATCCGTCTATTTGCTCGACCCCGACAGCTACACGTCCCCCGGGCCTACGGTCCGTCTGCCCACAGCTCCAGTGGATGGGACGTTCGTCACCATTTGCTTCCGGGTGGGCGTCACGAACTCGATCGTCGTCACCACATTCGGGGATGGCAGCACCATCGACGGTGCTGCCAGCTACACGATCGACCCCGTCAAACGGTGGGGTCACTTCTGTCGTTCAGGCAACGCGTGGTATCTCGTTGGCTGATCAGAAGACGTTCCACGTGTTCGATCCGCCGTAGATGAGCCCTACGGCGCCTGCGTTCGTGGCAATGACGTACGTAGCAGCGCCGTCGATGGTGCCGCCCGACTGCGAGATCGTGATGTTGTTCGTGGCCGCGCCGCCCGAGGACACGTCCTTGATGAGGTACGTCTGCCCCTGCCTCGCGTTCGTCGGGAGCGTGATACTCACTGGGGTTGAGTGGTTGCACCGGAGCATGTAGTCGGCCGTCGAGAGGAGCACGCTGCCCGTCTCGGTCCGCATGTGAATGACTTGTCCGCCCCGGAACGCGGTGTTGCCGAGGTCGGCGGGCACCGGGTCGTACGCCTTGTGGATGCCGAGCGTGGAGACCACGTAGACCGCCGTGCTCGACCCTGGCCCCTCGTGGACGGCCACAATGCCCTTCGGCAGGTTGTAGCCCGTGCTCGACCCGAGAAACGTGTTGGTGTTGGCGTAAATGGCGCCCGTGGAATCGAAGCGCTCCGGGTTCACGGCAAAGAGGCCACGCTGACCCGTCGTGGCGTCCGATGTGGAGACCAGGACACGTCGCCCGTCGAATGCGATGAAGGAAGGGTTACCCCCGTTCGAAACGAGGATCCCGTTCTCCTCCATCGGCATGCCGGACGGGAGAAGGCTGTTCGTGTCGAGTAGTGCCGGGTCAATCTTCGCCACGCGGTAAAGGCTGCCCCCGACACTCAAACCGGCCCAGAGGTACTGGCCATCGAAGGTGATGGACCTCGGATCGCTACCCGATCCAAAGAGGTACTGCGTGACCGTGCTGCTCGTCGTGTCGAAGCGGTACAGCGCGTTGATCGGGTCACCCTCCTGGATGATGTAGATGTACCTTGATCCGTCGCCCGTGATGACGGGCGAGAAGAGGTTCGTGTTCGGGCACACGATGGTGCCCGTCGTGGTGGCCGTAACAGAGCCCGGCATCGTGGTCTTGCGCGCGGCAGGGAAGTACACGAGCTGGTCCGTCCCAACGGAGTTTCGCACCACCCAGAAGTGGTTCCCGTCGAAGAAGCCCCCCGCGACGCTCGACGTGATCGGCGTGCCCACGGTGGAGACTGAAGGGATACCGTCGTTGGCCACGGCGGTCACGTCGAAGAAGATGACGCCGGCCGTGCCCACGGCAGCGTAGCGTTTGATGCTGCCACCACCGCTGATAAAGCCTAGGTAGAAGACCTGCTGGTAGTTGGCCCCCAAGTTGTATGTCGCGGCGAGCGATCCGGAAGATGGGTCGATGAAGCGGACGAGGTTGTCGCTCGTACGAAGCGTCAGCAGGAAGGTGCCGTCAAAGGCGAGCCCTCGAAGGTCCGTGGGGAGCCCGGTCGTGAACGACGACACTGAGGGGGGTAGCGTCAGAAGGCCGATGCTCGAAGGCATGCGCCGGAGCGCGAAGCCGTCGTCGTTCTTCGGAGTCGGCCCCGCAGCATCGACATAGGCCCAGCCCGTCGTCCCGACTTTCAACGTTCCGGGCGACCCCGCGGGGAGGCGCAAGCCGCGGAGTGAAGCGACCTCCAGGTCTCGGCGATCCCCGGTGGACACCTGGAAGTAGACCGACGGTTGGACCGCGATCAACGCCTCAACGGTGTCGTTGGCCCAGGCAAGACCCTGCGCGTTGTCCGCGTTTCCTCGGAGGTGGAAGTGGATGTTTTCCGTCCCCGTGAGGGTGATGGGTCCGAGGCCCCATGTCTCGGTGTTCGGGCCAGGGGCACCTTCCGTGAACGCGCGTGTGTCTACAAGGGTGCCGTCGATGACCGTGCGCAGTGCAAAGTTTGGATCAAAGGCAGCGTCGAGCACCGTGTAATTGAGCGTGATGTTCGTGAGATCCCCAGCTACGGCATTGACACCCATGCCCCCGCCGATGTCCCTCTCCGCCTCATTGAACTCGACCTCCACGACGAAGTTCAACCAGTCAACGGTCGTAGCCACACCACTGACCGTGAACTCGACGTAGTCCCCGATCGAGGGATCGACCATCACGGGTGCAGGGAGATCCGCCGTGACCGTTTCAGCCTGCGGCGTGGTCTCCGTGAACGGGACCGTGAGGACAGATGCCCCGTTCACCAGCAGGTCGAACGTGAAGTTCGGATCGACCGACAAGCCGTTTACGGTGAAGGTCACGCGGAGCGCGTGCACCGCGATATACGCGGTGGTCGGGATGGTGACGCTACCAAGGAACGGAATGGCCATGACTTAGAATCTCCTCCGCGATTCGCTCTTACTCATCACGGCCCTTGCGGCGGACCATCCCCAACGGAGAAGGTGTCGGAAGTAGCGGTGCGCCATGCGAACCCGAAGCGAACAAGCCAATCCATGGCATCGCTCGCGGCTGGGTTCTTCGCGATCTCCAAGGACAGGGTATCTCCTGCGGCGGCAGGGAAGCGCGCCAGGTCGATGTTCATGTAGAAAGTCCCAGTCCCTGTTTCTACGAACCCCTGCGTGGCGATGATTGTCCCATTCACTTTGGCGCTAATGTCGAAGGTGTCGCCTCCCGTCGTAGGCGTCCCGACGATGATGTCGACCCAGGCGCGCGTCAGGTAGACGTTGGTGTTGAACGCCGAAGTCGAAAGCGTGTCGGGGTGATCGGCGGTTGTGGAGTTAGTGATTATCGCGTGCGGCGTGATTGCCGATAGCTGGTACTGCGTGTGGAGGCTGATCGAAGGCCCGTCGTTCACACTGAGCGTGGCGCTCTGTGCCAGGTTGCCGCCTACGAACACGTCGCCCGTACGCGTGACCGCAATGCCTCGGCCGTCACCCGCCCCCGAGCCAGTAAGGATGCTGGCGACCTTGACGATCGCAGATCCGTCGTACGTATAGCGAGCGATCGTGATGTCCGAGGGCGCAGCTATGG
>Ga0315288_10007274_pt1 | contig 14031 bp, 11 predicted proteins | sample YL17G11_20_MG_FD_203454 | JGI IMG/M metagenome (GOLD analysis project Ga0315288, IMG submission 203454) | Sediment microbial communities from Yellowstone Lake, YNP, Wyoming, USA - YL17G11_20 | ecosystem: Environmental > Aquatic > Freshwater > Lake > Sediment | place: USA: Wyoming | collected... | reverse complement strand
CGGGTATATCTCGCCCAGGGCTTGAGCAATTTTGTTTACTGCTTCAGCCTGGACCGCGGGCACCATCCAGTTACCGGTAACATTGAGGACCGTGATAATAAGGTCGGCGTTTTCGGCAGCTTCAATCCCTCCGGCGATATTTTCGTAATTTTGTTGATAATTGTGAATGAAAAGGGCCCTGCTGTTAGCCAGTGCCACGATATCGCTCGGCTTTACATCGTAGTCTCCGGGGCACACACCCGGGGGTATGATGGTGCGCGTTTTCAGTTTGCCATCGGCTAGATCCTGAATAATGTTGGTGATAAAGGAACTCCCGGTCATGATATCGACCAGGGGTTGAGCATGCTCGGCGAGGGCTAGGACGGCCCCTAAAGTCCCCACAAGCGCTGCTATCAACACGGCTAGCAGAATTCTTTCTCTCATATTCTCAATATTGCGTGCATATGCAATTAATTGCAGTTAGCCGACAAAAAATCAATCCTTTTCCAGCTGTATCTGAGATTTTAAGAAGTCTATCTGTCGCACCTTGCCCTGGAAGACCTTCTTCTCTCCAAAGAGGGTTTCTACTTCTACTTGCCGGTCGGCAATTATCAGGCGGGCGATGTTCTCCACAACTGGCTTGTCGCCTGCTTTAGCCACATAGAGTTTAGCCATACACATCCTAATGCCTCTCCTTGCTCCTGGGCAGAGCCTGTTTTGCTTTCACGAGTTCGTCGCTGACTGAAGCCATCTTGACGGCTGCTTTTTGTAGCTGTTTTGCCACCTCGGCAGATGACGAGGCAACTTTGTCGGCCCAGTCGCGGAACTCTTGCTCATGCTCGTTGTTGTGTTCAATCCAGTAGTCGAGCAGGACCTTCAATCTTTCTTGAACATCATCCATGGTTGGTTAAGCTTTCCTTCGTCTCTTTTTGCCGCACTCAGTGCACTTGCCCGAAATGGCTAGGTGCCTTAAATCAGCATCAAAGCCATATTTCTGAAGCAAGGTATCTTTCAGCGGACTCAGCGCAACATCCTCCAGGTCTATCACCTTGCCGCAGCCGCGGCAGACGAGGTGATGATGGTGCCCTTTCTCGGCAACATGGTAACGGACAAGCCCTTCGCCAAAGTCTGCTTCCGTGACCAGGTTCAATTCCTTCAGCAGTTCTAGAGTGCGATAGACAGTGGATATATTTGCGTAGGGATAGCGACTGTGCAATTGCTCGTAGAGTTCTTCAGCGCTGATATGCTTGTCGGCACTATGGAGTGCCTCGATCACCAGCATGCGCTGGGGAGTTAAGCGGTGCCCCTTTTCGCGAAGAATTTCGTGGCAGCTCATTGCCGGAGGGTATTATAGCAAGACAGAAAAATTATTGCAACAGGTTGCAAATGCAATCACCCCCCCCTGTCATTGCGAGGGGTGGAAGCCCCGAAGCAATCTCGCAAAGTTTCGTATCTGTCATTTTGCTCTTTGCATTTTTCATTTTGATTTTTGGCTGCTCTTGCTTTCCAGCGAGATGGTGACGGGCCCATCATTATGGATCATATTCCTGGCGCTAAAGAGAGACTTGAAGCTTGCGGAGAAGGAAGGAAGCGCCTCATAGCAAGAACTGAGGAAACTACTGAAGTGGCGGCGAATAGGTTTGCACCAGGGCTGCAATCCCAATAACCAACCCTCTGGAAACACTATTTCAGCTTGTTTGGATTGCATTTTTACCTGTTACCATGTACAATTGAACGTAATTGTATGTTGTTAACACCCGTTTTATATGAAATTGGTGCTTTTGGGTGATTGTGAGAATGGTTAAAATGAATTATGCTTGATATAGGTTGATTAAAGAGAAGATGGGACAAGGTGCGGGAAATTGGGAACATAGCTTAGCCAGAGCAAGGTGATATCATGAATACCTCCGTTAGCATTCAAACGCTATTTGAAGGTTTCGCCCGGGAATTAAAGAAGGTGGCGGATATTGATTGGGCAACAATCGCTTTAGTTGATGGGGACGAACTTCTCTTTATGGTTCTATCCAGCACAATAGGGTCTGCCTGGCAGCCGGGGGAAAGGATACCACTCAAAGGAACGGCTACGGAGTTGGTATGCCAGGACAGACAGGCCATATATGAACCCGATCTGAAACGGCGCCACAGATTCTGGACTTCGGAGGTTCACGTTAAGGAAGGAATTCGTTCTGTTGTTCATCTGCCGTTGAGTGTCACAGGCCGGACTATTGGCAGCCTGATTTTGGCCAGTCGCAAACCTAACGCCTATGGTCGCGGGCAAATAAAGCTTCTGGAAGGGGTGGCTTTGCAGATCGCTGCACCAATTGAGAATGCTCAACTTTATGCCCGGTTGGAGCATAGGTTGACTGAGGTCTGCGACATAGTCTCGAGAGTGGAGGCCAAGGACACTTATGTTTACGGCCATTCCAAGAAGGTCAACGTTTATGCCGTGGCGTTGGCGAAGAAGATTGGACTGTCGTCCGATGAGGTATCCGCATTGAGCGCTGCTGCTTTGCTTCACGACATCGGCAAGGTTGGCATTCCCGATAAAGTCCTCAACAAAAAGGAAAAGCTTAATAAAAAAGATTGGGAAGCGATCAAGGCTCACCCCAAGTTAGGGGCAAATATCGTCGGTAACATACCCAAGCTAGCTTCCGCCGTAAATAGCATTTTGTATCACCATGAGAGGTGGGATGGTAGTGGCTACCCAAAGGGGCTGAAAGGCGAAGAGATTCCCCTGAAAGCTCGTATCCTGGCCATAGCTGAGAGCTTTGAGGCTATGACTTCCCATCTTCCTTACCGCCGTGCACTGTCTCTTGATGAGGCACTGAAAGAGCTTAGGCAGGGTGCCGGGCTTCAGTTTGACCCCAAGTTGGTGGAGGTGTTCATTGACATTGTGGAGGCCGAACTTCCTGAGAGGATTAAGATAGGTCAAGATATATCTAGTGAGCAACCACCTCCGTAGTACAGATAGTTCTGGCTCAACCTAGAGCTAAATTATCCCCAAAATCCCAATAGGTCAGCGACAGGTATCTGAATATCAAGAGGGGGTATGCCCTTTGGATTGGGTGATGGAGGAACTCTATTACAGACCGTCTTGTTACCTCAAACGTACACCCTGAACGATAGAAGTTCTATGTCATTGTGTCCCCACAATTCCAGTTGGCATTTTACGAACAAAACGAGATTTTGCCAATTAGCACAATGGTTCCGTTTTGTACGTAGTGGGACACTTTGAGATACCTACCGTGGGATTAGAAGTTAGCGGAATGACCACGGAATCAGCTTCATTGGGTCAAGCACAGAATATACCTGAGCTTGGAATTGTACCTTAGCCTGTTTTGTTACCTCAAACACGCACCCTGAACGGCAAAAGCTCTATGTTATTGTGTGAGCGCAATCCCATTGACTATTCCTTCACTAGCGATATAATACTTCCATAGGGCTCATGCACATGAAAGGATTTGGCATATTCTTGATTATTCTAGCCTTGATTGCTGGGATGGTAGATTGTGGTGGCGTCACGAAGTATGATTTGACCATGGTAGTAGCTCCCGTCGGTGCAGGAAATGCGACTGATTTGACTAATGCTTCACCATACCTAGCAGACACTGTAGTCAACATAACAGCTGTAGCAGCCGTAGGCTACCGATTTGCCTACTGGACGGCGCTTGCGGGCACATTTGGTAATGCCACTGCTGCGACGACTACCTTCACCATGCCGGCTCAAAGTGTAACCGTCACGCCTTACTTTGAGTATACTGCCATGGTCGCCGCAGGACACCTTCACACGGTGGGGCTCTGTTCCAACGGCACCGTTGTCGCCACAGGATGGAATAACCGTAGTCAGTGCAATGTCACCGGCTGGACTAACGTTGTCCAGGTCGCCACAGACTTTGGTCATACTGTGGGGCTCTGCTCCAACGGCACCGTCGTCGCCGTGGGAGACGACACCTACGGGCAGTGTGAGGTTGGCAACTGGACGAACATCATGAAAGTTGCCGCAGGCGACTATCACACGGTTGGGCTTTACTACAATGGCACTGTGGTCGCCATGGGAAACAACGGCTACGGACAGTGTGATGTTGGCAACTGGATGAACATCATGAAAGTTGCCGCAGGCGACTATCACACAGTTGGGCTTTACTACAATGGCACTGTGGTCGCCATAGGAGGGAACACCTTTGGGGCGTGTAATGTCACCGACTGGACGAACATCGTTCAGGTCGCTGCCGGCGGCGCTCACACGGTTGGGCTTTGCTGCAACGGCACGGTGGTCATCACGGGGGCCACCTTCAATTGGTCCGGGGAGTGCAATGTCAACAACTGGACCAACATCGTCCAGATTGCCGAAAGCGGCTTCCACACGGTGGGGCTTGAGAGCGACGGCACCGTGGTCGCAGTGGGAGACAATTACTATGGGCAGTGCAATGTCACCGGCTGGACCAACATCGTCCAGGTCGCTGCGGGTCTGTATTACACGGTCGGGCTTAAGCCTGATGGCACTGTGGTCGCCGTGGGAGACAACGGCAACGGGCAGTGCAATGTTACCGGCTGGGACCTGAATTGAGCTTGGCCTCAAGTCATGTCAGTGTGAGTGCCAGGAAAACGACATAGCGGCTCAGGGCATAGCAGAGACAGAATCACACAATTGCTTGTATTGTTACCTCAAACACGCACGCTGAACGGCAGAAGTTCTATGTTATTGTGTGAACGCAATCCCAGTTATGGCACACTGCACAAAGTAGCGTTTTGTGACCCCTTGACTACATGGCACGTTTCGGACGTCGCACAAAAAGGCTTTGACTACCGCTTTGTGGTAAGGGTATAGTAGACCCCAGCAGGACGGCTCCCCTAAGAGGAGGAGGAAGAAAATGAAGAGGATATGTCTAGTTCCATTAGCGGCCGTATTGCTGCTCAGCTTGATTTCAATGAGCTGCGGTGGTGAAGCTACACCTCCTGCAACTCCTACTGGCCTCACTTGTGAGTGGATTTCCAACTCCCAAATTGACCTTTCCTGGGATGCTTCAGGCGGAGCCACCGGTTACCATGTCTACCGTTGTACCGGTGCAAGCTGTACGCCTACTACTCAAGTTCATAACGAATCAACTACTTCCTGGTCTGATATTGGGTTAGCTTCCAACACCACATACCGCTACAGACTGACTGCCTACAATGGAGCAGGGGAGAGTGATTATAGCTCAATTGTCAGCTGCAGTACTTATAATCCTGAAGTAGCGTGGAACAAGACCTTTGGCGGTTCAGATTGGGACGAGGCCAAGTCAGCCCGGCAAACCTCGGACGGAGGGTACATTATTGTCAGTGACACAGAATCCTACGGGGTTGGCCGTGCTGTCTGGCTGATAAAGACCGATCCTTCAGGAAATGTGGCCTGGAACAAGACCTTTGGTGGTTCAAATGGCATGGGCAACTCCGTTCAGCAAACCTCAGATGGAGGATACATCATTGCTGGTTGCACATGGTCCTATGGAGCTGGCCTTGATGATGTCTGGCTGATAAAGACCGATTCTTCAGGAAATGTGGCCTGGAACAAGACCTTCGGCGGTTCAGGTATTGACAATGCCTTCTCTGTCCAGCAAACCTCGGACGGAGGATACATCGTTGCCGGTTGCACAGACTCCTACGGGGCTGGTCTTTATGATGTCTGGTTGATAAAGGCCGATCCTTCAGGAAATCTGGCCTGGAACAAGACCTTTGGTGGTTCAGATTGTGACTTTGGCAGCTCAGTCCAGCAAACCTCGGACGGAGGATACATCATTGCCGGTTCCACATATTCCTACGGGGCTGGTCTCGGTGATGTCTGGCTGATAAAGGCCGATCCTTCAGGAAATTTGGCGTGGAACAAGACATTCGGCGGTTCAAGGTATGAGTGGACCTACTCAGTCCAGCAAACCTCGGACGGAGGATACATCATTGCCGGTTCCACAGATTCCTACGGGGCTGGCTTATGGGATGTCTGGCTGGTAAAGACCGATTCTTCAGGAAATGAGGCGTGGAACAACACCTTTGGGGGTTCAGGTGGTGACGAGGCCCACTCAGTGCAGCAGACCTCGGAGGGAGGATACATCATTGCCGGTAAAACAGTTGCCTACGGGGCTGGCGGGAGCGATGTCTGGCTGATAAAGACCGATTCTTCAGGAAATCTGGTGTGGGACAAGACCTTTGGTGGTTCATATACTGACTTTGGCAACTCAGTCCAGCAAACCTCGGACGGAGGATACATCATTGCCGGTTCCACAGATTCCTACGGGGCTGGCAGGGCTGATGTCTGGCTGATAAAGGTTGGTGTTTGACCGGAGCCATAGCATAGCCGAGTGCGATACTGCACAACCGCCTGTTTTGTTGCCTCAAACGCGCACGCTGAACGGCAGAATTTCTATATTATTGTGCGAACGCAATCCCGGTTGTGGCGCACTGCACAAACTAGCGTTGTGTGTGGTGGTAGGAGCTACCTTCACCCTGCTATCTAGATCTTCGGTAGTTGACCAGAGCTAACAGTTGCCCATTTCTGTCGGAAGCCGTACACTGGATACAGATGAATGCTAACTGTTAGCTCATCCAGGTAAAATACTTGTTGACTACGAGGTAAATGCAATAGACCTGTAATTGGCCACGGGGAGAAGATGCCCCAAGAGATCAAAACCATTAATCTATTGTTGCCCTATAGATTGGGTAGCGTAAATTGCTACCTGATAAAAACCAATACCGGCTATATCCTGATCGACACGGGATGTACGAGGAAGCGAACCGACCTTGTAAAAGAACTTGAAAGCGCAGGCTGTAAGCCTGGCAACCTCCAAGTTATCGTTTTAACACATGGGGATTTTGACCATAGCGGCAATGCCGCCTACCTTCGTAAGAAGTTCGGTGCAAGAATAGCCATGCACCATGACGATTCAGGAATGATCGAACGTGGCAACATGTTCTGGAACAGGAGCAAATCCAACATTCTCATCAGAATGATAGCCCCTATCCTATTCGGGTTTGGCAAATCGGAAAGATTCAAACCAGATTCATATACCGAGGATGGAGACGATCTCTGTGAAAACGGTTTCGACGCTAGAGTTCTTCATATTCCAGGACACTCAAAGGGCTCCATAGGAATCCTGACAAGCAGCGGCGACCTGTTTTGCGGTGATCTGCTTGAGAACATACACAAACCAAAGCTCAATTCTATTATGGATGACCTAACGACAGCGAATACCAGTGTCGAGAAACTCAATAAGTTAAGCATTAGAACAGTTCATCCCGGGCATGGCACGCCATTTACGATGGATTTGTTCGTAAAAAGCAACCGACAACCCGGTATTTGAAAACAACTAATTGACCAAGTTATTAATTAGGACAACAAAAAAGTGAATTATTGGGTCACAATTGTCTGTTTTGTTACTTCTTTAGGCAAACTGGGGATGTCGTCTCGTGACCGCGTTAGATTAAATACGGACGCTGAACGGCAGAAGTTCTATGTCATTGTGTCCCCGGGATCCCCCGAAACAATATCGTAAAGTCCCGTTTGCCTTTCGCATTCTGACTTGTATTTGTTCTTACTTTCCAGCGATATGGTGACCGGCCCATCGTTGTGGATTTCCACCAGCATATGCTCCTGAAAAAGCCCGGTTTCCACCTTGAGCCCTGTGGCGCGGACCTGCTCCACGAAAAACTCGTACAATTCCTTGGCCAGGTCCGGTGGGGCGGCGGCGGTGAAGTCGGGTCGTCTCCCTTTGCGCGTATCAGCCAGCAGAGTGAACTGGCTTACGATCAGAATATCTCCTCTTGTATCCAATGCGGAAAGGGAAAACTTGCTTGACTCGTCGGCAAAAATACGGAGGTTGACCACTTTGCTTGCCAGGTAACTGGCGTCTTCCTTCGAGTCACCTTGAGCCACGCCTAGAAGAACCACCAGCCCCGGGCCAATCTTGCCCACTATCCTGTCATTCACGCTCACTGAGGCTCGGGAAACCCGCTGCACTAACGCTTTCATCTTGATTTAGCTCGTAATAATTATGCCACCTTCTCAGATTTATTTCCGCTTGTGAGCATTCTGGGGACACAATACCTGATTTGTAGCAGGCCTGATGCGCACTATGTACTTGGGAAAGACAGGGGTTCTAGTCGATATGTCATTAGCACCACGCAATAGCTGATTGACAATTACAGAATGCCCCACAGGTATGAAAATAATGTACATTCTTTGGTAAATAATGCGCGACATCTTGACGATAAAGTTCATATATGTTATGATGTTTGTCAAATGGACACAGCAGTTGAAGGTCTAGTTCGAACAAGGAAACGTGCAAAAGCAGAGGCCTTCAGAAGAATAGCAGAAAGACGCACGGAACGTGTACTCCGATCGTTGAGGCTACTTGGGCAGTGTTCCAACCGGCGAAGCTATGAGTACAATGATGAACAAATTATTAAGATATTCAGGGAAATTCGTGGTGCGGTTCGACATGCAGAGCAGAGTTTTCAGAACAACAGAAGAAACACGGGTTTCAAGCTATAACCCGGGTGTGCTGGGTCTCCTTTTATGAGTGATTCTGTTGTTCTTGCAAGGTGGAGTAGTCTCCAAGGGGTACCGGTTGTCGATAGTAAGCAGGATCGTTAGATCTCTTTCCAAGCATTCGTCTTCCCAATCTAAATCTGTCGAAGGTTACCCTGCTATCATAACTGGATCTCCATCTGAACATGCATCCAATCCATCACTGGGATATCAAAGCTCGGGACAAAGGCATAGGCCTAGCTTGGGAGACCATCTGCTACTAGCGCAAATCGAAGAGCAAGGCCTTGATGTAGGCTTGATGGTCGATGTAGTACAACTACGTCTAAACGTACGAGCATCCAAAAGGCTGAGAGCTGCAGGTATTGGCACCGTGCAGCAGTTAATCACTCGCACTGAGAATGACCTTCTAAATAAGGAGGGTCTTGGAATAAGCACAGTGCGTGAGATCAAGAGGAAGCTGAACTCATACTTAGTGAGTTTGGTGAACGGCAGGGGTTGGCCTTTGAAGACTACAGACACTGGTAATGAGATGCTCCAGAAATCACTCTTCCCCACTGCATTTTCATTCCAGCATAGAGGAAGGCTCGCAAAATGCGGTTCCAAGATAGGTGATTCACTACTACTTACCCACATTGAAGACCAAGGCCTCAATCTGAGTAAAATCGGCGTGTGGCAATTGTATCTAGGTGTGCGAGCATCCAAGAGACTGGAAGCCGTCGGTATCACTACCCTACAGGAACTAGCTACTTCTACTGAACACGATCTCCTAAGTATTGATGGCCTTGGAGTAGCCACACTGCAGGAGATAAAGAAGAAGCTGAACTCATACCTCGCTGATTTGACGAGTGCCCATGATAAAAAGTCAGAGGTCATAGATATAGGCGAGAGGAAGATTCAAGCATCACTGCTGGAGAATCTTGAGAATCAAGACACACCACTAAATGACATCAGTGTACAAGTGTTGGGTCTAAATGAGCAAGAATCGAGCGAGCTTGGTATGTTCAACATTATCACTATAGAAGAGCTTGGCAACTGTATTAAATGTGGCTTCTTCAGTACGCCAGAACTTCAGATAACAACCATCGCGGGGATCGCGAAGAAGCTGGACTCTTACCTAACATATCTGGCGCGGGTAGGCAATAGGCACTCATATGCAACAAGAAGTGGTAAGAAACTTGCGGAACCAGTCTTGGTCAACCAAGCTACAGACCAATGTGCGAACTTGAATACAATTAGCGTCACGCGACTCGGCCTAGGCGCAGCGACATCCAAAAGGCTGAATACTGCCAATGTCCACAATCTGGAGCAATTGGTCGACTGCGACGAATGCGATCTCCTTGGTACTTGTGGCCTTGAGATTAGTATGCTTGAGGAGGTGAGATGGAAGCTAAACACCTTCCTGTGGGGAGTCTGCGATACATATCCTCTGTCTGAACAGCTAGTAGATCTAGCTACTCGTCTTTGCTATGCTTTCCAAGATTATGTACCTCTAGATGAAATTCCATTGCCCAATCGTGCTCAACAGAAACTGCAAAAAGCCATTGGTGATAGACCTCAGACACTCGCGCAACTGAAGCAACGCATTGAGGAACGTCACATCCAGATTGTTGATCGCGAACGAACGGAGAGGATAGGTACTCATAGCAGGGCACTGGAACAAGCCGTCGATTTACTCTATAAGTTGCTAGTCCACGGAAACATAGACTGTGAAATCAACGAATTGGTCCGACATCTGGATGACAGAGAGCGCTTCATACTGACCGCTAGATTTGGCATACGCAAGCTCCTTACGCTTGAGGCTGTTGGAGACAGTCTCCATATCACCCGGGAAAGGGTCCGGCAACTAGAAGTAAGAATGCGCAATAAACTTGCCAGAGTGGTTGCACGGTCATCACTCCTGTATTCAGTCGCAGGTATTGTCCTGATTCGGCACCTAGGTGAAGATGCAACGGTAGACTCATGGATTCAACAGATGATCAACATTGGCTTCCTTAAAGAGGTGACATCAGCTGATCTGCTAGTCGCAATCAGCAAGATTGCCGACTTTGCTCCTCTTACTTTGCCAAAAGAATTCAGCCATATGCTTGAACCTCATATCCCAGAACACATTCTTCTGGCCAAAAAACCCACCCTCAGCGAAGCTCGAAGGTTTTGTCGAAACTGTGGCGCAGTAAGAATTGTTTCTCTAACAAGTGAGAACGTCTCACAAGCTGACGCTGAGCAAATCTTATGTTCAGGTGGATTCACCGAGATTTGTCCTGGATGGTGGACGAGAAAAAACCACAAATGTGTAGCCGAAGACGTTGCCACAAAGGTAATAACATACTGCGGTGCCGTATCTCCGTCCAACTTACGTCAAGCTCTCGCGAGACACTTGAGCCGCCTTCAATACACAGCCCCACCATCTGAGGTATTAGTAAAGGTCTTGGAGTACACAGGAGGTTTTCTTCTGGTTGATGGATTTGTCAAGTTAAGTAAGTCGCCCGCCAGAAGGCCCAGCCTCACATCGCCAGAGTCTATCTTTCTCAAGACTGTAAAAAGTGAGGGACCAGTTGTATCATTTGAACTACTACATATGAAGACACTGGGTGCGGGTCTCTCGGAAGCATCACTTACTGGTGCTCTTCGTTATTCTCCAATTGTGCAAAAAGTTGCATTTGGACTCCATGCACTACTTCAAAGCCGCTACAATGTGGAAGACATCGAACAGGCTAGGTCTCAGATAACGAGAGTGCCTGCTAATGCCAGTATAAAGCCGCGCTCTGATGGTGTAATAGAGTTCGAAACAAATATTGGCACTTGGATGATTTATGGGGGTGTACTTAGCTGCGGTCCTGCAGCCTCCATGCAGGGGACTTGGGCATGTGTTGTCAATGGTATCAGCAACGGGGTATTAGTGGTCGGTAGTGGCTTCATTAGAGACCTGTCGGACGTGGTCGAAATTCTAGGATTAATGCCGCGAGACAGAGTGAAAATAGAGTTTAATACATGGACACGAGAGGCTACGATAACAAAGGTGTGAACGATGAACAAAGCTGCTGATCTAAAGAACCGAGACTACACTAGTAAGGACATTGTCACAATGGCTGTATTCCACTTGGGTGGAGCCGCGCGTTATATACATGTAGAGGATGTAGCAATGAAAGCGGCAAAACTATCTCCCAAGAGATTTTGCTGGAAGAAGTATCCAGACCAAACCAATCTCGAGTTGGTCAGGCTAGCTCTCAAAAATGAGTTGGCATCAGTAAACAGACGAATTGTCGGCGGTATTCGGGACGGCTGGATGCTGACACCTACTGGTCTCTCGTGGTGTCTTACTGCATCCGGTGGTGGAAACAATCGCAGTCTAATAGACGAACTTCACCAAGAAATAGACCGTGCCAAGAAAACACCAGCCTTTATTAAGACGATTGGTGGCAGGAGAGACCAAGTGTCAGTTCTTGAGGTAGAAAATCTCATTCGGGTTAATGACTATTTTACGGCGCGGGATCGGAAAGAGCGGATATTAGCCCTGGCTAACGCTGCCGTGCTGGATCCACAACTCCGCTTGGTTCTAGCCACTCTCAAAGACCAAGGATTCAAGGAACTGGAGGTGAAAGATGACTGAACCCATTCAAGTAACAAGCCATGTTGCACGAGACTTTCTTCAGAATTCTGCCTATTTCAATACTGTGCCCAAGGTAGTCTGGGAGTATATCTCCAATTCAGTGGATAATCCAAAGCCAAATAAACCTGTGAATGTAGAGGTAAAGATTTCTAAAGAGAGAATAGTCATTTCCGATGATGGTTGCGGTATGTCTAGAGAGGGGTTACGGAATTTCTTCCAAATGCATGCCCAGAACATCCAACGGCTGAAGGGCAAGAGTGTGAGGGGCAGATACGGAACTGGCAAGTGTGCCGCTTTTGGAATTGCGGATGTACTGAGAGTAGAGACGTCCCAAAATAATGTCCTCAACATAGTTGAATTAAGCCGTAGGGATATTAACTCGTCCAAATCAGGCGAACCATTCCCTGTCAAAGATATTGTCGTAAATCAGCCTACAACCCAAGAGGATGGAACTAGAGTCATAATTTCAGAACTTAATATAAGGAATATTGAGTTGCCGGCCACCATAGCTTATGTGGAGAGGCATCTTGGCAGGCAATTGCATAATCACCATGTAGCCATAAATAATCACATCTCTGAATATCGGGAGCCCTATCACAGCCAAAGTCAAGTGTTTAGACCTGGCCCTGACGTGGCAAAACCAATCGGTGATATAGAGTTGGTGATAAAGGTGTCACCGATCCCTCTAGATAAGGAACGCGCTGGCATAGATATACTTTCAAAGGGGATATGGCATGATACGACACTAGGCACTCTTGAGGGAGATGTCACTAGACGGATCTTCGGAGAGGTGGAAGTGCCAATTCTGGAGGAGAAGTATGATAGAGAGAAAATTCCACCCTTTGATAACACCCGAAATATGACATTGAATCTCTCAAATCCCTTGGTGGTAACTCTGTTGGGCTGGATAGATGAGTGCTTACACAAGGTAGCTCGGGGGTTAGCGGAAGAGGAAAAGGAACGAAGAACAAGTGAAGAAGCAAAACGACTGGCAAAACAAGCACGTAACCTCGAGAACTTGTTGAACAATGATTTCCGCAGCCTGCAAATCGAATTGGATAAGATACGTCGACTAGCTCAATTGCGCGAGCGGGAAGTTATCGAGGACCTCGTGCCTGGCTTCGGGACAGAGCAAACGGACTATCGACTAGGGGGGCCTGAGCATGGAGATGGCACTAGAGGGGAATCTCCAGGGCCAGGAGAAGCAGAACGACCCGGGATCTCCATCTTGGCCGGTAAAGAGATGGGCAGTCCTGGCAAAGTATCTGAGCGAAAGCAGATGCAATCTACGTTTCATGTCGATTATCGGCATGAAGAAGACCAATCCCCCCGATCACACTACGAAAGCGAAATTAGAACTATTGTCATAAATCTGGATCATCCCCAAATAGCTAGGGCGGCTCGAGAGGGAGGAATCGATGGCAAACAGTTTCAAGAGATGACACACGAGATCGCTTTCGTGGAGTATGCTATAGCCCTGGGGCACGAAAAACTTAGGCGTGATGAGTTCTACCCTGGTAGCGACCTACTATTTGATATTCGAGAGACCCTAAATAGGGTGAGTAGAGCTACATAGGTTAGCTTCTGGCGATCATTCACAATAGTCTCTGAGATCTGAGGCCACCTATCAGCAAAAGAAGAATTGACCACTTAGCAATGATTGTGTCACAAATCGTCAGAAAGTGCACCTCGGTATTCTGGGGACACAATACCTGATTTGTAGCAGGCCTAATTGGTATGGTGTCCCTGGAATTCATTACACTTGACAGCATAATGCAATACTTTACCTCGCTTTTTCCTATTTAATTAGCTATAGGAGAGGAATATTTACCAGAGAATTAGATTTAACCCTAGCCTCATTGAGACAAGGCCAGGCGCTAATTGTTAGTTACCTGTCTGGGTACGATAAGCAAATCGGCGCATCGTA
>Ga0315288_10007273_pt1 | contig 14032 bp, 10 predicted proteins | sample YL17G11_20_MG_FD_203454 | JGI IMG/M metagenome (GOLD analysis project Ga0315288, IMG submission 203454) | Sediment microbial communities from Yellowstone Lake, YNP, Wyoming, USA - YL17G11_20 | ecosystem: Environmental > Aquatic > Freshwater > Lake > Sediment | place: USA: Wyoming | collected... | reverse complement strand
TAACGGTCGGTATATTGTCGACAGCAACGGCAATCCCGTCTTCTGGATGGGCACCACTCAATGGCAAATCTTCCGGGAATATACGCTGGACGAAGCCGGGGTGATTCTTGAAAAAACCAGGAGCAACGGTTTCGTCTTTGTTCAGGCCATGCTCATGGGCGTTGGTGACGGCACTCAGCCCAACGTGTACGGCCACAAGCCCTGGATTAATGACGACCCCCTCACGCCGAACGAGGAGTATTTCAAGAACGTGGACTCTGTTATCCGGATAGCACGGGATAACAACCTGATCTTTTCGGTGACTCTTTATCATCAACGATACCGCAAGTGTATAACATTAGAGAACGCCCGAGCATGGGCGAAATGGCTGTCCAACCGGTACAAAGATGTGCCTAATATTGTATGGTCCATGACACCTGAGGCCAAACAGGAGTTTGTTCCGGTTCTTCGCGAGTTGGCCGCGGGACTCCACGAAGGAGATGGAGGTTTCCATATTATCACCTTTAAGCCCGATCCGGCACCATATACATCCAGCTTCATTCACGATGAGAATTGGCTGGCTTTCAACTCAATGCAAACATGGAACAGGGTCGATCTGATTTATCCCATGGTGACCAAAGATTATAACCTTCAGCCCGTAAAGCCCGTTCTAATGGCCGAGGGCGCCTATGAAGAAGGTTCCGAGTATGGATTCGAAGTGACCCCCCTGTGGATCCGCAGGCAGGCATATTATTCATACCTTGCCGGCGCCCACCACACATACGGCCACAACGATAGCTGGCGCGTGCTGCCTACGTGGAAGAAGGCCCTTGATGCACCAGGTGCTGTTCAGATGGGAGTCCTCAAGAAAATATTTTTGGGCCTGAATCAGTGGTGGTATCTTGTCCCGGATCAATCCATTTTTGCATCCGGCGGACAAACCGACGGAAAAGTGCTGAACCTTGCAGCCCGGCATAAAGACGGCAAATGGATCATGGTGTATTTGGGCGACAAGACCTCCTTTTCCATCAATATGAATAAGATTGCCGCCGGAAGCAAAGTTAATGCATTTTGGGTAGACCCGAAAACCGGCGATTCAGTTTCTATTGGCAGTTTTTCAAATACCGGCATCGAGTCCTTCTCGACGCCTGATGGCTGGGAAGATGCCCTGCTGATACTCAAAGCACCAGGCAACTAAATCCTATTCTGCCATCTTGAAATGGGCGAAAACAATATTCGAAGGAATTAAAATTTTCAGGGGACGATTTTTCTTGTTCCCCGGGATATTTCGAGAAGAAAGCAGGAAATCTCAGTAGAAATCTGTAGAGACCGCGATTATTTCTCCCATACATTCGGATTAGCTGTCTTTGATTCCCAAATCGTCTTTTGTAAGGATGGCGTCGAACTTGTAGCCCGCTTCAGTGATGTTCTCTCCGGCTCCTTGTTTGCGGTCGATAACGCAGACGATTTTTTTAACCGTCGCGCCGGCTTCGGTGATAATCCTGGCCGCTTCGAGGACCTGCCCGCCGGTCGTGGCGATGTCCTCGACCAGCAGGACGACGTCGCCGGCTTTCAAAACGCCCTCGACCATTTTGCCGGTGCCGTAGCCTTTCTTGCTGTTGCGAATTATAACCCAGTTCCTGCCGGTCGCCATCGCGGTGGCGGCGGCCAGGGCGACCCCGCCCAATTCGGCGCCCGCTATAAGCGTGACATCGTCCGTCATGCGTCCGGCGAATTCTTCGCCCAACGCCTTGAGTATATCCGGGCAGGTCTCGAACAGATATTTATCGAGATAATACTTGCTGCGCTTACCGCTGCGAAGGATAAAATCACCTTCTAAATAAGCCGTCTCTTTAATTCGTTTTATCAATTCTTTTCTGTTCATTTTTCATATCTCGTGACCCAAGTGAAGGGTTGAGTGATAACATTCAAACGTTAAGCTCTACTTTTCTGCCGAGTTCTTTCTTGTATTTCCTGCGGATGGGCGTTACGATATCTCTGATGAATTCGTCAACCTGCTGCGGCGCCCGGCCGATGTACGCATCAGGGTTCAGCACTCTTTCGAAATCGATCATGGCGAAAGCAATGTCCGCTTTTAGCCGGCCGACCAGGTCGTTGGATTTGCCGAGCATCTTGACCTGTGCGGCGGCGGCGTGTGAGTGCAGCCTTATTTTCTCGTGCAGCTCCTGCCTGTTGCCGCCGGCTTTTACCGCCGCCATTAGAATATTTTCGGTGGCCATGAAGGGCAGCTCGGCGGCGACGCGTGCCTCTATCACTTTCGGATAGACCACAAGCCCATCCGCCACGTTGATCAGGATCTCCAGGATGCCATCGACGGCCAGGAACGCCTCCGGAATGACTATACGCCTGTTGGCCGAGTCGTCGAGCGTTCTTTCGAGCCACTGCTCGGAGGCCGTCATCTGCGGGCTGGAGGCCAGGCTCAGCACAAATCTGCTAAGGGCGGTCGTTCGCTCGCATCGCATCGGATTTCTCTTATAAGGCATCGCCGAGGAGCCGATCTGCGATTGCTCGAACGGTTCTTCGATTTCCTTGAGATTGGCGAGCAGCCTGATGTCGTTGCACATCTTGTGAGCCGACTGCGCGATTGAGGCGAGGGTATTGACGACGAGGGCGTCGATTTTTCGCTGATATGTCTGGCCCGTTACGGCACAGATTTTCTTGAAGCCGAACGCAGCGGCCACGGCCTTATCGAGCTGTTTGACCTTGCTGTGATTGCCGTCGAAAAGCGCCAGGAACGAGGCCTGTGTTCCCGTCGTGCCTTTGACGCCTCGAAAGGGCAAAGTCTCAAGCCGGTGCTCGATTTCCTGCAAATCCATCACAAACTCGTAGCACCAAAGCGTCGCCCTTTTGCCGACGGTGGTCAACTGGGCAGGCTGATAGTGTGTAAAGCCCAGCGTGGCTACTGAACGGTATTTATTGGCGAACTTGCCGAGCAGGTTAATCACCGCGGCGAGTTTGCCGGCGACGATTTGGAGTCCCTCCCGCATTATAATCAAGTCGGCGTTGTCACCGACGTAGCAGCTTGTCGCGCCGAGGTGGATGATCGGCTCGGCCTTCGGCGCCACGTCGGCGAAAGTGTAAACATGCGCCATAACATCATGCCGGAATTGCTTCTCGTAGCGGGCGGCCTTTTTGAAGTCGATGTTGTCGAGGTGTCTGGCCATCTGCTTTATCTGGCTGTTTTTTATGTCCAGCCCGAGTTTCTGCTGGGCCTTTGCAAGCTCGAGCCAGAGCCGTCGCCACGTCCCGAATTTTTTCTGAGCCCCGAACAGCTCGGCCATTTCTCTCGAAGCGTTTCTCTCAACGAGAGGACTTGTATAAACATCTGTATCTTTTGCCATTTTTGTCCTACCTGTCGTCGAGCTTTGCCTGACGCCGGCTCAGGAGCTGCTCGATCTTTTCAATATTTTTTTTGCTAAGGTTCCAGTCGGTAGCCGGGGCGGTTTCGATAATCTGGGAAGGTCTTCTGGCCCCGACGATGGCGGCGGTGACTTCGGGCCTGCGAAGGACCCAGCTTATCGCCAGTTCGGCGCAGGTCCTGCCGTTACGCTCGGCTATCTTTTTCAGGTCCTCGACAAGCTCGAGCGTGGCACTGAACTGCGGCTCGAGGAAATCAGAACTCATTCTGCGATGGTCGTCCGGAGCCAGCGCATGAAAGCGGGCCCTGTCGAATTTACCCGTAAGCAGGCCCCGCTGTATTGGGCTGTAGGCAACGACGCCCATCTCGTTCTGTCCGCAATAGTCCAGCAGTTCATCTTCTACTTCGCGATGGAGCATGCTGTAGGGCGGCTGGAGCGAGACGGGAGGATGAATCTTCTGTACGCGTTCTATCTGCTCGATGTTGAAATTCGACACGCCGAGGTATCGAATCTTGCCCTCGTCGAGGAGCCTGGCCATTTCTTCCCATGCCTCTTCGACGTCTTCGTCGGGGTCGGGCCAGTGCATCTGGTAGAGGTCGATGACATCGATACCGAGTCTTTCCAGGCTGGCGTGACATTCGTCCCGGATGCTCTGCCGCTTCAAACAGCTCACTTTCTCTCTTTTTTCATTCCACAGGATTCCGCATTTTGTCGCTATCAGCGGTTTTTTGCGGACTTGCTTGAGGGCCTGTTTAATAAGCTCTTCGGAATGGCCCAGCCCGTACGCCGGGGCGGTGTCTATCCAGTTGATGCCTGTCTCAATCGCCGCCAGAATCGCGTCGATCGCCTCGTCGTCGTCCTGCGGACCCCAGCCGTACTGCCATGGCCCGCCCATAGCCCATGTGCCCAGGCCCACCGTCGTAAGCTCCAAATCCGTATTTCCCAACCTTCGCTTCTGCATAATGTGTTCCCTTAATTTCAATATTTGCCCCATAGCATAGTAAAATATTGACCGTTTATCAATATTTTTGTACTTTTACCTGAGAAGTCTATTCTGCTTTACATGCAAAATTAATCTGATTTAGGGAACTGACAGGAGTATCTATGAAAAAGAGCAACTTGACTCAGCGTGTTCTTCTCGGCCTGCTTTTGATTCTCCTGTCGGTCTTTTTCTATTCCCTGCACTTCGTGATTTTCAGAGACAGCCATCATATTTTCATCTACCTCTTGGGCGATATTGCGTTCGTCTTTATAGAAGTACTGCTCGTGACGCTGATTATCCATCACCTGCTGTTGGTACGGGAATGGCTCTCTCACATGGAGCATTTAAAAGTGGATTATCCGTACCTGTTTTCGCTCGCTGTCAGGACAAATCCTTTCGACCCGAACGCCTCGGCGGAAGTGGAATAAGCTTCACGAGATATACATTCTACGCCGGGACTGCTTCGATGTTTAGTGATAGCCTGTGCCGGGGTACAAAATATTCAGAGCCAGCAAATGCGCAGAGCCCAGGACTACGCCCAGCAGTTGCCACGCGACAACCAGGCCGATGATTCGAAAGCCCGGCTGGTGCAATAGTGACGCGTAACGTTCGGCGGCACTGTCGCTCAAAAACAGCGAGACCACCTCGCTGCCGTCGAGCGGTGGCAGCGGGATAAGATTGAAGACGAACAGAATCAGGTTCAGCGAAAAGACGATACTTATGGCGACTGAGGCCGAGTTTGCAAATCCGGGCGACGTCGCGACGGTGACCTGTTCGAATGTAATTGATTCGGGGGCGTAAAAAACTCCGAGCAGCATTCCGGCACGAATTGCCAGGCCTGCTATAACCACGAAAATCAGATTTGCGAGAGGCCCGGCCAGGGCCATCAGGGCGGCGCTTCGCCGGTTGTGCCGCGCCCAGTAAGGGTCGTAGGGCGAGCTGGCCCAGCCGATCATCCAGCCGGCAAGAATAAAAGATAGAATCGGCATAACAACCGTGCCGAACGGCTCTCTCTTAATATGAGCCACAGGGTCCAGCGTAACCTGGCCCTGGCGAAAGGCCGTGGGATCGCCGAGCTTCAGGGCGGCAAAGCCGTGAGCGGCTTCGTGGCAGGTTAACGCGACTATAAGAGCGACATACCAGGTTATCCCCAGAACCAATTCCATAAAGGCACTCAATTTTCCGCTTTACCCTGTGAGATAACGGTTTTACCTATCTCACGGGGTGAACGCGATACGTTCGGCCGGCCCTCGTTTCGAACTCGACAATGTTCTGTCCGTTGCCGGTCGTCTTAACCGGTCTGCCGCCGGATGTCACGTGGATTGCTCCGGAGGCATGAACTCTGCACTTGTTGCCTGACAGAGAGCGTAGGGTCGCCTCGGCGAGTTTACCATCTTTCCATGCGATGTCCACTTCGAAGCCGCCGCGGGCGCGCAGTCCTTTGACCGAGCCGCTCGGCCAGGCCTTCGGCAGGGCGGCAAGCAGATGAATCTCGCCCGCGTGGCTTTGCAGCAGCATCTCGGCCAGTCCGGCCGTGCCGCCGAAGTTGCCGTCGATCTGGAAGGGCGGATGGGTGTCGAAGAGGTTGGACAGCGTTGATTTTGCCAGCAGGGCCATCAGGTTTTCGTGTGCTTTCTCGCCGTCCTGCAGGCGGGCCCAGAAATTGATGATCCACGCCCTGCTCCAGCCGGTATGGCCGCCGCCGTGCGAGAGGCGGTATTCGAGCGATTTTCGTGCCGCAGCCGCCAGCTCCGGCGTGCCAGTGACGGAAATCTGTTTGCCCGGGTGCAGCGCGAACAGATGCGAGATGTGCCGATGGCCGGGCTCCGGTTCCTCGAACTCTTCGCTCCATTCCATCAATCTGCCGTCCGAGCCGATCTGAGGGCTGGCCAGATTGCCGCTGGCGGCTTTTACCTGTCTGACAAAGTCATCGTCGATTCCCAGAATTTTAGCTGCCTCGATGCAATTGGTGAACAGGTCGTAGATGATTTGCTGGTCCATTGCCGGGCCCATCGTCAGGTTCGAGGTCTTGCCGTCAGGCGTGCGGAAGCTGTTTTCGGGTGATATCGAAGGGCCAAAGACCAGCTTGCCCGTTTTTGGATCTTCGACGAGAAAATCGAGGAAGAACTCGGCGGCTTCTTTCATAATCGGATAGGCCCGCTCCTGCAGAAATTCCCGGTCGCCTCCGAATGCGTAGTGTTCCCATAGATGCTGGCAGCACCAGGCCGCTCCGCTGGGCCACATGCCGTATCCTACGTTTCCGATGGGGCTGGTCCAGAACCATGCATCCGTCGTGTGATGGGCGACGAAACCGCGACAGCCGTAAACGTCTCTCGCGGTTTTTCTGCCGCTGGGCCGCAGGTTGTCGGTCAGGTCGAAGAAAGGTTCGTGACATTCGGCCAGGTTGCAAACCTCGGCGGGCCAGTAGTTCATCTGGATATTGATATTGATGTGGTAATCGGCGTTCCACGGCGCTTCGATGTGCTCGTTCCAGAGGCCCTGGAGGTTGGCCGGCATGCATCCGGGACGCGAGCTGGATATCAGGAGGTAGCGGCCGAACTGGAAGTACAGAGCGCACAAGGCCGGGTCGTCGGCGCCGCCCTTCATCGCATCCAGTCGCTCGTCGGTCGGTTTATCCGCCGCAGCCGTCTCGCCGAGATTCAGCGCCACCCTTCGGAACAGGCGCCTGTGCTCGGCGAGGTGTGCCTGCTGCAATTCGGGATATTTTTTCCTGCCGGCCGCGGCCAATTGCCTGTCGCAGACCGCCTGCGGATCGTCGCCGCGGTAATTTGTCGCCGCGGTAATTAAAAGCGTTGCCGCATCGGCATTTTCCAGCCGGAGGCCTTCGTCGGTTGCCGTAAGTTTTCCGCCCTCGGGAATAATCCTCAGCCGGGCCTCGAAATTGACGCCCTTATGTTCGCCCTGCATTGTGGCCTGGCCTTTGATCACGATGCGGTCCGGCCGAATGGTTTCGACTGTGAAATCTTCGGGTCGCCAAAGGTTCGCGTCGAAGGTAATCTGTGCCGGCTTATCGCACGAGAGGCGAATGACGATGCACTGATCGACAGGACTTGAAAAAACCTCGCGAGTGAAAGTGGCATCGCCGAGCCGATACGTGACGGTTACAGTGGCGGCGTCAAGGTCGAGCTGCCGGCGATAATCAGTTACCTGCCCTTTGTCGCCGAATTGCAGCCTCAGATCGCCAAGTGTCTGGTAGCTGCGGATGAGCCGCTCGCCCATAAACTCTCGCTGCATGATGCTCTGGGCCTCGGTATATTTTCCTTCGAAGATGAGCCGCCGGGCCTCGGGCAGATGTTTGTATGCCCCGACGCGGTCCCGGTCGAGCGGATTGCCCGCCCAGAGTGTGTCTTCATTGAGCTGCAGCCGCTCGGTTTGAACTGTGCCGTAGACCATTGCTCCCAGACGTCCGTTGCCGACCGGCAGTGCTTCGGTCCATATTTGCGCCGGCTTGTTGTACCATAACTTCAGGTGGTTCCATTGTTCATCGTTGCCGCCGACCGACTGGTTGCCGTGTATCGAACAACCGGCAAAAAGATTTATAAAAACTAACGTTGCGACTGCGGCTCTTAAATTTTTCATTTTATACGCTTTCGATTTAGTACATTGGATCGCCCTGATTGGGTACGATCACATAAGTCTGTCCGGCCATCGTATCGAACTGGACGACATTCTCTTCAAGCATTGTGACACTGACAGGTTTGCCCTTGCAGGTCACCTGGACGGGTTTACTTGAACGGACTCTGCATGTATTTCCAATTTTCGAACGGATGATGCACTCATTCAGTTTTCCGCCTTTCCAGTCGATATCCAATTCGAAGCCGCCTCGGGCGATCAGGCCTTTTACGTGGCCGTCCGGCCATACGGAAGGCAGTGCCGGCAGCAGATGCAATTCACCCGTGTGACTTTGCAGCAGCATTTCAGCGATGCCGGCGGTGCCGCCGAAGTTGCCGTCGATCTGGAACGGAGGATGGGCGTCGAACATATTCGGATACATTCGCTGCGGCGTCAGAAGGCTGCTGAGCATTTTGTACGCATGGTCCCCGTCCTCGAAGCGTGCCCAGAAATTGACCTTCCATGCCATGGACCACCCTGTGCCGCCGTCGCCGCGAAGTTCGAGCGATTTTCGTGCGGCCTCGAAAAGACTTGGTGTGCCCCGGCGTGTAATTTCTTTGCCGGGATGCAGGCCGAACAGGTGCGAAACGTGCCGGTGCTGATTCTTCGGGTCGTCCTTATCTTCGAGCCATTCCTGAAGCTGGCCGTACTGGCCGATCTGATTCGGCGCGATCCGGCTTCGCAGATCGGTGAGCTTTTCGCGGAAGTCCTCGTCCACGCCGAGAATTAAAGACGCCTCGATGCAGTTGGTAAACAAATCGCGAATGATCTGGTGATCCATAGTCGGCCCGGCGACGAGCCCGCCATTTTCCGGCGAATTGGACGGCGTGCTTATCAGCCAGCCGGTCTTCGGGTCCTCGATAAGAAAATCGATGAAGAACGTCGCGGCGCCTTTCATCAGGGGATAGGCTCGATTTTTTAGAAATTCCTTGTCGCCGGTGAAGGCGTATCGTTCCCAGAGGTCCTGGCAGAGCCAGGCGCCACCTGTGACCCAGATGCCGTGATTGGAAGCATTTATCGGCGCGGTTCCGCGCCAGATATCGGTGTTGTGGTGGAGAACCCAGCCGCGGCAGCCGTAATGGGCCATGGCGGTTTTGCGGCCGGACTCGGCCACGTCGTCGAGCATATCGAAGAGCGGCTCGTGACATTCCGACAGGTTGGTGACTTCGACGGGCCAGTAATTCATCTCCGTATTGATGTTTGTCGTCCACTTGCTGTCCCATGGCGGATTAAGCTGGTCGTTCCATATGCCCTGCAGGTTAGCCGGCTGCGAGCCCGGGCGCGAGCTTGAGATCAGCAGGTAGCGGCCGTACTGAAAATAAAGCTTCAGCAGTTGAGGGTCGTTTTGTTTGGCGAAGTTCTCGATTCGCTTGTCGGTCGGCTGTTCGGCTGCCTCGGTTGTGCCAAGCTCGAACGCCGCCCTGCGGAACAACCGGCGATAGTCTGCGATATGCGTTCCACGCATGGATTCATAATTTTTGCCGGCAACGGCCCTAATTGTCCTTTGGCATATATTTGCCGGGTCGGCGGTTACATCTCTGAAGTTTTTGTAGCTCGTTGCGGCGGCAAGAACCAGCGTCACCGAATCGGCGCCCTTAATCTCCAGGGCATCATCCGTGAGTTCTGCTTCACCGCCTGAGGCGCGCCAGCCCAGCCTGGCTTCGAACTTCAGGACGTTTGCTTTCGCGTCCTTGATCCCGCCGCGGAGTGCGAGGGTGTTATCGACAGCCAATGTCTGGGAATCAGAATGAGGGCTGTCGAGTTTCGCGCTAAACGTCAATTGGCCCGGTTGGTCGCATGTTAAACGCACGACAATTACCTGGTCCGGGAAACTGCAGAAGACCTCGCGGACGAACTCGGTATCGCCCACGCGGTAGCGGACTGTTGCCAGTGACGAGTCGATATCCAGCTCTCGGCGATAGTCGGTCGGTTGCTCGTGGCCCGGGAAGTTCAGGCGCAGGTCGGCGAACGGCTGATATTTTTCCTGCCCCAGCGGTACGCTCATCATCTGCTGGCCTGCAAGATTCTCGGCCTCGCGCTGTTTGCCTTCGAACAGCAGCTTGCGGACAACCGGCAGGTACGCGACGGCGCCGCCGTGCTGATACTCATGCGGCTGTCCGGTCCACAGGGTGTCTTCGTTGAACTGGAGCCGTTCGTTTTCCGTGCCGCCGAAGATCATTGCACCGAGCCGTCCGTTTCCGACCGGTAAGGCCTCGGTCCACTCTTTTGCCGGTTGCTGATACCAGAGTTTCATGCCGGACCAGTCCTCCGCATCAAGACGTTTTTGTCCGGCCCGGCCTGACGGGTCGGTCACGCACCCGGATATGATGAGGCAAAAAGCCAAAAGATAAAAAGCAAATACAAGCGATTTTCGGGTATTTCGTTCTGATTGCATAATGACTCCTTTTAAAAAATATGTTTATCTCAGCATTTGATTATTGCGCAGAATATGTTCGGCGTGTTCGGGGAATTCATTGACGATACTCTCTACTTCAGCTCGTTCGAGAATATATATGTTATCCTGCCGGGCGAGTCTGAGGTAAACCTGCTTTCGGTCATTGAGATAGATCTTTTCGGAGAATCCTCGCCCGTCCATGAGTTCCAGCATAAAGGCATAAGCGGCGTCTTTGTCGTCGGTTATATCTTGTGCTACTTCGATAGCGGCGATATGTGTCGGGATGATTTTGCCGTCGGCATCGATTATATCGGCGATGATTTGTCTGGTGCCGCTTTCGAGCATTTGCATCAGGATCTGGTCGAGGAAAACATCCGGAATAGCAACAGGGCCGAGATGGTAGGTTTTCTCGTTGGGCTTGTCCTGGAATTTTCTGACGGTTATTACGTCGTGGCCGTCCAGAATCGTCTCGGTGCCGCTTCGCCCGGTTCTGTGGCTGATTTCGCTCTTATAGACAAACTTGTCGAGATTGTTGCTGCATTGAAAGGATGTCCCCTGCTCCAGCGTGCTTTGTCCTCTGATATAGAAAAGGCCTGCCGCCCGAATATTTAGCTGAGCTTCTGTGCCGGTCTCGACGATCACATCCATTGTAAAGCCGATGGTGCGTTTTGCCGGATCTTTAATCAGAAAAAAAGCCTGCCGGTTCTGATTGTCCAGAAAGACGGCGAGACCTCTGCTTTTGATTTCCGCAACGATTTCGGCGCCGGCCTTTAGAAGCTGGTTATCTTCGAATTTCAGAGTCTCTATGATGTGTTTGAATACCAGCTCGGCCGGCTCGCCGTCACCGGCAATCTGGCTCACTTCGATATCGAGCTGCCGGTTATCAGGTAATCTCGCGGTGCCGAAAAACATGCTGAAATGCAATTCGGGCTTTTCTATGCGGGCCCAGTCAATCGTAAGCGTATCGGTCTGCGTCTGGTTTGTTTCCACAATTACGGCGTCGATTTCAGATGCCCTTTGGTCGAACCGCATCTGCGGCGTCGTTGTCTCGGCACTCAGCAGATATCGGCAATTAGCCCATGTGGTCGGTCTGTCGGAACCGCGGGGGAAAAGGCTGCTTAAAGAAAACATATTCTCCTGATACTGCCATTGTCTGTCGTTTTGCCAGGCCTGCCCGACCGGCATCGATACCGATAAACCCGTTTGAGATAACCGGATCGGGTCCGAAAATGAAATTCTGGATTTGAAGACAACGATGAGGTGGGCTACCAGCAACGATAAAACAAAAAAGCCCAGGAGGGCTATTTTATCGTACCCCGGCTTGTTTGTTCCGTAAGTATCATTCATAATCGCAGCAATAGTAATGATTCGAAGCGTTTTTTGCAAGCTTACCCTGCGGAATCTCACCGGCCCGGTCGCATAAAATCAACAAATTTCATCCGGAACGGATTTTGTTCCCGGCGGAATTATTCATATATTTTAATAGAGTTTCCTGAGAAAAAACCGGCAGCTCAACGGTCCTCTGGATTCTGAGAATGACCTTTACAAGCCAAAAGCGAAGGGGGTTGATATGAATGAAGTAATGACGCCATATGGGGTTGATCGAGAGAGAATTCTGCAAATAGCGATAGATATGAAAGTGCCTGCCATTATGTCCTATCTGTCCAGAGACAAATGGCACGTCGCTAAGGTTCTTCTGACAAAAGTTGACGGAGACAGACTTAAAGTTGAAAGTACTATCTCCAGGATGCAGCGTCCTATAAATATACGTGTAGATCAACCCGTCGGCATTTCATTCAAACATGGATATGGCAAGTTTGTTTTTGATACGATTGTCAAATCGCTTGAACCGTCAACCGATCCTGAGACCTGCCGGCAGTCCGGCGGAACAATCGTACTTGCTTTTCCGGATAAGATCGAAGTAATCCAGCGGAGAAGCTACTTCCGTGTTAACGTGCCTGAATCACTGAAGGTGAAAGTTTTGCTATGGCATCGCAGCGGCAATCACGGAGCCGCAGAGCCGAAACATGATACAGCCGGCGAGATGCAAAATTGTTGCCAGGGCAGGCTGATGGACATTTCCGCCGGCGGCGCTCAGGTTATAGTGCCGAACCAGAACGATGCCGGAAAAGCCAACTTTAAAAAAGGACAGTTTATCAGCATGAGATTCACACCTCTGCCTTATGAAACACCGTTAGTGTTGAGTGCCCAAATTAGAAACGTTTTGCCCACCGCAGACGACCAAAACGCCTCTCTTGGCTTGCAGATTGTCGGTTTGGAAGCGAGTTCGGAAGGTCGAGAGGTTCTGACCCGGCTGACCGGGATTGTCGAGCGGTACTATCAGATAAATCAATCCGGCGTCAAACAGCAGGCTGTGCATCCGGTCCCGAATGCAGATTAGTGCCCAAGTTACTTGTGCACCGGTTTACCAGTGCTATCGTCCTGCTCATCGATTGTTGCCTGGTCTATGGCCATTGAAGCTGAATGCTGTACCGCCGGGACGAGATTGTCGTTATTGCGGCTTACTTTGTGTCTCAATTTTGCGATCAATCGTGAAATTGGAACTCTGAAATATAACCATTTCAAAAAACTGTTCACTGCAAAACCACAGAAAATCATCACCAAAGCCGTCTGAATCTTCATAAAAAATACAAGGGCCAGCAACAACAACACCCTTATCAGGTATTCGAATGGTTTTTTGCCTCTGAGGTACTGATTGAGAATATGGGGATATCGAATCCTGCTGACCATAAGAATAGATATACCTATGGCAAAAAACGGCAGGGCGTAAATAATAGCGAGTGTCGGAATTGTTTCCTGATGAAATATTACCAGGCTGACTATTACCCCCGCGGCGGCCGGCGTCGGCAGACCCATAAAACTCATGTGCGCCGATTCATCCTCCTCGTTTTCCACGTTGAATCTGGCCAACCGGATAGCCGCACAGCTTATATACGCGGCCGCCGAGAGCCAGATGAAACGCTGCAGAAATCTTTCATTGGAAAATCCCATCGATGCCAGTTCATTTTCCAGAACATTAAGCATTAGATATGCCGGCGCCACCCCGAAGCTGATTATATCGCAAATGCTGTCGAGCTGGCCGCCGAAACTGGAAGTGTTCTTTACTCTTCGTGCGAGCCGGCCGTCGAGCATATCGGCAATCATTGCCACCAGGATCATGTAGCCGGACATCGCAAAGTAAGTGGTGGACCCAAATGTAAAAAAAGGTATTTTGGAATCAGCAGGTATTGCCCCCGAACCTTTGCCTGCGAAGATTATCGCCGTGAAGCCGAAGACGCCGTTGAGAATCGTAACCAGCGACGGCAGAATCGTGATATATTTCAACCTCTGCCTTCGTACCCGCCGCAGCAGACTTTTCCTGGTAGATTCAGTTTTTAATTTCGGCATCTTTCTAATCTCGAAATTCGTATTTTACGAGCGGCGTAAGGCCCGCTTTTACTTTATCGCCTATTTGCACGAGGCACTTTGCATTTTCACGGACAGGCAAATACAACTCTGTTCTGGAGCCGAATTTTATCATACCGAACCTCTCGCCGCCAGCTAATTCCTGCCCTTCTGCCGCCGCGCAGACGATCCGCCGGGCAATAGCCCCGCTGACCTGCCGGACGATCAGCTTGTCTTTCGGATTGTCGGTTCGGATCA
>Ga0315288_10007271_pt1 | contig 14035 bp, 18 predicted proteins | sample YL17G11_20_MG_FD_203454 | JGI IMG/M metagenome (GOLD analysis project Ga0315288, IMG submission 203454) | Sediment microbial communities from Yellowstone Lake, YNP, Wyoming, USA - YL17G11_20 | ecosystem: Environmental > Aquatic > Freshwater > Lake > Sediment | place: USA: Wyoming | collected... | reverse complement strand
CCAAATAATTCATCAATTGTTGAATTTTTAGTAAGTTCTTTAACCTTATCAGCAATAGTGCCTTCCATTTGTAGATTGGCAAGTTGATTGTATTTCTTAAGCATAACTTTGTAATAAACTGCTGCATTATTAAATTGTCTGAATGGTTGAGCATGTTCAACTCTAAACATTCTATTTAATTCTGGAAAATATAAAAAGTCATCTTTTGATGGTCTTCTCTGTTCACCAAATATTGTTTTAAAATTCTTCTTGGTTATATGTACTTCAAATGTATCGAATAGAGATAGGTCAAATTGATTCATTACTATTTGATTATCAGGGAAGTTATTTTGATCTACTGATATTTTTACAACACCATCACACGCAACATTTAGTAGTTGATATTCGTGGAATGTATGGTCAATACCATTTGAATCTGCATCGGTAGCAAAATAAACAACATCCCAACCAAATAGTGCACTTGCTTGGTCATTTAGTACATTTAATAAATCAACTGCTTGGTTTAACGCATATGGTTTAAATAGCTGACTCTTTTGTGCTTCGGTCATTGGTTTTATTAGATCACTTAATGGACCACAATTATTTGTGTTTAACATACCACCATCAGTTGGTGGTAAATCAGACGCATTTGGTGTATTTGAAAATGATGCTATGATAGATTTAGCATTATCTCTAATACCAAATAAATTAGTCTTATAATAATCATTGGTAACATTCTGAAAGTCACCAATTATATTAAAGTCATATATGGCTACATTAGATGTAGAAGTATTTGTAAATTGATATTCAACTTCAAAAAATCTTATTGGGTTAATTCTAGCAGATATTAAATTATCTCTATTAAATGGTTCCCATTGAGTCCAAGTTCTTTTATTGTCTTGTGAATATCTCCATTGTATTGATATTGAATCATTGTTTGATGATATTAATTCAATATCATCAAAACTAAACACTTTATATACATATGGTGGATTAAATATTATAGATTGATTTGGTGTTAGTGCTACAGTTGCCTCTGATGTTTCGTTTCTTTCTATTTCACCTGTTATATTATACTCATTTATACTTATTATTCCGCTCATTGCGGTGCCTTTTCTAATCCATTTTATTTCTAGTGATAGCTTAGCAGATGTATCTAGACATGGGAAATCAACGAAGTCATATGTACTTTTTCTCCACTGCACCGTGCTTGATGTAGTAGATATAGTAATCATTTCTTCATCTCTCTTAGCAGTTATTTGATACCAGTCAGAATAATTAAGACCGGCATCAATAGAAGCTCTCCACCATCTTTCTAAATATCTAGCATCTGTCTCATTGCTAGTCACATCATAGAAGTGATCGAATTTTATAACATTTTCTAAGTGAGTAGTTATAATTGTCTGTTGTTGATTTACTAATGAAAAGTCTAATGTAGGGTCTAATTGATCCGAAATTACAATTTCTCCATTTTTATCATCATAATTAATCTGTTGCATATTGCTTATATATTAAAATCATAGCCTTAAATAAAATTTGTTAAAATGCTAATTTATCCGTATATTTGTTCTAAGATTTAACATAATCTGTCCCATAATGAACATAAAAGACACATTTTTAAAATTAACTAGTCGAACTTACCCACACGGGTCAGAAGATTTAGTTATCCCATTATTACCAAAAGGTTTAATGACTGATGCTTTTGGTAATCTCTACCTTGAAGTAGGTAAGACAACAACTATGTTTACCTCACATTTAGATACTGCTACAAAAGCAGATTGTGAAATTAAACATGTATTTGAAAACAATCTAATTAAGACAGATGGAACTTCTATCTTGGGTGCCGATGATAAAGCAGGTGTAACTATAATGTTGCACATGATTGAAAACAAAGTACCAGGATTATACTATTTCTTCTTAGGTGAAGAAGTGGGTTGTGTTGGTTCAAAAAAATTAGCTGAATATTTAAAGAAAGACAATATTTTCCCTCATATTAAAAAGTGTATAGCTTTTGATAGACGTGGTACAACATCAGTGATTAACTTCCAATTTGGTACTCGTTGCTGTTCAGATGCGTTTGCAAAGGACCTTGCTTCTAAGTTTAATGGTGCTGTTGCTGGTTTAAAGTTTGAAGCTGACCCTACTGGCTTATACACCGACTCTGCTCAATTTATCCCTATTATATCTGAGTGTACTAACATTTCAGTTGGTTATCAGAATGAACATACATTTAACGAAGTTCAAGACATTGAATTTCTTCAGAAGTTAGCTGACGCAGTTATTAAGATTGATTGGGAAGCACTTCATACCGAAAGAGATCCAGCTGTCACTGAATATGACGAAAGCTCTTGGTATGGTCACTATTATGGTGGTAAGAACCATAAAAGCTATTCTACAAATTATGGTAATCGTTATGATTATGGTAACTATGGTACTTCTTATAAGAAGAATGACGATCTATATGGTGCTTATGTTAAGCCAAAGGCTAAGATTCAGAACTTCTATGATGAGAAGAATGAGTATGTTTCTACAATAGAATCATTGAATGGTGAGATTACTAATGTTACACTTCACTCTGAACGAATTAAGGCTGAGTCTGTTTTGATTCAAGACCTGTTTGATATACTTAATATACAATGTGATTCCTATATATGGGATGGCTTAGAATTAATTATTAATTATAAGAGTGGTTCGGTGACTAAATTTACTCGTAAGAAGTTAATGGATTTCTTACCAGAGATTGATTATACCGATACATTTACACATTAAAACTTTTTACTATGAGAACAATAGCATTATACCCAGGTTCATTTAATCCCTTCCACATCGGACATCTTAACATTGTTAGGAAAGCTGAAAGAGTATTTGGTAAGGGTAATGTGATTGTTGCTATGGGCATCAATCCTGAGAAAGTTGGTGAAGATAAAGTAGAAGAGTATATAGAACATATGGAATATGAGGCCCGCAAGTTATCTGAAAAGATTGGTAGTGAGGTTATAACCTATTCTAAATTTTTACATCAGTTGGTTGAACAATATGAGAAAGTTAGTGCACTGAAGGGCGATCCCTGCACAGTTGTTGTAATTCGTGGACTCAGAAATGGTGACGACCTTGATTATGAGGTCAATCAGATGCGTTTTATTAGTGACTTTAAGAAAGACATTAATGTATTCTACATCACTTGTGATAAGGAATTTGAACACATTTCATCTTCGGCTATTCGTAAAATTGAGCAGTTTGGTGGTAGTGATATGGTAAAACAATATTTAGTATAATGAAGATCTGGTTTATATCCGATACACACAATCATCATGACCTCTTAACTATACCAGATGTTGATATGGTTATACACGGTGGTGATGTTACGTCTAGTAAAGATCCGAATAATAATGCTATTGAATTAGCTAATTTTATAGACTGGTATAAGTCTATAAATATCAAACACAAGATATTTATTGCTGGTAATCACGATGTGACACTTGAGCGAAATTTGAGCAGCGTTGATTTAACTGGTTTAATCTACCTAGAAAATAGCCTAGTTGAAATAGAAGGTATTAAGATTTATGGTAGTCCGATTACACCAGAGTTTGGTCACGATTGGGCATTCAATGTGCCTAGAATTGATATAATGACTAAATGGGAGAAGATACCCATTGATACTACTATTCTAGTAACACACGGTCCACCGAAGGGTATTTTAGATTTGACTCAATATGACTCTAGAGATACTGCTGATGGTAAGCAATTTTTTCAATGCGGTTGTGAATCTTTATTACAAACGGTGAGAAAAATTCAACCTATGTATCATATATTTGGACATATTCACACTGAAAAGAATTGTCCAAACTCAGGTATGTTAAAGATACAAAATTGTGACACTACGTTTGTTAATGCTGCAGTGTGTGATTTCAATAGAGCAGAAAAGAATACTGGTGTTAAGTCAATCAAGAACGTAGTTAATAATGGATTTGTGATAGAGATATGAAAGAAGTTATAGTTAAAAAAGAAGCATTAGAAGAAGCTAAGGTTAAACTAAAGCTACTTAAAAGGCAAGTTATTCATTCTATGAAGAATGATGGTTGGGTTTTTCGTACTGTCTATCATGGTAGACAATATGCAAATGATAAATTTACTCTACAATTTTACGACGACCATAATAAATTCATGATAATCTTTCAAGGTGATCGTGGTAACTGGAGAAACTTTGATCTTAAATTTCTAGGCTTTAGTCGACTTGAGTTCTGGTATTATAGATTTTTTTATGTGCGTAGAGTAGCAATAAACGAGGCACAATTACAGAAGAATAAAGAAGCAGAGATCGCACTACTTGAAGCGGGTCATGATATTGATGCCTTTTTCAAAAATAATAAAGACCTAATGCGTGATGATAAACTAAAAGAGTTAACTGAGTAATGAAAGTATATTGTATAAATAGCGAAAATACTGAACTAACGTTGAAAGAGTGGTATGTTGTAGAGCGCATACTCGGTACATTCACATCTATTGAGCGTAGTGGTATCCCTGGTGCTGATACTCGTTATGATTTAGCGGGTTATCATAGACTATTTGAAGCTAGTCGCTTCATGACAGAAGTAGAATTTGCTCAAATTCGCGATACTAAAATCGATACAATAATCAAATAGAAATTTATTTGATTTCCAAGACTTGATCCTTTTTAATATCTCTATTTATCTTACTACATAGTGGTTGAAGATTAGTGTAGTGATTCAAATTGATAATTTTCTCTTGCGTATCTGCTGATGCTACTGGTATAATATGGTCAATATCCCAGCCATGTTTTAATTCACCGTTGTATAATCCTCTATTATTCCAGCTCATCCACGGTTCGAACTTTGATTCCAAATGTATTTTAAATTCTTCAAATGTGCAACCCAATATGACTTCGGTTTTGCTTGATTTTTTATATCCATCTCTAATAATAGATTCTCGTATTAATCTACTTATTGCTGTTCTCAATGCAAATAATATATCAATCTTTCTTCTAGTTCGCATATATTCTGCTTTCTTTGGTCGCTGTTGTTCTTTATTCTTTTGATATCTATTTTTGTGATATTCTACTAATTTTTCTTTATTTTCAATGCTATATTCCTTTACCCTTGAGAGTCTACATATTTTGCATACTCTGGCATGATGATAAAATTCAGATTTATCTTTTTCGGTGTTACATTTTCTACATATTTTAGTATCCATAGCTAATTATATATTAAAATTTGTATATTTAGTTATTTTTTTGTATCTTTGTATTTATTGGACTAAATAGACTAAAAGATGATGGATCGCACTACCCACCAAAAGTGGATGTGAGGAAATTCAGCACATCATTGCTCACGGTAGGAGACTCTAACGAGTCGTTTGCACTACCAAGGATGAAACTCAAAACAGGTTGTCGAAAGACTAGCGGGCAAGCAACGTGATAAGCCGAGGTAGAGGACAATAGACAAATGATCCGTTTAAAAACAGAAAGTTGATTATGATCGTTAGCCTATCTTCAATAAAATAATAATTTAATACAACAAAACAATGACAATTAAAGCAAAAATCGCAACAGACTTTCTTATAGCCTTTAAAGCTAGAGAAACAGAAAAGAAAAACTTCCTTGGTTTAATCAAAGCAACGATTGATACCGAAGAAAAAAGTGCAAGTAATCAAGGTGAATTAACCGATGAAAGCGTTATTAAGATTCTTGCTAAGTTTGAAAAGAATATTGACGAAGTTATTAAAGCAGTATCACCCGATGCTGACGCTTTAGCTAAAGCACAAGCTGAATTAGCTATCGTTAAGTCTTATATGCCAACTAAATTAACTGAAGCTGAAATTAAAGCAGAAGTCGAAATGGCTATCCAAAATGGTGCTACTAATATCGGTGGTATTATGGCTTGGTTTAAAGACAAACAAGCTGATAAGAAAGTTGTATCATCAGTAGCTAACTCACTTTTAAATAAGTAATGGATCTCAAACAAGCCATAGAACATGCTAATAGTATGTGTTGTAACATAAACCTACAATATTTTGTGTGTGAATGGAATGATGGCTATATTGTGCATTCAAGTAGTTATATGAGAAAGCATAGTGATGTTGAGTATGTTTATGCTACTGGTGAGTTAAAGACTTGGCGTGTAGCGTATGATGAAAAAGAAAAACGATTTAGACATATAGTTAAATGATCCCAGAAGATATTATCATAGAACACATAACTAATGTGTATGAGTTTAATATTACACCTTGTTTGGTGCCCAAGAATCATTTTCAAAACATAAAGAAGTATTTTTATTTTTTTATCTTACATAAGATAAGCAGAAACCTATTCTTTTTTCTCAGAGATAAAATATCCCCAGTAAAATACTGTGATAAAAGACCAGATGGTAGCATTTGGTTTGAAAAAAGAAATATAGGGAAATTAGAATATGAACTAGTTCTTTATCCAGTACCACCGGAAGTTGCTAGGCTCGAAAAGAATGTAGATGGTATTCTGGTATCGAGTGGTAAGGGTAATTATTCGGTTAAATTATATCACGAGAATATCTGGAGAAAAGATACGGATACATGGACATCTAAATTTTTCATCAATGTGTATGACCTACCTGATACCATCACCGCAATAGATGCCAATTTTTCAAAAGTCCCTGAACTTAAACAATTACTTAGAAATCATAAATTATCAACTATAAATTAAAACAACAATGTACAAGATTAAACTTAGAGCAGAAGCAAGAGCACACTGTAGTGATGCTAGTACCGATAAATGGGAACTTTGCACAGATTCACAATTAAGAGAACTCGATGGTATCGACTGTCAGGATAATTTCTCGGAATATTTTCATGGCGCATATGGTAGCGATAAAAATGAACAAGCCTTAATCGATAAAGGTGTTCATAGTGGCTATATGCATTTTGTGTATGAAGATGGTGTGTTGTGGACTATTACAACATATAACTCAGATGAAGAATTAACTAGAGCAGAACTTGATGCGTTAGTTGATTATACACAAGGACAATGGTCTGATGGTATTGGTGAAGGTTTTGAGCAATTTGCCTGCTATGATGATGAAGATGGAGAATATTTTATCTCACCTTGGTTCAGTGGTCAAGAAGTAGAAGTAGAACAAGAAGTAATCTAATTATAAACAATTAAAAACAATTAAAAAATGGCAACAATTTTAGCAATCGGTTCAATCGGCTTCTGGATATTATTATCCGTCGCCGTAATATTAATAATAACAGCTCTTGAAAAAGAAAGTTTCAGTGGAGCATCGGTAACATTCGTAGCCGCAATCATACTTATCGCCTGTCTTGGTTCGGGTAAGGATTTACGAGGTGTTGGTGAATGGATTATAGCAAATCCTGGAACATCGAGTCTTGTAATCTTAGGTTACGCATTACTTGGCGTTATCTGGTCTTTTGTTAAGTGGTATATGTATCTAGTTTCTATTAGAATGCAAAGAGGTACTAATAAAGTTGCAGCAGATAAAGATAAAAATATAGCAAGATATAACAAGTCTACAATTATGAGTTGGATGTGCTACTGGCCTCTATCAATGCTATGGACACTCATTAACAATCCAATTAAGAGATTCTTCAATTATATTTTTGAATCTATTAGTGGTTCATACCAAAGATTAGCTGACCGAGTACTTAAACAAGATTAATAAATAACATGGAGCACATTAAATCATATCAAGATTATCAAAATGAGTTAGATAATCTAAACAAACAAATGGCTGAATTAAAAGCCAAAAGAACTGAACTAGAAGCTGACTTAGAAGAGAACGGCTACTATGTGAAAAATAATAAAGTTCAAAAGACTGAAAAAGTTTGGGGAGCTATTGTTAAATGGTCATACTATTCTCAATATGTTGGTGAAAAAGGTTCTATGCATGACCACTATCAACATGCCACCACTGTTAATGATAAAGACTATCATGATATCATATCAGCATATAAGGCTAAAGATTTAGACAAGTTGGATGATTTGCTTGGATCGAATGGGTTAATTGGTGAGAATTTTTCACTTATTGTACCAAAAACCAGATATGACCATAATGCAAGTAAGGTTTTATTTGATGTTAATGGTAATAAAACTAGCACTAGTGGTTATGTGCCAATTCCAGCTGATAAAATTAAGGCTCAAGAAGATAGAAAATTAGCAATGTTTACATTGACTGATACTGGTCTTGGAGAAGAACTTAGTTTCAGATATAAAGGTAGTTCAGACCAAGGTGAGACTGTTAATGATAGTGGATTTACATTAGGACCATTCTCTAAAAAATACATTGATAACTATAAAAGCTATTCTGAAGAGGATGATTTCGATGGTGGTGGTATGATTTCGTGGGAAAAAAGAGAATTTTAATTAATATATACTGAAAAATATCTCGTACATGATTAAGAAATTTGGTGAAATGAATGAATCAGCAGATAGAATGGCTGAACTACTCTCTAAAAGAAAGCAACTTCTGAAAGAAATTGAAAATGTTGATAACGAGATTGAAGCTATATCAACTGACTCTACAATTTACGGAGATCCTATTGCGAGACTAAATGCTTGGCTAAAGAGACCATCACATAAAAATAAGCGTAGTTATTTACCATCAGGTGAAACTAGAAAATGGTTAGACGATTATGTATGGAAAGACCACTTTGGAGATCCTGATTTTTTTCCAAAGCACTCAATGCAATCATTAGTTGATTTACTACAGGAGTATGGTATGGATCACGATAATGGTAAATATAAAGGTCCTGGTGATAAAAGAAATACAATTGACTTTCAATTAGGTGTTAATGGTATCACTGAAAAATTAATTGATTATATCATAGCAGAAGATTATGATGAATTTGAAATAGACTGGTAATATGAAACTTAAAACATTTAACGAAATGAATTCTAATGAAGCGAAGGTAATTGAGATTACTTTCCCAAATGGTGATGTATATACAATACCAGCCGAGCTAATAGCACAGAAAAGAACTGAATATTATGCTGAAAATGATGGATTTGAAAAAGATTCAATTGATTGGATTAAAGAATTTGATATATCAATGGCTCCATCTGAATTATATGATTGGTTGCAAAATGATATGGATTGGGCTGATGTAAAAGATCATGCTACAAAGATGGAATCAAGTGAACCAGACTATAATAGTATGTGGTTTGATGCTGAATTTGAAGTAAAATAATAATCAATTATATGAAGATTAAGAAGATAAACGAAATGGATGAAAGTGAAAAACAATACCCAAAGATTGGTGAGTTTGAAGCAAAAGTACCAAGTGGATATATTGCTGTTATGAAACACGAAGATTCATCTGATGGTACATTATCTTTCAGATCTACCTATGATGAATGTGTAGATTTAGTACACGAATTCTTCTTAGATTATGACTTTGAAGTTAAAGATGGTAAACCATATGATTCAGGTCATGAAAGTGGTAATCCAAATGACACTGAACCATTCGATTGTTTCGATGATGTGAAAATGTACAATGGTAAGGTAGCCGGATTTACACACTGTAATGGTAGTGGTCCAGTAGCGGTAATCAGAGAAAATGAATAAATTATTTGGAAAATTAAACTTTTTCAATTATATTTGTAAAATAATGTAAAGGGAGCGTATGCTCTTTAATATATAATAAACAATGAAATTAACAGTAAACATAGTAGCCCCGCAAGTTCAACCCGATCAGGATCAACCTGGTTTGAAGCGTGCTATCTGTTTGTTTACAGTATAAGTTGAACTCTAATAAAGAAAAACTCTATATCGAAACCCAGTAGCAAAACGCTACTGGGTTTTTTCATTTTATATAGTTTTGGATTAGGTTTCGACAATTGAAGTTGAGGGTAAGCCTTTATTGGCCTATGTTTCAGCAAAAAATAAATGAAAAAAGATTAGGTACAAAAGAAAAACAAACATATATTTGTATCATAAAATAGAAACAGAAAAAGAAAACGGGAAGTGACTAAGGTTATAAGCACGGGTGCCCTGGAAGCATCAGTTAGTCGGTTCGATTCCGGTCTTCCCGACCAAGTAAAATACGGAGCCATGGTTGAATGGTTTACAATGTCGCCCTGTCACGGCGTACGGTGCGGGTTCGAATCCCGTTGGTTCCGCAAGTTAACGGTCTATTAGTATATGGGTTAACATATCTGCCTGTCACGCAGACGAAACGAGTTCAAGTCTCGTATAGACCGCGAAGAGAGTTAAAGTGGGAGGAACCCAGAGGGTTCTGAAAAACTAGCGCGAATAGAGAATCGCGTTGCTGTATCACGAACTCTCTAATGTTTCGGTAGTTTAATTGGTTAAAACGACCCCTTGTCGCGGGGTTGAATCGAGGTTCGAGTCCTCGCTGAAGCGCAAACATCAACGGGATGTAGATCAGTCGATAGATCGCATGGTTTGGGACCATGAGGCCGCAGGTTTGAGCCCTGTCATCCCGACCAAAAGTAATAGTAACAAAATAAAGAATAGAAATTATGAGAACTTCAGTCCAGCAACAAGTACAACAACAAATCAATCAAAGTGATTGACTGGTCTGATATTGTCTAAACTGAAGATATCAATTTGACCCAGTTAATCGTAATGATTAACTGGGTTTTTTATTGTCCTGTGGTGAAATGGCATCACGTCGGGTTTTGGCCCCGGAATTTCTGGTTCGAGTCCAGACAGGACAACATATTGCGGAATCGTCTAACGGCAGGACTACACCCTTTGAAGGTGCAAGATGTAGGTTCGAATCCTACTTCCGTAACAAATTCTCCTTTGGTCTAAAGGTTATGATGTGGCTCTTTGAAAGCCGATGTGGTGGTTCGATTCCATCAAGGAGAACAATTTGTCTTATGGTGTAATGGTAGCATCACTGCCTCTGAAGCAGTTCGTCTTGGTTCGAATCCATGTAAGACAACAAACAAATAGAAATAATGGAAAAAGTAGATAATGAATACAAATACGATAACAAGTGTGCTAAATGTGATACATATAGCGTGAGTAATGACATGACATTTGATATGTGTGGAGATCACAGAGAAAGATGGTTCACTAATTATGAGTGTGAAAATTGCGGAGGATGGTGTAGCATATCAGAAGAAGATGATTGGAATAGAATAAAAGCTGGTGAAACTATTAACTTTGATTACTAATAATATAAAACTAAAATAAATAAGATGAATTTCATTGAAGATAAAATACTAGAAAAGGGAAATCTTGATAAGCTTAAGCTTAGATTTCCACCAGAACCCAATGGTTATCTACATATTGGACACGCCAAATCTATATGCCTTAACTTTGGCTTAGGTTTAAAGTATAATAGACCTTGTAACTTAAGGTTTGACGATACTAACCCATCAGCAGAAGATATCGACTTTGTTAATTCAATTAAGAATGATATTGCTTGGTTGGGTTTTACTCCAGCAGAAACATTATATACATCAAACTATTTTGAATTCCTTTATGATTGTGCAATCGTATTGATCAAGAAAGGTTTAGCTTATGTTGATGATTCAACATCAGAAGAAATTGCCCTATTAAAGGGAACAACTACTAGAGCAGGTAAAGATTCACCATATAAATCAAGAAGTATAGAAGAAAACTTAGACTTATTCAATAGAATGAGATTAGGTGAATTCGCTGAAGGCTCTAAAATACTTAGAGCAAATATTGATATGGCTTCTCCTAATATGATATTAAGAGATCCAGTTCTTTATAGAATAATCAACAAGACACATCATCACGTTGGTGATTCTTGGAAGATTTATCCAATGTATGATTTTGCGCATCCTCTATCTGATTATACTGAGGGTATCACTGATTCACTTTGTACTTTAGAATTTGAAGTACATAAGCCACTTTATATGTGGGTATTAGAAAATTGTGACCTAACTGGTTCATTACCAGAAGAAACTGAATTTGCTAGATTGAATATTGACTATACCGTAATGAGTAAGAGAAAGTTAAAAAGATTAGTTGAAGAAGGATTCGTAGATGGTTGGGATGATCCAAGAATGCCAACTATATCTGGTTTAAGAAGAAGAGGTTATACACCAGAATCTATTAGAAACTTCTGTGAAGAAATCTCTATCACTAAGAATGAGTCACTAATAAGTTATAAACTATTAGAAGAATGCTTGAGAGTTGATTTGAATAAGAAGGCTTATAGATTAATGGGAGTAATGAATCCTGTTAAATTAGTAATTACTAATTGGGCTGGTGGAACTGAGTGGGTTGATGTTGAGAATAATCCAGAAGATGAGACAACTGGTAAGAGATCAATTCCTTTTGGTGGTGAGATTTGGATCGATAGAGATGATTTTAGAATTGAAGCGGATAACAAGTTTTTCAGATTAAAGTTGGGTAGTGAAGTAAGATTAAAAGGTGCATATGTTATTAAAGCTAATGATTGTTCATCTGATGAAAATGGAAATCTAACAGAGATTAGATGTACCTATGATCCTAATTCTAAATCAGGAATGGTTTTAGATAGAAAGGTAAAGGGAGTAATACATTGGGTATCAGTTGAACATGGAGTTAATGTGGAAGTAAGGGAGTATGATAAACTATTCTCAGATGCTACACCAGATAAGTATGAGGATGATTTTATAAATTATTTAGAAACAAATTCATTAATTGTGAATAAAAATGCAGTATTTGAACCCTCAGTTGTCAAATGTGAACCAGGTGTTCCCGTACAAATGATAAGAATGGGTTATTATGTCAGAGATACTAAATCGAATGGTTTAGTTTTCAATAAAACCGTGTCTCTTAAGGAGGACAAGTTTAAAAACTAATTTAAATTGGTTTTTTTAAAATAATTCCTTAATTTTGTAGAATAAACTAAAAACTAAAAAATATGTCAAGAGCATTAGCAACTAAAAATCGTAAAGCAGCAGCAACGCACAAATTATTAAAATTAATTAAGGATAAACCCTTTGTTAAGTATGAACCAACAGAATTATTCTCAGAAAAGAATAAGAATAAAGCGACTTCTTGTACTAAACAAAGAAGATTGAAGTATGGTACTCCAGAGAAAGCCTCTGTTGATATGTCACACCTTAAGAATTTGCCTCGTAAAGCAAAGAAAGCCGCTAAAAAATTGCTTTTAGCAAAATAATATAACAATAATGTTAAGAATAACAAACATATTAGTAGTCGTTAACCCAGATCCCGTCTGGTGTTAGCCAATCTATTGAACTAACTTTAAAGCACCAGATAATCACTGGTTCTTTTTTTTTGCATAGAAAACCCACCACCCACTATAAGTGGAGTTAAAATTTTAATATATAAAAATAAAAATAAGACATGATATACATTTATACATTATCATCAAGTGAATCACCTTCTGATATTAGATATGTTGGTAAAACTAAAAATATAAAAGATAGAATACGAAGACATACTGGTAAATATCATCTTAATACTGAGGTTACCTATAAAAATAATTGGGTAAAATCAGAACTAAGTAAGGGAAATAAGATTTTGATGCAAGAGATTGACGTAGTAGATGATTTAAATTGGGAATTTTGGGAGCAATATTGGATAGAACAATTTAAAAGTTGGGGATTTAGATTAACAAATACAACTAAAGGTGGTGATGGTTTAATATTAACTGATGAAATAATTAATAAAAGAAACGCAACTAGAATTAAAAACACCACCATTAAGAAGAGAGAAGAAATCGAAAAATTTAATGTTTATGAGTCTAATAATGTATGGTTTGGTGAAAGAATATGTCCATCTTGTCATAAAAAAGTAAAACATAAATCAAAATCAATAGCTAAGATTGTCAATCTACTTAAAAAATCAATTAATAGGAATTGTTACTCTTGTACAAGATTTATATGTAACAAAGATAAGGGTAATAAAAATTTTGGAGATGTCGGTAAAAGATATGGTAAAAAAATATTACAATACGATGTGAGTGGTATGTTGTTGAATGAATTCAACTCCATACATGAAGCTTCAAGATTATTAAAAATTAACAGAAAAAGCATATCCAACTGTATAAAAGGAACCAAATGGTATGGTACAGCGGGAGGATATATTTTTAA